>ERZ1740060.745-NODE-745-length-14257-cov-3.840656_pt1 | contig 14257 bp, 14 predicted proteins | sample MGYA00581743_ERZ1740060 | MGnify/ENA primary metagenome ERZ1740060 (study PRJEB43018, sample SAMN04849235) | marine metagenome | isolation source: floating plastic debris | place: Pacific Ocean | collected 2008-08-27 | study: EMG produced TPA metagenomics assembly...
GTCTGTGGCAGCAAAGACAGCGATACATGGATGTTCTCCCGATTTCCTGTAAGGTCTGACTTCCTTAATCAAGCTGACTTAATCAAGCTGACTTGACTGGCCGATCAACTGTAAGTATTCAGATCAAAATATTAGAGACTAAAGTATTAGGATCTCAGCAAAGAAAAGCCGCTACCACGCTGGGTCAGTTGCTTGTCGTTTGCAACAGAGACGCTGATGTCGTTTTCACAGTTGCATTCTCAGAGACTGCTTTTCTAGAGGCTGATCTATGCGGAACAACAAAAACAGAACAGGGCGAATGGTGCACCACATAATTGCTCACGCTGCCTAAAAACAATTCGCCTAACCCCTTACGGCCATGGCTACCCACAACAATAATATCGGCATTCCATCGGTCGGCTAGTTCACAAATTGCCGGTCCAGGCTGCTTATCTATCTGGGAGGATTCGGCAGAGATGCCTGCCGCTGCTGCTTGCCTAGCAAAAGCATTTAGCATATCTAAACCGCGCTGCTTGTATGCTTTCCATTCGGCCTGATAGTTTGTCCATGCGCCATCACTGATAGCCGAGTAGTAGTCCCATGCACCCGTCACAGGCATCACAGGTCCGCCATCGCGATCTCCCGCTAGCGCATGTAGCAACATCAAATGTCCGCCTGCTGCGATCGCTAAGTCCAGCGCACTGCTGAAAACAGTTTCATTTGTGTCAAGTAAATCAAGTGCAACAACAATCTTTTGCAGCATATCTCTCACCTACCACCTAAGTACCCTTAAAATCAGTAACCTTAAAAGCGATACCCAAACTCTAGTTCAACAATGTGAGGAAAATATGAGCATTGCAATCACAGGAACATCTCTCAACGACCAAAGCCCAAATGATGATCTAGCGTGCGTCTCGTTCTGCCACACTTAACATCTGCAGAACATCCACAAAAGAACAACAAAAATAATAGACCAATTAGCAGGTATAAACCATTCTCAATTCCAGCCCAAAAAACCGGCAATCTGGCTAGCCAGTGTGGTTGGGTCAAATGGCTTGTGAATGACACCCTGGGCTCCCAGCGCATACAGCTCCTTACGATTGAGCGCTCTTGACTTGGCTGTTAGGAAGATAATGGGAATCGACTGGGTTGAGCTATCTGCTTTGAGCGCTTTGAGTGTTGCAATGCCATCCATATCCGGCATCATGACATCAAGCAAGATAGCATCCAGTTTGTGAGATTTTGCCTGCGCAATGCCTTCTTTTCCAGAGCTGGCAGTTAGGACCTGCCAGTCGCTCATTATAGTGAGCCCGATGCGTGCCACGGTTTGAATATCGGACTCATCATCAATCATTAAAATCTGCTTGCTGAGCATAACAGGACGCCTCTTTTCAAGAGAACCAGTGAAATCGCTTTATGGCGAGGATACATCAGGCTTTGGCAATGTGAAGTAGAAAGTGCTGCCTTACCCATGAATACTTTTAACCCAAATACGCCCCTGATGTTGTTGAATAATTTCACGGCATATAGCTAGCCCAAGTCCAGTACCGCCTCGCTCGCGCGCATCAGAAGAATCAACTTGTTGGAAACGTTCGAAAATGTTCTCGAGCTTATCACTAGGAATGCCTCTGCCCACATCTTTGATCAAAAATTCAACATAGCTACTCGATTTGTTATTTATCTGATTAGCTGAGCTCCTCGCCTGCATCCATACTGTTGCACCTTGAGGAGAAAATTTAATGGCATTGCTGAGTAAATTGGTCAGTGCCTGCATGACTTGGTCAGACTCTGCCCAGACTTCCAACGGTTCAGTCGCTCGAATGGCTAGCTGAATGTTGTATTCATCAGCCATCGGCTGCATGGCGTCGGCTGCACTTTGCAATAAATCTGTAACCGGACACGCTACTGGCGTCAGCGTCACTCTTCCAGAACTCATGCGCTCCAAATCAAGTACGTCGTTGATCAATCGGGTTAACCGCTCCGTATTTTTAAGAGCGATATCAATTAATTCTTGCCCTTCTGCCTTTAGTTTACCCAGTTGCCCAGTCGACAGTAGTTTCAGCGAGCCGTGAATAGAGGTCAGCGGCGTGCGTAACTCATGGCTAACAATTGAAATAAATTCATCTTTCATGCGCTCAGCAGCCTTGCGATCGCTAATATCGCTAACCAGGCTAAAAATCCCTTTCACACGTCCATCCTGGGAGTCTGGGATATAGCTAACACTGGCCCATAATCGCTCACCACTACTTTGAATCATTTCTGACTCAAAAGTCACTGTCTCGCCAGCTAGTGCCTGCTCTAGATATGGCAAAATCTGCTGATACACATCGAGAGACACAATATCACTCAAACGACTCCCCAAAATATGCTTGTACGGAAAGTCGTACCAACGCTCGTAGGCATAGTTGTTGAATCGGTAGCGATGATGAGAGTCAATGTAGGCCACCAGTGCAGGCAGGGCATTGGTAATTAAGCGCAGCTGCTTTTCACTTCGACGCAGCGCACTTTCTGTCCGCAGGCGTTCATCAACTTCTCGGCGTAGCTGTTGATTGGTTTTGGTCAGCTTTGCCGTCCGCTCTACGACAATATCTTCCATATGTTCGAGCAGTTGCGCGTGGTTAATCGCCACACCAATCTGATTGGCCAGCTGCTGCATTAAATCAATCTCTAACGGGCTCCACCGTCGTGATTGTATACACTGATGAGCAATCAACAATCCCCAAAAGTTATCTTATGGCTCGGTGTTTATCCCGTCTTCAGGGCGAGCATGAACCAAAATAGGAACCACTAGCTCGGACTTGACCGCTAGCTGATTGAGAATATCGACAATCTCAGGAGCAACCCCCGGTCCATCCATCGTGTCTATTACCGAAACAGACTGCCAGCGGTAGTGTTCTACGTAGCCTGACTGCAACAGGGGATTTACAGGCCATGGACGCCGCAGTAGGCTCTGCGCAGGGCCTTGTGCTGTGAGCGACTCAGCCACTAAACGAACCGGCGCATCCGACAGCACTTTGAGAATAAACACATGATCACAGCCTAATAGCCCCTGAACCTCACTGACCGTCGTTTGTAAGATTTCATCTAGAGCGAGTGACTGACGCACCTTTTGGGTGATTTCTGCCAGTAAATGGCTCTGGCGATATTGTCCCTCAAGCTGCCTGCGGCTGCGGCGTTGCTCAGTCACTTCAATACCGGAAGAGATAATAAAATCAACTCGACCCAGTCGGTTGGTGAGCACCGTATTTGACCAAGCAATCACATGGGTTTCACCGTCTTTCCCTAGCCAAGTACTTTCGTAATAAGTGTTGGTCTGTCCGTTTATCAGCTGCTGAAATAGCCCCTTTGCGGCCACCCGCTCCTCTGGGACCAGCAGAAACTCCCAAACGCAGTGACCTTGAACATCCTGCTCAGTGTAACCAGTCGATGTCTCACAGGTACGATTAAACCGTTTTATTCTTCCTTGACGGTCGAAAACAACAATTAAACTGCCAGCCGCATTCAGCAGCGTCTCAGTATCTAAGAGTTCAGTATCTAAGGGCGTATCAGGATCTGAAGGCGTTGCATAAGCAGTTTCATCCGTCGCCGTCATGGATGGCGACAGATTCTTAGGTGAGGCGACCTTGCTAGGGTTGCTTAAGGGGGCACCATCTGAACTCATTAGCGCTTTTGAACGTAGAGCTGGCGTTAGTTCTAACTCTTACGAGTCCTAACTCCCATGAGTTACTTTATAGCCTGTCTCTAGACTATCGTAGTGATTCTTTTTCGGCGAAGTTGCTTTTTTGTCTGTTCAGAGTTTTTCCATGCGAAAGATGATCCATTGTATCAAATCCCAGACAGACACAGGTTTTGAGCGTTCCTATAACTTCCAGACACACGTTTCAAGCTAGGTTACAATTCGAAATTCAGACCTATATTGGTATCTTTCTTCATAATTTGCTCAGAATTGAAGCCTATGCTTAGAAGTGTAGCGGTCTGAGGTCACATGACATATCTCTACTATTTCGCGAATACCAGTTTGGTTTTACGCGTTTTGACCTACCTCTCCCAGCAGAGCGCTATGCGGCTAGCGTCTATGACGGTTATTTACCTCGTAGACCGGTGGGTGATCAGAATTGTCCTTAGATCGATGTTAACGCTTGAACACGATCTGAACTTTACCTCGTTTCTAAGAGAAAACGGTTCGCCTTACACCCTGACACCTCATATCAAGAAAGTACTCCATCGCTTGGATCAAGGCGTACCCGCCACAGATGTGATGAATCATTACCATGTGGTGGTCGTTTCCCACGGTGCGCTTAATCCAGAGGATATTGAAGCGTTTCGTACAACCTTCGTGCAGGGGCTGGGCTACTGCCCACCTAGCCTGGTATAGATTTGGGTGCAGGGCTGACAGCGGCTAAGCAAGCACGGGTCAGCTGATTGCGCAGTCGGGTGGCTAATTCAGTCGGCGCAACCGCCTTGTGGATAAAGTCGTCGGCACCTAGCTGATAGGCTTGGATACGTAGGCTTTCTTCTTGATGATTAGTCAAAAATAGAATAGGCACTGCCTGAAAACGGGCGTCAGCTCTCAGGATTTTGCAAAGATCTAGACCACTCATCTCAGGCATTTCAATATCTAAAACGAGAATATCTGCTTTCTGTGCGATCGGTTCATCAGCAAGCCATTTCCATAGGTGCGTTGCTCGCTCAAAAGTATTCACCTGAAAGCCCCAGGGTTTCAAGCTTGTTTGTAGCAGCGTCAAAATGTTGGGGTCATCGTCTGCGATCGCCACCCTGATTGCACTCACCTGGGCACGAATGATCCCGGCTGCTGCCGTCAAAACTTGCAGCGGCAGCGCACTGCGGTGAGTCACGATATCTAATCCCTGCTGAATCAAACTCAGTCGCTGTGCTATTGTCAGCTGTCCACTGAGCAACACAATCGGTAGGTCATAGCTCTGTTTTATCTGTTGGCAAAACGCTGGTAGGCGCTCTGCCGAAACGGCGTGCATATCGATAATTAGCAAATCGCAAGTCGTCAGTTCTAAGACGGAACTCGCCTGCCCTGTAGTCGCGACTATTTGAGCGCGTAGGTCTACCTGAAAGGCACACTGCGTGAGCGACTGGGCAAGGTCACTATCCTCGCTCACAATGAGCACTACCGGGAGTCCTTCTTGCACGGAAGCAGCTAACGCCTCTGTCGCTGACTGCACTGTCGCCTGGTCAATTTGAGATCGCAGCGCTCTAACCCACTGATCGAGCTGAGAAACCAGTTTTTCTGTGATGTGCTCTTTTGATTTTTTTTCTAACGCACACTCTATTTTTCTGGCCAGCTGGGAGCCTTCTGCGATACCAAAGCTCCCTAACGAGCCCACAAGCTTATGCGCACATATTCGGCCTTCTTCCAAGAGCGAAGAAGACACCGCCGACACAGACTGATGCGCAGATAGCACCTGCACCACTTTCTCCGTCAATTTCTCTAGAGTCACCACCTGACGACTCGCCGTCCCCAGATAACGCCGATAAGCCTGTACCAGCTGTTCAGATAGTTTGGCCTGATGGGCAAAATTAACCTCAGAAACCATAATCTCAGGAGAGGCATTCGCGACTTCATGGACACGATCAGCTTCAAGCCCAGCAGCAGAATGGGGTGGCACCGTTCGTTTTTCAGTGGACTGCCGTTTCTCAGTCCATTGTTTTAACGAGCGCCGGTCTTGTACATCCTCAGAGGAGCCCTTAGATGAGTGGTTGTCTTGACGAAGTGCCTGATCCAACGGCTTCGCCGTTGAGCCAATCGTATTTTCGTTTAACCGATAGCCCAATCCGTATACCGTCTTGATCAAATCCTTGGGCGCACCTGCCGCCTTTAGCTTACGCCGCAATCCCTTAATATGCGTGCGCACCGCATCTTCTCCTGGCGGATCCTCAAACGACCACAAGTCGTCAATAATCGCCCCCAAGCTAAATACCCGATAGGGATGGCGCAAAAACAGCTCCATCATTGAGAACTCTTTGGGCGTCAGGCGGACAGGGTTATTATCGTAGGTCGTTTCACAGGCACTAGGGTCCAAGCGTAGCGGCCCCAAAGAGAGCACCGTTGGGAGTCCCTGATGCTCTCGACGCAACAGCGCTCGAATCCGAGCACAGAGTTCATCAAAGTCAAATGGTTTAATCACATAGTCGTCTGCGCCCGCATCCAACGCCTCTACTTTTTGCGCCGTACTCTCTTTGGCAGTCAAAATCATCAACGGATTGCCATATCCTTTTGAGCGAAATCGCCGACAAAACTGAATGCCATCACCGTCTGGCAGCATCAAATCCAGCACGATCAGGTCATAGTCGAATAGGTCAACGTAGGTCTCGGCGCTACTGCCATTGATGGCAATATCCACCGCATATCGCTGCTGAATCAATCGTTCAGCCAAAGACGCCATCAGGTTTTCGTCATCATCAACGAGTAATATACGCATTTATCCAGCATGGCAGGCTTCACCCACAGAGCACCACCAGTCGCTACAGATTCACCAGCGCGCAACTTACTACGACGCTTTTTTATGCATCCAACTTTCTTGTCCATCATATGAGCCGTCCAAATCATCGTGGACACTACGTCGACAGATCTTTTGCCATCTTTACAAAACGTGACTTAATTCGGAGTCTCTAACCACTTGAGATGGGCCACAACGCTCTTTTTAACTTTGGCTGTTAACTTTGGCTTTCACCCGCTAGGCGCGATTCTCCTCAGCCGCGAGCATCTCCACCAGCTGCTGCCTGCAGGCGACGTGTATTGAGTTCCGCTTTGCTTTAGAGGCCAATACCGTTGCCGCAGCAAGCTGTGCAAAGACCATGCTGCGGCATTCTCTCCACACAGCCTGCATTAACCTAGAGATTCACAGTCTGCTGCTGCTCTAAACAGACAAAGGATTTAGTCGATGCAGGCTGGAGTCCTCTTCTGATATCACTTGCTTCCTAACCAGACAGTGACAAATTGTACGGGGAGTAAGACCGCTAATCTTCACTACGATAGGAAGCTACACAGCCGCCTCCTGTCAATAGAGGCAGGTGTGAATTAATACTCACAGCCCCTACACCGTTATGATTCATTGATATATACAACACGCGGTGCACTCAAAAATAAAACATGCTCACTCAGCTATTTGCTCAGGCGAGAAAGCTTACAACATTCGTCTGTTTACTTTATTTTCTACCCTTACTTTTCCTCATTGCTGTAGCCGTGACCAGCTCTCGAATGGAGATCGCTACAAGGTTATTTGTCAGCGACTTTGCTGCAGTTGTCGACAGACATCCGCTTATCGGAATAGCCTCAAACCTTGGCGTCATGCTGTGGACTGCTAGTGCAACGATATGTCTTTTCACTTGGGCAATCTTAAGGCGTCGTCCGGGCGAAGTGAAGTTTTCAGCTTTTCTACTTTGTTCAGGTCTGATGACGCTAATGCTCACAGCTGACGATTTTTTCCTACTCCACGAGAAGATATTTCCCCGTTACTTAGGCTTGCCTGAGAAACTTCTCTTCATGGGCTACGGTCTGCTAATTCTATGGGGATTAGCCGCATTCAAGCGATGTATTTTCGAGACAGACTACTTTCTGCTCTTAGTTTCATTTATCTTTTTCGGACTTGCGTTGCTAATCGATACTGTTCAGTATCAACTCGACGACCTTATTGGAGAGTGGCGTATTTTAGCTGAAGATGGCCTTAAAATGCTAGGGAATGTTGGCTGGTTTGGCTTATTTTTGAGATGTTGCTCAAAAAGGCTCCAATATAGAATGAGCTAAGAACAGGATGGCTCTAGCCACCAATATCTTTTTATCTCATTAACTGCAGGCATTCCCTGTAGTAGGAGCGCCAATAGCATTCAAATCGAACAGGGCCTCGCTCTACTCAACGCTCTCTTCAGGATGAAATCGCCCTGAGTCTGACGGTTATTGCCACTGACAGTTAGGACAGTAGTAAATTCGACGGTTGTTCACCATTTCTTTGACAATTGGCGTTTCGCAGACGTAGCAGGGCCTATGCGATCGCCCAAATACCCAGTAGCGATACTCCCGATAGCGAGCCCCTTGTGCCTTTAGCTGATTGGCCAAATCCAAATCATTCGTGATTCCCTTGTATTTGTAAGACTGGTAAGCAATCTCAATAGAAGCCTTGGCGAGTCCTTGCAGCTGCGCCTCACTACAGTCCATCGGTCGCAGCTGCGGATGCAGCCTCGCCACAAACAAAATTTCACTGCGCAGATAATTACCAATCCCCGCCAAAAAGTGCTGATCTAAATACAGCGTAGATAGCCTGCGGCGATAATGCTTTTTAGACTGGAGCGCAGCCACCAGCGTTTCAGGCTGTAAGCCTTTACTCAAGACATCTGGACCCAGCTTGCTCAAAAAAGGATGATTTTCGATCTCAGCAGGACTGCTCAAAATCTGAATATCTGACGCGCTATAAAGCAGCGCCGACTTCTTTTCGTTATGAATGGCAAAGCGCAGCTGCCGATTCGTTTCAGGAAAATCGTAAGCTTTGCGCACCATCCATTTGCCATACAGCTGGTTGTGAGAATAAACGCTCAGACCATTGTCAAAATGGGTCAGCATTGCTTTCCCACGCGTCTCTACCTCAGTCACCCGGCAACCAGTCAGCTCAGATTCGAAGGGTTTGAGATGATCGAAGGCAAAAAAGACTTCCGTCGTTGGATGGGGGCGAATGGCGCGCTGAATTTTGTCGGCAGCAATACGGATCTCAGGGCCTTCGGGCATAGTTAGGAAGTCTACGGGTAGAGAAAAAGGAGCCAGCAGGAAAAGCCCCACAGTATCGTGATCATAAGTTAAAAACGAGTTTCAATCATTTTTCAAAGTCCCCACAACCTCAGCCAACCTTTCGGCCAAGCCCCACATCAAAGCAAAATCCCTTAAGCCCGGTGCGTTCAAGCCAGCCAAAGAGCGATATGGCTAAAAGAAGATTGGTTCCAGCCGATGCCGGTTACCCTTGTACACCCAACTTCCATATACCCGACGCAACCATCCTGAAAAGCTAGAAGCCCGTACAGCTGCTTTCGCAAAACGAATCGGCTTTCGCAAAAAAAATTGTCGAACTCTACAACCCGCCCGAACAGTAATCTACCGGAATAAGCTGCCAAAAGAACTTGCCGCAACAGTTTGCCAGAATAACTTTATAGAAATAATCCACTAGACAAGTAATCATTCGGAAGCGAGCCAGTTTGTAGTTTTACCGAGAACTCTTCTGGATTACGCCAGAAGTCTCCGTATATGTACATAGTGCAGCTTCATCGAGGCATTGAGTGGTTTCGACTATGTTTACACAAGGGCTTTTCTTACTTGCTCTCGCGCTGGCCACAGGTGTGATCGCACTCATCAACAACGTCATTAAAGTAGGTCCATTCACCCGGCGCACCAGCCGGCAAGACTCCGCGCTGCTAGAATTTTCGGACCAAGTCAGATACTTCACCGAAAACAGTCGAGATAACTGTCGCAATTCGCTCATTTTCAAGAAAATGACGGGTCGACATGCCCCCATTCGCCTGATTAACCTGATTTTCAGCTGCTACGATCCGCACTTGGCCACCTATATCTACAGCAAAGCGCCACACTACATTCACTTTGAAAGAAGTGAGTTGGAAAACTGGCAAATACAAGAACCCGTCGTGGGACGCAACCCGCTGTTGAAAGCAATGCTGTGGCTCATGTTAATCAATAGCATTATCTTAGGGAGTTTAAGCATTTACACAGCAGTCGTTCTGTTAGAAGGGGTTCAATCAATCACAGCCCAGCCGGAGATTATTCAGTTCTATGCTATTTCACTGGCATTTTTACTGTGTATGGGGATAGTCGCAATTGCCTATTGCAGACACGCCTACCAAGAAATCGCCTTCCTAGACCTCGTCAAATCCTTTTACGCAGACAGACCCGCCCCAAGCGCTACGCTCATTCGCTCTGCCTTCAATGAGAGTCCAGCCAAAATCAGTAAACGTCGCCTCTTGGGGATATCTAACGCCAATCACAAGCGCCATCCAAAACCCAGATTGAAACTTAGGTGACCGAAAACTTAAACGGCTAAAACTTGGGTCGCTCTAGTAGGCAAAATAGCGTGAGCGCAACCGTGCAAGACAGCGTTGCAGCAGACAAACTGTCACAACCCATCAGCTGGATAGGGCAGTAGAAGAACAAAGCGGCCAGCGTAGAAATGCCTGCTGGCTGACTTAAAAAATGAAAGAATTCTTGAGTACTCTCTAACCACTCTAAGAATTTTAAGAATTTACTAAGAAGTGTCATAGTACATTCTCCAAAAGGCTAACTGTAAAAAGATTGCAATAGACGTCGCTACAGTCACATGTTCTTATCTCTAACCGATGTCCTGGTCACCCACCTTTTGGTTACCTATGCCTTGGCTATCTAAGTTTTCAGCACCTACGGCTTGAGCACTCATAAGAGGTCCGAAGGCTTCTCTAAAAATAGGCTTGGGGACTTTGCCCACCCAAGTATTCACAGACTGATGCTGAGAATTGAGCAATGTAAACTGGGGTACACCTGACGCCCCAAATGATGTCACTTGCTCGGCCCACTGAGGATCGTCAATATCTAGCATAACGAAGTTTATTTGATCACTGTACTGCTCATGTAGCGAATTGACCGTAGCGGACATACTTTGGCAAGTCGTACACCAATCAGCATAAAACTCAATGAGTGTTGGCTTTTGATTATTCAAAGCCACCTTGTAAGGCATTGACTTAGCCGCCAGCGTCTTCAGCGTCATGATGCCGGAAAGCGGCGTCATACTCACTGTCGTTTCGGCTGGGCGAGTGAGTAGCACCGTTGCAAAAACCGCTAGCAGTATAGCTACAATAGCGCTCCAAATCTGCCAAGTTTTGTTCTCTCTTTTGGGCGTAGAGATCATAATTGTCTATTAGCTCTTAAAACTTAAGTGAATGTATCTGAGGATCAGCGATAGTAATAGACCAAAAAGATATGGACCGCGAGTAAAATCAAGAACACACTCACCAACAAAATATGGCTTTTTAGCCAGACGGTTCGCATATTCCGAATCAGAGCCCCCTTACCAATACCGGCAGGCTTACCTTCTACCTGCTTCGAGCCAGAAAAGCTAAATACTTTGCGCGGAGACTCTAGGACACCGGTTTCCGCCGCCACACCTACAAGCGCTGTGAAGGTAACACCGACAAAAGTCCATAGGAAAAAAGCATTGTAATTAATACCACTGGCACCACCAGTATGGATACCTACGAATAAGAGTAAAGCCACGCCTGAAAAAATATGCGCGCTCCGCCAGAGTATCATTGAGCCTGGCATTTTCACCTTCAGTGGCCAGCTGCGACTGCGTTTGCGAGCCGTTAGCAGCATTTCGATAATCACTAGCGCTAATGCCGCAAAGCCGGTTCCCTGCTTATAGACTTCGCCTCGGAGAAACTGATGGAGATCAAAAGAGCGATCGCGCAGCGCATCCAAATACATAGGACTCACAGCAAAGGGAACCAGTAGCGCTACCGACACTACCGTCAGAATGATCAGAGTAGAAAATTTGGGTTGCATATCCAGTAGCAGTAGGGACATCAGCACCGCTGTGCCCTCGTATATCATCTTGACAATATCTTGGCAGCTGTCTGTTGTTGAACGATCTGTTGTTAGAGGGTCTGTTGTTACTAGGGGCGCAGCGATTTGCTACGCCCCTAACGACTAAACCTGTTGGCAAATTCGCGTCTTACGCGTCCGCAGGCATGCTATCAACCGGAATGTTGATAATAATGCCACCCATCACTTCGTCCATCTCAAACACTTTGTCTGGATAGCGCTCCAAGTGAATTGGATGCGTATTGTGACAAGTCACACAGGCTTCGGCAACAGCCTTATCGGGATACATAGCCGAAAAGTAAGCTTGGCCGCCTACTTCCTGGTAACCCTTGAAGGGCTCACCAGTAGATTCAATCTCTACTAGACCCGCCGTCTCAAAGTCACTCTTGGGACCGTGGTTATCGTTGATGTACCAGCTAGAAATGAGGTTGTAGGTAAAGTCGCCAGACTCATTGGCAATCTCAGAGCCCAAACGGAACATCTGTGCAGGCAGTGGAATACCATCCGTCTGCTCCCAACCTTCCGTAGATTCAACTTCTAAAACGCCATTTTCCTTTGTTTTCCCTTCCAACGTTTTCACACGGTTGATGACGTGCTTGGTATACGCTGTTCTATCCGCCGCGAGCACATTGTGGATGTAGTCCGATACAAGCTCTGGCGCAATTGAAGGGCCAGTAGCTGTAGCGGTGGACCCACCCCCACCAGCGCAAGCTACTGCAGTGAAGCAAACAGCTGCTGCTAGCGCCAGCAGAGCCATCGTTTTAGCGCGAATACGCTGTATTAAGCTATTAACCATTTCCATTAATCTCCTGATATTCCTCTTGTTTGGATGTGAAATCGCCCCTGCATCAGGATGATTGAGCTTATAGGGCGAAAAAGAATTCTGCTTCGAAGAGAGATCCTACTCAGAGTCTTCTCCCGCAGCAGAAGAATTGCCCACCCTCCGCTGTTCAGCCGCGCGCATCAGATCAAAGCTCTGATGAGCTAGCGTCGGAGGACGGTCAAAATTGGCCTCGACAAGTTCGTCGTCGAAAATACTGTTATAGCTGTATTCCACTCCGTGGCAATTCATACAGACTTCTCCCACCATGCGATTTCGTGGTTTGAGCGTGTATGTATTGTTATGATTCACGCTTACTATGCTGGTGCCATCTGCTTTCTCTCTTCCTGTGCGCGGAAGATGACAAGTCGTACAGGTTACCTGTTCAGCGCTTGGCCTTGGGAGAGAAGAAGAGAGAACATTTTGTGCATGCTTTGAGTTCTCATAGTTGAGCGAATGGGTATCGTTATGACAGGTCAAGCACGAATCAACGGCAGCCTGCATTGTGTTAACGGTGTGAACATCATGACAAGAGTTACATGTCATCTGCTTGCCGAGCGCGTCACGCTTCATCGGGATATGAGCCATGGCTGGTGTCAACGGCGTCTCACCTTCGAGCGTACGAATGCCATGCTTCCCCAATGAAAAAGTGTCCACAGCGCTCTCGTGACAAGATTGACAACTCTCTTGAGTCGGGATTGCCACAAACTCCTTTGTCTCCGTATTCTGATGGCAGCTTGTACAGTTAACTTTGTTCAGTGCATGTGCACTCACTTGCCACTGCTGAGTAATTTCTTCTACGTCTTGCTCAGTCGAAGCTGCTGCTGGATAAGCCGTCCCCAAGACCAACAGCATGGAGAAAAAGATTACAAGAACACGAAAACCAGCTCTTGCACACAATCTCCGATTAAACCTCGAACTTAACTTGGCCTCGAATTCGGCGTTGACTCTAGAGGCAGGTATGCTCATGACTTACCTCCCAAGAACTCTTTACTCAGGTTGGGCGCAGGCGCCTTCTCCAGCTCCGTTGTGACGACTCGGTCCGGGAGCTTCTGAACGGGGAGCATATCGGGTGCACCCATGTTTTTACGAAAGAACCCAGTAGATATGGTGTCATGCTCATGGAAGTTGTGGCAGCCTGCTGTCCAGCAACCGTCTGCCGCAAAGCCCTTATGACTCTTGAGCTGAGTCAGCGTTAGCTCCTCATGGCATCCCATGCACAAGTCCGGCTGTAGATGCACTCCTCTTCCAAACATGTGGACGTGTTCGTTGTGACAAGCTGTACAGGTAAGCACGTCTACATTTTCTCGGTACTCGGCCCATCGAGGATCCTTAAACTTTTTCGCCCCGTGCAAATCACCTTCCAGTTCTGCTTCGTGACAACGGTTACAGTTCTCATTAGAAACTGGCTTAAAACCCTCATGACAAGACGCACAGGACGCCTCAAATAGATGATGCCCCTCAGAGGTTTCACCCGGTAAAAAGATCTGCTTTTGCTCGAAAGCGAATGCACCAGAAACTGCAACAAAGAGGAATACAATCGCGACAATAATCGCAGACTTTAGGCTGACTTTCTTACGCCAGAATATGTTTTTATTGGGACGACGCTTCATTTAGAGTCAACAAAATTAAAGAAGAATCAACATCAACAGCAGCAGCACTACGCCGCCACCGATAATGCCAGCAGCTGTTGTATTGCTAATGCCTTGAGGGGGTTCAGAAGTAAGTGTCGTAGCACCAGCACCAACCAATGGCACAGCTGCAGAGTCAGCACCCGGCGCTGGGGTCGCTGCCGCAGGAGATGAATCCAGCTCAACATCGGCTTTGGAGTAGTCTGCGCCCTCTAGCATCAGCTCAGTAAT
>ERZ1740060.747-NODE-747-length-14243-cov-4.197773_pt1 | contig 14243 bp, 11 predicted proteins | sample MGYA00581743_ERZ1740060 | MGnify/ENA primary metagenome ERZ1740060 (study PRJEB43018, sample SAMN04849235) | marine metagenome | isolation source: floating plastic debris | place: Pacific Ocean | collected 2008-08-27 | study: EMG produced TPA metagenomics assembly...
AGACAGGCAAAGCGATCATCGCCGCCACCAGCATCGCACCAATATCCAGCTCAACAATCATCACCCGGTTCAATGTGCCCAGCAGCATCACAGCGGCCATGCCGACAGACACTTGGAACAACGACAGGCGCAGCAATTGGCCCAAGGGCAGATCATCACTGACCGCGTCGCTGAACGGCAACAGATCAACCGAGATTCTTTTTAGGGATGAGGCTTTGAAAATCATGCCGCCTTCCCCTCAAAAACCAAAGCGTTCGAGATGTAGAAGCCGGATTTCACACGATCCACCTCAACCAAGCGCCCCTTCACACCCGCAACGCGCAAGGCTGTCGCAACAGCGGCGGTTCTCTGCGGGATCATTACCGGGCTGCGGTCAGCGCGTGGAAACAGCTTGCCCACACGCCACATCGCCATCAGCGCAGGGGTGCGCGGCGGCAGTGTAAAGACAAATTTGCCGTTAATGCGCGCGCTGGCCTTACCCAACAGCGCTGCAATGTCAGGCGCGCTGTAATAGATCAGCGAATCCATCGCGAGGGCATGGTCAAAACCACCGCTTGTGGCATCCAGCATATCGCCAGCAACCCATGTGATATGCCCGGCCAAGTTTGGGGGCATACGCCGCTCAGCGATCCCAACCAAAGCGGGCGATATATCGACGGCCACGACATCTGCCCCCCGCTGGGCCAACTCAATCGCCATCGCACCTGTACCGCAACCTGCATCCAAAATCCGCGCACCGCGCAGGTCTTCGGGCAGTTGCGCCAGCATCAACGCGCGCATCTTGTCACGCCCCGCACGCACGGTTGCACGCACACCAGAAACGGGCGCGTCTGATGTCAGACGCTCCCATGTTTTGGTCGCGGTGCGGTCGAAATAGTCTTCGACCCGATCACGTGTGGCGGCGTAGTCAGGCATTAGTCAAACCCAAGCAGTTCAAAGATTTCGCGATCAGGCAGGGGGGCGGGGGCCAAAGGCTCTGTCCCGTTCCACAGCGTTTCGGCCAAACGGATGTATTCCTTGCGGACCTGAACGATGTCTTCCTCGTCATCCATCTCGAACAGTGTCTTCTTCTTCAGGCGGCTGCGACGGATCGCATCCAGATCGGGCATATGGGCGATGCGGTTGAAGCCGACAGTCTCGCAATAGCGATCCACCTCATCGGTCTCGCGGCTACGGTTGGCAACACAACCTGCCAGACGAACCTTGTAGTTGGCCGATTTCGCCTGCACAGCCGCGATAATGCGGTTCATCGCATAGATGCTGTCAAAATCATTGGCCGTAACAATCAGCGCCCGATCCGCATGCTGCAGGGGGGCAGCAAAACCGCCGCACACAACGTCACCCAGCACATCAAAGATCACGACATCGGTGTCTTCCAGCAGGTGATGCTGCTTGAGCAGCTTCACCGTCTGGCCGACAACATAGCCACCACAGCCCGTACCAGCAGGCGGGCCACCGGCCTCCACGCATTTCACACCGTTGAAACCGTCAAAAATGAAATCCTCCGGGCGCAATTCCTCGGAATGGAAATCCACCTCCTTCAGGATATCAATCACGGTGGGTACCAGTGATCCGGTCAACGTAAAGGTGCTGTCATGCTTGGGATCACAGCCAATCTGCAACACCCGCTTGCCCAGCATCGAAAAGGCCGCGGACAAGTTCGACGACGTCGTCGACTTGCCAATCCCGCCCTTGCCATAAACCGAAAACACCTTCGCGCCTTCGATCTTTGCATCTTCCGGCTGGTGGACCTGCACGGACCCTTCGCCATCCTGCCCGCGCAGGTTTGGAACGTCATCTCTGGGGCTCATGCGAGCTTCCTTTCATTATTGGGGACACACCCCATCTTCTCATGTTCAAAAATACCTCGGGGGAGGAGCGCAGCGACGGGGGCAGCGCCCCCACTCTGGCGCTTCGAAGAAGCGCAAAACCTCATCATCACAGTCATTCCGCTGCCACCCCTTCCATCCGATCTTCCAGCGCATCTGCTGCGTCTTGCAGGGCGGCCAACGTGTCTTCATCCGGCGCCCAGTACTCACGATCCGATGCCTCAAGCAGGCGGTTCGCCATCCGCATCGAGGCTTGCGGGTTCAACGCCGCCAACCGCTCGCGCATCTCGGCATCCAGCACAAAGGTCTCGGACAGGCGTTGATAGACCCAAGGCTCCACCTCACCGGTGGGCGCCGACCAGCCCAGCGTGGTGGTCACCTGCGCCTCGATCTGGCGCACGCCGTCGTGGCCGTGGTTCAACAGGGCCTCATAGAATTTCGGGTTCAGGCTGCGGCTGCGCGTCTCAAGTGCAACCTGATCCTGCAACGTCCGCACCTTGGCCGACCCGCGCGTCTGGTCGCCAATATAGACCGGGGCACTCTGCCCACCTTTGGCGCGTTTCACAGCCCGCGAAATACCGCCCAGCGTATCGAAATAATGGTCAACGGTGGTGACCCCCAGTTCAACCGACTCCAGGTTCTGATAGGCCAGATCGACATCTTTCAACGCCTTTTGCAGCAACGCTGGGTTCTGCGCCGCCTTACCGTTCACGCCGTAGGCAAAGCTTTTGCGCGCCTCATAAGCATCGGCCAATTCATCTTCATCGCCAAAGGCAGAACTGTCGACCAATTGGTTGACGTTGGACCCATAGGCCCCTTCGGCGTTTGAGAAGACGCGCAATGCGGCCTCTTCAAGATCGCACCCCATCTCTTCGGCATAGGCCAGCGCATGGGCGCGGATGAAGTTCTGGTCCAGCGGTTCATCCGCCGTGGCACATTTCAATGCAGCTTCTGCCAGCATCCGGGTCTGCAAGGGCAGCAGATCGCGGAAAATGCCTGATAGGGTCATCACCACGTCGATGCGTGGTCGGCCCAACCTCTCGAACGGGATCAAATCCGCACCTGATAAACGCCCAAAAGCATCAAACCGGGGGACCGCCCCCATCAGCGCCAGCGCCTGACCAATCGGCCCGCCATCTGATTTGATATTGTCAGACCCCCAAAGCACCAGCGCCACAGTGCGCGGGAGGCTAGCGTGGGTTTCCAGCAGCAAATCGGCCTGTTTCGCCCCCTCCGACATGGCAAAGGCCGTCGGCATGCGGAACGGATCAAAGGCGTGAATATTACGGCCAGTCGGTACAATCTGCGGCGCACGGATCAGATCGCCGCCTGGCACCGGTTCAATGTAATGGCCTGAGAGCGCGCGCATAAGCGCAGGCAGCTCGTGGTCTTCTTTCAACAGTACTGCGGCTTGATCAGCAGCCTCACCCTCAGGCATCAACCTGATCATGTCGGCACGTGCGGCACCGGACAATGGCTTGCCCACAACGTGCAAACCTTCAGTGATCAAGGACCCTTCGGTCTCCAGCAACTTGAGCCAAAGCTTGTCGATGTCACGGGCATTCATATCGACCGCATTGGCCTGATCGCGGATCAGCTGTTCCAGATCGTCGCGCTGATCATCATCTTCCGGCATCTCGCGCCAGCGGGTCAGACTGTCTTTTAACTCTGCCAAGCCTTTGTACAGGCCAGCAGTCGTCAAAGGCGGCGTCAGATGTGTGATCGTGACGGCATTGGACCGCCGCTTCGCCAAAGTCGCCTCAGAGGGGTTGTTGGCGGCATAGAGATACACATTTGGCATCTCACCAATCAGCCGGTCTGGCCAATCCTGTGCGCCAAGGCCAGCTTGTTTGCCCGGCATGAACTCCAACGCACCATGCATCCCGAAATGCAGCAGCACATCTGCGGCAAATGTATTGCGCAGCCACAGATAGAAGCTGACAAAGGCATGGGTTGGCGCAAAGCCTTTTTCGAACAGCAGGCGCATCGGGTCGCCCTCATACCCAAAGGCAGGCTGTACGCCGACAAAGACATTGCCAAACTGCTGACCCAGTACAAAGACACCGCGCCCATCAGACTGCACCTTACCGGGGGCAGGGCCCCAAACCGCCTCAACCTCGGCCAAATGCGGGCTGGTGCGCACGATCGTGTCGGCATCAACATGGGCAGCGACATTGGCCTGCTGGCCATATTGTGCGGCATTGCCCTGCAGGATCGCAGCGCGCAGATCATCAACCGTTCCGGGCACATCAACGGTGTAGCCTTCGGCCTTCATCCGCGTCAGCGTATTATGCAGACTTTCAAAGACGCTCAGATAGGCGGCCGTCCCGACGGCGCCCGCATTGGGCGGGAAGCCAAACAGAACGATACCGACCTTCTTGGTTGCGTTGCGTTTGCGGCGCAGCAGGGCCAGACGCTTTGTCTTTTCTGTCAGAACAGCAATCCGCTCAACACAGGGTGCCATTGCTTTGCAGTCAGATGCTTGGGGGCTGTCCATCCCGTGACGGCCGGCAAAGACTGTTGGGTTCGTCGCACCATCCAATTCAGGCAGCGCAATCAGCATCGTGGTCTCGATCGGGCCAAGACCCTGGGCGCTGCTCTCCCATTGTTCGATCGTCTGAAACTCAAGCGGTTGAGCGGCAATGTAAGGCACATCCAACTGGGACAGCAGCGCAATTGCCTTGTCGCTATCGTTGTAAGCCGGACCGCCAATCAATGAAAAACCAGTCAGCGAGACAAGCGCATCAACCCGGCCCATGAAATACGCATCAACCGCGGGCTTACCATCCAGACCACCGGCAAAGGCCGGAATAACGCGCATGCCTTGCGCCTCAAACGACTTGATCACCGCATCGTAATGCGCGCAATCCGACGCCAACACATAAGACCGCAGCATTAAGACACCGACCGTTGCGACAGAGGCGTCGGGACCGGGCAGGTCGGTCAAATCGGTGGTGATGTGATGGCCAGGCAAATCAGGGTGGTACAGGCCGACATCAGGGTACTCGATTGGCGCATTCGCCGCCGTTCCCTGCCAATCGGCACGTGTCGCATAGCGCCCGATCAGGAAGCGGATCAGATGTTCGACATTGTCGTCAGAGCCACCCAGCCAGTACTGCATGGACAGGAACCAGGCGCGCAGGTCCTGTGCCTTGCCAGGGATCATCCGCAGGATCTTGGGCAGGCGGCGCAGCATGCGCATTTTCTTCGCACCAGACTCGGTCGATGGCTTGCCAGAGCCGCGCAGCTTTTTCAGCAATGCCATTGCGCCGCTGGCAGGCTTGCCCATATCAAGATCACCCATGCGGGTCAGCTTGACCACCTGCGCATCAGCAATCATGCCAACCATCGCATCGCAGGAGTCGCGACGTGCGGCCATGGCAGGCAAGATCGCGTTGATGTGTTCTTCCAGGAACAAAAGGTTTGCGATGATGATATCACCCGTCGCAATGGCCGCCTTGGCCCTGGTCAGTGCCTCCGGGCATTCACCCCATTCAGCAGCGGACAAAACCTGCACCTCAAGCCCCGGAAAATCAGGCGCCAAACGCGCCGAAACCCGTGCGGCAGGACCGGCGGCATGGGCATCCAGCGTGACAATCACCACGCGGTAAGGTTTATGGATTACCTCATCGCGCATAATGGGCCTTTGCTTCGTAAAGCGTATCAAGGCTAATTTCCTGCAGCCCTTTTTCCAACGCGAAGTTTTCCGTATTGCGGCGGGCCTTGCCACGCACAAAGAATGGGATCTTCTTCAACTCACGTTCTGCATCAGACAACCAGATCACATTATCTGGCGCTGCTTCATCCTTCATCTTGGTCGGTAAACTCCCGCCGGAGGCATCCTGATCTGGCAACGGGCTGTGCCCGCCATGATGGCTCGGACCCGCTGCGTCATGGAATTCAAAGTCATCGCGGAACATCGTCAACAGATGCTCTTCCAGCCCCATGACCAGCGGATGGATCAGCGTATCAAAGATGACATTCGCACCTTCAAAGCCCACTTGCGGCGAGTAGCGCGCCGGAAAATCCTGCACGTGCACCGGGGCCGAGATCACAGCGCATGGGATGCCCAAGCGCTTGCCAATATGACGCTCCATTTGCGTCCCAAGGATCATTTCCGGGCTCAGGCGCTCGATCGCGGCTTCGACCTCAAGATAGTCATCGGTGATCAGCGCCTCGACGCCGTAATCCTTGGCCAGCGCACGAATGGGCCGCGCCATCTCGCGGTTGTAGCAACCGATGCCCACAACCTCGAAACCCATCTCATCGCGGGCGATGCGGGCGTGTGCGGCAACATGGGTCCCATCACCGAAAATAAACACGCGCTTGCCGGTCAGATAAGTGCTGTCCACTGATTTGGACCACCATGGCAGGCGCAGGCGGCTTTCATCGATGGCAGCGGATTGACCTGTGATCGCAACGACCTCAGTGATGAAGTCCCGCGTCGCACCCACACCGATTGGCACGACCTTGGTGTATGGCTGATCATAGTTTTTTTCGAGGAACCGGGCAGCAGCTTCACCCGTTTCAGGGGATAGCAACACGTTGAAATGCGCAGCAGGCAGGCGCGCAATGTCAGCAGGTGTGGCGTTCAGCGGGGCCACGACATTCACGTTGATCCCCATCTCGGACAAAAGCCCGGTAAGTTCTTCCACATCATCGCGGGCGCGAAAGCCCAGCGCGGTAGGGCCGAGGATGTTGCAGGTGACGCGCGGTGTGCGGTCTTGCGGCTGCGCAAGGCTGCGGACGATCTGATAGAAGGTTTCATCTGCGCCAAAGTTTTCTTTGCGGCTGTAGCTGGGCAATTCCAGCGGAATAACAGGGCTCGAAAGCCCCATGGTTTCAGCCAGACCCGCCGGGTCATCTTGGATCAATTCCGCGGTGCAGGCGGCGCCGACGATGCTTGCCTGCGGGTCAAACCGATCAACGGCATCTTGACAAGAGGCTTTGAACAGGGTCGCGGTATCGGCGCCCAGATCGCGCGCTTGGAAGGTCGTGTAGCTGACAGGTGGACGGAGATTGCGGCGTTCGATCATCGTGAACAAAAGATCGGCGTAAGTATCACCCTGCGGGGCGTGCAAAACGTAGTGCAGGCCCTTCATCGCCGTCGCGACGCGCATCGCCCCAACATGCGGCGGGCCTTCATATGTCCAGACGGTCAGCTTCATGCGACATCTCCGATGCCGCGCTGTTCGGGGCGCTGCCCCGGACCCAGGAGTTTTTCGGCCAAGATGAAGAAAGCGTTCATTCCGCAGCCTCCAGTTGGAGAACCGACTTGCGGCGCAGTGGACGCGAGAAGAGACCGGCAAGATCACCTGCTTGTTCGTAGAAATGCACAGGGGTGAAGACCAGTTCGATCGCCCACTTGGTCGACAGGCCCTCTGCCTCGAGCGGATTCGCCAAGCCAAGCCCACAGACTGTCAAATCAGGTCGCGCCACACGTGCGCGCTCTAGCTGTTTATCCACATCCTGACCTTCCGAGATCTGCGGGCCAGCGGGCAACAGATCGAGGTCAGGACCATGCAGGGCATCGTGGATATAGGGGCTGCCCACCTCAACGGCGGTCATGCCGCACTCACGGGTCAGGAACCGTGCAAGCGGAATTTCCAGCTGGCTGTCGGGGAAGAAGAAGACAGACTTGCAGCGCAACGCTTCTGCCGCTTGTGCAATCGCTTTGCGGGCCCGGGCACGGGGGGCGGCCGTCACCGCCTCAAAGGTTTCTTCGCTGACGCCAAACTCAACGGCGATGGCGCGCAACCATGCTGTCGTGCCTTCGTCACCGAAAGGGAAAGGTGCCGCCAAATGGCGTGCGCCGCGCCGTTCTAGGGCGGCATGCGTATCGCCCAGGAACGGCTGTGTCAGCGCGAATACAGTGTTTTCACCCACGGCCGTGGTGTCATCTATCCGGCGCGCTGGAAGCAAACGGATAGGGCCGATACCCATATCGGTCAGCAGCGACACCATCTGATCTTCGACAACATCGGGCAGGGCACCGACGACCAGCAATTCACGCTCTTTGGTGTCCTTCAGGACAGGAACCATTGACGCAAGGCAAGCATCCTCACCTTCGGTGAAGGTCGTCTCGATCCCGGAACCAGAGTAATTCAGCACCCGGACATGCGGCGCATGCACCTGACTTAGACGTTCTGCTGCACGCGCCAGATCGATCTTGATCACCTCTGACGGGCAAGACCCCACCAAAAACAGCTGCCGGATATCTGGACGACGCGAAAGCAGCCTTTCAACCTCGCGATCCAGCTCAACATGCGCGTCTGCCATGCCGGCCAAATCCTGTTCTTCAAGAATCGCTGTACCGAATCGCGGTTCGGCAAAGATCATCACGCCCGCCGCCGATTGCAGCAGATGAGCGCAGGTACGTGACCCCACAACAAGGAAAAATGCGTCCTGCATTTTACGGTGTAGCCAGATGATGCCGGTCAGGCCGCAAAACACCTCGCGCTGACCGCGTTCCTTTAGGATAGGGGCGGTCCTGCAACCACCATTCGCAGGGGGCAAGGGGCGGTTCATGTGCGCGCCTCCGCGTCCCGTCTGGCCAGGCGCAGTTTCCAAACAAATTGGGCGGCGTTAACGACGTAAGCGGCATAGGCGGCAAGGGCCAGATACATCAGACCAACAGGTGCCATCGCATCAGTCAGCAGGGCGAAAACATATAATAAATGCAATGCGATAACCGCAAAGCTGAACACATCTTCCCAAAAGAACGCAGGCGCGAAAAGATACTGTCCAAAGACCACTTTTTCCCAGATGGCACCAGTCACCATAATCAGAAGCAAAACAGCCGTTTTAATGATGATCGAAAGGGTCGCCGCATCATATCCGGTACCGGTGACCAGATAGCGGATCACAAGGGCCAAAGAGATTAGGAAAACGACAAACTGAAAGGGGGCCAAAAGACCCTGCACAAGGGTCCATTTTGTGGCGTCGCGACGGGCCCTTTCGGCGTCAGAATACAGGCGCCGTCCAAGTGACTGAACACCTGTTGTGTTAGTGCTGGCGGTGGCCATGTAAACGTTCCCTGACAGCTTCTTGTGTCAAGAATATGTGTCAAACATGGCATGTGTCAACTTGAAGTTACAGTATTGGTCGTACGACAATACCTACATCAGTTGGTTAACCGAGAAGGCGTAAATGGCAGTTTTATATAGTCTTTTTCGCGCAGGCCGCGCACAGCCACTTGATCTATGTCAATTTGCTTTGACATTCCGAGACCCACCAACGAGAATACCGTAACTGCTGTAAAAAAACGCCTTCCGGCATTGATTCAGCCAGAGGACACATTGATGGCCGATCGTCAAAACTTTGACGCCAAGAAGGAAACTGCGGCATCTTTGGTGCCGCGACATTCAGCAAGGCGTCCGGTGGCGACGGCTGGTGTGGATGCGCCAACAGGGTTAAATCTGGACGATGTGTTGTTTGATCTTCTGAACGACGCAGCGCTAAACCCTGATCCCAAATCATGTCGCGATGCGATAAAGGCCGCATTGGCAACGGGCACGCCGCCAGAAGAATTGGCCGATATCTACATTCCTGCGGTGGCCCGCGACATGGGGGACCGTTGGTGTGAAGACCAGCTTAGCTTTGCTGGCGTCACTATTGGCGTGTCTCGTCTGCTAGCGATGATGCGCGAACTTGGGCCACAGTGGACAAGCGACAATGCCGCCCCAGCAGGTGCGCCATCAATTTTGGTCGTTGTTCTGCAAGATGTCTATCACACGCTGGGTGCGATTGTTCTGACCAGCCAACTACGCCGCAAGGGCTTTTCCGTAAAGCTACTTTTGGGTGGCAGGGCAGAAGATGTTGCCGCGCGCCTGATGCGCACTAGTTTTAATAGCGTCTTTATCTCATCGTCGCGTGGTGAAACGCTTGAATCACTGCGTTACATGATTGATGTTATAAAGACCTCGACGGATAACCCGCCCCCTGTGGGGGTAGGTGGCACCATTCTGGACGTTGAGACAATTGACGACGTAACGGCGCTTACAGGGGCGGACTATGCCACACGAATTCCAGACGAGGCCCTAAGACTTTGCGGCCTACAACAAATTACGCACAACACAGCACACGCCAGGGACGGGACCTAAGCCATGAGAATGGTTCCCAACCACAGGCGTCTTCCATGACTTCGCGCGGCACAAAATACTGGAACAGTGGGGCCATCCCGCTGATCGCGCCTGAAATCCTTGGTGACATTATCGCCGAAGTCGCCGATGTTGGCGTCGTCATCTCTGAAACAGGTTCGATCCTCTCTGTCATTGTCAATCCAACGAACGAAGCATTTCGTCAGCTGGAAAGCTGGGAAAACAAAGATATCCGCGCGTCGCTTACGATCGAAAGCGTGTCCAAATTCGAAAATCGCCTTGCGGAATTTCTTGAAAACAAAGCCAAGGTACGCCCAGTTGAGTTGAACCACACGGATGGCAACAACCGTTGGGAATCTCCGGTACGCTATAGCTTTCACCGGATCGGCCCGGATGGGGCCATCCTGCTTTTAGGCCGTGATCTGCGCCCTATTGCCGAGATGCAGCAGAAGTAGGTCGAAGCCCAGCTTTCGCTGGAGCGTGATTATGACACCCAGCGCGAGAATGCCACCCGCTTACGTGTGATGATGGAAACCACAACCGACGCTGTGCTGTTTGTGTCCGTCGTGACCGGAGAGATTACCGAGGCAAACTCGGCAGCGGTGGCGCTTGTCGATCGACCCTTAGAGAACCTGATTGGCAATCAGCTATCCGGCTGTTTCGAAGGTCGCAAACGCGGTGACATGGTTGACGCTTTGGCGACGCAGGCCATTTCGGACCAGAACAAGAAGGTAACGGCCGAACTGCGCGGGAACGGCGGCATGGTTGAAGTATTCCCGACCCTTTTCCGCGCGGCAGGAGAGCGCATTTTACTTTGCCGGTTGGTGCCTGAAAATCAAAGCAATGGGTCTGCCGATACGCTGAACCAAAATCTTGTTGGGCTATATGCAGATGGCCCTGATCCGATGGTTTTCACCTCGGATGTGGGTGATGTTTTGTCGGCAAATGATGCGTTTCTTGATCTGATTGATGTCGCGCATGATATCAATCTGCGCGGTCGCAGCTTTGCCGATTATTTGCAGCGCGGTAGTGTCGATTTCAAAGTGATGGCAGAAAATGCCGCCCGTGCAGGGCGCATGCGCAACTATGCCACGAAACTGGCTGGTACCTACGGCAGCCCACGTGCTGTTGAGATTTCCATCACCAACCTGGCCGCCGGGCAGCAAACTGTTTTTGCCTTTGTTCTGCGCGATGCCAACAGGGCCGACGCGACCCAATCGCGCCCTAATCCTGCCAGTGATGACAGCATGCGGTCAGTGGTCGAACTGGTTGGCAGCGCCACGTTGAAAGATATCGTTGCCGAAACCACCAATGTGGTGGAAATGATTTGTATCGAAACCGCAGTTGAGCTGACGATGAACAACCGGGTCGCCGCAGCTGAAATGCTGGGACTGTCGCGCCAATCGCTTTACGTCAAGCTGCGCAAGTTCGATCTGCTGTCACGCGGTTCTGACGACGACAAATAACCTACCGCGGGCTACGCTTTGCCAGAATACGCTGCAACGTGCGCCGGTGCATCGACAGACGGCGCGCTGTTTCAGACACATTCCGATCACATAGCTCATAGACCCGTTGGATATGTTCCCAACGCACGCGATCCGCGCTCATCGGGTTTTCGGGTGGCGGCGGCAGCTCATCGCCCAGCGCAAGCAAGGCATTGGTCACGTCCTTGGCATCCGCAGGTTTCGCCAAATAATCTGTTGCACCGATTTTGACGGCCGCCACCGCTGTCGCAATCGCCCCGTACCCCGTCAGCACGACAATACGCGCATCAGGGCGGCGATCACGCAGCGTTTCGACAACATCAAGACCGTTTCCATCCTCCAGCCGCAGATCAACGACCGCATAGGCAGGTGGCCGCGCCGTTGAAATCGCCTTCCCCGCTGCGACAGAGCCTGCCATCTCAACATCAAAACCGCGCTTTTCCATTGCTTTTGCAAGCCTGCGCAAAAACGCTTCGTCATCGTCAACTAGAAGAAGGCTTTTGTCTTCGCCCAGATCCAACGCCTCGATATTCATGGTTCAAACCTATTCATTGTTTGCTTCAGGACGTAGGATTGAAACGGCAGGCGTCAACTTGTGCCCCAATCTGGTGGGCACGGCAGTAAAGACCGAACAAACAGGTCGCATTGATCATCACGCCATTCCGGCTATCCTTTCTCACATCCTTTGCATCGGAACCGCCAATATGCCGCCCACCGACTTTAAGCTGCTTGAACAACAAGAGCGCAGTAACTGGGTCAGGTTACGGACGCTGATGACATTGCGCTGGTTCGCGATTGTCGGCCAATCGGCGGCCATTCTTGTCGCTGTCCAGGTTTACAATATCAACATTGCTGTGGGTGCGGCGGCCTTGGTTGTGACAGTCGCTGTGATTGCCAATCTGCTGTCCTATTATGCTTATCCCACCAACAAACGGCTGTCTGAATTCGAAGCCACGCTTTGGTTGGTTTTTGATATCTTGCAGCTGTCCGCGCTGTTGTATCTGACCGGTGGGTTGAACAACCCTTTCGCGATGCTTGTGTTGGCTCCGGTGACGATCTCTGCGACCGTGCTACACATCAGAAGTACAATTTTTCTGGGTCTGACGGCTATGTCATTGGTGACAATTGTCAGCCGCTACAACGAACCTTTGATGAGCGCGGCTGGCGCTGAACTTGCTTTGCCGGTCTTGTTCCAATTTGGATTTTGGGTCGCGTTGTTGATCAGCCTTGTTTTCCTGGCGCTTTATGCGCGACAGGTCACATCAGAAATGAACGCGATGAACGAGGCATTGGTTGCAACGCAATTGGCCTTATCGCGTGAACAAAAGCTGACCGACCTCGGCGGTGTGGTGGCGGCGACAGCACATGAATTGGGCACGCCGCTGGCGACAATCAAACTGGTCAGCAGCGAGTTGAAAGAGGAACTACAGGATCGCCCCGATCTGCTGGAAGATGCCGAACTGATCCGCTCACAAGCGGATCGCTGTCGCGATATTTTGCAATCCATGGGGCGTTCTGGCAAAGATGACTTGCAAGTGCGCTTTGCCCCGATTGAAACGGTTGTCCAAGAGGCAGCGGAACCGCATCTGGATCGCGGTAAGCAAGTACAATTTGATGTGTTACCCCAAGAAGGTGCTAGCCTGACCCAACCCAGCATCGAACGGCGCCCTGAGATTATTCACGGGTTACGCAATCTGATTCAGAATGCGGTCGATTTTTCGCGCGCGCAGGTGATGGTCGAAATGACTTGGTCTGATGACGAGATTGTCGTGCGCATCTCAGACGACGGTCGCGGTTTTCCACAATCTGTCATTGGCCGTATCGGCGACCCCTATGTCAAAAGAAGGCGCCTATCTGAGGATGGCGCGCGGCGCCCTGTCTATGAGGGCATGGGTTTAGGGCTTTTTATTGCAAAGACACTGCTTGAACGCTCTGGCGCGAAGCTTAATTTTTCCAACAGCCGAAGACATGGTCACGCCAGTTGGACGGGGCAGGCCACCGGCGGCGCCATTGTTGAGGTGCGCTGGCCGCGCAGGATGCTGCAAACCAATCAGATGACGGAAAGTGCCCCTTTGGGCAAAAATCAACCAATCGCGATATGGCCGTAACACCTGCTTTTCGTTAAGCCCGCATTAACCTTCCTGACTGATAATTTAACAGAGCAGATTCAGGAATGGATAATTCATGTTGTTGCACCTGGCAGAGCTTGGCGCCATCACAGCTGCGGCCATATGTGGCGCTGCGGTGATTATTCTGTTGCTGCAGTCCAAAACATCCTATGACATCGAAAGCGCGGCCCCTCTAAAAACCTCATCCGGCGACGGCACTGTGTTTCTATTTGCAGGCAAGGATCTGGTTGATGCGACCGATGATGCCCGCGCGATCATTGGCAATGACACCAACAACATCAGCGATCTGGATGCATTCATTGCTAGCGTCAGGCGCGAATTCCCACACATCAAAGAAAGACTGACCGATCCTTCTGTCGAAGAATTCAGAATGTTTGGGGAAGCTGACCCCAACATCTTTATTGATACAAAAAGGATTGGCGACCGCCTGCGCATTTCATTGAACGGTGACGAAGACTGGACCCGCGAATTGGCCGCCTTGCGTATGTCCTGTGATGCGCTGAATGCCGAAACCGCCTTGATGAAGAACATCACCGAACACTCAACCCAGCTGGTCTGGCAAGAGGATAGCAAAGGCAATTTGTTGTGGGCAAATAACGCCTACACCGAAACTTTGCGCACCATGGGCATTAAGACCATTCTTGAAGATGGTGAAAAACAGCTGATTGCCAAAAATCGTCGCGTCGCGGTCCAATCTTCATT
>ERZ1740060.749-NODE-749-length-14194-cov-10.557819_pt1 | contig 14194 bp, 10 predicted proteins | sample MGYA00581743_ERZ1740060 | MGnify/ENA primary metagenome ERZ1740060 (study PRJEB43018, sample SAMN04849235) | marine metagenome | isolation source: floating plastic debris | place: Pacific Ocean | collected 2008-08-27 | study: EMG produced TPA metagenomics...
CCCACCACTTGGGACCGCGACCTAGACAAGCCCACCATTGCCGCATCTGCCTATGTGCATCCACAGTGCAGTCTGATTGGCGATGTGCGCGTGGCTGACAATGTCATCGTCGCCCCCAATACCTCCATTCGTGCAGACGAAGGGTCTCCCTTTTATATTGGGGCCAATACCAACATTCAGGATGGGGTGGTCATCCACGGGTTAGAGCAAGGGCGTGTCTTGGGGGATGACCAGCAGGCTTACTCCGTGTGGGTTGGCGAAGGCACCTGCATCACCCACATGGCATTGATCCATGGTCCGGCTTACGTGGGGGATGAATGTTTTATTGGCTTTCGTTCGACGGTGTTTAATGCCCAGGTGGGCCACGGCTGCATTGTGATGATGCATGCCTTGATCCAAGATGTGGAGATTCCACTGGGTAAGTATGTGCCCGGTGGGGCCGTCATTACGACCCAACAGGCCGCCGATCGCTTGCCAGATGCCAACGAGAGAGATCGCACCTTTTCTCACCACGTGGTCGAAATCAATCAGGCTCTACGGGCTGGGTACCGCTGTGCTGACAATATCGAATGCGCTACCAATTTGCAGAATCCGGCCACCCGTAATGGTTCCAGTAACGGCTTCCGGTCTGCCCATCAAAATGGCCAGGTAGCCCACCCTTTGAGCGCAGACATCATGGACGTGATCCGGCAACAACTCCGTCTAGGGCACCGCATTGGTCTGGAATTTGCTGATATGCGTCGGTTTAAGGTGGGTTCCTGGCAGAGTGGCCCGACGATTGCTAGCGTTCATGAGGCCCAGGTGCTAACCCAGGTGGAGCATTTTCTGGCGGATCATCCCAGCGACTATGTGCGTTTGCTGAGCATTGACCCTAGGGCGAAACAGCGTCAGTTGGAGCGCATGATTCAGAAGCCAGAGTGAGCCTCAAATATCAAAAATCACAGGCAATAACTCTGAAGTGTTTTCTTCACCCATGACCTGCTCCGGTGAATTTCCCCTTTCATCCTGCGGTCGGCAGTCAGCAACATCATCTGATTTGCTTGAGCCAGTCGCTAAACGACCTGGTCATAGCTATCGATATAAGCAAAGCTTTTAAAGGAGCTTCTTTCGAATGGAAATTTAACTTGTTCTGAAAGCCTTTATACAGCGAAACCTCCCATTTCTGGAAGGTTTCAGCCTATCGGAGCGGCGGGATTTGAACCCACGACCCCCACTACCCCAAAGTAGGAGCGAATATCAGTACTATAAGAGTCCTAGCCATCATATTTTCTGATTACACGAGTTCTGCACGTTATCGCCCCTAATAAAGCGTTCTAGGCCTGGGGTAAATTCTGAGCGACCATGACCCTATGGGTTGAATCGGTAGCAAACGCTGTCATCAGTTTCAAGAATGCGGTAGCAAGGCAAGTTGTCTGGGTCCTCTACGGTGGTGACGGCCATAAAAAGATTTCGCTCGTAGGGTTCAGCGACTTGGTCATTGACTTGGTACGCACAAAAACCGAGCTCTTCGTAGTCGCCCTCAGGGCAGTAGTTAATCCAGCTGATGTTACTAATAGTGCCATCTAGCCAATGCAGGGTGACGTAATGGGCACCAGTTCCGTAGCCAGCGCTAATCACACAGGGTTCCAGTTGGGTGCGGTCATCTCCCTCAAAGCGATAGCAAATGCCCAGTTCGTCGGGATAAGGCCCCGCCTGGATCGACAGACCATGGGCCAAAACCGCTAGGGCAATGCCTCCGGCCAGTGATGTTTTTAACATGTTCATTGCTTCGTTCTCTGTTTGGGCAGGGGTATTGCCCAAAAGTCTGGTAGACAGTGGCCGCTGCGCCAGTTATTGGCCATTATTGAACCACTCACAGCTTCTGCCTACACCATCAACATTGATGATTACGGTCTATCAAGCTAGCCAAGCAGGTGCAGCCGAGGTTTCTTCAGCGTCAGAAGAGGGCTATTCCAAAGTCAAGTTCACTTCGACTTGTTTGAGTTGATGGAGGGCTTCGAGGCAAATGTAGATCGCAGCGGTTTCGCAATAGCGCCATGTTTTGGGGGCAAAGCCAAAACCAAAGGGTTGGCGGTGAGGTTTTCAGCTTTGCTAGAGCCTCACAAAAGCTAGTTCATCAGACACGGAATCCCTAAGAGGGTTTCAGCTTCGTTGGAACTGCAATGCCTTGCCACCCATCCGGGTTCAGTACCTGAAAGGGTTTCAGCGTGACCGACCGCTAAAGTCTGAAGCCCATGTTGGAAGGAAGTTGCAGTACAAGTTCTTAATTCGACCACCATTCACTCACCATTCTGAATGGTGCCAATGTTCTTAAACTGGGAATCCGTTCTAGATGGACTGGTCTATTAAAAGGTGCTGCCCAGCTGAAAAGCCTCGTGTAAAGAGCTTTTCGAGTGTTTTAAAGCTTAATTACTAGAATCCTATTTCCATAAGCGTTTCATACGCTATCACCCTTTAGGTAACCAGCCCCGACGGATTCAATAAGCTCAACTCATTCTTGCTCAAAACACAGGTCTAGAGCTTCACCAACAACTTTACTCTGTTGAAGCGAAACTTTTCCCGACATCTTCAACGCTCATTTCACTTCAACTTTTAGCTTTACATCAGCAAAATCTAATAGCGCTAAAGTGAGCCCTCACATTTCTTCCAATTTTTGCGATTCTTATATACAAGAGTATCTGATTCAGGTGATTCTAAAAGTGATTCAGGCAGTGCCAAGAGTTCGCCTGTCTTGGTTGAACTCAGCTTTCGCAAAGCACTTCTTTTACTATAAGGAAAATCAGATTCACTTAGCTTAGACAAGAAATTATATTTTTGAGTACTTATTACTATTTTGTATTCACTATTCTTCTTTTTCAGAAGAAAAAGAAGGTTGGGGAATACTAATATATAGTCTTCTCCACAAACTCGGGTTTCATCTTTTTCGCCCTCAAAATATTTGGAAGTATTGTTTTTTTTAAACTTTTCAGTTTTACTCTCTTGCTCTATAAAATCTTCATTTACTCCAATCAGGGAACTATATCTATCAATAGAGTCTTTGTCATCTTGCAAGACAACGCTGCTTCTCTTGAAATCCATTGCCGCCAGTATTTGTTTGACTCTTATCTGCGATACTTTAGATTTCTCAGATATTCTCTCAATGTTTGGGAAGTCAGGATCGCTATCTCCAGCTTCCTCGAGGTCTTGCTTACTTTTGGAGACAGATGCAGCATATGGAGCATTGCCATCTCCAACAACTGCCCTCCAAGCCTCTTGCTGAATCGCACGATTTATATGCTGCATCAAAAATGTCTGGATTTTCCCTCTACTTGGGTCAAATCGCTCCATTGCTTTCAAACAAGCGATAACTCCAGATTGGACCAAATCTTGTATGTCGACATCTCGAAAAAAATATCTATTTTTACTTTTAAAGGCATAAGCACGACGTTCAATAAGCTCTAATACTTCAGGAGGAATATCAAATCTTTCAATGTTTTCTGACATTTTACTTAAAATCAAAAATCCAAGAATTAAAGCACAAAAGTCTAACATCCAAAGACAAATTGGCTGCTTATCATCCAAGAACGCCAAATATCTAAACGAGATTCTTCATTGTCTCCAAGTTCTATGAATTCATCATCATTGATTAGAATACCTTGTATTAAGCATCGCTCTCCATGAGTTAAAGCATTACCATTGAGAAAGTCTTTTAGGTTAATACCCTTTCGGCCCAGAGTCTTCTGCCAGGTTTCTTTTCGTCTAGCTCTTACTGAGGGGTTGGCAATATGCCACGGTGATGGGAAAGGACTTTTAGGAACAGGAAATAGCAATAGATAAATGTCATCAACATCCAAAAAAGGTGACAACAATTTTTCGATGTCACGAATTTTTTGGCTATTCTGCTGAGAAATGACTTCTTCAAGCTGTTTTTCAAGTTTTGCCTTGCAAATCAAGGCACGTTTCATAAGCTTTAGAATCAAAAATATAATTGCCCATCGAACAATTGTGTTTGACTCTTTCTGACTTTTTTTGCTAACAGGAAGAGAAATGGAGTTGATATCTAAACACTTTTCTGATGTGCACTCATAGACTTTCTCTTTTCCTATACGTTTAGTTTCTCGCAAACCAAAGTATTTCGCATATCTATCGTATTTCAATTCTAGTTGTTCATCAACATGAATCTCTTGACCATTAACACCATAAAGCGAGGTGTGTAGGCTAGAGAACTCTTGATATGAACTTAGCAACTCATCGTCATTGTAAGTATTCCATATTTTTTCTGCGACCTCTTTAGCAAATCGGTAGTGTTCTCTTGATACTTTTAGCTGAAGCAGCATAGATGCCCATTCGCTAATAGTGCTTGCCATTTCTTCGTTATCTTTGCAGTCAATAAATAATCCTCTAACAGGTAATTTACGGGTAGTGAACTCTGACTTCAACGTCAAAACACTAGCGTTAACACCATCGGCCATGGCAATTAGATCACTTACAGACAAGACTATCTTGCTATCTTCGTAAAGCCTTTTAATACGCTTTCTTAAAGCAACTGTCCCCGTGCTTAAAATGATATCCCAGTTTTTCTGAGATGGATATAAAGGAGCAATTCCATAAATACGCTCCATATGAGTTTCCAACTTTTTTGCTACTCGATTTTGACGGTTTGGATCTTGGTAAGTAGTTACAACCGAGCCACAAGGATGATTGCTGAAATCCGAAAGATAAAATAGATTAATGAGACATCCGTCAAAATCCTCGTGATTGACATCATCAGGGTTAATCTCTTTGACAATTTTTCCTGAAAGTTTCTGCTTAGTTGGTGGCCTTTTCGGTTTTTCAGCACCTTCAAAATTTCTAGGCCCGACACTGTCATTACCTGAAAACTTTGAAAGATCGTAGTCTGCCGAGACAATTTCTACCGGAAGATAAGGAGAAGAATCATGTTGATTACAATTCTCATGTTCTGCCCTTATTTCTTCGTAATCATCGATTGATCGTAACCAACATGGCTTGCCCTCTTTTGCTACAATCTCAAAAAATTCAGATAAAAACCCCAAATCTTCTGTTTGAACAGTTGGCAAATCATCAATCCAAAGGATTCTAATGCGATCAAAATCTGGCATCATAGACTCATTTCCGATTAACTTCTGAAATTTCTAGTCCGTCGAGAAAAATCCTGATCTCATAGAAGTTTTGGTCATGACTGCAAAACCTTCGTTCCCCAATTTCACCTAAATTAAGTCTGGATAAGTACTCTGAGACAACACCAAGGCCATGTCCTAAGTTGCCTGAAAGACTTCTGAAATAATTAGTCGGCAACCTTTCAAATCTAGCCAAAGCATTTTTCTGATTTCGATTAATGAATACTGGATTGTAGATTACAATTGCTGACGATTCACCCATTTTGTCTTTGTCAAAAAAAATAGATACTGTTCCTCTCCCTTGGCGGTTTTCATGTTTTGAAGAATTGACCATGCCATGGCGAGCTGCGTTTGAGAAGATCTCGAAAAAGATATTGCTCAAAACAGCCTTGCTTAGCCGATAAGTATCTTGACTCGAATTAGAAAGTCTCAGGTTAGGTCTAAGACGAAAACTATAGTCCTTAAAGTTTTCCAGGCTTAAAAGCAATGAAAAAACCTTGTGACCTAAAAATTCTTTTTTTTCCTCAATGACTGCGCAAGCTTCCTGGTACATCAAATCAGATAAATCAAAGGAATCTTCTTCTTGCTCAAAGAAGCGATTTAGCTTACTCGGATAATCCACATACTCATTGTAGATTTCATTTAAGGAACTAAATACTGCTAGCTGTTGTGCCTGATAACTATCAGAAAGAGAACATAAACCCCTGTACCATAGAGAATCTTGTCTTGGTTGAACTTGAGCATTAGATCTGGCAAGCCGCAGAAGATTGTCACACCGGTTCTTCATAAGATGGCCTAAACTTTTAAATGCTCGGTTATTCTGCTCAACTAAAGCAGAATAATGCCTCTCTGTAACCTGAGTGATTTCTTCACTAATTCTTGCAATTTTATCGACAAAATCATCCTCCGAACCAGAAGGTGAGACAGCCTTCATTAATCCATCAAAATACTCACTGTCCCGCAAGGAAAAATCAGTCACTCTAAGCGAAGACAAGTACCCAAAAATCACCAGTGTCAAAGCAAAAGAATAGTCAGAAAACGATTGCCATAAATTTTTGTACCACAATATGTTTGGTATTAAGGGAGTTATAAAGTATAAAACAGAGTAGAAACCATCCTTTCCCATACGCTTTCTATAGAAGATTGTATAGTCAGCTCTGGGATTTTTCCTATTCTTCAATGCATACTTTTTTTCGAAATAATCAAAATACAGATCTACATTAAGTTTACTTTTTTGAGATGAACTAGAAGGATAAATAAAGTATCCGGTTTCTTCTGATTCTGAAATAATTTCTTGAAGAAAGCTGGGTTCGCAGATACTATATTCAAATTTTTCGTAGACGTTAACTCCAGACTGCTCTACATCTTGGCTGGCATCGGCAAATGCAGTCAAAGTATGAGTATATGGATTTATTAGTGCAAGACCAGTAAATCCATTAAGTTTTAGCATGACAGGTTCTGAGTTTTTGCTCGCTGAATAATTTCTTGTGATATAGTCCTCTTTTCCTATTGAGCCTGGTTCGACATTCCTAACAAATGATTCATCAAATGTATCAAGGCATGCTCGAATATATTTCGCAATCTTTTGGTTGACCTCTAAATTCCTATCTTTCTTGTCAGCCAAAATTGACTCATAAGAAACTGGATGTGATTGAGATGAGTGCTCAGAATAGCCATAATCAGTACAGTTATTACGACTTCTTACACCAAAGTTAGCTCTAACTTTCATGCACAATAGAGCATGGTAGCCAACACCCCAATAGTCTTCTAGCTTATAGGTAAAATCAAAATTCATCCTGTGATGAAAAACATGAGCTAATCTCCAGGACCTCCGTCTTCTCTCTTTTTCAGCTTCATCAAACAAGTCATCCTCAACAATCTTTGAGTCCAAGGATGCACACATCGCATGGATGCGCTCTACCGTCGGTTGATCATATTTTATTTTTTCCTCAATGAACCAGTAAAGCTTTGCCATCATGCCCCGATTGAGCATGTCTTTTCTGGTTGCTCCCCACAGATATTCAGCAATATCAGAACAAACAACAACAATACAGTAAGCTACTACTTTTTTATTTTCTATATGAACATAGCATTGATGTAATCGGGCATCATTTGGAATGATATTTCTGCAAGTGTTAGGAAAAAATAAATCAGTATGTTGCAGTGAAATATCAACAATTTGATGGATGCAACTCTCCCAAGTTAACTTGCCTTTATCAGTTTTTGATAACTCATAATATGAAATCAAATGACATCCGTCGACCAGATTGATATTCATAGATCAGATAACTCTTCTGCTTATTGTGAAATGAAAATTCTCCGAAATCAAAATGCAAGACAAAACTAAAATATATATTTTAAAAGGTCCTCATCTTTTGAGCATTTTTAAAAATGAAGCCACTAAGTATAATTGACTGCAAAATGTTTTGAGTTTTTTAGCCTTTTGCTAACTCATCACCTGAATTACTTGCAGCTGATATTTTCTCGTGAAGTTAAGACTCGACTTCTAAATTATTTTTTAGATCTAGTTTTAGGTTTCACTTGACAATTCAATTTTATATTCCTTAAGGATTGTTTTTTTGATGCACATAGATCTGAGAAGATAATTGTCAGATTACTTGAACCTTTATTGCTGCACTCTCAGAGTTGATTCATTGTCGTCGGGTTAAACCCGCAACCCTATTTCTACAGTTACTCGATATGATGCCAGCCTAATATTTTCGACGAATACATAGGTGTTTCAGTTTTACTCTCCTGACTTTGAATCAGCCCTGAGAGTACTCCTCTTGTTAACTCTAAATACATTTAAAAGATTCTCGAAAAGAGTAAGTGTCAAATCTTTGTATTTGGAAATTTGCCATCATCAATTGTTCTCATTTACCTGCTTTTGACTTTAAGAGTGAAGAAATTGAAAGCATAATAAAGATCAAAATACTAACTGATAGAGCAGTTGCAGGAGCATTAAAAAGCCAGTTTGAATCACCACTAAATCTTCCGTAAAGTGCACTTGACCAACCACCTATAAATCCAGATAAAATAGATGCACTGGCGGCATGTCGCACTTTTTTTAGATTAATTTTTTTATTAAAAAATAAAGAGAAGAATACAGAGGGAAACATGGCAAGCTGTGCACCATATATTGCAAATACTAGCTGAACAACATCAAATTTCAAAAATCTCAGAATCGTAAAAATTATAAATGAGATGACTGCAATTGCTGCCGTGGAGAGTCGCGCTTTCTGCATCACTCGTTGTGGTTCAGAATCTTCTGGATTGAGCTTTAAGATGTCTATTGAGAAGAATTGACCAACTACAATCAAGAGACTGTCTGCAGTAGAAATCATTGCACTGAAAAGACCCAACACAAATAAGAAAAGTAAAACTATAAAACCAGGTCCAGATGTTGCAAACGTCCTCATAATGTGAGCCATGAGGGTTTCTTGCGTTGGGTCAAAACCTGTTGCAGCGGCAACACGCCCGTAGTAACAGGCCAAGATGACGATAACCGCCCATAAAACCGCAAAGAAGCGAGATACCTGAATAAGACCTCGCTTCGCTGATTGGATATCTTTAGTAGAGCAGAGACGCTGCCAAGTGCCCGCATCACTAATGGGCGCAGGAAGGTTGATAACCGCAATTCCAATGATGAAAGCCCAAGCTGGAACCCACGACGTAGCCACAGAGGAGAAGGTTGAGACAAAATCAACAGCTGGTGCTTGCTGAGTTTCAACAATTGCTAACACTAGAAGGGAGGCTATGCTTACCAAAATAAACCGTAGTTGCCACTTGTCTGTCGCGATAACGGCTCGATAACCACTCATAAGTGTATACACAATAGTAAAAACTAAGTAAACCAAAGAAAACAAAAAAGTACCTGAGCCCAAAAAAGGTTCTAGAACTGTGACTCCAACCAACAGCTCCATGCTGAAAATACTGATATAGCCAATAAGAGAAAAAATGAGGGCGATGTTCTTGACGCTAGAACTGCCATAGGTTTTACCTAAATAGGCTTGAATCGTATCATTCTGCGGATTAGCTCTCATAATGCGACCGGCACAAAAGTACAGCAGCAAAAAACTCAGGGAATATGTAACTACAGAGACAAAAAGAGTGATGCCTAGTGCCGGGGCTAAATTAATGAAGGCAATGATAACTGTCGCCAATGACATGCCTGCCGCTACCGTAGTAGATCGATATTCACCTGTAGATATTGATCTCTTGAGGGGAAAAAAATCTCGGATATTCAGAATATTTTTGCGTTCTCGATAGGCAACAGAAAAATAGAGTGTGGCGGGCAGTAAGATTGCCGAAAAAACTGCAATATAAGCAATAGATTTCACTATTTTCTCCTTGGATATTGTCCAGAAACCTAACTAACTCATCCAAAAACTGCTCTTACTCAAATTTGTTTTGCATATGAATTTCCGTTTTCAGTAGATAAGTTAACTGATATATAAGTTCGATCTGAATAATCAAAAGGGAAATTGTCATATTTTCCTTGAGTCATCTTTTCAAAGATATTTAAATCTTTGCCCGGGTAGATTTCTCCTACGAACCCATTTTGATACAAGCATATATATGCCTGTATTTCTTCAATTAAGTATTCTTCTAGGCAAGATTTTCCCTTGTTAAGATAATTATTTATATTGACGCCCAACTTCCTGACCGCACTATTCAGAAAATAATTGGACTGCTCTCTAAAATCTTCTGCAAAGCTTTCATTCATGTTTTTGAATTTCCTAATGCTATTGCCTATATGGCGACTTTCTTCCGTTTCAATATAGTCATAAAATGAGTGCAGTTGAACCGATTCATTTGCGTTCTTATCTTTTACAATGGATTTAATTGTTTCATAAACTTTTTTGCTCTTTCGATTAATTCTTGTCAGAGCATCGTTCTCATTCATGTCGTAAAAAAACATGTAGTTATGACGCTCTAGATAATCGCCAATAACGATATTTAAGTTCAATTTCTTATTGATGAGTTCAGGAATGTACTCATGCAAAAAGGAACGATTGACCATGAAAGTGTTAGGGCAAATTGGCACAAAGTACTTCTGCTTAGGTTGCGAGCTGACAAAATCATCCGCATATGTTCCGCTGCTTTCCGATAGGTTAATGTCAAGCGGCATAAGAATATTTTTCGTGAATTTATGTTTGGTTCGTATAGGCTGCTTTCCGGTAGGCGTTGGCAGGCAAATTTCTGTTTCGCCGTACATATTTATATGGCTCAGCAGAAGTAGCGTTTCTCGACAATTGCCGACAATTGCCAACATAAGCTAGACCGTTTTCACCGTACATACTTATATGGCTCAACAGAAGTAGCGTTTCCCGACAATTGCCGACAATTACCAACGTAAGCTAGACCGTTCATCGTGAACCTCGGTCTCAAGTTACTTCTATACAGGTCTCTAAAGCTGCGTCTTCCATTCACTTACATAGCTGAGAACGCACGATGTTTACCAGAAAACAAGTTTGTGCTTGATCAGTCTGCCTGCATTGCTGTCCAGCATTCAAGAGCAGCGCTCAAGAGATGACGCCATGTCGCGCATACCATTGTGTTGCGCGACATGAGTCCCGACATTTGACAGCATCAGTAGCTTAGCAACAGAGTTATCTGAATACTGGCCCGAGCTGTTTCACTGTCAGTTGGCAGAATGTATATGACTCGTTTAGTTAAGTGTCGCGGCTAAAACGAACACCGTTTATTAGCGAACGTATCTCACAGACTCACTCGTAGAGCTTTAGAAAGGCCTACATAACATCCTTATATGAGATGGATGATCACGCTACTCCTTCCAAAGCAGTAAGCGCAAACGCGAGTTCAGCAAAGTTCTTACGGGTGCGTGCTCATCTGGTTAGGAAACTTGTCGGCAGTTGTCAGAAATTTCGCCCCTAATGAACGCCATATATCCATTGAAGGCACAACAAAGTTACTTATACCAAAGTGATTTTTGATGCCCTGCTTTGCGAAGCCTAGCTAGCACTTGAAAGCTTGATTAGTCAGGTCACTCTCGCAAGCTCCTAGCACTAACATCCCGAATATTGCCATGAAACTTTCTCTTGGGTTTAGGCAGTCTCCTAGGCTGCCATCAGATTCGTTTACCCCTAAAGAAATCGATCCTAAATTACTGCAGTCTTTAGAGCCCCCTCCTGGAGTGGCTTTCAATAAAGCGCAGTTGCATTTATCCATAGAGTCTCTGGTAGTTAAGGAAATACCTCATCATGAATACGGCATTGGTCGAGTCAAATATCGGGGAGATGGATGTACATGGAACGCGTCTTATCCTCTGCCTATAAAGTTGCCAATTGGTACTCGGGTCAAAGTTGTTGGCCGTATCGGTCTCACTCTAATAGTCAAACCCTTCGATGACAACTTACAAGAGAATCAACACGCCTAGCTGACTAGACGGAGTGAAGTCAGCTAGGTTCCTGTAACCGTTCGGTTAAAGCCTTTAATCGACATTTTGAATTTGCTATAGGAGTTTCAATCATGAGAGTACCCTTCGTGATTTGCACCGGGGCCGTATTCATGTCCGCTTTACTAGCCGGGAGCCTTAGTTTAACTGCCCAGTCTCCTGAGTCAAAATGCAAAATACCTAAACCCTTATGCCTCGAACCTAAACAACAAAAAATCTTTGTGCAGTTTGTCATTCAATCCAACACTTCTGAGACTGCACTTGCGACTGAAGACTTACTGCACCTGGTTTCTAAAAGAGTTCGCCCCAAGCATTTTGTTGAAATCAGCCAGCTATCCGGTACTAACACCGTAAGAGTGCTCTACTCAGCCACAGCCACAAAACGAACTATACAGGATATGCATTGGCAGATAGATAGCAATCCTAACACTGCTGAGTTAGATCTAACTCCATCGGCTGAGTCGGCACTGGTAGATGGTATTCAGCGTTTTCGAGATCGCGTTAAGTCACTACCTAGTGGGCAGGAACTGCACTTTTATCTAGTCACTGAAGGTACTTCGAATCCAGACATTCTTTCCAAATTGCACGCCATTACCTCATCTATTGCTAGCGAAGATCTTAGCCAAACTCACATCTATGTGATTGGAGTGAGTGAGCACCGTTTGGAGTTTTCTAGCGCCTTCAACCCAATCGAAAACAATGTCTACTTTGCCAGCACTATTGATTCTGAATGGATGCCACTAGTACGGAAATTTTAACTTCTGTGAATGCGTCGAAAATTGAGGAGCACGAGTAATGAATTGGTTAACACGTTGGTATCTCTTGCTAGCCGGTGGTTTGTTTTGGGATTCCCCTCAGTTACCTTGGTCCTTAGGGACCTTTGATAAAGACTCGCTGCTAAAAGACCCGCATACTCACCCCCTGGCTAGACTGCTTGAAATGGGAAGCCCAGACCTTTATCAGCGCTGGTTCTATCAAGTTTTACCTCCGGCCTATGCGATTAACCGCCAGGAAGAAGATATTAAAGCCTTGCAACCTGAGATTTCAAGGTTGGCCGAAGAGGTTGGTGCCCTAGAACAAGAGGTTTCTAACCAACCCAATATCAATCCCAACCCAGAAGATGATTTTCCTCCTCCAGAGCATCTGCCCAAACCGAAAAGCGAGTCTTGGGAAATAGCGTTAACCATTGGTTTATCCCTGATGTTGTTCTTGGGAATTGCCGCAGTGCTAGGCATTGAAGTGCAGGGAGTAACGCTCGACCAAATTCCGATGCTACTGTTTGCGATTGCCGGTGCAGTCTGCATGAACATCGCTGAATTTCAGGGGATCTACCGTTTTGTAGTTGCTTATTATCGATTCGAGCCCTGGCGATCTCACGATGACGATGAGCGCTACGCCAACCAGATTCCTTTTTGGCACCATATCCGTTCTGGCAACCCAACAGTATGGATTTCCTTAACCATTGTGCTATTGGAGACTTTATTCGCATTTATTGGGTTAATTAGTCAATTACCTCCTCGTCTACAAGCAAGCTTTGGCTTTCAACTCACAGCTTTTGCAGCAGCAGCTCTTGCAGCCACGGTTAATCTAGTGATTGCCTGGGGCAATGCTTTAGGTACTGTGCAATGGGAGCAAACCCTCAAGGAACAGAAGTTAAATTATCATCAAGCCTTAGAGGCTCGGTTGCAGAATGAAACTTATTTGCAGCGACGAGAGCAATATTGGCAGAAGGCGGAAAAAATTGCCCAGGAGCGACAGACTCTCCATAAGCAATTAGGCGCTGCTCAGAAAAAACTGCAAGTAAAACAGATAGAACTGCAAAAACAAGAGCAAGACTTAAAAGACCTCAAACGCAAGGCCGTTCAGGAATATGAACGATGGGAACATTCTGTACGGCGCTGGATCAAAGAAAACCCAAACAAGGTCGAGAACTTTTCTAATCTCCATTCTCAATGGAATGATGCTGGCCGAAATCCATCTAACAACGGCTATAGCCCTTATGAGCCAGAAGTCGGGAAAATCTGATGTTCGATTGAAACAGCCATCATAATTCTGCCCCTTAGCACTAGTTCTTCTGCTTTATGCATAGGGACTAATGTACATATTTCCATTCTCCATTAGCCGTATAAGCATGAAAAGACCATGGCACCTTCTTGGCAATCTGGTTTCTTTGATATTGATCTTTCCAAAGTTCCTGAGCGTAACTTGCCTACTAGTTGGCAAGCAAGCAAGAGCTACACCCACGATCAAATGAGCAAATGGATGCAAGACGTGAAGGTGATTCAGCAGCTTTGCCGGGAAAAAAGTTACACCACTAAAGACTTTCAAAGGCTGCGTCACAGTCAAAACCCAGTAGAGCAATCGCTAGGGCACACCTACCACAAGTTATACAACCATGATGTCAGTGGGCCCAATATGAATGGCGACTACATCAAGGTGGATTGGGTGGGGGATCGTTATGAAGTTGTGAATGGTCGTCATCGTCTAGCCCTAGCAAAACAGACTGGGTTAAAGCATTTGCCAGCCCATGTATCTGCCCCAAATCGGGCTATTTTAGAGCGCCTTCGCAGCGACGGAGAGTGCCTGGCCAGAGGAGCTACCCCTCAACCCTTAGTGGTGCAGAAAAGTCCTGCAACCCCTTTGAATAGGTGAGTCTCAT
>ERZ1740060.753-NODE-753-length-14108-cov-4.063189_pt1 | contig 14108 bp, 12 predicted proteins | sample MGYA00581743_ERZ1740060 | MGnify/ENA primary metagenome ERZ1740060 (study PRJEB43018, sample SAMN04849235) | marine metagenome | isolation source: floating plastic debris | place: Pacific Ocean | collected 2008-08-27 | study: EMG produced TPA metagenomics assembly...
AGTAGTAAATGAATAATTCTTCTCCCCATCTCCCCATCTCCCCATCTCCTTGTCTCCCTTTCTTCCCCTCTCTTCCTAATCCAGCGGTAAACTAACAATAAAAGTAGTTCCCACACCTTCTTTACTGACAAAATTAATTTCTCCCCGATGCAATTCGACATATTGTTTGCCTATTGAAAGTCCTAATCCATGTCCGGGAATTTGACCGACGTTACTAGCTCTTTGAAAAGAATTAAATAAATTGTCTTGTTCTATTTCCGGAATACCAATCCCTTCATCTTGGATGCGGAAAATAGCTTCCCCTTGCAAACAAAATAAATCAAAGCTGATTATTCCACCTTGGGGTGAATATTTGATTGCATTTGATAGCAGATTAGTAAAAATATGCCTGAGTAATTTTTCATCTAACCTGGGTAAACTAATATTATTTGCAGCGCTATCTTCTTTCTGTTGGGTACAGCATCCTTGAATTTTTAATATAATTTGATGTTTTTCTGTTGCTATCAGCTTTAATTCTGCGACTAAATCCTGACAAAATTTTTCTAAATCTAAAGGTGCGGGATTAAAGTTAGTTTGATGAACTTCCGCTTTACCTACTAATAATACATCGCTCAATAATTGATTAAGATTTTTAACGGCATTTTGTATATGATATAAATATTCTTCTTTTTTATTTTCGCCGATTTCTTGGCTGTGATTTGCTAGTAATTCGGTAGAGTTTAAAATTGTGCTTAATGGATTACGAAACTCATGGCTGACCATTGAAACAAAACGAGATTTAAGTTCTCTCATCTCTTTTTCTTTTTGCAACTCATCCCGCATTATAGTTTCCTTTTGATGCTTGCTCAAAGCTATTTCGATAGTGGTAATTAATTGAGTTTCTTCAAAAGGTTTAAATATATAACCAAAAGGTTGGGTTGCTTTGGCTTTGATAAGAGTACTTTCGTCAGAATGAGCAGTGAGAAAAACGACTGGAACATTTAATTTATTGATAATAGTTTCAGCGGCTTGAACTCCATTCATTTCACCTTTGAGCATTACATCCATTAATACTAAATCTGGCTGTAATTCTTCTGCTTTTTCAATTGCTTGTTCTCCATAAGCGATAACTGCAATAACGTTGTAACCAGAATTTTCCAAACAATATTTGATATCGCAAGCAATAATTCTTTCGTCTTCAACAACTAAGATTCTTTCTTTCATTTATTTACTCCTTAGTCGTTTTCGGTGAATGTAATTCTAAATGAGGTACCAAGTTTGGAATTATATACTATTGTTCCTTCTAATTGTTCTACCAAGTTCCAAACCAGTTCCAACCCCAGCGATTGTTTTTTGAGTGAATCAATATTTTCTGTTACTCCTATACCATCATCGCTAACACTTAATGAGTATTTACCTTTTTGTAAAGTTATAAACTCCACGTATATTTTTCCTTCATCACTATTTTTAAAAGCATGTTTCATTGAATTAGATATAAGTTCATTAATAATTAATCCACAAGGAATTGCAGTATCAAGTTTCAAATAAAGTTTTTCTATACAGGTATCTATATCTATATTTTTAATGTTATAGCAGCGCACTAAATTATTTTTTAATTTACGAATATATTCAGAAAATTCTATTTTTGCTAAGTCTTTAGTTTGATATAGATTTTCGTGAATTAAAGCCATAGCTCTAACCCGGTTTTGGCTATCTTGAAAAATGTCTAAAGCTTGTTTATCTTTAATATATCCACACTGCAAGCGCAATAAACTAGAAATTATCTGTAAGTTATTTTTTACACGGTGATGAATTTCTTTTAGCTATACTTCTTTTTCTTTTAAAGAAGCTTTTAGTTTATTTTCTACATGTTTCCGAGCAGTAATATCGGTGCTTGAACCAGCCATAAAAGTTGGTACACCGTCTTCATCACGAACAACCGTACCCCGAGTGAGAAATCCTAAATCTTCTCCACTTTTATGTACCATTCGATGCTCAATTTCATATTTAGGAATTAACCCTTCTAAATAAGCATTAATTTCAGCTTTTACTAAACCAACATCACCAGAATGAACAAATCGCAACCAATTTGTAAATTGATTTTCAATTTCTTCATCTTTATACCCAAGCATAGCTTTTAAATTGGAGTCAATATAAACTTCGTTGGTTTGAATATTCCACTCCCAAACCCCTACTTTTCCTGCACTTATTGCTCTTGCGTATCTTTCCTCACTTACCCTTAAAGCTTGCTCTACTCGCTTACGTCCTAAAACATTTCCTAGTGTCTCTGCTACTATTTTAAGTAAGACTATGCTGTTTTCCGTCCATGTAGTAACCTTAAAAGATTCAAAGCCTAAGAAACATATTAAATCACCGCTACAGACAATTTGTAAAATAATCAAAGAGTTAATATCTTGAGTATTAAAAACTTGTTCTTCAACTGTTTCTTGTAAAAGTAAATCTCGAATATTTTGTAATTCCAAAGTCTCACCACAGCGAAGCTTTTCTACAAATAAAGTCACATCTTCAACATAAATATTTTGTAAATCATCAATACGAGATGTAATTTCATCAGCACACCATTCATGGGTGTTATTAATCTTCTCTAAATTTTCCGATAATAAAAATACATAACTACGGTCTACACCAGCAAATTCACCAATAGTTTTTAGTGCTTGATTAATTCCGTTATCTGTTTCATTTGCAGTAATATTGATAAAATCATTAGATATATTAGTAATTAATTTTTCAAAATCGACTCGAAAACGAAGTTCTTCTTCAATCCGCTGACGTTCGATAATTTCTTGTCGCAAACGGGAGTTGATATTTTTTAATTCGCAAGTGCGTTGTTCGACCCTAATTTCCAATTCATCTTTAGCATTTTGTAACTCTATTTCTGCTTGTTTCCGCTCGGTTATATCGCGAACAATAACGATGATATGATTACCAATCGTAGTTTGTAATCGCGCTTCAAAACTTTTTTCTCCAGAAGGTACAGATAAAGAATATTCAATTGCAGTCAATAAATTTGTTTCAAGTACCTGAGAAATAGCTGCTTGATATTGTTCAAAAATATCAGATGGTAGAATTTCTTTTACTTTTTTACCTAAATACTTTTCAGTTAATAAATATAAATCGGAATAGTTTTGAGTATGACAGCTAAGAATAGTACCATCGCTGCTGAGACGAAAGTAAATATCGGGGAAAGCTTGAAATAACTCTTGTAATTCGCTGGTTGTCTGTAAAAGCTGTGCTTCAGTTGCGAGACTGTCACATATTTTATGTTGCAATAATTTATTTTTACTCGCTAAATTATCAAATTTCACTTTTAAATCATCGCATTGTTTCACTTTTTCGTTTAATTTTTCTTTAGTTTTCAAAAGCTCTGTTTGTAAATTTGCAGCAACTTCCTCAAGAGTAACTATTTCTACGACTTCTCCTGCTTGATTAATAACTGGCAAAAATTTGACATCATGTTTAGTCATCAAAGATAATGCCTTTTGAAAATCATCATCAGTTTGTAAAGTGATAGCTGACTCCATCACTTCCGCAACTTTTATTTGTTCTAAGTTACTACCAGAACTAATTAAGCCAATTAAATCAAGCAGCTTAAATACACCTAAAAATTGTGAATTCTCTACAACTAATAATTCTTGAGCTACTGTATTTTTTTCTTTCAGCTTTTCTGTTAAATGTACAATTTCTGTTAAAAGAGTTTCAGGAGAAACCGTTAGCCTGGAGTCTTTAATAGCATCTGCGACTAAAAGCATAGCGATAATTTATTAAAGCTACATCAATGCTGTAGCAAATAGTTTTTATTGATGATATATGTTGTATCTTTTTTATAGTATCTGGCGCTTTTAAATGCTAATATACAGTAAAAAATCAGCAGTCTAATTTTATTTTTACTCGTACAGCTATGCTTTAAAAGGCTGGAAAAAGTATTAAATTAAAGTTTAAAAACATTCTTTAAAATAAGTTTTTACATTAAAACAATTTAATCTTCTATGATTTCTATAGAAAAAATACTTAAATACATACCTACAGCAAGATATCACCTGATAACTCATAGAATCAGATAAGGTAAGTTGCTATACAGGTAATTGATAATTTGAAAATTGACAAGTTTGTCTATGCAGTGCCATTCAAATTATCATGATTGTATTCTGTACAATGCCCTTTAAATCTACACTTAAAGTGATTTTTATCAAATATAATTAACATTGCTACCCCGATGAATATATGCTCTCCAGTTGCTAGCTTAAGTTAAAAATGAAGCTACAGCATCGTGGTTACTACTTACTTCTGAATGATTTTGCGAAATGTTGAATAATTTATATAAAGGTCAAACAAACAGATTATATCTGCCTATTATCTGTTATCCGTTCCCATAAAACAGTAAATTAGTATTAAGCAATAAAAAATATACCAGGGAAACCGATGTCTAGCGAACAGGACACGCTGAACGTCTACCATTCTAATCTTGCATCTATTGTTGGAGAAGAAAATCTTATTTATGATTTCGATAGCAAAGAGATAAAAAAAGCGATATCACCGGAAAATTTTCCCGGTTGTATTGTATATCCCCAAACACAATCACAACTTGCTGAAGTTATTTCAGAAGCTCATCGCAACAAGTGGCATGTTTTACCCTGCGGTAACGGTAGTAAACTCAAGTGGGGTAGTTTAGCGAAAAGCGTGGATATCGTTGTTAGTACTCAACGTCTTAACAAGATTATCAATCACGCTGTAGGTGATTTGACACTGACTGTAGAAGCAGGGGTGAAGTTTGCCGATATTCAGTCAACTTTAGCCAAACATAATCAATTTCTTGCTCTAAATCCAACAGAACCAGAATTAGCAACTATTGGTGGTGTTATAGCCACCGGAGATACAGGCTCCTTACGGCAGCGTTACGGTAGCGTCCGCGACCAGCTGCTGGGTGTTAACTTCGTGCGTGCTGACGGTCAAGTTGCTCGTGCTGGAGGAAAAGTTGTCAAAAACGTTGCCGGTTACGACTTAATGAAATTATTTACCGGCTCCTACGGAACTTTAAGCATAATTACAGAAGCAACATTTCGCGTATATCCCATGCAATCAGCTTCAAGATCCGCTGTATTGATGGGTAGCTTTGAAGCTATATCTCAAGTCGCTGAGACTATTCGTGGTGCAGCTTTAACACCCATTCAAGCCGATTTACTTTCTTCCGAGCTATTATCAAGTATGGAATTGGGTAAAGGATTGGGATTAATAATTCGCTTCGAGAGCATCCCCGAAAGCGTCGAAGAACAATTAAATCAAGTTTTACAAATAGGTGAAAAATTAGGATTAACTAACGCAGTTTTTTCCGACAAGCAAGAACAAGACTTATGGCACAGATTGCCAGAACAAATACATTTATCCGCATCAGAATCAGCAATTACTTGCAAAATAGGAGTATTACCAAATGCAGCAGTAGAAATTTTAAATCAAGCCGATTTAGGTTTGATTAACATATCTACCGGTTTGGGAATATTGAGATTTGATTCGGTAAATAGGGTGTTAGAAATGCGAAAATTATGCGAACAAAAAAGTGGTTTTTTAACAATTTTATCAGCACCAATAGACATTAAGCAGAAAGTAGATGTTTGGGGCTACACAGGTAATGCATTGGAATTAATGCGAGGAATAAAAAAGCAATTTGATAGCGAAAATATTTTAAGTCCCGGACGATTTGTGGGAGGGATTTAAGAAAGGGTAATGGGTAATAGGTAATGGGTAATAGGTAATAATAAAATAAGGAATTAGGAGTCTAATTTTCAATTAAACCCCAACTCCTAACTATTCCCAATCCCCAATCCCCAATCCCCAATCCCAAAATCCCAATTCCCAATTCCCAATTCCCAATTATTTATTATGCAAATTTCAGAAAATGACGAAAAGAAGATTGCTTCTTTAGAAAATATAAAAGGCTTTGATGAGAGTAATCCTCCAGAACCAAAGCTAATTGATAGCTGCGTTCATTGCGGATTTTGTCTTTCTACTTGTCCGAGTTACAGGGTTATCGGTAAGGAAATGGATTCTCCACGGGGAAGAATTTATTTAATGGATGCGATTAATGAAGGGGAAATTCCTTTAAATAAAGCTACTGCTCAACATTTTGATAGTTGTTTGGGCTGTTTAGCTTGTGTAACTACCTGTCCTTCTGGGGTGGAATACGACAAGTTAATTAGCGCTACTCGTCACCAAGTGACACGAAATTACCCCCGCAGTTTACCAGATAAGTTATTTCGACAATTAATTTTTTCGCTGTTTCCTTATCCTCAAAGATTGCGCTTCTTATTAGTCCCATTATTGATTTATCAAAAGTTGGGATTACCAAAATTAATTCGTTCCACCGATTTACTTGAAAAGATATCTCCCCGTTTAGCAGCAATGGAGTCTATTCTTCCAGAAGTTACTGCTAAATCTTTTCAGGATAACTATCCTACCGTGATTCCAGCCCAGGGCGAAAAACGTTACCGCGTGGGAGTAATATTAGGATGCGTGCAGCGATTATTTTTCTCCCCCGTAAATGAAGCTACCGTGCGAGTATTAACCGCAAATGGTTGTGAAGTCGTAATTCCCAAATCCCAAGGTTGCTGTGCTGCACTTCCCGAACACCAGTGACAAGCTGCACAAGCCCAAGCCCTAGCAAAACAGATGATTGATAGTTTTGCAGATATGAATGTCGATTATGTAATCATCAATGCAGCCGGTTGCGGTCATACTTTGAAAGAATACGGTCATATTTTAGGAAATGACCCGGAATATAAAGAAAAAGCAAAAGAATTTGCCAATAAAGTTAAAGATTCACAAGAATTTTTAGCAATGGTCGGTTTAACTGCGAAATTATCTCCTTTGACAAAGGAACCGCTGACAATGGTTTATCAAGATGCATGTCATTTATTACACGGACAAAAAATCAGCGTCCAACCTCGTCAACTGCTGCGTCAAATTCCCAATATTAAATTACGCGAACCTTTAGATGCAGCATTATGTTGCGGTAGTGCAGGGGTTTACAACATGCTCCAACCGGAAGTAGCAGAAGAATTAGGAGAACAAAAAGCCAGGAATTTGTCAAATACAGGTGCTTCGATGATTGCTTCCCCAAATCCAGGATGTAGTTTGCAAATTAGCAAGCATTTGGAAAAGCAGGGTAAGGAAATTAAAGTTATGCATCCGATGGAATTGTTGGATTTTGCGATAAGGGGAGTGAAGTTGGGGTAATATCCTACCTCGTTGAAGTCCTCACTCTTCAAGGGTGGGGCTACAAGAACAAAGCCCACCTGCGTGGGCTGGTTTTTGGAAATTTTGCAATTTTTATTTGATGGTGTAGAAAATTATGAATCGTAGGTTAAGTATTAGTTTGTTTTGCTAACGGAATAATCTTAGCCTGCGAAGGCAGGCTTTGTTTGTATAGCCCCAGATTTCAATCTGAGGGCTTATTCTATTATCAAACCAAGTTAAGGATGATGCAGTGGTTTCATGTCCCCGTGCAGCCATCATTAAGGATAAAATATCTTCGCGAGATTCATCTAAGTTATCTCTGCGTTCCTGAATTTCGTCGTATAACAAATCATCTAGCCGTTTTTGTTGCCGTGAAAAGATACCCCAGGGACAATACCACAAGTCTATTAAAACTCACACCTTGCACTATTCTCAACAATCGCCTTGGAATAATTCCCCGCAGTTGCTACAACCAACGGTCGTTCCGTTGCAGCAACTGCGGGGGTTTGCAACATCTAATTTATAGTCAGCGAAAATATTATTTAATTCTGACTGCAATTGGGGAATACCTTGATTAATCGCTGCTTGATATTCAGGATTATCCAAACCACCAAATTCTAAAGAATCTTCGTATACAGCAATTCTATTGGGATTAACCGGAGTTTCCGAATTAACTAATTCCGGGTCTTTACTAGCAGCAATCAATTCTGATAAATTTTTGGGATATTCCTCATCAAGAGTACCCAAGTATTCCTCAATCTGCGGATTAAATTCAGCTTGAACCACAGTATTTAATAAAGTACCGTAATTAGAAGCTTCTACAACAGAATCCGGAAATTCCAACTCAATAACAGTCGCTCCAGCAGCTTTCATATTTTCAATAGCTGCTTCCACCAACTTATCAACTTCTTCGTTTCCACCGAAATAATCCCGAGCTACACCAATTCTTGCTCCTTTTAAAGCATTTTTATCCAAAAATTGCGTGTAATCATCAAAACTTTTACCCTGACTCGCTGACGTTGCTGGGTCATTTGGGTCAACACCAGCCATTACTCCCAGAGTAATAGCTGCATCTTCAACGCTCAAAGCCATCGGGCCAGCATAATCTACCGTTAATGCTAGAGGAACTATACCATCAGCACTCACCAATCCCCGCGTTGGTTTGATTCCCACCAACCCAGTAACAGCAGAAGGACCTCGAACCGAACCTGCTGTATCCGTTCCAGTTCCCAAAGTCGCAAAATTTGCAGCAATAGCAGCACCAGTTCCGCTACTCGAACCGCTAGCATCGCGATTGAGATTATAAGGATTTAACGTCAAACCACCTTTGGAACTGTAACCGAGTCTTCCCGAAGAGAGAGCAAATTCGCTCATATTGGTTTTACCCAAGATAATTGCTCCAGCATCCCGAAATTCTTTCGTGGTAAAAGCATCATCGGGAGGAATCGAAGCATCTAAAACATCGGAACCCGCTGTGGTGGGTAAATCAAAGGTGTCGTAATTATCTTTTAAAAGTACCGGAATTCCATACAAAGCTCCATCAGCACCTTGATTTCTCAACTTTGCATCTAGCTCCTTAGCTTTATCCAAAGCATCGGGGTTAACAGTTAGGAAAGCAGAAATCGCGGGAACTTGGTCGTCATAAGCTGCAATTCTATTTAAGTAAAGTTGAGTTAATTCCTCAATACTCAAAGCACCGAAACTATATGCTTTTTGAATATCATCTACAGTTGCTTCTTGTAAATTAAAGGTAGATGCTGCTGAAAGATTGAAGGTAGAAGCCATATTCCTAATTTTGTAATTTTCAGGGTTTGATATTTATCTGTAAAATTTTTCCAATGATGCAAGAAAAATTACGTACAGCAAATTAATACGGTTATACAATTGAACTCTAGATAGTAATAGTCAGTTAATTAGGGTCAACTCAAATATATAAAAAATATTATCTAGCAAGGAATTTAAGCGAAATAAGCCCTTGCAATTGCAAATGCATCCTACAACTAATTTACACTGAAAAGGGCATTTTGTATAAGTAAAATTTCTTACATATTTTCTTGGTAAATAACTAAATTTTAGTCAAATTTTAATTTATTTTGAGATAGAATTTTCATTGATTGTTTAAAACCAATCCCTTGAGCAATTTGTTCTAAGTCAACATAAATGTTTCATCCAATCTATTTTGGAATTAATTTAAAATTGAAGTTATAGTCATGTAAGGTACGGTTTATGTCTTCTCCATTTCCAGGAATGAATCCTTCGGAATGGGAAACCAATGCAAATTCTCAGTGAAATTCCTAAAACTGATTATCGCATTTTAGTTGCTCGTGGAAATCGTCGTCCTTTTGCAGAAGTTTTCGGATTTAATCTTCAACAACAAATTCCTCAGTTTTTGCTTCCTCTTAAATCAGGAGATGAAGAACCTTTAGTTGATTTACAAAGTTTATTAGCGCAAGTTTACGAACAAGCAGGTTTTGATTTAGCAATCGATTATAGTATTGAACCATTACCAGCATTAAATTCAGAAGATAAAATTTGGGCTGATACTTTGTTAAAGCAGAAAGATTTGCGTAGTTAAGCTTTAAGATATTTTGCAACTAATAACTATTAACAGAAATAACCTGTGTAGCAAGAACCAATCTGTCGAAAATTTGCAGAATAATATAGCGAAATTGCCGGAATATTCTCTTCATCTACCCACAGTTTTAATGCTGGATATTCTTGAAGTAGTTCTTTAGCTAAAAACGCTAATAGCTTTCGAGCTAGTCCCTGTCTGCGAAATTCGGGAAAGGTGAATGGTGCTACTACTAATGCATAATTTTTTGTGGGATTATATCTGATAACGGAAGCAATTTTTCCAGACTGTTCCAAAACAGCTATCTGATGTTTTTTAATTAAACTATTCCAATCACGATTTAAATTTCCATTACCGCGCTCTTTAATATATGCTTGTTCGTAAGCTATTAGTGTAGGTTTATCTTGTAGTGTGGCCCAACGACTTTCATAATTATCTTTACTATCAGATAGCGGCTGAGTGCAAATCATCACTGTTTGGTCATATTCTTTTTCTATTTGATAATGTTCGAGTATCAACGGACGAATCCACTGTTTAACTTGACTCGAAGTAATAATTTTCTTGGGTAAACCGCATTTTTGAACGAGGGAAAATAATTTTTGGGTAGTAATTTGATTGATACTCTCAAAAGAGGTCTGAGTATTTTGAGAATTTATCATCACAGCTCCTTGAATATTATCCGGAGTTAACTTTTGGTTGATGGATGGTTTGTAGGAAATAGCTATTAATTCTCCAGTTTTATCGGGAACGATTTTACCTTGAAGAACAAGATTCAGAGCATATTCTAAATCTGGATTTATAAGATGATATTTTTGAAACCAGTTGATTGCAGCTTGAATTTGTTGATGGGAAGGGAATATGATAATTTTATTGCTATTAATTTCATGCATAAGTTAAGCGTTTTTGTAAATGGTTAATTTACTCCAATTACACAATTTTTTGCTTTTGCTACCTGACAAAGACTATTAATAATGATATTTACAGGCAGCAATAATTATTTCGGTATCATTGATAGTATAAACTAACCTATGTTCTTCATTGGATTTTTATCTTAGTGTAATTTACACATTAAACAAAAAAGCTTTCCTTGAAGTGTATATTATCAAGGGACAGTTGAAGTTTAAAGCTTTCTTGAGACCTACATCGAAAAGAAGGAAGTTGAATAAAATTATCTATTCTGCGAGAAGTCACTTCTTTTAATATTTTTTCCGAATCAGATAATATAGCTAATTTGAGATATTCGGGAAGACAACTATTTTCTGAATCTGGATAAATTCGCACTCGAACACTTATTTGCTCTTTCTCTTCTGGTTTCAGCGCTACTAACATTAATACAGATTGATTTTCAAATTCAAATCGTTTTACAGCTTTGAAAATCTCTTCTCCTGAGAAACAAGTATTATCCTTAAAACATGGATTTAAACTTCCTGACGATTGAGTAGCTATCAGCGATTCTAAAGTTTTCCAACCTTGCTGTACAAAATCTTCAAACCATTCGTTTAAGTCGATTGGTGGTGTAACTTGCTGTAAATATTGGGGAAATTCTTCTAACGGACGCAATTGATTAAGCGGTAAATTCTCTGTGGCAACTTTTGGTGTAAACCCTAATAAAGTTGCTGTTTGCAAATCTTCATCAAGCTGTACTGCAATATAACCAATTCGTCCCATCCAAACTTCTTGAGGAATATAAACAAACTCGCTATTTGGTAAAACAACTTTGCATTCTAATTTACCGTGGTTTATTACTTCTAAATCGGCGATGTCTATAAAACTTTGCATTACTACGTCGTAGCTATTACTTGCTTTCCAATTCGTTTTAAAACCCAAGCACTGCAAGTAATGATTTACAGCATAGATGGCTAGAGTATTGAAATAGACTTGTTCTGACTTTTGCAGGTTAGAATGATAGCTGCAAAATTTTTCGGCTAATTTATTGGATTTTTGAGTTAAATTAACGCTGAAAGTGAATGGTGTTTGAATTTGATGTCTCATGATTTTTATTGCTGTTTCGATAACCTGTTTTTCGTTCACTTATTCTTGGATATATTTTCTAATTTCTGGTGCAATTTTCTGTAAATTACGTTGAAAGAAATTGCTCAGAGCGGGAATTCCAATATTAAGAGTATTTGATAGTTCTTGCCAACTTATTCCTTCTAAACGTTTTAGAACTATAAATTGAAATGTAGCTTCTGGATACGCTCTAATATGTTTCTGTAAAAGTTGATGGGGGTCGGTTTCTAAATACTCTCGAATTTGTTCTGATAGAGAATTTTCTGAGCCTAGTTGAGGGATTTTTTCTATTTCATCATCTGCATTATTCAGTTTTATAAATGCTGGCAAAGATTGTTTTACCATTTCATATAAAAGTGAGTTGGCTGCAAGAGGATTTGTGATTATCAATCGTGATATTAAAAAGTTAACGGTCAAAAATAATAATATTTTGGAACTTACTATACAGGGTAGCAATTTTTTAATTTCTAAGGTCAGCCAAAAATTTAGTTTTTCTTGATTAATATTTTTGATTATATTAGGTAATTTATACTTATTTTTAATAATCCTAACGTTTAGTTTTTGGATAAATGGGTCATAATTCTCTACGCGATATTTTTGTCGCAATATCATGTCAAAGCGAAAATTTAACCAAGCTGTAAATTTACCTTTGTGAGGATTATATGTATGTATATTTCGATAAAGCCAAATCCACAGTTCGTTTTTAGCTTCTTCATAAATATCGCTATAAATATTAGCTTTGTGCAATAGCTTGTCAGATAACAACACTAAATTAGTTAACACCCCAAAAGCATATTGCCATTCTTTTGTTAATGGCTGATGCCTTTGTATTTCTAAAGCTAATTGCTGTAATATTGATTCATTGACTACTTTTTGAAAGACCCTAGTTCTTAATTCGTTTACCCATGTTTCCATGGGAAAATTTATTAATCGGTATTTGTCAAAATTTAAGGCAATATCTTCGTATAAATACTGCTGTAATGCTTGGTAAATATCGAGATAAACACCATCAAGAGAATTTAGCGAGCAGCGAAAAAGACTGCATGGACGGAGTATTTTTTCAACTAGCGTGACTATTGCTTCTTGTCTTTCCCTTGTTTGAGATGGTGAGTTTTGTATTTGGATTACGAGCTGCTTTAGTCCATCCATATATAAATCGAGATGCTTCACTAACAAATCTTCTCAATATTCTTGTTTTAATACAAAGCTTAATAAAAGTTCATATTTATTTTTTTGTATAAAATCCAGAATTTTGGAGTGATTGAGGAATCGATTTTTGTATAGAAATTTGGGTTATCTTTTATCAGGTTTGGTAAAATTATTCTGAAATAATCAATTATTTCTCCCAAATCATTCCGACCTCAGCACTATTTTGAAAAATCACTGGTAACCAAGTCGCGTAGGGAAACTCATTTTCTAAGCTTTCCAATCTCTCTCTTGCTTCTCTGACTGAAGCATATAAAGATTTACCACTAGAAAATGCGCTCAGAAAATATTTCAAAAACTCCTGTGCTACTAAATCTGGTACGGGTTCTTTCATCACTATCATTTGGGGAATGCACAAATCTCCTAATTCTCTAGCCAATCCCAAACCATCACAGGAGTTGAAAATGGCTAATTGTAAACCGTTTTCGATTGCTTTTGTTAATGCGTTTTTTAGTTCTCGAATCGTCATTAAATCAGTTTGATTGAGTAACATGGTTCCGATGTTTCCATCTGTTTGAGTAGAACTATGTCCCGAATAACAAAGAATATCCCAGCCTTTTTCGTCCCAGAGATGTTCGTGTAAATCTTTTCGGGTTGGTTCGACAAGAAATACGGTTTCAACATTTGATAAGCTTTCCAGGACTAACCTATCAGCTGCTACATCAATTCCCGTACTATTGCCTAAAATTGTTAGTATTCTAATTTGATTTCTTTGAGGTACTGATTTCTCTTTTCTGTTACCTGTAGGTGATAAAGCGACTTCAGTTTGTTTATAATGCTCGAAAAAATCCCAGAGATGCCAAGGTAAACATTGTAGCTGAATATCTTTTGTTTGAATAATTACTGGTACTTCTTCAGATGTTATTAGTCTTGCTCGCAATTCTTTTTCAATTAGTATAAATGGTTGGGAATTTAGCCAATTATTAATAGATTCTTTCAACTCAATAGCATAATCATCCAATTCTTGTTTAGAAAAATTAGTCACAGAATCTTCGCTATCAAAGCTAATACGTCCAAACCAATCCTGAGAACGATACAGTTGCTGCCATTTCTGATATTTTTGGTAAATACTGGGTTCTGGAGATAGTCTGCT
>ERZ1740060.754-NODE-754-length-14104-cov-8.134600_pt1 | contig 14104 bp, 31 predicted proteins | sample MGYA00581743_ERZ1740060 | MGnify/ENA primary metagenome ERZ1740060 (study PRJEB43018, sample SAMN04849235) | marine metagenome | isolation source: floating plastic debris | place: Pacific Ocean | collected 2008-08-27 | study: EMG produced TPA metagenomics assembly...
GACCGAGACGCATTGTCTATGAAAAGGTTTTGACTTGTCAGGGCCTTTTTTTTTGACCAAAAAAGACGAGCGAAAAACCTGAAATTTTGGCAGCCAACAATAGATAAAATCTATGATTTTTACAGACAATGCATTTCGCGGAAAATGCTCTTTAAAATCCCAAAAAAATTTCCAAAATTTAGCTTTTAAGTTAAATTTTGACCTTATTATAGGAAATCACGAAGGGATTTTCTTATTATAATTAATAGGGTGTACACTTCGGCAGTGCGTTCGATACATTTACTCTCATAATCAAGTACTTACAAAACCTCCAGAGAAATTTCTAGCACACTTGGGCAGTACGTTAGCACAGTAGGGCAGTCCGATATGATTTAATTAACTGAACTTAGCACGCTTGGGCAGTACGTTAGCACACTTGGGCAGTACGTAAAAGGTATTAAAAGGAGTAATTAGCATACTTGGGCAGTACGTTAGCACAGTTGGGCAGTACGAAAACCTGAAAAGCCTAAATAGCACGCTTGGGCAGTGCGTTTAATGCCTTGTGGGGAATAAACGGGAAATTTCGTTCTAATCTTGGTATAGAGCCATGGTACAAAGCTGCAATATCTGTCATAAGGTCGGATAAGACCAATAATGTACCAGATTAAATAGCACATTTGGGCAGTGCGTTAATTACTGTGGTTCTTGACCATGAAGTTATAGAGTTCATAGAAATGGGAAAATCGGGTGGTCCCCTTCTTATCAGTAAAGCATATTTGATCATCGCTATACGAGAAACAGTGATGTTCGTCCTGCCAGCGGGCCATCTTGGAAACGATTTTGACAAATTCTTCCTTAAACTTTGGTAGTGCTCTTGTACTCTTATAAATGTCCACGAAAGTATCCTGGTATTTAATCTCTTTAATGTCCATACCTTCATCACTGAGCATCCATCGATAGAATTCCTCCTTTTTGGCTTCATCGCTTAAGTGGGATAGCTCAGCACCCTTTGTATTGAAAAAGGCGTGTATAAGTGCCCTGTTCAATTCTAAATCAAAGTTGTATTTCCAAATTTCACTTTCCTTGGCCTCCCTATCTTCTTTCTTGAGAAGTGTCCAAGAGATTATGGCCAGGTTATCTACTTTTCGTGTTCGCTTGCCCTGGACCTTATTTGCATAGTCCTCCATATTACTATCAGATCTAGCCCATGTCAACTCTAAGCCCGGTTTGTCCTCACCAACAACGCTACGCAATTTTTCAAATTTTTCAGTGACTTTGGCCTTTTGTTTAGAGAACTGTGCATATTTCTGTATGTTTAAAATCTCAGAAAGAGTATCAATGTTGAAGATAAGGGAGTTTTTTCCATCTGCTTCAACAATATTGATGCGATTGGTTAGGTCCAAATAAGCTTCGTCCAATCTTGGCTTCTTAAGGTCTAGATACTTTTTTACTTTACTGAGAAGAAAATAGTTTTTAAGGTTTTTTTCAAAAAGAGGGTCGGGTTTGTAGTGGTAAATAATTTTCTGTGTTTTGCCCACATTGACAAGTTCAAACCTTATTTCGTCCAAGTAATTAAAACGCCGCGTCCCCATTAATGCCCCGTTCTCGGTCTTATAGTGATAGTCGTCAAATAAGGAGACGTGCGTGAGTATGTACAGGGCGTTTTCCAGTTCGGTGCTCCAAGTCCTATACGGGGACATTCTTCCGTGTATTCTCTCATTTTCAAGAAGATCTTGTGCATTGTCCTTGTGCTCAATAAAATAGGGCTTTGGATGCTTTCTAAATAAGTGTTCCCTATTCAGGTTCATTGTTTCAGCAAATCTGGCGGGATCCAGTTTATAGAATCCAAACAAATCGATTTGTTGGTGGTTTACGGCCATATAAAGGAGAATCGACCTCAAGAGTTTTGAGTCCTTGCCATACTTTCGGAACACCCTAATGTTATAGGCCATATTCCTATCCAGAAGGACGGGCTTTCCATAACGTTCATTACTAGCGAACAAGTTCATAGCTCTTTTTTGTTTGATAAGAAATGGTAATTATTTTCCACGTAGCTAAGTAATGATAACATAAAATCAATGGCCAGGATACAGCGCTCTTTTTTATGTTATCATAAAGTTGTCCAGATGAGCTGCCAAGGAGCTGGTTCCGGAAAAATAATGTTATCATCCTTTTGGTTTAAAATCGGTTATTCGCTGTTGGGCTAACTTTAATGATAGTACTATTCCCTCCAGCTCTTCTATATATAAACTTTGCTCTCTTAACTGATTTTCGCATTCCTCCAGGCGAGCAACTTTGTCCGGATAGTCATTGATCAGCCGTTTTACCACCTTCGTATTTGAATTAGTGGAAAACATCCTTTTGATATTGGCAAAATTATCCCGTGTTTCTTCGTCAATGTCCCTTACAAATAATGTTTCGGGCCGGTCCTGTACCTTCATAATCCTTTGGTTTCTGAATACTTCGATTCTAATTTATCCAGGGTAATCCCAAGCTCCGAAGAGATTTCCACATATTCCGGGGGAACACCTTTTTTCTCTATATCAACAAGGCAATGGATAGCCGTCTTAAAACCCGATAAAAAAATGGCAGAATTAATATCCATACCCTTCTCAATAAGTCTTTTTGCATATAAATCTAACATCGATCTAATCTTTTTGTCCTTTCAATAATCAGTGAGACAATATTACTTGTCGGAAGTGTCCTTTTTCCAATAGAACCTATACACAAAGTACCCTATCTCCGTTAAGGCCATTAACCCTAATAGCGTAAAGAAAATGTCACTAAAAACCTGTGCTTCCATATATTTAATTTTAGTTCTGTTTGAAGGTTCTTAACTTCCCAACCTTAAAGCGTTTTCTTGTTCAGGACAGATAAGTCCTTTCATGCGTTTCTATCTCTATATCGTTCTCCCTACAGAACTGGACTACCTTATCAAGGTTCTGCTTATTGTTCCCAAAGTTGGCGATATAGTAAGGCTTTACCAGTCTTATCCGGCGACCTTCTGCATCGTTGGTTATACCAAGCTCCAGTCCATTATCGTAATTCTCAATCTTCCCAGACTCTAAGGCTTTGATATAGCACTCCAGGGATTTATAGTTTTCATGGGTTAAAAATTCATCCAATTTGTTGTTGCTCTCTGCAATATCATATTCTAGGGAATAGTTGGCTGTAATGACATTTAGATGGGTAATGATCTCTTGGTTATTGACAACAATTTTGTACGATAAATTTTTCATAATTAAGATTTTAGATTATACAATATTTGCCGTAATCCAAATGCTAGACAAAATTTCAGCTCAATAGGAAACGGAATAAAAAGAGGGCGCTTGCGACCCTGGTTATGCCGTAGTCTCTTGATGGGAATATTTTGCGATTTTACCTTTGCATTCATATTGTATATATACTGTTCCTTATTGGTTTTAAACTCCCCCGGAGGGCTATTGCGATATTGCTCGTGCCATTAGTTCATCCATCCTGTTATTGACCTTTTTAAGCAATTGGGATTTTTCAATATCCCCGACCACAAGATCCGCCCACAACGACTCGACAGCAAGCACCAGTTTTTTGCGCTTGGCCTCCACTTCTGATTTTCTTAATACCATACTCTATCTAGTCTCTCTTTATTGTTATAAGAAACTCCCCCAGGGAGCTATTCACCTTTTAGTAGTCCACGGTACATTTCACGTCCTTTTTCATCGCCGTACTTTTCAATGAGCAATTCAAGAACGGGCTTTGACTTTGCGCCATCCACTACTTTGGCCGATACGTTCCCTTTCTTGAACAGATCCAATCGTATCGGGTCTTTCATTTCATCATCCATGCTTTTGCTTTTATTAAACAAACTCCCCCTGGAGGGCTATTTCAATTTTTCTACAAAATGCTTTCTGTGGCCATCGGGCAAAGCTTCGATTTTAACCTTCGTCCAATAAATCCATTTGCCGTGTTCCCCTTTGTACTTTCCATAAAGCTTGGATGAACTTTGGGCTTTATTGATTTTGTTCCCCACGTCCAAAAGTCCACCTCCTGCTATAATCAAATTTGACCAACCAATAAGGTCGTCCCTTACTTTTTCATTTTTCTTCATGGTTCTATTTGCTTTTAAAGAAACTATCCCTAGCCTTGGCTATTCATTTTCCTTTTGACCGCCAAACGGTCAAAATCCTGATTTAGGAAGCCCTTTAATTCATTTTTCATATGGTTAAAACTGTAAACGGTTTCTGCGTAATCCCTATACTCTGGAAGCTTCAAAATAGCACTTGTTGCTTCATCTATGCCCTCCATGGCTTTTAGCAGTCCTTTTTCAGCTTTTTGGTAAAGTTGTTTCCTTTCTTTATCCATGCTTTGAATCTAATTTTGGTTTTCATATCTTTTCTTCAAATGTTAAATGTAGTTTGACATAATACCCGTTATGAAACCTTCCGGTTTTTACATTTTTTCCTTCCGCACCCACCGTCATTTCTGAAAGAGACCCCTCCAGTGGCCATGCCGCCCAAGATTATCGCCTTAACGTTTTTAAGGTATCCTTAACGCTTGTGCACCGCTGCTTACGGTTTTATGCCCGATATCCCCTTTTTGGCTTACGATCCGTAAGCCCGATTCTTCCGGCATTCCTACAGATCTCAATCTTCCAGATTTCTTATTTTTTGCCATTCCGTTTCTATGGCCTTACAGCTCCTATTGATAATCTGGGTTCGTATTTCATCATAGGTGTTGATACTCTCTGATTTGATATAAGCTTCTAAATCTCCTATGTAAAACTCTAGTCCCGGATTTTGAAGCAACCTTTCTTGTTTCTCGTCAAATCTTTTGGTATCCATCATTTCCAATTTTGCCTTTAGCACAAAGAACTTCTCAATATGGGGTTCCAATTCTTCTCGCCCGTTACGTGCTAGGAATGCGGCCGACAGCAACTCTGAAACAGCATTGCGGAATTCCGTGATCCACTCCATGCGCTTGTCCGCTACATGAACCTTACGGTCTTTTTTAGCGTTCCTCCAAGTAGACCATGCTACCACTGCCGCAAGGGTAAAATTGCTAGCGCCAAGGACGATTTCCCATAAAGGGAACGTAGAACCTACCATTGTGTACGAATAAATGTTTTGTGGGCAAATGTCACGAACGTCTTGATTATTTATACCCAAGCGCCAACGCAATCGCCTCGAGTCCCGTCGGATGCTCGTCATTACTGTGGATGACAAATCCCTGCCTCAGTATTTGGTTCCTTTCCTTTTGTATCAAGACGTTCAATGCTTCTGCCATTGTTATATTGGCCTCTATTGATAGCTCCTTGGCCTCTTTCAATTCTTTTCCTGAAATCATATATCTATTTTTTGTAGTACTCTAAAATTTTAGTCAGCTTTAATGTGTAGCGATTGGTTTCGGGCCTTTTCAATCTAATTAGATGAATGGGCTGTCCAAACTCGTCTACCGTTTCATCCATATAAACGATTTCGTAATATCCGTCAACACTATTCTTGCATTCCTCGAATGGCATAATTCCATTACCTTTCAGGCCACAGCTGATAAACCTATCTTGGTCAATAAAGTAATGGGTCGGTCTGAACCAAGTTAGCCCGGATTCTGTGGAGTTGAGATATATTTTGTAGTGTATGTCTCCGTCAAAAATCCAGACCTGTGAATCAAAATTATCATAAACACCGTCCTCAACTTCAACTTGGTACATACCATATAACTGCCCCTCACAATTATTTTTCAGTTCAAATTCTTTTACGTTCTTATCAGAACAGGAAAGCCCTCCAAATAGTATCATAACCAGAAATACTATTCCATTGATGTTTCTCATCTACTTAGATTATTTTGTGCGCCTTCTTCCATTTTTCCAAATCCTTTACCTGTTCCGAATAGTAAAGCCCGTCATCCTCTGGTTCCTCGTCGTCTAAGCATATATCCCCGTCCCTGTCAAGAAGCACACCGATACCCTTTGCCCGCCATTCATCGTACATTTTGTCCAGTCTTTCGACGGGAAAAGCCCCTACTTTTCTTTGGGCGTTAATGTCGAATACGCCAATACTATTTTTCATGTTCTTCATTTAGTGTTGTCCTATAAAGGGCACTTTCAAGTTCAACCAGTTTGTCCACGATATAAATTGCGTTCTGTTTAACTTGGTCTACATCGTCCCGTATGTCATCAATAAGCTCTATCATCTTTTCTTTATCGTGGTCGCCTTTATAGTTCAAAGCGTTGAAAACCATTCGGTGGAGCTTCATAAGGTTTTGTCTGGATTCTGGGGGTATTATATCATCCTTGTCAGCCAACACGTATCGCATGTTGTCAAGATTGTCAACCGCTTTCAATAAGTCACCACTCTCAAAATCATCATGTGTAAATCTTTCCATTCGTTAGAGTTCAATAATTTATTTGTTAACATATTGATATTCAGATTCCGGCATGTTTTTATTGGACATTTTGTCCTATTTTTTGAATGGAGCCTACCAGGCTTCATAATGCACCAAAATTGCAACGTCCGCAGAGGCATAGTTCAACCATCTTCGCCTGACCGTTTGGATGTGTTGAAAATCCGTAGGTTCCAAACCAAGAATTTTCCCATCCTCCCCGGAGAGGGTCAGCCCATCACCGGTGCTGGGAACAAGTTGCCTTTCGGTCAGATACCGGCTTGTTTCGGGCAAGAGCTTCCAATCGCTCAACCCTTCCTTACTATAAAAGACCTCAATCTTTAACTTTTTAATATCCATCGAATCATTCGTTTCCATTTCTCAAACCATCCCTGGTAGCACTATATGCTTTGTAATCTTCCTCGCTCAGGTTCCACTTCATCCATTCATCCATCCCGATATCGGTTTTCTCCAGAACATGGCGCGTGAAGGAGAGCACTCCTTTACACAGTTCAAAGCCCTTTATCTCCATATCTTCCCTTATTTTTTCCGGCAATCCCTCAAGCCATTCTTTAAAGTCCTCTTCTGTAGGCTCCAGCTCATTGGCTTGTCGGTGGTACACAAACGCAGCGTTTCCAAGACGGAACATTCTGGCTTGCTGTTCTCGTTGTTTGCCGGGAAGTTGTGCCAGAAGCTCCGCTTGTCGTTCCCGCTGTTCTTTGTTCGGATGCTCCATTATATATTCTTATTATACTTTTTTAATAGTTTTTCAATCTGGCCAATATGCTCTTTGCTAAGTCCACTTGTGGAATCACGTTCATACATAGGGGCTACATCCATATCATAGTGACTGATAAAAAAGACCCTCAAGCACCTTACAAAAGGATAGTCGTGCTCTCTGAACACATAGCCGGCTTGACTCTTTGGAAAACGTTCTAACAACTCCTCTATGCTCATCGTCCGGATTTCATTTTTTGGATAGGTCTTATCTGAACAAAACTGGATGGTTAGCTCTTCGTTCAAAATTGTTCTGGAGGATTTCTTTGTATATAATTTTGTGTCTTCCATGAGATAGTTTTATAGTGTTTATTTAAGCTGTGCCTGTTTAAGGATGCTGTTAAGGGTTCCTTTTGGCACATAATCAGAAAGGCGATGATAAGCAACCGTTACAATTCCTTTTTTGGTATTGTGCCTATAAGCTCTATGGCTTCCTTTTTGTCTCACCTGATACCATCAGTCCTTTTCAATCAACTTGACGATTTGACGGTATTTCATGACCCCGTTATCACTAACATTTGGGAATCTGAAGAAGGTTCCGGTATGGTCAGGCCTTCTTCCTCCATTGCCTCTAAATGTAGGGTCATCGCTTCGATGATGTTCCTTTCAATCTCTTCACGGTCAACTCCTGCGGAAGTACATCCGGGAAGATCTGGGACATAGGCACTATACCCATCCTTAGATTTTTCATAAACGACCAAATATTTCCTTGTACTCATATCACCTTCCTTTTTTACGTCCTGGTTTACGATCTAGTTTGTCGAGTTCATCCCTATACTTTTTGGATAATTTGGGATAGTCAATTTTTTCAGCCAAAAGGTCAAGCCCCATGCGAACGATATCACCTGAACTGTAGGGCGTGCCCCTATCTAGAATATATTCGTGCAAATAGGTGATTTCATCCAATAATGTCTTTGTGCTTTTCGTGTGGCGTACCCCTAATTGAACGATTGTAGGCTTTTCCTGGGGTACACGTTCCCCCGTGAGTTCTCCAAATGCTACTGCGGTTTCTTTATCTCCCATATCAATTTAGTTTCTTTAAAAGTGTGTTACATAATTTTCTATAATCGTCTGCTGCCCTGCAATTGGGGTCAACATCAAAGATGCTTTCACCGGCCTGTGCGGCATCACTGATTCGGACATCCTTGCGCACGTATGTATCCAAAAAGTATTCCTTCGGAACATCCTTTTTTAACTGAGCGTAATACTTTTTGAAATTTCTTGTCCGTGTATCGACAATGTTGAAGAAAACCCCTCCAACCTTTAGTTCATTATGATGTTTCTTTCTAAAGTCGATTACATCGTTTACAAAACCGTTCAGGCCGTCCATGGCAAATTGCTCATGGAGCATTGGCATCACGAAAATGTCCGAGGCGTAAAGGGCTATCTGGTTCAATTTTGGTAGAAACTTTGCCTTACCGCTTCTTCTATCATATTTGTCCTTGATATCTGATGGGGAACAATCGATAATGCAATAATCAAACTTGATGTTGTGTTCCCGTTCAAACACCTGGCTAAGCACCTTTAACCTTTCCTTTAAAATATTGAGGTCATATTGAAGGGTATCGAGTTCTCTGGATCCTGCAAGGATGTAAAGGTTCTTCTTTTTGTTCCTTAGCCTTACGTTGGATTTTCCCATCAACATATCCAGAACCGTGTAAGGATGATCATCAGGGACCCCGAAACCACCTGAAGTATTTCGCTGTGGGTCAAAGTCCACCACAAGTACCTTCTTTCCCCTTTTTGCGAGATAGGCAGATAGATGTATAACCGTTGATGTTTTGGTCACCCCGCCCTTATTGACGACTACTGCTATTGTTTTCATATTCCATATAGTGCCTGCAAGTTAGATAAATAATGGTATCATTACAACATTATATAACAATAATATAAATGATACCATTAATATCTTTTAAAGGTTCATTACTTCAATCTTAGCCCCATAACTTAATTGCTAAATCCACTTTTTTCCGAAGTTCATTGACCCTCTTTTTAGCATAGGTAAGGGAAAATGAATGCTCCCTTTTCAAAGTGCCGTCCCTTAGCCCCTTATGATGTTCCGTGGCCTCCTCCAATTGCTCCTTATAAAATCGAATGCTTTCCGGCATGGAGAGATTTATAACATTTTCCATTTCCTTCCAGTATTCTGCCCTACTTCTGTAAGTATCGGCCTTTTCTTTCTCTTCATGGCTTTTGCGCATTTTGTTGTCATATTTCTCAAACAACTTGCGATGTCTCTTTTCACTATGATGTCCCACTTTGATGGGTTCCCCAAGCCTCATAAAATCCAATTCGGTTTTTGTTGCCCTAGTCTCATAAGCCTCATTACTTCTCTTGTCCGCATTTTCAGCATAGCCATTTAGTTGCTCCACTTTTTTCTTGGCCCTTTCTTGGATGTTAAAACCGTCAGATCTCGTGATGGAATAATGATAGTTACCATCATTGTCCGTTCCTACTAGGTTGTGAACTATGGATTCGTTTTCTTTTCCATACTTTGTTGTTACGATTATTGTATCTCCTTTGCTGTGTTCTTCAGGGCATTTGGCCACGTACACATTTGGACAGTATTTTTTATAGGTATTCATATAATTGATTTTAGTGATATTTATGATTTTAATTATACTTATGATAATTATGATATCATTTTTTAGAAAAGTTGTTTTTGCACGCCGTGCTTTGTGGCTTCCTTCAATTCCTTTCGGTAGTAGATGATATGTCCCGGAAGGATAGGGCATCGATTCAAATAGAAATCCGCATCATAGCCCATCATGATATCGTATTTTGAAATGGCAGCATCCCCGCGTTTGACCACATCCAAAAACTTTGCCTTGGCTTCTTCCAAATCACTTTTGATATCCTTAATGGGTCTTGTCTTTCCCATTTGAAATAGTTCTATGTTGGTTCAATTCGCTTTTCAATTTCAGTACGTTGACATCCGTCACCAATTCGGCACCTCGTACCCGGAGGGTGCTACTTTCAAAAAGTGCGTCAGTTGAATGGTTACCGGTTCTTGAATTGATGAAATCGATAACACAAACTTTGCCTTCCAGATTGCTAATAATGATTTCGTAGCTGTCTTTAAGTGAAGGGTCGAGCACGTTCAATGTTTCCATTAAGAACATGACAACATCAAAGCCACCGCATTCATTGATAAAAAACCGTACCCCCTCGGTATAGTCCATTGCATGCCTGGGGAAGGGAAAGGGTAGGGGAAGGCCCGGCTCCCCCTTGAAGTTGGTCAATACCTTTTCCAGTTCTTGGGCAGTTTCTTTACTGTACATATCAAATCTCATTTGGGTTGGGTGAAACAACTTCGTGATCTATGACAATGAAATGCTTTACCTTGTTTGTGGAGATTTCACCGACAATTACGTCATTTGGTAATTTCTTTAAGGTAAGGTCTATGGGCCCCTGAATGTTATTGACCGTAGTGTGGCCATGCCCTATAACGACTGTTTTTTTTGTATCTTTATCCTGCATGATTATAAACTTTATAGTTTGTAATTGAAAAGGGCGTAGGAGGTAAGAGAACTACACCCTTTTTCTGTTTTCTATCCTAGCCTAGTAATTGAACTTCGCTGGCCTTTACTTCTGTAAAAATTCGTTTAACTCCCTCCTTCTCATAAGTTCGGTGCGTTAACTTTCCGACAATCCCGATTTGCTTGCCTTTGGTCACATAGGTTTCGACAATATCAGCCTGTTTGCCCCATACGGCTATGTTGTGCCATTCAGTGGTTTCTACCTTATCACCTTTAGCGGTTGTATAGCTATCATTGGTCGCTATGGAAAAAGTGGCTACTTTACTTCCGTTTTCCAATGTTTTAATTACTGGGTCTTCTCCCAAGTATCCGACTAATTGTGTTCTGTTTCTAAAATTGCTCATGATTAAAAAATTTAATAGTTATTAATGATTATTGTTATATCAGTTTCCAAAGCTTTTCTTGGACGATTTCAATATTGTGTGCTAGTTCGGAGCGTTTTGAAATTGGTACATTTATTACCATTTCCTGCAACCTATCATTTTCGGAAAACCAATGGTCGTAATATTCCACCGTTCTCGGTTCTGCTGATGTCTCTCTAATATCGATGTCCATTATTATCCCCTTTTGATTACATCATAAAGATACGAAATTAATGCTATTAATGATATCATTTATATCATTTTTTTCATTATTATTATTGATATTATAGGTATTTACTATAGTGTTGATTTATAGTACTTTGCGTAGCAAAACATAAAATATTCATTCCTATTTACCCCAAATCTTACCTTATCAAGGAACTTGATATACCAGAACTTAACCGCCGTGGATCCGCGTGCGTTTTTTAGTGGCCACGGCGTGGCCAGGTGAAGAAAAACGTATGTGGGGCGGTAAGGCCTACTTGCTTTAATTCCGTTCCCCTGGCGGGTGTCTTTGACACAAAGACCATGACAGGGGAACAACCCCATTTCAAGGATTGGTTTTGGCGTTGTTTTTGATTGAAAAACCATGACAAAACAAGCCTAAAAAACATTGAATATTACCTTTGAAAATCGTATCTTTAAAGGCCAAACATACACATGAAAAAAGAGCAAAAATTGACCATCACACAAGAAATGAACCTTAGTAGAGTGCTGGTAGATTCTGGTGTTAAGGAGTGCAAACACGGCTTTGTAGTAATGGATATGTGCGTGGAGTGTGGGGAGGAAGTGAAGTAAAAAAGGGGCCGAAGCCCCATTCTTACTTTAACTTTTGAGATTCAGTAACAATGTCGTTCTGAAAGCTCTCTAAAATCTTCTCGATTTCTAACAGTAAAAGCCTCGTAAATGGTATTACCACTTCTGGCTTGTTCATCTTTGAGATGACCCCTATGCGATGGTCGTCCTCGTTTGTCAGCTTTATGCTGAAGTGGAATTGCTTTTCTTCTGAATCATCATCGTCCACAAAGTCATTCTGTAACTCCTTAGCGAGTATTTCCATTTCGGCCAGTTGGGTCTTCACATTATCCCGTTTTACCTTGAGCCTGTTGTACCGATCTCGTAAAAGTTCCATTTTATGGTAATGGGACATTAGACCGTCAAAGGCTTTCTCAGCATCCTGTTCTTTGGAAGATTCGGCAGCCACGACCTCGTTTTTGACCACCACGGGGGTTTCGCTTTTCTTGTCCGTTGTGGTAGTCGTTTTCTTGTTTCGGGAATTACTAGTTCCTTTTTGCATGATATAAAATTTATAAGTTAATACGGCAAGCTTAACCAACAGTAAGCCCGTGGGCGATGGAGAGAGTCAGGACGGAACCAGGGTGTGCGCACCCGGTGGTAAAAATTGGGTGGACCTCCTGGAGGTGGTTCCGATTTTTACCAGGTCTGTCTTGACCGGGCAAAGGCGGCTTGGTTAACTTGCAGTATTGACGTAATGAAAGAGATATGGGTTTTGAGGGTTCGATACCCGATTAAATCCAAACAAGTACTGAAATATCGATATGGTTGGTTTCTATCTTCGTTCCTATATTTCGAGTCTACGATGACATTGTATTAATTGACACTCTTTTTTTGATAGCGCAACATAATTCCACTGCAAAGATTTGGACGGTGCAAAACGGCTTTACCATATGCAAAATTTTTCGGCCTATCGGGAAAATTTTTGTTGCGGTCGTGAACTTCCCATATGATGCCAATTGCCCCCGATGTCCTAGTCTTTTATTGGCATGAAATTAATGTTTAATCAAAAACAGAAAAGATGTCAAAAGTAAAATTCAATGCAGCGCAAACAGTTGGTAAATTTGAAAACGAAGAGGGTGAAACCAAGTACAATTATCTTAGTCTCGGTGTGGTGCTCGAAAATGAGGAAGGCCATCTGTCCCTCAAGCTAAATGCCCTACCATTACCCAATCAAAAAGGGGAAGTCTGGATTAACCTTTACCCGATTAAATAGGTTTGGTAATTGGCCCCATCATGGGGCCTTTATCCCATATCCAAAAGGTAGGGGCGAAACGTGTTTACCGGTTCTCGATGTTCCGGTAAATACGACGGGTAAAAAGGGCCGTAGCCCTATTTTTCAAATCCATAAGCGTAAACGGATTCAAAGATTTCCATATCCAATTTTCTTTGTTGGCCAAAACCTTTCTTCAGCTCATTGTGGAGCACCTGGTTAAATGCATTGTAACCTGACCATAGAGATGGTGGTGTAGCGGTAATCAGGCTTTCGTTATCAATGATTTCAATCACCTTTCTTGCCCTTTTTGAGGGTTCCGGGTTTTTGTCACTGGACTCGTATTTGAACAGATTTGTAATCTCAAGAATGTCCTTTACAAACTCGGCGGTGTCAAGAAGTTGGATTTCTGCCATACTGCTGAATTTCCCAGAAAGTTCATAGTAGTCGTTCTTAAGGAAAGTAGTCAACAAGCTGCGAAGCTTTGGAAGTACCAATTTGCTGCAATTCTTTGTGTGGCGTATCGAAAAATGGATATCGGCCTTGGCAATATGAAGTCCGTTACTACAGACTTCACGATAGAAACCAAAATGCCCTGAAGTCCTTTCGCGGCCATCGTAGCTATTGACAAACCGGAGCAATGGCAATATCTTATCTTGGCCCTGGTGTACGGTAAGGGATTCCGTGTCTGTAATGATAAAGTCAACTACGAAGCTCCGGTCATCACGGTTTATGCTGTGCCGTTCATAATTGAGCCCTTCCTGTTTCAGCAGCGATTCTGCCTTACCGAAAAAATCCTGGTTCGTTAGGTGGCCATAATTTTCAGATACCACGTTGACGATTTTACCATTTGAAATTACGGCCTTTTCCAAGCCTTTTCGATTGGGCATTCCAGTAAGCAAATTAAGTCTTTTGATTGCCGTGTTGACGTAAACGTCATCTTTTCTGAGATTGTCTAAGTACATAATACATGATTTAAAAGTTAAACACTAATTTTTCTCAGGGGCCATACACGGCCACAAGGTTCACAAAGCCATTGCCAAAAGGGAAATGGTGTGTGGTTCTGTGGTCGTCACTTTGCT
>ERZ1740060.755-NODE-755-length-14074-cov-18.090805_pt1 | contig 14074 bp, 1 predicted proteins | sample MGYA00581743_ERZ1740060 | MGnify/ENA primary metagenome ERZ1740060 (study PRJEB43018, sample SAMN04849235) | marine metagenome | isolation source: floating plastic debris | place: Pacific Ocean | collected 2008-08-27 | study: EMG produced TPA metagenomics assembly...
GTTCATTAATTTGTTTTGGAGTGCTCAACTGTGCAGCCAGGTTGCTCAGTTGTTTATACAATGATGGTGATTGGTTCGTGAGAAATATCCCAGCTTGTTTTGACTCATGTAGCGAATGAGCATCAGCATACGTTTTGAATCTGCTCATATAATCGCTCAACAATTCACATGTTGGATCAAAGCCTGGGAATGTAGGCAGAGAACTAGAAATTGGAACGCTCTTACCGGCATTGAGAAGTTCCACTATCTTACTGTTAGTGTCTGCTTGCTGCCTCCGGAATTCCTCTAGCTGATCCGCTTGTAGCTTCTGTTGTTCAGCAAGAAGCTGGATCAGCTGATCCGTTTTCTCAGACATCACCACCTTTTTTCAGTAGATGTTTACATGAGGGTTTATTATCCAATCAGTCTCGTCGCCATAAAATCTGTTATATCCTTAGCTTATTCACAGACTTTCAACATTTATAAGATCAAGAAATCAGTGTTTCAATGTTAGCTATTTTAATGTTCCTCTCAGCTGTAACACACAAACTTGACTAATCTAGGTCAGCAAGAAAACTGTAGTGCTTCAAATCTTATTAAAATACATTAATATCTTGTCCTAAACTATGCGGGAGTTTTTCTATAAAGTTATTGTCACTTTGACGTTTTGTTTACATTAGAGCGGTTTGCTATTAAAAGAGGTGAATCGTTAAGCTATGCAAGGCTAGGCGTAATATCATAAAATTGTGTGTGTGTGCTTGTCATAAATGTGTGTACGCTTGTATATTCCATATCACACCTTCCCGCCAGGCTGAAGGCCCCTAAACTATTTAAAAACAAAAATAGATTTAGAGTCCAGAAAGTCATTTGGCCTTCAGCCTCTCTGATCTTCGAGGATTATCTCTATCAATGCCACCAGTTGGCCATCTTGGATTATAGCGCCTTTGTGGTGGTAAGGTTGCTGTAGCAGAGTGTTCGGCTTCTGGCTCCGTTTTGTTAGTATCTGCAGTAGATGACGTTATGGTCTCTGCTGGCTCATTGTCTTCTGGTGAAGTGTGCCGAGGTCTTAACTGTTCCACATGCCTTCTCCATACCGGTCCTTTAGGCACAACCCGTACACTTAGGTTGCGCGGTCCAGACATTTTAGTCACAACTGCTGGCACCCATCGTGGCATGTCATTCCTCTTTGGTCCATAGTAGAGCGCCCAGACTGGCGTTCCAACTTCATAGGATACCACTTTGGAGATGGGTTGAGCAGCAGGTTTGGACTTGTTTGTGTCCATTTGAGCCTTCTGTGCCAGGGCGGCAGGCGACGGAAGCAACATGTCTATCATGCACCTTATTTGTCTCCCATTCAGTAGCTGACTGGGTGAAAATCCTGTTGATAGTGGGGTACGTCGGTACTGCATTAGGAATGCTTGTAGAGCTTGCTTTGGCGAATCTCTCGATTTGTTCAGGGAGTTTTTGAAACTCTGCACCAACCGTTCTGCAGCGCCATTTGTTGCAGGGTGGTAAGGTGCTCCTGTTAGGTGCACAATGCCTCTTTGCTTACACCATTCCTTGAATTCTCCTGAGGTGAAAGTAGTGGCATTGTCACTGACAATTGTGTGGGGATAACCAAAATGAGCAAAGGTTTCCTCCAGGATGTCAGTGGTGGCTTTTGTTGATGTGGAGTTGGTCCTCGTAATACATGGGTATTTCGAATAGGCATCCACAAGAACAAGCCAGTTGCTTCCTTTGAAGCCGACAGCGTGGTCAATGTGCAGTCGACTCCATGGCTTTTCTGGCAGCATCCAGGGGTGCACTGGATACTTGGGTGGGTTTCTTTGGTTTTCGGCACAGTCTGTGCACTGGCGACATGTCTCCTCTATGTCCTTGTCGATCCTTGGCCAGTACACAGCTGACCTTGCTAGCTGTTTCATCCTCTGCATACCAAAGTGACCCATATGTAGCAGCTGTAGAGTGTCCCGCTGCAGACATGTAGGAATCACCACCCGTGTGCCATTTAGTAGACAGTTGTCTACCACAGACAGAGAATCAGCAATCTGTCTGAAACATTCCAATAACTCTCCATTTCCCTCCTTCCTTAAATCTTTCACAGGCCAGCCTTCTGTAGTGTACCTCATGACCTGCGAAAGAATAGGATCCTTGGAGGTTTCCTTGGCCAATGTTGATGCATCCTTCTCTATCTGCTCTCCGATAGTCCTGATAGCGAGGACTGTGTCAACATCGTCACTGTCTTCACCGTAGTCAAACTTGTCATCCGGGCCAAGGGGCAGTCTGCTGAGGGCATCAGCATTTCCGTGTTTGTTGGTGGGTCTGTACTCCACCGTGTACTCATACTGGCTGAGTAAGAGTGCCCATCTGGAGAGTCTGTTGGCAGCCAATGTTGGAACTCCCTTCTTTGGTCCAAACATTGCAAGGAGAGGCTTATGGTCAGTTACCAGTATAAATCTCCGGCCGTACAGGTACTGGTAGAACTTCTTTAGACCATAAACTATGGACAAGGCCTCCTTCTGGACTTGACCGTACTTCCTCTGTGTGTCATTGAGTGTTTTAGAAACATTCTCAATTGGCCTCTCACTGCCATCTGGGTATCTGTGAAATAGTACTGCACCAATGCCTGTGTTAGAAGCGTCACAAGCAATACCAATAGGTAGGTCAGGGTTGAAGTGTGCGAGTACAGTGTCTTCAGTTAGATAGTTCTTCAGCTTGTCAAAGTTGATTTGCTGATTTTCTCCCCAATACCACTTTTCTCCTTTCCTCAGCAGCTTGTTAAGTGGTTCCGTAGTGTCAGAAAGATTGGGTAAGAACTTGTGATAGAACTGCACAGACCCAAGGAATGATTTTAGCCCTGATTCATCCTTCGGAGCAGGCATTTGCGCCACTGCATCTGCCTTAACGCCCTTTTCTAGACCATGTGCCGTCAGTTTATGGCCTAGATACTCAACAGTGGGTTGAGCAAATTGACATTTCTCCAGTCTGCATCTTAGGTTGTGTTCATCCAGTCGTTTCAGAAGATTTCTCAAGTTTTTGAGATGATCTTCGGCGTTTGCTCCGCTGACAAGGATGTCATCAAGGTACACAGCAACTCCTGGCAGGTCGCTGGTAAGCTGATTCATTATCCCTTGGAAATAACCTGGAGCGGAAGTGATTCCGAAAGGAAGCCGCATTTGAAGTAAGACTCCTCGTTGTGTTGACAATGCTAGCTTTTTCTGGCTCTCAGGTCCCAGTGGGATTTGATTATAGGCGTCTGCCAAGTCTATCTTGGTATAGCCATGGCCGCCTGCGAGTTTCCTGAATAGGTCTTCGGGCAGGGGTATCGGTTGTCGATGTGTCTCCAACTGTGTGTTGACTGTCTTGGAGTAGTCTCCACACACTCTGATCTTACCACCTGGCTTCCTAACTGGTACAATGGGTGTACCATAGTCATTGAACTGTACCGGTTTCCATATACCCTTTGCGATCCCCACATCTAGTGCTTGGTTGAGGTCATCATTGAGTGCAAATGGTACTGGACGTGGTCGGGTGAACACCGGTTGAGTGTCGGGTTTGAAGTTCACTTCTAGCTCATATCCCTTAAGACACCCTAGTTCATCCTTGAAGACATCAGGAAACTCTTGACACAACTTTCTGCAGCCATCTTGCAGCTTTGTGTCTGGCACATCCACACCAACGGTAAGCACGCGGGGTGTCCCGGCAGTGTTGCGTAGCGCCTCATCAATTGATATTCCTAGTGTGAATATCGCAGCTCTTCCAAGTAAGTTCAGGTTCGGGACCGTGCTTACAACATAGTTGATGGGAGTGCCTTTGCCTCTCTCATTAGGGAGCTTGGATCTTATCTGGCAGCGACCAAGTACGTTAATCTCGTCCTGTGTAGCTGATTCGTACCTGGTGGTTGAAGGTTGGAGAACGGGTCGTCCTAACTTCTGCCATACTTTGTCAGTGATAAAGTTATCACATGCGCCAGTATCCAGCTCGAGAGGGATGGCTTGCCCATTTATGATTATTGCCTGCCTAAGTTGATGCATGGAATCAACTCTCCTCACTTTCCCAGTTTGTTTGGATGTGATTATTTTGCATGCAGATTGCTCCTTCTTTTTCTTCTTACATGCTCGCTCAATATGTCCTTTGATGTTGCAATAGTTGCAGTTGACGTCCTTGAACTTGCAGTCGTCGGGGCCATGGTTAGTATAATCACATCGGAAACATGGGGTTCCCTGTTTGCCCTGATCCTTCTTACCATAACCTTGTCTGTTACGGTGTTTATTGCCCTGGTTGGATTTGGGTGTTTTAGGGTTGTGTGAGGGATTAGTACCCTGGACTTGGTTGACAAGTGGGGTGGACCCGTGAACGGTCTCTTTAGCCACTTTTGATGCCTCTTCCGTCTCCAAAGCGGTCTCGACTGCTTTGGCAAACGTAAGCTCAGCAGGTTTTACCTTGAACAGTGCCTTCAAAACTGCTTCATTATTTACTGAGCACATGAATCTGGTCCTCATAGCTTCATCTAGGGGGTCGGTAATTTCAGTGAAATCACACGTAGAGGCATCCTGTCTTATCCGAGCAGCTAATTCATTAATAGCCTCACCCGGTTTTCGGCTCATGTCACTCCAAAATTTGTGCCTTTCACGTACAATGAACTGAGCAGGATCGTATTGCTCTCTGAGAAACTTTTCAATCTCATCTAATGTTAGTTCATTAATTTGTTTTGGAGTGCTCAACTGTGCAGCCAGGTTGCTCAGTTGTTTGTACAATGATGGTGATTGGTTCGTGAGAAATATCCCAGCTTGTTTTGATTCATGTAGCGAATGAGCATCAGCATACGTTTTGAATCTGCTCATGTAATCGCTCAACAATTCACATGTTGGATCAAAGCCTGGGAATGTAGGCAAAGCTGAACTACTAATTGGAATGCTCTTACCGGCATTGAGAAGTTCCACTATCTTACTGTTAGTGTCTGCTTGCTGCCTCCGGAATTCCTCTAGCTGATCCGCTTGTAGCTTCTGTTGTTCAGCAAGAAGCTGGATCAGCTGATCCGTTTTCTCAGACATCACCACCTTTTTTCAGTAGATGTTTACATGAGGGTTTATTATCCAATCAGTCTCGTCGCCATAAAATCTGTTATATCCTTAGCTTATTCACAGACTTTCAACATTTATAAGATCAAGAAATCAGTGTTTCAATGTTAGCTATTTTAATGTTCCTCTCAGCTGTAACACACAAACTTGACTAATCTAGGTCAGCAAGAAAACTGTAGTGCTTCAAATCTTATTAAAATACATTAATATCTTGTCCTAAACTATGCGGGAGTTTTTCTATAAAGTTATTGTCACTTTGACGTTTTGTTTACATTAGAGCGGTTTGCTATTAAAAGAGGTGAATCGTTAAGCTATGCAAGGCTAGGCGTAATATCATAAAATTGTGTGTGTGTGCTTGTCATAAATGTGTGTACGCTTGTATATTCCATATCACACCTTCCCGCCAGGCTGAAGGCCCCTAAACTATTTAAAAACAAAAATAGATTTAGAGTCCAGAAAGTCATTTGGCCTTCAGCCTCTCTGATCTTCGAGGATTATCTCTATCAATGCCACCAGTTGGCCATCTTGGATTATAGCGCCTTTGTGGTGGTAAGGTTGCTGTAGCAGAGTGTTCGGCTTCTGGCTCCGTTTTGTTAGTATCTGCAGTAGATGACGTTATGGTCTCTGCTGGCTCATTGTCTTCTGGTGAAGTGTGCCGAGGTCTTAACTGTTCCACATGCCTTCTCCATACCGGTCCTTTAGGCACAACCCGTACACTTAGGTTGCGCGGTCCAGACATTTTAGTCACAACTGCTGGCACCCATCGTGGCATGTCATTCCTCTTTGGTCCATAGTAGAGCGCCCAGACTGGCGTTCCAACTTCATAGGATACCACTTTGGAGATGGGTTGAGCAGCAGGTTTGGACTTGTTTGTGTCCATTTGAGCCTTCTGTGCCAGGGCGGCAGGCGACGGAAGCAACATGTCTATCATGCACCTTATTTGTCTCCCATTCAGTAGCTGACTGGGTGAAAATCCTGTTGATAGTGGGGTACGTCGGTACTGCATTAGGAATGCTTGTAGAGCTTGCTTTGGCGAATCTCTCGATTTGTTCAGGGAGTTTTTGAAACTCTGCACCAACCGTTCTGCAGCGCCATTTGTTGCAGGGTGGTAAGGTGCTCCTGTTAGGTGCACAATGCCTCTTTGCTTACACCATTCCTTGAATTCTCCTGAGGTGAAAGTAGTGGCATTGTCACTGACAATTGTGTGGGGATAACCAAAATGAGCAAAGGTTTCCTCCAGGATGTCAGTGGTGGCTTTTGTTGATGTGGAGTTGGTCCTCGTAATACATGGGTATTTCGAATAGGCATCCACAAGAACAAGCCAGTTGCTTCCTTTGAAGCCGACAGCGTGGTCAATGTGCAGTCGACTCCATGGCTTTTCTGGCAGCATCCAGGGGTGCACTGGATACTTGGGTGGGTTTCTTTGGTTTTCGGCACAGTCTGTGCACTGGCGACATGTCTCCTCTATGTCCTTGTCGATCCTTGGCCAGTACACAGCTGACCTTGCTAGCTGTTTCATCCTCTGCATACCAAAGTGACCCATATGTAGCAGCTGTAGAGTGTCCCGCTGCAGACATGTAGGAATCACCACCCGTGTGCCATTTAGTAGACAGTTGTCTACCACAGACAGAGAATCAGCAATCTGTCTGAAACATTCCAATAACTCTCCATTTCCCTCCTTCCTTAAATCTTTCACAGGCCAGCCTTCTGTAGTGTACCTCATGACCTGCGAAAGAATAGGATCCTTGGAGGTTTCCTTGGCCAATGTTGATGCATCCTTCTCTATCTGCTCTCCGATAGTCCTGATAGCGAGGACTGTGTCAACATCGTCACTGTCTTCACCGTAGTCAAACTTGTCATCCGGGCCAAGGGGCAGTCTGCTGAGGGCATCAGCATTTCCGTGTTTGTTGGTGGGTCTGTACTCCACCGTGTACTCATACTGGCTGAGTAAGAGTGCCCATCTGGAGAGTCTGTTGGCAGCCAATGTTGGAACTCCCTTCTTTGGTCCAAACATTGCAAGGAGAGGCTTATGGTCAGTTACCAGTATAAATCTCCGGCCGTACAGGTACTGGTAGAACTTCTTTAGACCATAAACTATGGACAAGGCCTCCTTCTGGACTTGACCGTACTTCCTCTGTGTGTCATTGAGTGTTTTAGAAACATTCTCAATTGGCCTCTCACTGCCATCTGGGTATCTGTGAAATAGTACTGCACCAATGCCTGTGTTAGAAGCGTCACAAGCAATACCAATAGGTAGGTCAGGGTTGAAGTGTGCGAGTACAGTGTCTTCAGTTAGATAGTTCTTCAGCTTGTCAAAGTTGATTTGCTGATTTTCTCCCCAATACCACTTTTCTCCTTTCCTCAGCAGCTTGTTAAGTGGTTCCGTAGTGTCAGAAAGATTGGGTAAGAACTTGTGATAGAACTGCACAGACCCAAGGAATGATTTTAGCCCTGATTCATCCTTCGGAGCAGGCATTTGCGCCACTGCATCTGCCTTAACGCCCTTTTCTAGACCATGTGCCGTCAGTTTATGGCCTAGATACTCAACAGTGGGTTGAGCAAATTGACATTTCTCCAGTCTGCATCTTAGGTTGTGTTCATCCAGTCGTTTCAGAAGATTTCTCAAGTTTTTGAGATGATCTTCGGCGTTTGCTCCGCTGACAAGGATGTCATCAAGGTACACAGCAACTCCTGGCAGGTCGCTGGTAAGCTGATTCATTATCCCTTGGAAATAACCTGGAGCGGAAGTGATTCCGAAAGGAAGCCGCATTTGAAGTAAGACTCCTCGTTGTGTTGACAATGCTAGCTTTTTCTGGCTCTCAGGTCCCAGTGGGATTTGATTATAGGCGTCTGCCAAGTCTATCTTGGTATAGCCATGGCCGCCTGCGAGTTTCCTGAATAGGTCTTCGGGCAGGGGTATCGGTTGTCGATGTGTCTCCAACTGTGTGTTGACTGTCTTGGAGTAGTCTCCACACACTCTGATCTTACCACCTGGCTTCCTAACTGGTACAATGGGTGTACCATAGTCATTGAACTGTACCGGTTTCCATATACCCTTTGCGATCCCCACATCTAGTGCTTGGTTGAGGTCATCATTGAGTGCAAATGGTACTGGACGTGGTCGGGTGAACACCGGTTGAGTGTCGGGTTTGAAGTTCACTTCTAGCTCATATCCCTTAAGACACCCTAGTTCATCCTTGAAGACATCAGGAAACTCTTGACACAACTTTCTGCAGCCATCTTGCAGCTTTGTGTCTGGCACATCCACACCAACGGTAAGCACGCGGGGTGTCCCGGCAGTGTTGCGTAGCGCCTCATCAATTGATATTCCTAGTGTGAATATCGCAGCTCTTCCAAGTAAGTTCAGGTTCGGGACCGTGCTTACAACATAGTTGATGGGAGTGCCTTTGCCTCTCTCATTAGGGAGCTTGGATCTTATCTGGCAGCGACCAAGTACGTTAATCTCGTCCTGTGTAGCTGATTCGTACCTGGTGGTTGAAGGTTGGAGAACGGGTCGTCCTAACTTCTGCCATACTTTGTCAGTGATAAAGTTATCACATGCGCCAGTATCCAGCTCGAGAGGGATGGCTTGCCCATTTATGATTATTGCCTGCCTAAGTTGATGCATGGAATCAACTCTCCTCACTTTCCCAGTTTGTTTGGATGTGATTATTTTGCATGCAGATTGCTCCTTCTTTTTCTTCTTACATGCTCGCTCAATATGTCCTTTGATGTTGCAATAGTTGCAGTTGACGTCCTTGAACTTGCAGTCGTCGGGGCCATGGTTAGTATAATCACATCGGAAACATGGGGTTCCCTGTTTGCCCTGATCCTTCTTACCATAACCTTGTCTGTTACGGTGTTTATTGCCCTGGTTGGATTTGGGTGTTTTAGGGTTGTGTGAGGGATTAGTACCCTGGACTTGGTTGACAAGTGGGGTGGACCCGTGAACGGTCTCTTTAGCCACTTTTGATGCCTCTTCCGTCTCCAAAGCGGTCTCGACTGCTTTGGCAAACGTAAGCTCAGCAGGTTTTACCTTGAACAGTGCCTTCAAAACTGCTTCATTATTTACTGAGCACATGAATCTGGTCCTCATAGCTTCATCTAGGGGGTCGGTAATTTCAGTGAAATCACACGTAGAGGCATCCTGTCTTATCCGAGCAGCTAATTCATTAATAGCCTCACCCGGTTTTCGGCTCATGTCACTCCAAAATTTGTGCCTTTCACGTACAATGAACTGAGCAGGATCGTATTGCTCTCTGAGAAACTTTTCAATCTCATCTAATGTTAGTTCATTAATTTGTTTTGGAGTGCTCAACTGTGCAGCCAGGTTGCTCAGTTGTTTATACAATGATGGTGATTGGTTCGTGAGAAATATCCCAGCTTGTTTTGACTCATGTAGCGAATGAGCATCAGCATACGTTTTGAATCTGCTCATATAATCGCTCAACAATTCACATGTTGGATCAAAGCCTGGGAATGTAGGCAGAGAACTAGAAATTGGAACGCTCTTACCGGCATTGAGAAGTTCCACTATCTTACTGTTAGTGTCTGCTTGCTGCCTCCGGAATTCCTCTAGCTGATCCGCTTGTAGCTTCTGTTGTTCAGCAAGAAGCTGGATCAGCTGATCCGTTTTCTCAGACATCACCACCTTTTTTCAGTAGATGTTTACATGAGGGTTTATTATCCAATCAGTCTCGTCGCCATAAAATCTGTTATATCCTTAGCTTATTCACAGACTTTCAACATTTATAAGATCAAGAAATCAGTGTTTCAATGTTAGCTATTTTAATGTTCCTCTCAGCTGTAACACACAAACTTGACTAATCTAGGTCAGCAAGAAAACTGTAGTGCTTCAAATCTTATTAAAATACATTAATATCTTGTCCTAAACTATGCGGGAGTTTTTCTATAAAGTTATTGTCACTTTGACGTTTTGTTTACATTAGAGCGGTTTGCTATTAAAAGAGGTGAATCGTTAAGCTATGCAAGGCTAGGCGTAATATCATAAAATTGTGTGTGTGTGCTTGTCATAAATGTGTGTACGCTTGTATATTCCATATCACACCTTCCCGCCAGGCTGAAGGCCCCTAAACTATTTAAAAACAAAAATAGATTTAGAGTCCAGAAAGTCATTTGGCCTTCAGCCTCTCTGATCTTCGAGGATTATCTCTATCAATGCCACCAGTTGGCCATCTTGGATTATAGCGCCTTTGTGGTGGTAAGGTTGCTGTAGCAGAGTGTTCGGCTTCTGGCTCCGTTTTGTTAGTATCTGCAGTAGATGACGTTATGGTCTCTGCTGGCTCATTGTCTTCTGGTGAAGTGTGCCGAGGTCTTAACTGTTCCACATGCCTTCTCCATACCGGTCCTTTAGGCACAACCCGTACACTTAGGTTGCGCGGTCCAGACATTTTAGTCACAACTGCTGGCACCCATCGTGGCATGTCATTCCTCTTTGGTCCATAGTAGAGCGCCCAGACTGGCGTTCCAACTTCATAGGATACCACTTTGGAGATGGGTTGAGCAGCAGGTTTGGACTTGTTTGTGTCCATTTGAGCCTTCTGTGCCAGGGCGGCAGGCGACGGAAGCAACATGTCTATCATGCACCTTATTTGTCTCCCATTCAGTAGCTGACTGGGTGAAAATCCTGTTGATAGTGGGGTACGTCGGTACTGCATTAGGAATGCTTGTAGAGCTTGCTTTGGCGAATCTCTCGATTTGTTCAGGGAGTTTTTGAAACTCTGCACCAACCGTTCTGCAGCGCCATTTGTTGCAGGGTGGTAAGGTGCTCCTGTTAGGTGCACAATGCCTCTTTGCTTACACCATTCCTTGAATTCTCCTGAGGTGAAAGTAGTGGCATTGTCACTGACAATTGTGTGGGGATAACCAAAATGAGCAAAGGTTTCCTCCAGGATGTCAGTGGTGGCTTTTGTTGATGTGGAGTTGGTCCTCGTAATACATGGGTATTTCGAATAGGCATCCACAAGAACAAGCCAGTTGCTTCCTTTGAAGCCGACAGCGTGGTCAATGTGCAGTCGACTCCATGGCTTTTCTGGCAGCATCCAGGGGTGCACTGGATACTTGGGTGGGTTTCTTTGGTTTTCGGCACAGTCTGTGCACTGGCGACATGTCTCCTCTATGTCCTTGTCGATCCTTGGCCAGTACACAGCTGACCTTGCTAGCTGTTTCATCCTCTGCATACCAAAGTGACCCATATGTAGCAGCTGTAGAGTGTCCCGCTGCAGACATGTAGGAATCACCACCCGTGTGCCATTTAGTAGACAGTTGTCTACCACAGACAGAGAATCAGCAATCTGTCTGAAACATTCCAATAACTCTCCATTTCCCTCCTTCCTTAAATCTTTCACAGGCCAGCCTTCTGTAGTGTACCTCATGACCTGCGAAAGAATAGGATCCTTGGAGGTTTCCTTGGCCAATGTTGATGCATCCTTCTCTATCTGCTCTCCGATAGTCCTGATAGCGAGGACTGTGTCAACATCGTCACTGTCTTCACCGTAGTCAAACTTGTCATCCGGGCCAAGGGGCAGTCTGCTGAGGGCATCAGCATTTCCGTGTTTGTTGGTGGGTCTGTACTCCACCGTGTACTCATACTGGCTGAGTAAGAGTGCCCATCTGGAGAGTCTGTTGGCAGCCAATGTTGGAACTCCCTTCTTTGGTCCAAACATTGCAAGGAGAGGCTTATGGTCAGTTACCAGTATAAATCTCCGGCCGTACAGGTACTGGTAGAACTTCTTTAGACCATAAACTATGGACAAGGCCTCCTTCTGGACTTGACCGTACTTCCTCTGTGTGTCATTGAGTGTTTTAGAAACATTCTCAATTGGCCTCTCACTGCCATCTGGGTATCTGTGAAATAGTACTGCACCAATGCCTGTGTTAGAAGCGTCACAAGCAATACCAATAGGTAGGTCAGGGTTGAAGTGTGCGAGTACAGTGTCTTCAGTTAGATAGTTCTTCAGCTTGTCAAAGTTGATTTGCTGATTTTCTCCCCAATACCACTTTTCTCCTTTCCTCAGCAGCTTGTTAAGTGGTTCCGTAGTGTCAGAAAGATTGGGTAAGAACTTGTGATAGAACTGCACAGACCCAAGGAATGATTTTAGCCCTGATTCATCCTTCGGAGCAGGCATTTGCGCCACTGCATCTGCCTTAACGCCCTTTTCTAGACCATGTGCCGTCAGTTTATGGCCTAGATACTCAACAGTGGGTTGAGCAAATTGACATTTCTCCAGTCTGCATCTTAGGTTGTGTTCATCCAGTCGTTTCAGAAGATTTCTCAAGTTTTTGAGATGATCTTCGGCGTTTGCTCCGCTGACAAGGATGTCATCAAGGTACACAGCAACTCCTGGCAGGTCGCTGGTAAGCTGATTCATTATCCCTTGGAAATAACCTGGAGCGGAAGTGATTCCGAAAGGAAGCCGCATTTGAAGTAAGACTCCTCGTTGTGTTGACAATGCTAGCTTTTTCTGGCTCTCAGGTCCCAGTGGGATTTGATTATAGGCGTCTGCCAAGTCTATCTTGGTATAGCCATGGCCGCCTGCGAGTTTCCTGAATAGGTCTTCGGGCAGGGGTATCGGTTGTCGATGTGTCTCCAACTGTGTGTTGACTGTCTTGGAGTAGTCTCCACACACTCTGATCTTACCACCTGGCTTCCTAACTGGTACAATGGGTGTACCATAGTCATTGAACTGTACCGGTTTCCATATACCCTTTGCGATCCCCACATCTAGTGCTTGGTTGAGGTCATCATTGAGTGCAAATGGTACTGGACGTGGTCGGGTGAACACCGGTTGAGTGTCGGGTTTGAAGTTCACTTCTAGCTCATATCCCTTAAGACACCCTAGTTCATCCTTGAAGACATCAGGAAACTCTTGACACAACTTTCTGCAGCCATCTTGCAGCTTTGTGTCTGGCACATCCACACCAACGGTAAGCACGCGGGGTGTCCCGGCAGTGTTGCGTAGCGCCTCATCAATTGATATTCCTAGTGTGAATATCGCAGCTCTTCCAAGTAAGTTCAGGTTCGGGACCGTGCTTACAACATAGTTGATGGGAGTGCCTTTGCCTCTCTCATTAGGGAGCTTGGATCTTATCTGGCAGCGACCAAGTACGTTAATCTCGTCCTGTGTAGCTGATTCGTACCTGGTGGTTGAAGGTTGGAGAACGGGTCGTCCTAACTTCTGCCATACTTTGTCAGTGATAAAGTTATCACATGCGCCAGTATCCAGCTCGAGAGGGATGGCTTGCCCATTTATGATTATTGCCTGCCTAAGTTGATGCATGGAATCAACTCTCCTCACTTTCCCAGTTTGTTTGGATGTGATTATTTTGCATGCAGATTGCTCCTTCTTTTTCTTCTTACATGCTCGCTCAATATGTCCTTTGATGTTGCAATAGTTGCAGTTGACGTCCTTGAACTTGCAGTCGTCGGGGCCATGGTTAGTATAATCACATCGGAAACATGGGGTTCCCTGTTTGCCCTGATCCTTCTTACCATAACCTTGTCTGTTACGGTGTTTATTGCCCTGGTTGGATTTGGGTGTTTTAGGGTTGTGTGAGGGATTAGTACCCTGGACTTGGTTGACAAGTGGGGTGGACCCGTGAACGGTCTCTTTAGCCACTTTTGATGCCTCTTCCGTCTCCAAAGCGGTCTCGACTGCTTTGGCAAACGTAAGCTCAGCAGGTTTTACCTTGAACAGTGCCTTCAAAACTGCTTCATTATTTACTGAGCACATGAATCTGGTCCTCATAGCTTCATCTAGGGGGTCGGTAATTTCAGTGAAATCACACGTAGAGGCATCCTGTCTTATCCGAGCAGCTAATTCATTAATAGCCTCACCCGGTTTTCGGCTCATGTCACTCCAAAATTTGTGCCTTTCACGTACAATGAACTGAGCAGGATCGTATTGCTCTCTGAGAAACTTTTCAATCTCATCTAATGTTAGTTCATTAATTTGTTTTGGAGTGCTCAACTGTGCAGCCAGGTTGCTCAGTTGTTT
>ERZ1740060.757-NODE-757-length-13992-cov-3.425056_pt1 | contig 13992 bp, 10 predicted proteins | sample MGYA00581743_ERZ1740060 | MGnify/ENA primary metagenome ERZ1740060 (study PRJEB43018, sample SAMN04849235) | marine metagenome | isolation source: floating plastic debris | place: Pacific Ocean | collected 2008-08-27 | study: EMG produced TPA metagenomics assembly...
AATAAAAGTGGGCTTTCACAAGTTCATAAGATTCCGTTTTACTTCTGAGCGCCTCTAGCTTTTCAAGATTGGGTGCGGGTGGCACTTCCACTAAGAAGTAAATGTGTAGTTTTTTGGGTTCAGTTACAGCGTGTGGGAATGGGTTGGATGTGATCGCCCGCTCTAGCCGGTTTCTAGTTATCACTAAGACAGCTGGCCTAAATCCCTGACTCTCATCAATAGCGCTGCTGATATGTCGTGATAAATCGTCTGTATCAGCGCATTCATGCTGAAAAACGATATTGCCGCTTTGAATATAGCTTTGAACAGATTTTGAACCCAGTGTCTCTAAAAGTTGTATCAGCGTTTTCATTGGAAGCTTATTTTTTCCACCAACGTTGATACCCCGCAGGAGTGCAATATAAGTGTTCATGATTTTGCAATTTTGCAGCTAACGTTCGTAGCTAGTGATTGAAACTGACTTTAAGCCCCATTTTCTGATGCATACATAGTGGCACTTCCACGCTACCCATAGCGTCGCCTGCGCTTTCCATACGGTCTCTTAGATATGGGCTATTAGTCGGCCCTGTATGACGGTTTTATCAACCGCATCATGCACTTTCTTCATCTTCGCAAGCGCCAATGCTCACCCAGCTGGTAGAGCCGTCTTCCCAATGCTCTTTCTTCCAGATAGGGGTGTTGTGCTTCAACGTAGCAATGGCGTATTGACAGGCAGCATAGGCTTCTGAGCGATGGGGACTACCGATGGCGACGAGGACGCTGATTTCACCGACGGTGAGTTTGCCGGTGCGGTGGCGAATCACAATGCGGGTAATGTCGGGCCATTGCTTACGAATTTCGGCAGCGATTTGCTTAAATACGGCAAGGGCCATAGGCTCATAGGCCTGGTACTCAAGGGCGATAACAGGGAGCCCATCGGTCTGGTTGCGCACCATGCCGCTGAAGAGAACGATCGCACCATTGGCACCATCATCTGCCAGCTGATACACCTGCTGTAAGTCCAATGGCGCAAACGTAATAGAAAAACTATCCTCACCTAGCTCACTCAGCTGCGTTTGAATCTCGAAAGGAAGGCCAACGGTCATAGATTAGGCTCCTTTTTTGCTAAGGGAATAGGTGCTTTGGGCAAGGGGCGCAACTGTCGTATAAAGCTGCTCCAGCTGAGTGATGTTTCGAGAAAGTGTATAGCGTTCTAGCACGCGCGCGCGCGCCTTCTTGCCTAGCATAGCCATAACGTCAGGATGCTCACGAAAGAGCGGAAAAATTGTTTGCATTTGGCTGGAGACCTTCTGCGTATTGAGAATCACGCCAGCGCCTTTTTCAAGCACTTCACCATCTGCACCCGCATCGGTCGCTACGCAGGCTGAGCCGCAGGCCATCGCTTCTAGCAAAGATAGGGATAGTCCTTCTACCAGGGATGGCAATACAAAGCAGTCAGCACCCCTCAAAATTTCAATTCGCCGCTCCTCGCTGGCGACAAAGCCTAGCCAAACAATACTTCTATCTGAGTAAAAGGCTTTGAGCGAGGCTTCTAAAGGGCCACTGCCCACAATCACGAGCTTATCGTTCGCTCTCATGTTAGCGGCACGCCAGCCTTTGAGCATGGATTCTACATTTTTTTCAGGAGATAGCCTGCCCTGATACACATAAAGCTGCCGGGCATTGAGATCTGCCTTGATTCGAGAAGGGCCTGGTGCATAGCGGGAAATATCCACACCATTAGGAATAACGGCGACGCGCTCAGATGGCACACCCAGCTTCAATAGCAGATTACGCTGAATTTTGGAAAAGACAATGACCTTATTGTAGTTAGCCAAACGTGGCGCATAGACTTGATAGGCCAAGTGCTGGGTGCTAGATGAAAAGTTACGTCGTTTTTGGTCGAATGCTGGATGAAAAGTTGCAACCAGCGGAATACCTAAGCTTTGACAGATTTCTGGAAGCTTCAGATCTAGCGGAGAAAGAATCAGCGAGGCATGAACAACGTCTGGTTTGAGCTTTTGTAGCGCTTCAGTGAGGCGGCGAGCTGAGCCAAGCGTAGGAATGGTGAGGATCTGCGATTTAAAAATGAACGGCAGCGAAACTTCTTTGTACCCTGTGGGATCGTCTGCGGCTTCGTCGGGCTGGGCAAAGTGCAAAAAGGTAACTCGATGTCCCCGATCTAGCAGTGCGTTTGTAATTTCTCGACCGTAGGTGACATTGCCACAGAAGGGGGATTTTTTACCAAGCCACGCAATATGCATTTACAGGTGAAGCGCTTTTACTAGCCTTTTTGAGAGGGTCTAGCCGCTGAAATCGTCATAGGACGGTGGTTTGGCAAAAGTGTTGAACTCATGACCTTACCGAGGGCTACTAGTAGTATATGCGCATGAGACTCTGTAAAGCCCTGCTGTTTTGGGTAGATTTACGGGCTAAAGGGTTTTGAAAGCACGCCTTACGCAGCGATTTTGCTTTCGTCCAGCGCGGATTTGACCAGCGACCACGTGAAGAATCCGCCAATGGCAACGAGCATGGCCAGCAAACCGAAGACGGCCCTAAGCCCGAGAAACGTTTCTGCAATGCCAGCCAAGTCCATCGGTAGGCTTAGCGCAATATTCACCACATTGTTTTGTAGGCCATAGACTTTGCCACGCATGTCTTCGGGTGATTTTTCCTGGATGGTAGTTTGCATGGGGATGCCAACCATGGCACCAAATAAACCGAGTCCGCTGATAAGACCTAAACTAGGCCAGAGCTGCGCGGGCGCCAGAGACAACCCCACCAGCATTGCAGCCATGCCCAGTGAGCCGACTAGTCCAAGTAGAGAACGGGAAAACCTTTGGCCAAACTGACCAATGGCAACAGCCCCAATGGCGAGACCAACACCACCTGCAGCGAGCAAAAAGCCAAACTGAGATGACTTGATCGTCGGGATGACTTCTGCAAGGCGAACGGCCAAAACTGCAAGGGCAGCAAAGACTGAAAACAGTACGATGAGCTGAATCAGCGCACTGCGAACCTGCACCTGCTTCTGTAGATATCTGAGGCCATCCTTGATGTCTTCCCAGGCTTGAGTTTGCTCGGCAGGCTCACTTTTGACTTCATCGGTGGTGATGAAGAGAAGCAGAACGCCTGCGATCACATAGCCTGCTCCCACCAGAACAGACTTACCTACACCAGTACCACCATCAATGGGGGCCAACAGTGAATCTGCAAACGCAATCAGCGGCTCCCCCACCGCAAAACCAACGATGACCGAGGCCATCATCGTCGTGGTGTACAGCGAATTGGCTGGCAACAAGTTAACCTCTTTGACAATCAGCGGAATAGCTGATTGTTCAGCCGGGGCAAAGAACTGAGTCAGCGTAGAGATCAAAAAGGTGACAATCAGCAAGATGTAAAAGCCAACCGGCAATCCTGCGATATCCCAACCTGCGGTTGCCCATAAGCAAACGGGCAGGATCGCAACGAGACTGCCTCGCAATAGATTGGTCCACACTAAAACTGGCTTTTTATGCCAGCGATCGACATAAACACCTGCCAGTGAACCAAACAAAATAGCAGGAATGGTAAATGCAATCATGATGGCTGAGACCCAGCCACTAATGGTTTGATCCGGTGACTTATAGGCGCTAGAGATGATAGCAATCATCAGGACCAAATAGATTTTGTCGGCCATTTGGGAAAAGACTTGGCCGCTCCAGAGGGTCAGAAAGTTACGGTTGCGAAAGACGGGCCATAGTCCGTTTGGGGCCGCAGCATCTTTGGTCGGAATGGCCGATGCATCCGGCTCAAGATGAATCGGAGAATGACCATTAGACGCAATCGCTTGACGGGAAGACTGCTTGACCGGTTCAGTTTGGCCAGCAGAAGCTACGCTATGTGAGTGATCGTTAGAGGAATCGGTTGGGGACTCAGACTCGCGAAGCATGGGGTGACAGGGTAAAGCAGCTGTTGACTAGATTCAAAAAAGCGCGGATACAAATAGATTTATACAGAAAAGCAGGTATCAATCAGTGCAGCCGACCGAATGGGACGATCGAACTGGTACTGGGCGTACTGTCGCAAGGCTTGCTCAATGTGCTGCCACATCAAGTGTGGTCCGGCATTCGCAGAATATGCAGACGAAAATGGCGCTGACTGTTTTATTGTGCCTGATTTTAAAGCGAATGTTGGGTCAGTTGCAGGTGTGGATGTCAAAATCAAATCAGGTTTGCTGAGTTGTTGCATCAAGGCTAGTTCAGCAGCGCTGAGATAAGTGACGAGACCCAGCTGACGCGCAACATCTTTAGACACTCTATTTTTAAGTTCAAAGGACGGCGCTTGCGAGGGGGTCGGCACCGAGGTGGATATGACAGATGAGCCTGTCGCAGCTTGGCCAGCGCTGGCTGGGTCAGAGTCATACTGTGAAGAGGATTCAGCAACAAGTGGCTCTGTGGTAGCACGGGTTTCTGCATATTCTGCGAGGCGCTGCTGAACTTCTTTGAGGCGATCGCATTCCATTTTCTCCACTTCATCTGTAGAGACCGTACCACCGGAGGCCACACTAACCCCTACCGACCAGTCTGGATTGCCCAGCTCAACGGTCAGGGGTGCCCTAGAAAGGCAGCAGCGGAACACTTCAGGGGCAACGCCTGCCAAGGCCAATAGGTGAAATGTTGCCTGAGCCAGACACGCCAATACAGTGGATTTGCTAGCTGCCTCAATGCGACCCAGATGCTCAATCAGCAGATAATACAACTCTTCTTGGGGCTGGTCAGTGAGGGCCTGGGCAAGGACGATTTCGGCCAGATATTGGCTGGCAGTGAGCTTGGCCAAATCTCGACTCAGCCCTGGAAAGGACTGCACCGTTTCCGCCTGGACGAATTTATCGATGGATTTGCCTTTTGTGTAGAGGCCGTCATTGACGACGAATAAACCGGAGCGTCCGGCTAGGCGGGATTTGAGCTTGCGGGCACCGGGTGCGATCGCTCGAATCAGTCCATATTCCTTGGTCAAAATGGTGACCATGCGGTCAGACTCGCCCATCGGCATCCCTTTCAGATTGATACCTGTGGCCCTATAGGTTCTTTGCTTCGCGGCCATTATCAAGTCCCCTCGTATTCAGTTGGAGTATCCGAGGACTCGGCCTGCTGCTTTAGAATATCTGGCCCACGCGAGGTGCCGAGCCGATTGGCCCCTGCCTCTATCAGCGCGAATGCCTGATCTGGGGTGCGGATGCCACCAGAGGCTTTGATACCGATGCGATCACCTGCGATTTGTCTCAGCAGCTTGACATCTTCCACTGTTGCTCCGCCCTGCCAACCCGTACTGGTTTTCAAAACCTTCACCCCTGCATCCAAACAAACTTCCGCCGCCAATCGCTTCTCAGCTGCGCTCAAGATCGTGGTTTCTAAAATGGCTTTTACGGACAGTCCGGTGAGTTCTACGATGGAGGCAATCTCCTTGTGGAGCAGATTGGTTTCTCCCATTTTGAGCCAGCCAAGATTAATGACGACATCTAGCTCTGCCGCACCATTTTCCGCAGCTTCTTGCGCTTCGTACAGCTTTGTTTTTGTCGTTGCCATGCCACTAGGAAAGCCGATTACAGTGCACACTTTAGGGCGCTTACCGTGCAATAGCTCCACCGTTAAAGGCACATAGGCTGGATACACACATACCGCCGCAAAACGATAGGTGTCCGCTTGGTCACACAGATGGCGTATGTGCTCCGCAGTAGCAGCAGGAGCCAGCAAGGTGTGGTCGATAAAGGGAGCTAGGTCGGTATCTAGTGCAGACTCGTTACGCATATATCTCGAAGTCAGAGGAGTGAATATATCAAGTTCAGAGGAGTGAATATATCAAGTTTTTATGGTGCATTTACATGAGATTACTGAACCTTGACGTTTGAAAACTTTATGGTCATCTATATGTAAAGAAAAGCATGCCAAGGAATGCCAGCTTCTGTTGATTATCTCTGACTTTAAGGGAAAGTGCCTCTGATATAGGGCAATCTTGATGTGTTGCTGATATCTACCGGAAGCCAGCTAAAAAAGTCTGTAGGCCCCGATATTACATCCAGATATCACATTCAAGTATTGCTTCCACGTTTTTTATCCCGCGTTTGTTCGCTATGGCTACACCGCGCATCTCGGCAATTATTTGCACGCATAACCGTGAGCAGTACCTAGGCGCAGCAATCGATAGTTTGCTGGAGCAAACGCTGGATAATTACGAAATTATTGTGGTCGACAATGCATCGACCGATGGGACAGCAGCCATTGCCAAAGCACGCCTAGGCGATCCTAAAGTGCACTACATTCATGAGCCGACGCTGGGACTCTCCGTCGCGAGAAACTGTGGAGCTGAGGCGGCCAAAGGCGAAGTTGTGGCGTATCTTGACGATGATGCGGAAGCGAGTGAGGGCTGGCTGGCGGCATTGATAAAGGTGTTTGAGGAGAATGAAAGGGTTGCGATCGCAGGTGGAAAAGTCACCCTCATCTGGCCAACCAATGCCCACCCTCCTCGCTGGCTCTCGGACGATCTTGCCAGCGGCCTCGGCCTCTACGATCTGGGCAACGAACTCACCTATATTCAGCAGCCTGCGCTCACCCCTCGCGGACTCAACTACGCCGTACGCAAATCATTCCTCAACGAAGTCGGGGGATTTGACACACACCTGGGCCGCGTTGGCAAAAATCTGCTCTCTAACGAAGAGCAGCAGCTCACCCAGCTCGCGCTCAGTGGAGATTATCAAGTGGCCTATGTACCCCAAGCCTTGGCCGCCCATAACGTGGCCCCTGCTCGCATGAAACCCGGCTGGTTTCTCAGCCGTAGCTGGTGGCAAGGCATCAGCGAAAGCTATCGCGAACAAGTAAACGGCACCACTGGGCTATGGCAGCTGCGAAGCGGCGGAGAAAGGCTCATTCGCGGCCTCTACAAAACCATTAAATATAGTCACTCACCCGCCCAGCGGTTTGAAAACTTCGCCTATGCTTATGGACAGATTGCCTATTTAGGTAGCGTTACCCGCCATTTGATTGGCCAGCGCCTTCGCCGCCCGTCCCATCCTCAACCATCGATTTAGTCCGCCATTCTCCCAACCATCGCCGCAAATCCATGACCGCATCCATTCCTGTTTCCGTCCTCATCCCTGCAAAAAATGAGGAAGAAAATTTACCGGCGTGTCTCGCTAGCCTGAAACAGGCCGATGAAGTCTTTGTCGTGGACTCACACAGCGAGGATCGCTCCGTCGAGATTGCGGAAAGCCTGGGAGCCAAAGTCGTACAGTTTGATTTCAACGGTCGCTGGCCCAAAAAGAAAAACTGGTCGCTAGACAACCTGCCCTTTCGTAACGAGTGGGTGCTGATTGTAGACTGCGACGAGCGTATCACCCCCGAGTCTTGGGCTGAAATCGCTGAGAAAATCAAAAATCCAGACCTAGACGGCTACTACATTAACCGCCGAGTATTTTTCTTAGGCAAATGGATCCGCCACGGTGGCAAGTATCCCGATTGGAACCTGCGTCTGTTTCGCCATGCTAAAGGCCGCTACGAAAATCTCCATACCGAAGATATTCAAAACACAGGCGACAACGAAGTGCACGAGCACGTCATGATCCCTCAAGAAAAGGTGGGCTATCTGGAAGAGGACATGCTCCACGAGGACTTCAGGGATTTATACCACTGGCTTGCCCGCCACAACCGCTACTCCAATTGGGAGGCGCGGGTGCACTACAACATGCTTAATGGCATGGGCGACGATGGCACCATTGGGGCCAACCTATTCGGCGATGCGGTGCAAAGAAAACGCTTTTTGAAAAAGATTTGGGTACGGCTGCCCTTTAAGCCGTTTTTGCGCTTTGTTTTGTTCTATTTTATCCAGCTGGGCTTTCTAGATGGCTATGCGGGCTACGTGTATGGTCGGCTGCTGAGCCAGTATGAGTATCAGATTGGCGTGAAGCTGTATGAGCTGAAGTTTGGCGGACGGCTCAATAAACGGGTAGTAGATGAACAGGCAGCAGTAAAGCCTGTGGAGCAAGTGAGCTGAGATGGGCGATCGCAAAGCCTCCCCAGAGGAAACCCATTCCACTGCATCTGCAAGCCATGAGTCTACAAGCCATGAGTCCGCAAGCCATGAGTTTGCCCCCTCTGGTGACTTTGGTGCCCCACCGTTTGTAGACCTGCGGACCTATCATGAGCCAGGCTACGACGCAGGCGGCTCGCGACTTGCCATGTTGATCTGGTGGCTGGTACAAGCAGTATGCTTTCCGCTATCGTCTCATTTTGGCCATGGCTTTCGCTGCTGGTTGCTCAAGCGCTTTGGGGCTGATATCGGGACGGGCGTGCGCATTCGCCCAACGGCTCGGTTTACCTATCCGTGGAACGTCGAAATTGGTGATTACAGCTGGGTAGGTGACGATGTCGTGTTCTACAGCCTGGCACCGATTCGAGTAGGGCAGCACTGGGTGATTTCCCAAGAGAGCTACCTATGTACAGGGAGTCACGACATTAGCGATTCTCGTTTTGCTCTAATCACAGGTGAAATCGTGATTGAGAACGGCGTATGGGTTGCAGCGGATTGTTTTGTAGCGGCCTCTGTACGGATTGGTGCAAACGCGGTGATTGCAGCTCGCAGTACGGTGATGAGTTCTATGCCGCCTGAGCAAGTGTGTCTGGGAACACCCTGCAAACCGATAAAGCCTAGGCCAATGAAAGGCTACACGACCGCAAATATTCCTGCAGTATAGTTAGCTTTATCTACTGTGCCTCATTTACTGAAAGAATGATGGGGATTGGCAAGAATTAACACCTGGCAAATCTATAATCTCCGTAATCTTTCGGAAACTTTAACGTTTTCCATTCGTCTAATACATCTGAGTTGAGCTGAGAGTAAAAGGTTTCAAACGCGTAGTGACTCAACTCATATTCACTCGACTCACAGTGACTCAACAAATAGTAACCCAGCAAGTGGTGGCGCAACAAGACGTTCTGCGTAGGTGCCACAGGATGATTGGGACGTTTGGAAATTTATGATCTACGAAGAGCGGATAGAGGAGATTGATCTCCAGCGCTACTGGTTAGTGCTCAAGCGTCGTTGGCGCCCTGCAGCAGTCGTTTTTGCAGCGACTGTGTTGGCTTCGCTGTCTGCGGCGACGTCACAAAAACCATTGTGGGTAGCGACAGCAAAGCTCCTGCTGCGCAATGATCAAACTGCCGAGCTCACAGGCATTGCTCAGGAATTGGGTGACCTAAGTACACTCAACGTTAAGAGTGATCCACTAGCCACACAGGCAGAGATCATTTTCTCAACCCCGATTCTGGAAGCAACTATTTCAGCGCTGAATTTGCGTGATGCGGAGGGCGAGATGATTAAGCCAGCTCAGCTCGCAAGTGACTTATCGGTTAGCCCCCTTGATGGCACAGACCTGATTGCGATCTCTTATCGTTCGGGCGATGCTGAGCTGTCAGCGGCCGTCGTCAACCAAATTATGAACTCTTACGTAGCGGCAAACGTGGCGGCTCAGCGCTCTGAGGTTAAGGCTGCTCGTGAATTTTTGGAAGACGAGCTGCCAAGAGCACAGCAGGAAGCTAACAATCTCAGCGAAGCACTCAAGCTGTTTAATGAAAGCAATGGCATTATTTCGCTGCCAGAGGAGGCTGGGGCGACGGTTAGTGCCATTGCAACACTAGACAATCAAATCAGCCAGATTCAGGTGAGCCTAGTAGAGGCTGAGAGTCGCTCCCAAGAGCTTTCTGGCAGGTTGGGAATGAGTTCTCAGGAGGCTCGTGGACTAGCAACTGTAACCCAGTCTCCGGCGGTGCAAGCCGCGCTAAATCAGCTACAGACTGTCAGAGCTGAGCTCGCAACGGCGCTTACTCGCTACACGCCGAGGCATCCTTCAATTAGGGCCTTGAGACGACAAGAGCAGGCTGCCATTAATGTTTTGAGTAACCGAGTGTCTGAAATTGTGGGACCCAGTGTCTCTCTGGGCCTCTTAAATATGAGCGATATCGATCAGGGCCTAGCCGAGCAGCTGGTGCAAGCTGAGCTCAATCGGGCCAGTGCATACAACCAACTTTCTACCCTGGTGGCGACAAGAGATGCCTTTCAGCAACAGGGGGAAGCTTTTCCTAGATTGAAGCAAGCGCAAACAGAGCTGGTGCAGCGGCGGGATGCAGCGCAAACGGCTCTGGACAATTTGCGTTTGCGCCTAAATGAAATCCAACTGGCTGAAAATCGCTATGTCGGCAGTGCAAGGGTGATTGAAGAAGCGGTGCCGCCGACATCTGCAACGGTAGAAGGCAAGTCGAAGTATCTGATGGCGGGTGCTGTGGTGGGCACCTTCCTCGGAATTGCAACAGCGTTCTTTTTGGACCTGATTGACCGATCTTTGAAGACGGTCAAAGATGGGGAAAAAATCTTTGGCTATGTGTTGCTCGGCGTGATTCCTCGCTTTGAGCTGGAGCAAAATGAAATGCTCGAAGCGATGGCCGCAGAGGATGGTCTGCCCTCGCACCGAATTGTGACACTCACAGGTGAATATCCTGTACTGTCTGGCGCTTACCAAATGCTCCAGGCCAATCTGCGATTTATCAGCTCCGACACCAAGCTGAAGACACTGGTGATGACCAGCTCTGTAGCTGGGGAAGGGAAATCGGAGGTCTGCGCGAACTTAGCGGCGGCAGTCGCTCAAACTAATCGACAGGTACTGCTGGTAGATGCTGATATGCGATCGCCCAGCCAACATCATCTCTGGAACCTCATGAATGCAGTTGGACTCAGCCATGTGCTCGTGGGTGAAGGCAGCTTGCAGCAAGCGCTTCAGCCGGTGAACAGCAACCTAACGGTACTCACAGCAGGTGTTGTTCCCCCTAATCCAATGGCATTACTGGATTCCGAGCGGATGGCGACACTGATTGAGCGCTTCCGCGAACAGTTTGACTACATCATTTTCGACACGCCTTCCCTAGCAGGTACCGCCGATGCGGCGGTACTGGGGAATCTCACCGATGGCATTTTGATGGTGATGCGTCCCCGTCATGTGCCTTATGACCGGGCACTGGCAGCCAAGACACTGTTGGCGCGCTCAGGCGCTCGGGTACTAGGGATGATTGCCAATGGCGTAGACAGTAAGAACGACTTTGGTGAGTATGCTTACGATGCCAGCGAGCTAATCGAGACAACCAGCCCTACGTCATCGGCCTCACAGGAGAACGGCGAAAAGGAAACTGTGGCAGCCGCACGCAACGGATCCGAAAAAGATCCTCAAGTTTTTCTGTAGCCAATTTTGATCTGTAATTTTTTGCATTAGGGCTTGATCGTCATCTCCTAATGCTCTCAAGTTTTTCATTCTCGATTGAGTTTCACGTCTCTTAATTTTCAGCTTTCTATATTTTCACTACTAGATTTTTTCACTATGCGCACTTCCGCTTGGCTTAAGACGATGACAGTTGTGAGCACCGCGCTACTGGGTAGTCAGCTCGTGGATGTTTGTGCGCCTGCTCAGGCTCAAATCACAGGACAGCCGACCGGACCTGGATTCTCTCAGCCAGCTAATTCTCCCTCGAACGTGGGTAATCCAGCGGCCAATAGTTCCGTCATCAATAGGCCCGTCAATGGCAATGTGGGCCTATCAGCCGCAAACCTGTCAGGCTACATTTTGGGAGCAGGCGATCAAATTTCTCTTTCTGTGATTGGCTATCCAGAATTTACGGGGACCACAGCAGTACTGCCAGATGGAACCGTAACGTTACCGCTGATAGGACCTGTGCGCGCTGCTGGGCTAACGCCAAATCAGCTAACGGGTGTGCTTACCGAGCAGATGAAGGCTTACTTGGTTGATCCGGTGGTCAGTGTGAGCCTAGCTGTAATGCGGCCGGTGGTCGTGACGGTGTCGGGAGAAGTGCACCGACCGGGGCCACTACAGCTCAGCGGGCTGTCGAACAGCAACACCACCACTATTAACGGCAACAACGTTACTGAAAGCAGTACCAATTCACGGCTGACAACACAGCCAGCCGTACCGACCCTAAGCTCAGCGCTACTGCTGGCCGGTGGGGTGACTCGCGATGCAGATATTCGGGAGGTTGTGGTGCGCAGGCCACTGCCAAACGGGCAAATGCAGGTGCTCACGTTTAACCTATGGGAGGCGATCGCATCAGAGGTAGGCTTAGCCGATTTGTCGCTTCGAGATGGCGACTCTATCTTTATCCCCACGCTAATCGGCGACGCAATCGACCGGAGAACGGTGGCTAACTCCAGCCTGGCACCCAGTACGGTACGGGTGAAGGTGGTCGGTGAAGTGGTTCGCCCTGGAGAAGTAGAGGTACCACCAGATAGCTCAATTTCGAGCGCGGTTGCGATCGCAGGCGGACCCACGGAAGATGCCCAGCTCAGCAATGTCAGCCTGGTGCGCCAAGACGAAACAGGTCAAATCCTGCAAGAGGATGTTGACCTGAGCAACTTAGTTGATTCGTACCAAATTCAAGAGGGCGACGTGATTGTCGTGTCCAAGCGTGGCTACCTTTCTGTCATTGATGGCATTGGCCGAGTCTTGAATCCACTGAATGTTTTCCGCCTGTTTGGCTTTTAAGCAAAGCTAAGTACTCACAGAATATGAACGCTGCTATGTCGTGATTTAGCCACCTAATCACACCTTTATGACTCAGAGAAAGATAGTCCTATTTCACGACTTCTTCTAGACTATAGGCAGGTAACAGTTTTTACAGCGCCAACTACATTAACCCTTAGCTAAGAGATTGAACAAAATTCTTGCGTTCAAATGCGTAAAACCATAGTTGCAGGAGGTTCCATATCCAAGTCTGCAATTATGTGACGCGCGTGATGTGAGCGCGAAGCCTGAGAAAATCCAGCGTTAATTTAGTTCACCGATCGCAAAGCGGGTGCATCCGCAACACATGTTCGGAACTTTGGTGACGTATTGACAGCCCATGACAGCTATTGACTTTTCCGCCCTGATTGAGGAAGGCGCAGATTCCTGGAATCAGTGGCGGACAGACCACCCTACCGTGCAACCAGACCTGAGTCGGGCCTATCTCTATGGCTATGACCTCAGCGGGTTCGACCTCAGCAATGCCAATCTAGAACGGGCCTGTTTGATTGGTGCTAACTTGCAAGATGCCAATTTGAGCGGTGCCTGTTTGCAGTCAGCCTATGCCAGTGACAGCATCTTGAGTGGGGCCACCCTAACGGGGGCCATCTTGACGCGGGGAAATTTTCGAGGCGCAGATTTTAGCGGTGCTGATCTATCAGCGGCGAGTGTAGAAGGTACGGAATTTGGCGGGGCCAACTTGACGGGCAGTTGCCTAGCAGCGCTAAGAGCAAATCATGCGACGTCTTTTAGCGAAGCGCAGGGCGAGTATGTCTACCTCAATTTGCCGCCTGCCGAGCGCTATCCCTTGGTGGGTGCCTGTCAGCCAGGTGAGCTTGCCCAGTTTCTTCAACAGCGATTCTCTGGGGGTATCGGAAGGGTCGTTTCTTCTAAACCAGTCCCAAGACGATACCGATGGCGTCAGCTACGGATTGCAACTATGCAACTGTGGGCCCTTAGCAAAATCCAATGGCGCAAACTGAGAAAACAGCTAGGCCCGATCGCTCAGCAGGCCTATCAATATTTGCAGACCGATATCCTCCCGGCTTGCAATTTGCTCAATGCGAATAGCCTCAGTCGTCGCATGCTGAGGCTACTTTGGCGCAGCTGTCGATACGGACAAATTCGCACCTTGCGACAGCTACGAAAACTGTTAGCTCAGGTGAAGATACACACTAGGGCTGGGCTGACCACTCTCAGATTAGGTTGGGCTGACTTTGTGCAGGGTAATCGTCGTTCACAGCGTCAATTGACAGCGGGCCACCAGCATCTTCAAGCTGCTTTTGACCGAGCCAGCCAATGGCTGCAAAATCAGGCTTTTAGCCAGAGCGCGTATCTATATACGGCGGGTCTGATAGCTGAGACTCGACTGCGGTGTTTCGGTGTACTTACCGCGAAGTATTATTCCAAGCAATGGGGCT
>ERZ1740060.758-NODE-758-length-13985-cov-7.857358_pt1 | contig 13985 bp, 12 predicted proteins | sample MGYA00581743_ERZ1740060 | MGnify/ENA primary metagenome ERZ1740060 (study PRJEB43018, sample SAMN04849235) | marine metagenome | isolation source: floating plastic debris | place: Pacific Ocean | collected 2008-08-27 | study: EMG produced TPA metagenomics assembly...
GGAGTCAGTACCCACAGCTTTAGACGTACAGCCCTAACCCGAATGAGTAACGCCGGTATCCCCTTACGAGTAATTCAAGAAATTTCGGGACATAGAAACTTAGAACAACTACAAAAATACCTAGAAGTCAGTGACGAACAGGTTTTAGGCGCAGCTTATTCCTTAGCGATGCTGTCACCTGTTGGAACAGATGTCGGGAAATATGATTTTGACGACATCTCTAATACCCAATCCAAAACCAATCAAACTAATCAAAAGTTCTAACTTCTATTTTTTAATCGCTAATTACTTAGATTCCAATTTTACGCCGCGCTATTCCAGGGCTTTTCTTGTAGGGTGCGTCAAATATCGCCACACCACATGATAGTATTTGACGACCGTAAGGCGGGGTTAGTTATGAATAAGAAACAAGCAGCAGAATATCTAGGGGTTGAGGAAAATCTTAACTCAAGTATTTACCTATAACATCAGTAAGGTCAGCATTTGTTAAAATAGCATTTCTGAGATTAGCACCACTGAGATTTGCTCCTCTTAAAATAGCTTCACTAAGATTGGCACGACTAAAATTAGCTCCACTCAAATCAGCGTCACTAAAGTCAGCACCCTTAATATTTGCAAAAATGAATTTACAGTATTGCAAGCTAGCTTTGCTAAAATTACATCCAGTGAGAACTATTTCTCCGAAGTCAAAGCCGTCAAAATTTGTCTCCCTAAAGTCTAGGTCGTATTTTTTTCCTCTTTCCCTCAACTTGATTTGTTTTTTAAAGTGTATTTTACACAAAAATCTTTTTGCTTCTTCTATTAAATTTTGACGCTCGGATAAAGTAAAATCAGAATAGGTAGTGAATTGAAATGCTAATTTTTTCCACTCCATGCGAAAAGATTGCACCATATCATTTGGAATATCATTAAGTTCGATACTCAAAAAATCACTAAATTGATATTGCTTACCTATTAAGTTGATAAAGCCCTTCTTCGCTTCTACGTTTAGAGCTTTAATGAGTCTGCCAGTATCAACTTGAAACACGCTTTTTCTTTCTTCTGCTTGCTGTTGTTGGCTTTGCCGCTCAAGATTCCGGTCATGTTTCGGAGTAAATTTTGAGCTATGCACCTGAGTTAATGTACTTCCCAAATAGACGTATCCTTCATTACTTTCATCACTCCGATAAAAATCCCATTCACTATCTTGAAAATCTAACTTACCAAAGTAGTCTGCCTCTGCTTCCCACGGCATCTCATATTCTATTGACATATGATAAACGTATATTTTATATGTTTTTGTTATATTTTTTTCATCTTAATTACCCCATTAATCATCTAACAACTGTGTTCCCACTGATATACCCCTTAACTACCGTCCGTCTCCCTAACTACGCATCTCTCGCTCTGGATTAAACAGCATCGGTCGTAATTTGTCCCATATCAAATTAATTACACCCCACTAGCTATTTAAGGTTAGTGGGGTGTTTTTGCGTGTAAACCTGTATAGATAAAAGTCTTAATACTTACACTGTCAAGGTTGTAGCGTTTTTACCTTAAGTAATGTTTTCTTACTTTTAACTTAAATACACTGGATATGTGTCAAGTATAACCTGATAGTGCAGTATTACACGAAGGGTATAAGTAATAAATATACTGGATATATTGTCATTATATATCCAGTATATTATCATGGGTATATACCAACCACGGAACACACCCAAAACTATTATGACTCACACCAAAGCATATTTATCACTCGAATTAAATCGCAAACAAGTTTATGAAATCGCTCGCGGTATCGCGACTGAGAAAGGTATTACAGGTATTAGCAAGTTTACAAAGGATAAATTAATTATGTTCATTCTCGAAAATCAAACCGTTGAATCAACCACCGAACCTACTTCTGAAGCGACCACCGAACCAACTACTGAAACAACCGAATTACAGGTATTAGAAGATGTACCAACACCACAAGAGTTTTTTGATAAAGTATCCAAATTAGATAATAAATTGGAAGTTCATAAAGTCTGCAATGCACTGAACGCTGCATTAACAGAAAAATACGCAACACCTGCGACCGTTAGTTGGAAGCAATCAGAATATAAAAAACCTTTCTACAACTTCCAGCATTCAAACCCTAAACTTAATGAAACTGTAACGGTAAAGGGAGAGATAAAAAACCAGCATATTGCAGCAAATTTAATTACTTTGAGTGACGAGCAAAAAACCGAGTTGGCAACTACAAGGGAAGAAAAAGAACTATCAAGACTTGGTATAGATAGTGATGGTGATATTAGAGATATTGAATTACCACCACAAGAAATAAAGACAATCGTTGAAAAGTCTTGTAAGTTGATTACAAGTCCTTATGCGGTTGATATCGCGTGCGGTTTACTTCCCCTTACTGGATTAAGACGCAATGAACAAAATATGCCTGCAATCGAGTATGAAAGCGGTGTAATTGTTCGCGAGTGGAAAGTAATTGGTGAGTTTTTAATTGCGATTAAAGGATTATCTAAAAAAGGTGGTTTTGATGGTTGGTATTCGCGAGTAACTTTAGCACCTGCACAAATGATAGTAGATGCACAAAAGCGGTTTTTAGCATCTCCCAAAATCCAAAGTATCTCTAGTAATTACAACGAGTTCAATAATAGTGGATTTAGAAAAGCTGTTGATAGAAGATTTAAAGAAATATGGGATAAGGAATTCAGTACTATAGAAGCGTATGACGATAATGGTAATAAAATTGATAATAACGCATCTACACACAAAGCTAGAGCGTTTTACACTTGGGCGTTAGTACCCGTTTTAAAGAAACATGGGTTTAATCAAAAGCAAGCAAAACTTTATCTTAAAAATTGTTTGGGACACGACAATATTAAGGATACAGATAAGTATTTTAATCGATATGATGAGAATCAATTTGTTGATGCAATTGATATAAATATCCCAACAAACTTTAAAGAGATTGGACTTATTGATGTTGCAATCGTTGAAAAATTAAACAGTGAGATTGAATCGAGTAAACCTCAAATTGTTTCCAAAGAAGTAGAGACAGAAACAGAAACTAAAACAGAAACAGAAACCACTAATCAAACATTTGATTTACAACGATTCGTGGATGAAATACCGGAAGAATTACAGATTAAATTTACTAAGTTATTAAATGATGGCGTTGATTTAACTTCTGCATTAGTTAAAACGGTTAAAGATGCCACTATCACTAAAGTTGAGAAGGAAGAAAAACCACTTGTATCGGACAAAATAACCGAGATACTAACAGCAGTAATGGAGTATAACGAACAACAACCGGAAGTTAAAAATATTGTTGTTCCCTCCTATGCAGCGGTAAACCGTATTCATAAGTTTTGGCAAGGTAAAGAAATTGCACGTAAAACTTATGATGAGGTTTGGAAGGAATACGGAAGGGATATTGTAGAGCGTTTACAAAACCGGGATATCCCTAATATCAGTCGAGATGATGCTAAATCTCAGGGATTAGTTTCTCAAGAGATGCACAACGGTAAATACCACAGAAGGGATATGGATGATGTAGCATCAAAAGTAGTCAATATCCTTAATTCTTAGGTATTTATGAAAGGTTGCGGTTGCAAAATTTGTGAGAATGATTTTGGTGATAGCGTAAATGATTTAGCATCAGATGGCGACTCATTAAAATCAATTCTCCAGTTTCTAGAAAAACAAGGTTTAAAAGTATCTAAGAAAGTTCTTAAAAAACACTTAGATGCTTTTGAAATACCTTATAAAGATGATTCAACAGTAGCGGTAGTAGAAGATTGTGAACCTGTAAAAATCGAATTAAATAAGGTTGATTTTAGTCAATATAACTTTGATGAGAATAAACCCGATACTATAATCGGATACTTACAAAAATTAAATCTCAAACTGTACTTAAATCAACTTCAAATAGTCTTACAACGGCAAGATGATGTAATTAAAGGTAAATCACCCGAAGTTAATTCAAACGAGGTTAAAAACCTTTCTTTAATCTTCCAGATACTTGAAAAAAGTACAGCAATGGCGATACAAATTAATCAAAGGGAAGCTATCCGAATTGTGGAATCTATGGGATTAAGCGTAGAACCATTACAGCAATTACCACCTTTACCAACACAGAATAATGTTCAAGGTAACTCCGAACCAAAAACAGATTGATAAGTACTTCACTGAAGTAAATAATTTAAAAATTGTTCCTAACAATTGGGAGCAGTTTGTTAATTTATGTACTATCCGTAGTGGTGGTAATATGGTTAAATTTAACCCGTATTACTATCAAAAATTAATTTCTAAACTGATGGATAAATACAACAATATAGTTGTTGTAAAGTCTCGCCAGTTGGGAATTACTCAAGTTTGTATCTCAAAATTTTTGCACCGTGCTAGCTTAAATACTGCTTATTCTGCAATGTGTTTTTTGCGTAATTCTGAAGATGCAAGCGCGGTTTCTAGGCGAGCTAGACAAATGTTAGTAGGGCTAAACGAGTATGTAGTTCCCGACTCGGATAACGTGGGGTATTTAAAGCTTAAAGCGTTAGGAGAATTGTATTTTAAAAATAGTTCTAAGGAAGGAAGTAGAAGTTACGATAGTGTTTTAGATTTTCTTTTTGATGAGGTAGCTTTTAGTCAAAATATGCAGCATATAGTTAGCGCTTCTAGTCCGAGTGCTGCTTTATCTGGAAAACTAACGACTAAATTATTTATATCAACACCAAGCGCTAAAAACGGTTATTTCTGGGATTTATTAAACGCGGATAATAACTGTGATATTGAACAAATGTGTGTAGATGTATCCGAGGGAAAATTATATAAAGATATTCCCGGTTTATATTGGTTTGTGGATAAAAAAGGAACAGTAAAGCTAATAATTCACTTTTTAGCACATCCGATTTATAAGCAACAATCTAACTATTTAGAATACCGATTAGAGCAAGATGCAACGGACGAAGAAACCGTACAACGTGAATATAATTTAAGATTTATCGATTCAAGTGTATCTGTATTTGAATCGTCTTTAGTTCGTAAAAATGCTATTGGTGCTAATGAGAACTATGATGAAACTGCACAATATTACGCTGGATTAGATACAGCTACCACTGGAAATGATTGGACGGTTTTACCGATACTAAAATATCAAAATAACCGCTTATCCTTGGTGCATCTCTACCGACAACGAAAGCAAACAGCGGACTACCACCTGTACCATATAGGAAGTTTGATTAAACAGTTCCATATAAAAAACATTGCTGTAGAAATAACCGGGGGAGTCGGACAGTTATATTTAGAATCCTTAAGTAAGGAATTCAGACACATAAACATAGAAGCTATCAGAACAACTGGAGACAGCAAACCATTGATGATATCTAATCTCCAATTGGCGCTTGAACGCGAGCAATTTATTTATCCCTCCAATTCCCCCATAATTGATGAATTGCTTAGTTTTAGGCGACAAGGACGTAAGCTAGAAGCTGCTACAGGTAAGCATGATGATGTGATAATGGGGTGTGCTTTTGGTGTAACAATTAGTCCATTATTTAAGGAGCGCAAACGGGGAATATTTGGAGGGATACAGCTATGAATAAGCACCATGATTTACACCGCTTTAACAGCTATTCAGCTATCTGGTTTGATGAAAAATGCTATGGGTTGGTAGTTACTAAAAGTGTCAATGGTGAGGAGATTTATAGACGTGGTACTAAGGTGGTATACGAAACTGACCTAGAGGTGGTTTTTGCTTGTAGCGGGGAACTCTCAGAGAAAAAAATTAAATCTGAAGTAGCTAGATTAGGCAGTGTTTACAGGAATATCTTAAGTCTCAATTGCAACAATTCACTGATGGTTAATACTGTTAAAAATCAGTTGGTGCGGTGTTCGTATGAAGCATTTGATAATTCGATAGAAGCAATCACCAAAGCAAAAACCTTACTTAATGATAAAAGAATAATCATCCCTCAAGAGTACAAACAGGATTATCAGCAAGAATTGGATGTATATCATCCCATAGAAAACCAGTTACCATTAATTTCTGGTTTATTGATGTGTGTGTTGCAAGTCAAGGATTTTTTGTAATTATTGGCGGATATCATGCCAAAAACCAAACTTTGTAAAGCAAATAAAATAAAAGCTAGCCTCACCCCACTTATGGAAATCAAAGCAATGATTAAGGGAAGTATCGCAGGTAAATTTACAGTCGGGATATTACGGTTTCTAGAAACTAGCCGAGGTATTAAATTACCTAACGATAAAAAGAAAAAAGATGCGTGGGACGATTACAAACCATACGGGGACTTGATAGAAGCGCTTTACAATATTACAAAAGAAGTATCGATGCATACACGTATCGGAGTTCCCTTTAATTCCCCCGGTAAATGGTTTGAAGCTTGTTTAATAGATTGTATTCATTTTGAGAGAAATATAGGGTTTTCAGGTAAAAACGCTTGTGTTGCATGGGGAGAACTGAGAACGGAATTACTAACTTATGAAAGCTTTGATTTACTTTCTCTAAATAACTATTTTGCTGATAAAGGTTTGCAAGCCCTAGCTTTACTGTTTGATTACTGTGTAGCGTCCGCTAAGAAAAATTACAGGTTTGAGCAAGATTATTGGAAACCTTTTTTAGCTGCTTTACTTGGTATCTCTAAAATCTCGCAAAGGAAGAATGTTGAGGTATTCACATTTGATGTTAAAGGTAAGGTCACTTACCAGAGAAAGAAAGCAAGAATAGTTTCCGGATATCTACCGGAAGTCACTCAAGAATTGATATCCAGTTTCTATGTAAATGGCTGAAACTGACTGTATAAAATCACGTCGTTCGATATAACCATTGCTGTGTATAGGTTACACGATTTAATAATTATCCGCCCATTCATTTGCCATTCGTGTATTGTAGTAGGGCAAACAAAAAACGCGGCTACCAACCGCGCAAAAAGAAAAATGTATTTAAGTGATAGCTTAGATTTTTTATCGTCAGATTACAACTGTACCTTTTGCCGCTCTCAAAGTATCACAGTTGAGAGATGCCGAAACAATCAAAAACATTATGGTCGATTGGTATGTGGTCGTTGTCAAAGATTTTTAAGAGGGCTTATTAAAGATGAATATCGGCAGGCTGAAAAGCGGTTCCGTTAAGCTGCTTTTGCAAATACTGCTGCTTCTAACGCTGCAAGGCGGTTTTCCAAACTAGAATCATTACTTTGTTTTGATTGCTCGTAAAGGTGAACTATATAATCCCCCAATGAAAGCTTTGCTTTTTGAGCATCATTTCTCAAAGATTGCAGTATATCCCCATTCATACGGACATTTAACTGTGAGTCTTTAATTACTGGTTTAGACATTTGGTAAATCCTTAAGTAGTGCTTATATCTCTATATCTTAGCAATACTTTTGAGTTTGTGCGACAAATACTATACTTTTGCTAGACACTTACTAAAGTGGCACATTTACTATACTTTTGCTTTGCTTATGCTATACATTATTAAATGTGAGCGACAGGAAAACGACACCACGGCGCGGGATAACGGAACAAACCAAGCTTACACCTAAAAACATCATTTATTTAAGAGTAATCAAAATGGCACTTCAAAAAGCACAAATCGTAGAAACCGAAACCGAAACAGTAACCGCACAAAATGCAAATTATGACGAGCGATTAAATATAGATACAGCCTTAAAACATCCCGTTCTAAATAACGGTCGATGCGTGGGTAGATTGGTAGCGTTAGAGTATTTGGAACCTACTGGTGAAATTAAACAAAGAAAGGACGGAAGTACTTATACAAACTCATCCCCACAACTTCTTTTTACTTTGGAAGTAGAAGCAGAAAATACAGATAGTGGGACTATGGATTTAAGATTTTGGACTAACACGACTGTTGACGGTGTAAAGGATGATAACGGTAATTTCTCTCGGTTAACTCGTTTGTTCGTAGCACTTGGGATAGTCGATGGTAAAAAACTAAAACCTACTTCTAAAGTTCCTTCATACGATTTAAACCAGTTAGCAGGGGAATGGTTTTCATTTAAAGTCGAGTTAGTAGGTCGTATTTGGAAACCACAAGTAGAGACTTTAAAGCACATAGAAGATATTGAAAGTCACCAACCCGAACCGGAAGAAAGCAAACCCGGTTTTAATGTAGCAGCATAAACCATCAAAAAACCCCTACAGCAAGGGCTGTGGGGGCAAATACTAATAAATGTGATTAAAGTTTATGAATAATATTTCAGAGTGTCAACAGCAAGAAACCAACAGTTATAAAAATGTAGGTTTTAACTTACCTAGACGTGGTTTAAATAACTCTACTTCTACAAATAATAGCATGAATACCCACGAATATAAAAACGTGGGTTTTGACGTGCGTAAAAATAAAAATAAAAATGAAAGTAATAACACATCTCAAACATATAATAAAAATATTGGTTTTGACTTACGTAAAAATAAAAGTGTAAAACCCTCAAATAATGCCTACGATATATTTTTATATGAACAACCAAAAAACAATACATGGTTTTTAAAAAGAAGTGAATTAACCTCAGATTTAAAAGCTGAAAATGTAATTCATTTACCCGTTGTAATGGATACTGAATTCACCACTAAAAATAAAAGTGAGTGGATACAAATGAATCGTACTCACGTCACAACACAAATTAAAGGTATTAGTAATAAAGCACCAAAAGCAATCTATGTTAGTAAAACAGTTGAAAAAAAAATCAATAATGCAAGATTACAAAAAGGTTTACAACCGTTTAAAACTTGTGATAGGGAAGCACATTTTATTGATTATTTAGAAAAAGAATGTGGGTATCAAGTAAAACTACGTTCGATAACTCATAAAAGTCAGTTACGAAATAAAAGAAAATTTATTGTTACTATATTTGCTCACTTTGCTACAGCGGAAATCAATATGATTTTCAATGGAACTTTAAAAGAGCAAGTCAAAGAACTACAAAGAAGTAAAGGTAATGAAAGGATTGAACACACCAGACGTACAAGGTGTGTGACTCTTATAGATGGTCAAGAATTGGATTATGTGGAAGTAAATCATCTTATTGATGTTAATAGCATAGAACATTCTTTATGTTTGAGAATAATTGATACTGGTGCAATTCATGGAGTCGCATCATATAGTGATTTTTGTAAAGCGTCGGGTTGGGAATTGAAGCATAAAGATAAGATGAGTAAGAAAGATAAAGAAGATATAATTACAGCAGCAATTAACAAACCTCAAGAGTTTGAGGAATATTCTTTAGGTGATTTGGACGTATACGAGGGGTTAGAATCGTTTCATATGAAGTGGAATGAAATATATAATTTATTAGGAATAAAAGATAAATATACTGTCCCAAAATTAACCATTGGTGGAACTGTAAAAGATTTGTTTATAGCATCGTTAGCGGATAAGTTAGGTATTAAAGGTGACAAGTGGATTGAAGAATTTAGAGACTTTGCAGATGAATATCTAAAAGAAAATAGCGCGGGTGAATTAAGAAAAGACAGTAAACATACAAGCGCTTTATTAGCAAAGGTGGAAGGTGGTAGATGTCGTAATAATCGACCTACTGATGTATTTAAAGGTCGTAAAATCAATGGTAAGTATGATTTTGTATTAATATGTGATATTGATATTTCTGGATGTTATGGGGAAGGTCAAAGAAACCAATTATATTTAGTTGGTAAACCCGAAATACTATCGTTTAAAGTTACAAATAAAAATAATAAATATCCCACATTAAGAGAGTGGCTATTAAGTTACGATGTGAAAGTTGATAAAATTATTGAAGCAGTAAATAAAAACTATTTAAAGTGTTTCCAAGATTCTTATTTATGGGGTGAATTAATCCCCGGTTGTTGGCAGTTAAGAATGAGTACTTTTGAAGATTTAAAGTACCCACAAGACTTTTTTGCATCGTGGTTTAGTAACACTGGTAATGGTGTTAAGTTGATGGCTAAAGTCATCAAAGATATGAAATGTGATAGTGAATTACTAATTACTGATGATGTTGATTTTGATGAGACTGACGGAAATTTAAAAATATTCAATCATCAAATACACAACGGTTTATTAACTCACGATGGTTTAGAGTGGATTTTTGCAATAGCTAGCAAAAGACAACGTAATGATTTACTAGATAAATTACACGTAACAACATCAATGGTTTATCCAGCTAAATCAAGGATTGATACTGGTAAACCCGATACTGATTACCAAAAATTACTTAATGTAAATAAAAATTGGAAAGGTGAAACGTTTGCAGAAAGAGTTATTAATCCCACTACAAATAAAAAATCTTGGCGTATTCATGATGGTGAGTGTCATGGATGGTTTGGTGTTAATTTAGGTGATTTACTGATAAACGATTTACTTATAAACCGTAAGCAAGCACAAAAAAGAGATGGTAAAAAATCACCACTAGATATGTTATTTAAACTTGGTGTTAATACTCTTTACGGTGACATGGTAAGTAAATATTTTGCAGTTGCAAACACCTGTACAGGAAACAATATTACAGCACGAGCAAGGTTGCTTTGTTGGTGTATGGAAAAAGGTTTACATGGTTGGGAATCAATTACAGACGGTTGTGCATTCGAGTTAACTGGTGTTTTATTTGGTAAAAATAGTAATATTGATGGTGAATGTATTAATCTTCAACGTAAAGGTAGTAAATTAATTAATAAACACATTCGCAGAAATAATTTAACTGATGTTAAAGACTTAAAAGGATATTGGGAAAGTTTTACTTATAAAACTTGGGATAATGAAAAAAATTGTCCCAAACAAAAAACTTTACATCTATTCGGTTTAGTTGTTGATGGTAACGATATAAAGCCTAAATTAATTAAAGATAGTAACCATCCCGGTTGTTTTATTCCTACACAACCAGCATTACAGTGGATTGATGATAAAGCAATGGAACACTTGAGAAGTACTTTTAAGTTAATTTCTATTCTTCGTAAAGACACAACATCAATAAAAATTGCAAATGATTTAAGTGTTTCATTTAAACCTCGTAGCGGTCAGTTTAGTTTTGAAACTAAAGACGTTTATTATGAGGGAGCATTCCACGGAAGCGCAAATTATATTTTAAAAAATCCAAATACTGACACTATCAAAGCGCGTGGGTATGAAGTTAAAAAACGTCACATTTCATTGGGTAAAAATGGTAGTGGTAATTTCTTAAAAACTAATCGCTATGGTGATGATAATTCCCCAGCAAAAGATTTTATGTCTCAATTATCAACCGACCCTAAAAAAGTTACCCGTCAGGAAGTCGCTATTAAATCGGGTATCTTGAAAATAGGCGATTACAACAATTTACCCGGTAAGTACGATTACATGGGACTAGAACCGGGTGATAATATCTTAAAAACACTTCTGATGGGTGAGTGTTCCTTAAGTCAATTCACCTTTAAAACCTACGAACAGTGGAAATCATGGAATAAATCACACGCGAGTGATAAAGATAAAAATAAGCAATCCCTAGAAGTTTACTTCTTGAATGATGATGGTAGCGTAAATGTGCAAAAAATGAGTGAAGAAATTGATAAAGCGATTGATGCGGACGTTATGAACCCCACTAAGTATTTTGATAAATCAATGAACCGACACCGTAAAAGTTTGGAACATCCACAGCTAAAAAACTTTGAAGATACAAGGAATAAATTGAAAGGATTATAAAGCCACACCAACACCGACTGAACCACCTTGATAACCGAGGTGGTTTTTTCATAAAAACTCTCACCAAATTATTTAACTGTGAAAGTAAATGTAAATTACACTTAATAACTTTTTTACCAAACAATAAAGTGTATTTAACTAGATATAACCCCAATGGGTACTATAGATAAAAAGCAAAAAATGATACATATTAATCGATAGATATTAAAAGATTTATCTATCGTCTATAGGTAATTTTTTATTTTGCAATACTAATTAAGAAAATGTATATATACGTTGACTAATGAGTTTCCTTATATACAATCATCTAGTAATTGCGAGAAAATTTATCTAAAGTTACTACAACTAATAAGTAGCTTTTATTTCTTATTTAGAGGCTAATAAAAATATATTTATAGGAGAAAAATATGACAGTAAGTCAGTTTTTACCAGATGAAACAAATCACCCAACTGAAGAAATAAATACTAAAATTCTAAAAATTAGAGGTAAAACTCTAATATTTGGAAACGTGATTTATCAAATTAATAATATAGCAAGCATTGGGCTAGTTGATATGACAAAGACAACTGTAACACCAATGCCTAAACTCTTTGTAGTTATACCTCTTATCGGTATAGGATTTTGTTTTATACCCTCAGAGTCAGCAAATATATTAGGAGTTTTACTCATCTTAATTGGAGTTTTCTTAATCTGTAAACACAATATGAGTAAAGTGAAAAAGACAGGTAAATATGGAATGACTATTTATACTAATGGCGGTACCAGAACTATTTTTAGAAGTAAAAGTGAAGATTTTATTAAAAGAGTTATTTTAGCTTTATACAGTGTAATGAATAGTGAAGAGTTAAAAGCTATTAATTTTAATTTCGAGACTTTAGATATGTCTGCTGATAATTCTATAAAAATTGGAACTAATATGGGGTCTTCTGTTGTATCAGGTCATGTTGGAGGAGATGTTGTTAGCCAGGTTTAAATAATTATTTAAGGTTATTAACTGTCAATCAAAAAATCAACAAATAGGAAAGAAACATGGATGATAAATCTATAAAAATTGGAACTAACACAGGTTCTTCTGTAGTATCAGGTAATGTTGAAGGAGATGTTTCAAGTGAAATAAAAAATTCATTTAATAAAAATACTCAAAAGGAAAAACAAAACTTAGCTGAAGCAGCTAGAGAAATTCAAGAACTTTTAAAGGAGTTAGAAAAAACTTATCCAACCGAAACTACTACTGAAAAAATGGTACTTGCAACGGAAACTATTAAATGCATAGAAAATAACCCTAATTTGAGGAAACGAATACTTAGTGCATTGAAAACAGGTGGAGTTAAAGCATTTGAAAAATTACTCAATCATCCCGCAGCTAGTTTTGTAGTAGGTGCATTAGAAGATTGGGAAAAAAATAAGTGAAACTCAAAATTATTTGAAAGTAAAAACCTAATGGGTCAAGATTAATTTAATTAAAAAAGCTTGAAGTACTAGCAAAATAAATAAAGAAAACATGGGAAATAATGAACTGCTCGAACAAGCGAAAAGACTTGTGGAAGCTATGGATAAAACTGCTGATGATAATTTACCTGAAAAAATTGCTGAAATTGTAAAATTTCATTCAAAAGGTTCTGCACTTTCAGCTATGGGTTCTGGTTGGATTCCAGGTGCTGGAGGAATCCTTGCATTTGTTATTAATGCGGGTTTTATATGGTCTATGTATGGTAGGATAGGCGCTGAAATAGATTTACCAATTTCACAAAATATCCTAAAATCCTTAGCATCTGGAATAGCAACTAATATAGCTTCAAATATTATTGGGACAATTGGTTTATCAATAGCATTCTCTTTTATACCAGGGGTAGGAAATATAGGAGCAGCCATCATTATAGGAGCAACTTGCTATGCATTAACACTAACTTCTGGCTATGTCTATCTGAAAATTATGACTAAACTTTTCAGTAAGGGAATCGACCCAACAACCCTTAGTGAAAAAGAATTAAAGAAGGAAGCTAAGAGCGTTGCCAAAGACCGTGATGTTAAGGATATGTTTAATAAAGCTAAAGAAATGTCTAAAAGTGAACTTGAAAAAGACGAACAAGAGAAACAAAAAGAAAAATCGAAATAAATATAAAAGTACATAACTATAACTATGAATCTCCACCTTAAAAACCAAGGTGGTTTTTTCGTACAGACCCACACGAAATTATCTTACCAATCAAGTTTGATTGATAGGTGTGCATAATTGGAAGAGTAAAGGATTTTAAGGTAAATGTTGTAGTACGCAAGTTTTTTGTAGTATTAGCAAGTTTGGAGCAAAAAAT
>ERZ1740060.759-NODE-759-length-13945-cov-20.924622_pt1 | contig 13945 bp, 15 predicted proteins | sample MGYA00581743_ERZ1740060 | MGnify/ENA primary metagenome ERZ1740060 (study PRJEB43018, sample SAMN04849235) | marine metagenome | isolation source: floating plastic debris | place: Pacific Ocean | collected 2008-08-27 | study: EMG produced TPA metagenomics...
GGGCTGCCGCCGGATTACGGTATTTGGAGACAAAAGAAGACAAAGGGCATCGCCCATGATCTTCAGGAGGACGAAAGATGTATGCATTCGAGTTTGAACGGCCCACCACCGTGGATGACGCTGTCAAGGCGCTGGCATCGGAAGACGCGCAGGCGCTGGGCGGGGGGCAGACCCTGATCCCGACCCTCAAGCAGCGGCTGGCGGCGCCGGAAACGCTTGTGAGCCTTGGTGGGATTGCTGAGATGAAAGGCGTCTGTATCGGCGATGGTGGCGAGATCTGTGTGGGCGGTGCGACGACCCATGCGATGGTGGCCGCCGAGGCCGGGCAGTATCCCGCACTGGCCGAGCTGGCGTCACATATCGGAGACCCGGCCGTGCGCAACCGTGGGACGATTGGCGGTTCACTGGCCAATAATGATCCGTCGGCCTGTTATCCGGCGGCTGCATTGGGATCAAATGCGACGATCATCACCAACACGCGCGATATCGGGGCCGATGACTATTTTCAGGGTATGTTCACCACTGCGCTGGAAGAGGGTGAAATCATCACCGAGGTGCGCTTCCCGGTGCCTGAAAAGGCGAATTACCAGAAGTTCGTCCAACCGGCGTCGCGCTTTGCATTGGTCGGTGTTTTTGTTGCCAAATACACGGATGGTGCGCGGGTTGCGGTCACTGGGGCCTCGGAAGAGGGGGTGTATCGCTGGTCTGAGGCAGAAGAGGCGCTTTCGGCGGATTTCAGAGCAGAGGCGATTGCTGGGCTTAACATGCCCGCGGATGGCCTGATCGGCGATTTGCATGGCACGCCGGAATATCGTGCGCATCTGGTGAAGGTCATGACAGGACGTGCCGTTACTGCGGCTGCGTGATCCTTGAAGCTTTCAAGGCGACGCCGCGTGGGACTGGCCTGCGCGGTGTTACTTTTGGCGGGTGGTATCTTGTCAGTACTTCTGGCCTCCGACCGCCGGATCGAGGAACGCCAGCATGCAAGGTTACTGGCGGTGCAAGACATGCCCCTGGCCAGCTTTGTCTCGGATGGGTGTAGCGGCGGGCTGAGCACGGTTTGGAACAGCCTGCCGGAGGCGGTTGGGGTTGATCCGCTTCCGTTTGAAGGCTGCTGCGTGATCCATGATCGTGCCTATCATGCTGGCGGGCGCGCGGCGACGGCACGGGGCAGCTATATGGAGCGTCTTGCGGCAGATCGGGCTTTTCGGCGCTGCGTGGCAGAACGTGGCAGCACAGCGCTTGCCGATGCCATGTTTCAAGCTGTCCGCGTGGGGGGTGTGCCTTGCACTGGACTGGGTTGGCGTTGGGGCTATGGGCGTCCCGGTTGTTGATGACAAAGAAAAAGCCCCTCAATGAGGAGCTTTAAGATCATGCTGTAAGATTTTGATCTACTTCGGCAAGGGCCCGATCATCATGACCATCTGACGGCCTTCCATCTTAGGCATGTTTTCCACCTTGCCGGTCTCCTTGGTGTCTTCCGCCACACGTTCCAGCAGTTCGCGCCCCAGGTTCTGGTGCGCCATTTCGCGGCCGCGGAACCGTAGGGTCACTTTCACCTTGTCGCCGTTTTCAAGGAACTTGAACACGTTGCGCATCTTGACGTCATAGTCATGCGTGTCTGTGTTCGGGCGGAACTTGACCTCTTTGACCTCGATGGTCTTTTGCTTCTTGCGGGCCTCGCTCTCGCGTTTTTGCTGTTCGTATTTGAACTTGCCAAAATCCATGATCTTACAGACCGGGGGATTGGCGTTGGGCGAAATTTCGACCAGATCTAATCCGGCCTCTTCGGCCAGAACCATGGCTCTTGCAGGTGTGACGACGTCAAGGTTTTCACCTTCTGCGCCGATCAGGCGGATTTCCGGCGATTTGATGTGTTCATTCACACGGGGGCCGGTATTGCGCACCGGGGGTGCGTTATGGGGTCTGCGGGCTATGGCTCAGCTTCCTTCGATTGTGATAAATTCGAGACACCAACGTAAACCCTGCGCTGTTTGCTTTCAACCGCTAAAGGATGGGCAAAAGGATGCCGCGTTGCAGAAATTCCCCTTTAAGGGTGAGGACATGAGTGCCATATGCACACGCATGGGGGGCAACGACGCCCTGTAAGAGCGAGGAATTACCATGCGAAGTCTTTTTCTTATCATCGCGGCAGTTGCCGTGGCAGCCGTGGGCTACTTTTTCTACACGGGCGGCAATGTGGATGACGTCGTAGAGGGCGCTCAGGAAACAGCGACCGATGCGGCAGACGCGGCAAGCGAGGCGGCAGATGCTGCAACCGAAACGGCTACGGATGCAGCGGATGCTGCCGGGGATGCCGCCAGCGATGCGGCCGATGCCGCCACAGATGCCGCGACTGAGGCTGCCGATGCCGCGAGCGATGCCGTTGATACCGCGACTGAGGCTGCCGAGGAGGCCGCGTCTGATGCAGCTACTGCTGTCGAAGAGGCTGTTGAGGGTGCGACTGATGCGGCGACAGACGCTGCCAATGAGGCCGCCGAAGCCGTTGAAGGTGCCGTAGATGGCGCGACCGGTGCAGTTGAGGCAACCGAAGATGCGGCAACCGACGCCGTTGATGCCACGCAAGAGGCTGCATCCGACGCAGCAGACGCCGCAACTGATACGGCAACCGAAGCCACCGAGGCCGCCGAAGAGGCTGCAACTGAGGCAACGCAGGGCGCGTCTGACACCGCCGCTGCAACTGAAGAGGCCGCAACCGAAGCAACGGATGAGGCTGCCAGCAGCATGTCCGAACTGCTTACAGTTGATGGTTTCGACTTCGATCAGGTCTCGGAGATGATCGATAACTCCGAGATCGGCGAGATGCAGAAATCCATGCTGAAAACAGCTGTGGAGCAAGCGCGCGACAACCCAGATGTGCTGCAAGGCGTTCTGGACCAGATCAAGACGGCGATGGGCCAGTAAGCCCTTTAAAGCCTGAAAAAAGAAGCGCCGCGTGAGGGATCCTCGCGCGGCGCTTTGCGTTTCATCTTTGTCTAAATATCCAAAAGACGCGCGGTTATCCCACGAACGCCTTTTCCACGACGTAGTGCCCCGGCTCAGAGTTGGCGCCTTCTTCAAGCCCGAACTCTTCGAAAATCTCTTTCAGATCGGTGTTCAGCCCGATGGAGCCGCAAACCATCGCCCGGTCTGTCTCAACGCTGAAATCGTCAATCCCGAGGTCTTTGAACAGGGTGCCATCCTTGATGAGGTTGGTGATCCGACCCATTTTCGGGCTCTCTTCGCGGGTCGTGGTCGGGTAGTAGCGCAGCTTTTCTTGCGCCTCTTCACCCACAAGTGGGTCGTTCTTGGTCAGCGCGATCAGCTCTTCGCCGTATTTCAGCTCGGCCACGTCGCGGCAGGTATGGGTCAGGATGACCTCGTCGAATTTCTCATAGGTCTCAGGCTCGCGCAGCAGCGATGCAAAGGGCGCGATGCCGGTGCCGGTGGCAAAGAACCAGATGCGTTTGCCGGGTAGCAGCGCGTCATGCACCAGCGTGCCCACGGGCTTGGGGCGCAGAATGACCTGATCGCCGGGTTGGATGTGCTGCAGTTTCGAGGTCAGCGGGCCGTCTTGCACTTTGATCGAATAGAACCCCAGCGTTTCGTCCCAGGAGGGGGACGCGATGGAATAGGCGCGCAACAGAGGGCGACCATTATCGCCCATTAGGCCGATCATCACGAACTCGCCCGAGCGGAAGCGCAGGCTGGCGGGGCGTGTTACGCGGAACGAAAACAGACGGTCGGTGTAATGGGTCACCTCGGTCACGGTTTGCGCGTCGGGCAGGGTCGGGGTTTTGATCGGGGATGCTTCGGTCACGGTCACTTGCTCGTTCATGATAAATGTCCAGCGAAGTTTACACTTCACGGTCCTCTGTTACTTGCCAAAAAGGCGAAAGGGAAGAAATTTAGGCGCCGCGCAGGCGCGACTGATAGTCATGGGCCTGCCAGTCGGCGCGGGCCAGCCATTGATCTTCGGGTTGGCGGGCGGCGAGGTCTGCGTCGATCTCAACCTCGTCAAAGCCAGAGCGGCGGGCCATGGCGTATTGATCCGCAATCACATGGCCTTTGGCGCGCAGACGGCCTTTGTAGCCCATCAGCCGGAATTGGCGGGCTAGCGTGAAGCCGCGCCCGTCGGCAAAGCTGGGGAAATCTATGCGGATCATGTCGAGACCCGTCAGGCGGTTTGCGAGCGCATGGGGGTCTGCGTCGGATGGCACGTCGAGTGCGGCCACGTCATTGGCGCAGTCAGGCGATGCGAAGCCGCCGGTCCAGGTGTCCTCGGCAAAGCCGGTATCGGTGACGATGATGCTCATGTGAAACTCCTTCAAGCGGCGGGGCGACGGATGATCTTGCCGTCCACGATATGAATACCGCATTCCTCTTTTTCTGTGTTGCGCCAACGGCCTGCGCGGGCATCTTCACCTTCGCGCACAGGCGAGGTGCAGGGCGCACAGCCGATAGAGGGGTAGCCTTGGGCGACCAGCGGATGGCGCGGCAGGCGGTTGTTGATAATGTAGTCTTGCACGTCGTCTGGCGTCCAATGGGCCAGCGGATTGACCTTGATGCGGGCCGGGCCGTCCGCTTCGAAAAACTCAAGTTGGGCGCGTGATCCGGCCTGAAACCGTTTGCGTCCGGTGATCCAGCCGTCAAAGGGCAGAAGGGCTTTTTCGAGTGGCGCTGTTTTGCGCAAGGCGCAGCAGGCGTCGGGATTGGTCTGGTGCAGGGTGCCATCCGGATCGTGAGGGGCGATATCCGCGGCGCGGATCGTGCGCACATCACGCAAGCCAAGATGCGCCGCGACCTCTTGCTGATAGGCCAGCGTTTCCGGAAACAGCATTTCGGTGTCGATGAACAGCACCGGAAGGCGCGGGTTTACGACCGACACCATGTGCAAAAGCACCACCGATTCCGCGCCAAAGGAGGAAACCAACGTGAGCTGGCCCGCTTTCGGGTTGGTAACGACGCCCGACAGCACATCAATGCCTGCGTGATGCCGATAATAGCCATTGAGCGCGGCGATCCGTGCATGGATCGGCAGGTTATGCGGCATTTTGCTTGGCCTGATCGGGGTAAAGCACGGCTTTGAAAGGCGCAGCACCAAGGCGGCGGTAGGCTTGCAGGAAGGTCTCATCGGCGCTGTCGCGCAGGTCAAGATAGCCCAGAACAAGGCGTTCGATGGCTGGGATGATCTCATCCGCCGAGAAACCGGGACCGGCGCGTTCGCCGATGGCTGCGTCTTCCGAGCCGTCGCCGCCTAGCGTGATCTGGTAATTCTCAACGCCGGCGCGATCCAGGCCAAGGATGCCGATATGGCCCACATGGTGGTGCCCGCAGGCGTTGATGCAGCCTGAGATTTTGATCTTGAGCGGGCCGATATCGTGTTCGAGCTTCAGTTCATCAAAGCGTTCGGCAATCTCTTGGGCAATCGGGATCGAGCGGGCGGTTGCCAGCGCGCAGTAATCCATGCCGGGGCAGGCGATGATATCGCTGACTAGGCCGATATTGGCGGTGGCGAGGCCCGCATCCCGCAAGGCGGCATAGATCGCGGGTAAGTCGGATTTGTGGACATGGGGCAGGATCACGTTCTGTTCGTGGCTGATGCGCAGCTCATCATGGCCGTAGGTTTCGGCAAGGTCCGCCATCACGCGCATCTGGTCGGCGGTCGCATCGCCTGGGGTGGCCCCGTGCGCTTTCAGTGAGATCGACACGATGGCATAGCCGTCCGCCTTGTGGGCGCTCAGGTTGGTGTCGGACCAGCTTGCGAAAGCGGGGTTGGTGAGGCGGGCGGCCTCGAACCCCTTGGTGTTGCCGGTCTTGAACGCGGGCGGTGCGAAGGAGGTTTCCAGCTTGCTGAGCAATTTTTGATCGAAGCCAGCGAATTGTTCCTTGATCGCGGTGAACCGCTCTTCCACCAGTTCGCGGATCCGCTCGATTCCGTTCTCATGGACGGTGATCTTGATGCGCGCTTTGTACTTGTTATCGCGGCGGCCCAGCAGGTTGTAGACGCTGACGATGGCCTCGATATAGGGCAGCAAATCGGCTTTCGGCAGGAAAGGCGTGATGATCTTACCGATCATGGGCGTGCGGCCCAGACCGCCACCGACAATGACCTCGAAACCGGGCTCACCGGCATCATTACGCACCATGCGCAGGCCGATATCGTGGGCTTTGGTGACCGCGCGGTCGACCTCTGAGCCGCTGACGGCGATCTTGAACTTGCGCGGCAGGAACTGGAATTCGGGGTGATCGGTGGACCACTGGCGCAGCAGTTCCGCAACGGGTCGCGGATCTTCAACCTCGTCCGCGGCGGCACCGGCGAAATGGTCTGCGGTCACGTTGCGGATCGTGTTGCCGGAGGTCTGGATGGCGTGCAGCCCCACCTCGGCCAGCGCGTCGAGCATATCGGGCACGTCGCGCAGCTTGGGCCAGTTGTACTGGATGTTCTGGCGCGTGGTGAAATGGCCATAGCCCTTGTCCCACCGCTCGGCAATCTCGGCCAGTTTACGCATTTGCGCGCTGTTGAGCGTGCCGTAAGGGATCGCCACGCGCAGCATGTAGGCGTGCAGTTGGAGGTAGAGGCCGTTCATTAGACGCAGGGGCTTGAACTCATCCTCGGTCAGGGAGCCGTCAATCCGACGCTCCACCTGCGCGCGGAACTGGGCGTTGCGTTCAGCGAGAAAGGCCGTGTCGAAGTCGTTGTAATGATACATGATTTATAGCTCCGCCTGTTTGCCGTGGCTGTAGTTCGAGGGGCCGCGCATGCGGAAGGCCTCGCGGAAATGTTTGGGTTTTGGGCCTGCGTCTGTTGGTTCCATATCCGCGAGATAGGCGCCGACGACGACGTCACGCTGTTGGGTGGCCTCAACCAGACGCAGCTCTGCATGGGCCTCGTCCTCGAGGATTTCAGCCTGCGCCAGATCGCGGGTCCAACCGGTGGCGGTCTGATAGATCACGTCCCCCTCAAGCAGGTGATTGGCGGTGACGACTTTTGGGGTGAAGGCGCGGGGCATCAGGCGAATTCCTTTTCCTGGAGGTCTTCAAGGGCGATCATCGCCGCGCGCGGGGCGAGGCCATAAAGCGTCAGGGCAGGGCCGGTGAGGGACGCGTCTGCGAGCGCGTCGGCCATTTTGGCGAGCGTGGTTGCAATGATGCGCTGATCGGGGCGGGACGCGTTCTCGATGAACGTCACCGGGGTCGCGGGATCGGCTCCGTGCATCATCAAGCGACCCTGAATGAATCGGGCGGAGCGTTTGCCCATATAGATCGCGGCCACCTCGCCGGTTTTGGCAAGCGTGCGCCAATCGTGATCGGCAAAGCCCTTCATATCGTGGCCCGTCAGCAGTCGGACAGAGGCGTTGCGCTGGCGTTTGGTCAGCGACTGGCCGATGCCCGCAACGGCGGCGGAGGCGGCCGTTATGCCGGGGATGATCCGCCACGTGATGTTTGCGGCATCGCAGGCTTCAAGCTCTTCGTCGAGACGTCCGAACACCGTGGGATCGCCCGCTTTAAGCCGCACCACATGGGCACCAGAGCGGGCGTGCTCAACGATCAGGGCGTTGATATCGTCTTGCGCCATGGCTTTGCCGAACCCCTCTTTACCAGCATCAATGACAAGCGCTTCGCGGCGGGCAAGCTCGAGAATTTCGGGTGTCACCAGGCGGTCGTGGATCACGACATCGGCCGCATCAAGTGCCTTGCGCGCCTTAAGGGTCAGCAAGTCGGGGTCACCGGGGCCTGCGCCAACCAAATCGACAAAGCCCACCTTTTTGGGCGCGTTAAGATGCTTGTGCAGCAGCGCGTTCAATGCGTTAGGGACAGCATCTATTCCAGCTTTATCAATCGCTTCGGGACCAGTCTTAAAGTAATACTCTGACCAGAAGTCGCGTCTTGCACGTCCAAACGGAAGCGCCTCTGCTACGGTGCGAAACGCTTTGCCAATCCGGGCCAAAGGACCCAGCGTTGCGGGCAGACGCTCTTCGAGGTCTTTCTTGATGGCGCGGGCCAGAACGGGTGCGGCGCCTTCGGTGCCAATCGCGATGGTCACGGGATCGCGGTCGACAATGGCCGGAGTGATGAACTGGCTGTCGGCGAGATTGTCGACCAAGTTCACTCGCGCGCCGTCACGATGGGCCAATGCGGCCACGCGGGCATCCTCGGCAGCGTCATCATTTGCCGCGTAAAAAAGCACAGCACACATCGCGTCGCCTGGCTCTATCGCGCGGCGGTGCAAGGTCAGCTTACCCGCAGCCGCCCATTCCACGATCAGAGCGTCGGGCGTTTGGGCGAACACGGTCAGGTTGGCTTCGGTTTTGAGCAACAGGCGCAGTTTTGCGATCGCGGCGTCACCGCCCCCCGAAACAACGATGCGGCGGCCCTCTACAGCGATAAAGACGGGAAAGTGTTTCATGCGGTGTGGTTCCTTTGGCTCCCTTAAATGTAGAACAAATTCCCGCATATGGGCAGTACAGGCTTGCAGATAGGGAAATATGTTCTCATAAACAGCAGGCATAGAACGCCAGTTTCCCAATAAAGGACTTATGAGAATGTCTGTTCGTCTGGATGACATGGATCGAAAAATCCTGACCGAGCTGCAGGTCGACGCGGCGCAGTCCCTTGATGAGATTGCACGCAAAGTAGGCTCTTCAAAGACGCCGGTCTGGAACCGAATCCGCAAACTGCGCGAAGCAGGCGTGATCGGTGCGCAAACCGTCCGGCTTGATCCCGAGGCGTTGGGGTTCGAGGCGTGCTTTTTCGTGCTGATCCGAACGTCCGAGCATGAAGCCGCCTGGCAGCGCGCCTTTTTGAAAGCCTTGCAAGAGCGTCCAGAGGTACAAGAGGCGCACCGGTTGGCGGGCGATATCGATTATATCCTCAAGGTTCGCGTCAAGAATGCGCGGGCCTATGACGCGTTTTATCAGGCGCTGATTTCGGAAGTCCGCGTATATAACGTGACGGCACTGCTTTCGATGGAAGAGATAAAATCGACGACGTCGTTGCCGCTTTAGCGGCGAACCATCAAGCGCTCAAGTCCATGAAAATGATAGATATTCGCATAGCGCGGTGGTTGCGCCAGACTTAGGTTCGGGCACCTTTGAAGCAAAACGCGCAGGCCGATCAACAGTTCAAGCCGGGCTAGGGGCGCGCCCACGCAGAAATGGATGCCGCCTCCGAATGCAGTGTTTCGCTTGGCTATCCGGTTCGGCAAGAAGCGATCTGGATCCGGATAGACCGTTGCATCGCGATTTGCCGAGCCCAGAAGACACGCGATTTGGTCGCCGCGTTTCAGCGGTTCGCCAAAAAATGTAAGATCTTCATAGACATAGCGTGTGAACATGTGCAGCGGCGGATCAAAGCGGAGAATTTCCTCGACGCAAAGCGCATCGATTTTTGGCATCTGGTGCGCCAAAAGCGTGCGCACCCCGTTGCCGAGCGTGTGCACCGTTGCCTCGTGGCCCGCGTTCAAAAGCAGAATGCAGGTCGTTATCAATTCGGCTTCGCTCAGCCGGTCGCCGTTGTCTTCGGCAGCAATCAGGTGGCTGATAAGATCATCGGCAGGAGCAGCACGTTTGCGCGTGATCTCGGACCGGACGAACGCTGCGAAATCGGTCGAGGTCTGCGCCGCGGTCTCTTCAACTGCGCGGCTGCGGGTCGCCTGATACATGGCGACCATCGCGTTTGACCATTTTAACAACTGATCGGCCATGGCCTCTTCGAGGCCCAGAAGGCGGGTGATGACGATCACCGGCACGCGCTGGCCATAGTGTTGCAACAGGTCGAAATCCCCGTCGGGAAACTCATCGATCAAACGATGACAAAGCGCTTCGATATCTGCTTGCAAGCCTTTGATTTTACGAGAGGTAAATCCATGTAAGACCAGCTTGCGCAGCCGGGTATGTCTTGGTGGTTCAAGCTCAAGCATCGAATGGGCTTCGATGTCGTAAAACGGTTGTGTATGCGCGGCGCGGGTCGGTGCAAGCTCTGCCGGGCATTCGCGACCCATACGCGGATGCCGCAATGCCGCTTCGACCGCCGCATGACTTGTCGCGCAAGCCATGCGGTAGTCTGTCCAATACACGATATCGGCTGTGGCCCGGCACTGCGCATAAAACGGATAGGGGTCCTGCACAAAGCCCGGGTCAGTCGGTGATTGCGAGACCTGTTTCAGGACGCCGCCAGCGCAGTGATAATCGGCGAGAAGGCATCTGTGGTCAGGCTGGCGCCCCCGACAAGGGCACCATCGACATTCGACACCGCAAAAATGTCAGCCGCGTTGGAGCCTTTGACAGACCCGCCGTAAAGTAGCCGGACCGAGCGTCCAACGCCTTCGCCAAAGCGCGCCTCGAGCTTTGCTCGGATGTAATCATGCACTTCGCCAATCTGATCGGTTGACGGGACAAGCCCGGTGCCGATGGCCCAAACCGGCTCGTAGGCGACGACCAGATTGGTGCCGTTTGCCGCATCCGGGATTGACCCCGCAAGCTGGCCCGAGATGATATCAAGTGTGTTTGCTGCCTCACGCTCGGCCAAGGTTTCGCCAACGCAGATGATAGCGATCAGTCCGGCGTCAAACGCGGCGCGGGCTTTGGCGCGCACGTCGTCATTGGTCTCTTTATGATCGGTGCGGCGTTCTGAGTGGCCCAGGATGACGTGGCTTGCGCCCGCATCTACCAGCATCGCTGCCGCAGTGTCACCGGTATGAGCGCCTGAAACCGACGCATGGCAATCTTGGCCGCCCACCGCGATCTTGCTTGCTCGGGCTGCCATCCGTTCCAAAAGTGGGGCAGGGGGGCAGATCAAAATGTCGATATCGACTGCGCTATGCGCTGCCTCCAGCGCGTCAATCTGATCCAGATCGGCCGCCAGCCCGTTCATTTTCCAATTGCCTGCTGCCAATTTCCGCCGCATCGCTGCCTCCTGTTGAGCTTTCACATGAGATTGCAGATGGGGCCGCACAGTTCAAGCATAGCGCGTTCTGGATTCACTTTTGGGCAATAGTCTTGCTGAAGGCTGGCGGTTATTTTGTAGACAGCGCGTCGTCGAATTTGATCGACTCGCCGCAGCCGCAGGCTTCGGTCACGTTGGGGTTCTTGAACTTGAACCCGGCCTCTAACAGGCTGACTTCATAATCGATTTCCGTTCCAAACAGGAACATCTGCGCCATGGGTGCGATCATCACCCGTGCACCGTCCTTTTCGATGGTTTCGTCCAGCGGATCCACGTCGGCAACATATTCCATCGTGTATTCCATCCCCGCGCAGCCGCCCTTTTTGACGCCGATGCGCAAGCCTTGATGGTTGTCTTTCTCCATCAGCTTCGAGATTTGCTTGGCCGCGCGATCGGTTATTGTGACCGCATCTTTCCCGGGGATTGAGAGCATCTGAAAAGGTCCTTTCGTCGTCTCAATTTAAGCGCAGCGCCTACGCCGCGCAAGGGTGCTACATAAAGCCCAATTCAAGCTTGGCTTCGTCTGACATCATGTCCATGCCCCACATCGGCTCCCAGACCAATTCAACATTGACCTGCTTTACGCCGTCGACGGGTTCAATTGCATCGGCGACCCAACCGGGCATTTCACCTGCAACCGGACACCCCGGCGCGGTAAGCGTCATCAGCACATTCACTTCGTTTTCGGCCGAGATGTCGATGGTGTAGACCAACCCAAGATCAAAGATATTCACCGGGATTTCGGGATCATAGACAGACCGACACGCCTCAACGATGGCTTCGTGCAGCGGGTGGTCAGTTGACGACGGCTTGATAAGTGGCGTGCCCTCAAGGGCCGGTGTGGCGTCGGTCATGGCATCTCTTTCCTGACGAGTTTCCATAGATATAGGCGTTGTCAGGCAAGGCGTAAACCCGCGCGGCGTGCTGATATTGTCAATATGGCGCTGCGGGTCTAAGGAACCGCTCAACCCAGTGGAGTTCCCATGCCCCCCCGTTTTTCGTTTTCCCTGAATGCGACGGATGACAAAGCGCGCACCGGTGTCATTTCGACACCGCGTGGCGAGATCCGCACACCTGCCTTCATGCCTGTGGGCACCGCTGCAACGGTCAAGGCGATGTTGCCTGAAAATGTCCGTGCGACGGGTGCCGATATCCTGTTGGGCAACACTTATCATCTGATGTTGCGTCCCACGGCGGAACGGATTGATGGCTTGGGTGGGCTGCATAAGTTCATGAATTGGCAGCGTCCGATCCTCACGGATTCCGGTGGTTTTCAGGTGATGAGCCTTGCCGATCTGCGCAAGCTCACCGAAGATGGCGTGGCTTTCAAATCGCATATTGATGGCTCAAAGCACATGTTGACGCCTGAACGCTCGATGGAGATCCAGCGGCTTTTGGGCAGCGATATTGTCATGTGTTTTGATGAATGCCCTGCGCTTCCTGCGGACCGCGCGCGGATTGCTGACAGTATGCGCTTGTCGATGCGGTGGGCTGCCCGCTCGCGCGAGGCATTTGGGGATCGTCCGGGTCATGCGCTGTTTGGCATTCAGCAGGGCGGCTTGGAACAGGACATGCGCGAAGAGAGCGCCGAGGCCCTGCGCGAGATCGGCTTTGAAGGCTATGCGGTTGGTGGTCTGGCTGTGGGTGAGGGCCAAGATGCCATGCTGGGATGTCTGGATTATGCGCCCGACATGCTGCCTGCCGACAAGCCGCGTTACCTGATGGGTGTCGGCAAACCCGATGATATCGTGGGTGCTGTGAAGCGCGGCATTGATATGATGGATTGCGTGCTGCCGTCCCGATCAGGGCGCAACGGGCAGGCGTTTACGCGCCGCGGTGTAGTGAACATCAAAAACGCGCGCCATGCCAATGACCCACGTCCTTTGGATGAACACTGCACATGCCCGGCCTGCACGCAGTATTCACGCGCTTACCTGCATCATGTCTATCGCGCGAATGAGATCATCGCCTCGATGCTGATAACCTGGCACAATCTGCACTATTACCAAGAGCTGATGCAGGGCATGCGTGATGCGATTGCGGCGGGGGATTTTGCAGGGTTTGAGAAGCGCTTTCACGAGACCCGCGCGATGGGCGATATCGAACCGATTTAGTGCCGACAAGGAGCACACCGTCCCGGACGTGAGCCGGGACCTTTTGGGCTGAGGCCTTGGATCGAGCCCATGGCGCGTTCCCCGGATGACCAAGGTTGGTGCTTTTCGATCAAATCGTGATAATTCCTGCCTTGTGCCGCCTTTCGCTTACTCTATGCTTCGGTTCAATTCCGTCGGAGGGATTGAAAGGGCAGGTCTGATGCCCCACCTTTAGCCTCCATCACCGGAGAAGGTGCACTGGTTGCCACGAACGGGACCCGCCCTTCTTGCCAATGATAAGGAAAGAGCATGAACGAGCCTCTTAGCCCCTCTTACCCGGTCTTGCCGCTGCGCGATATCGTGGTGTTCCCCCATATGATTGTTCCGCTTTTTGTGGGCCGTGAGAAATCGGTTCGCGCGCTGGAAGCGGTCATGCAGGATGACAAACAAATCCTGCTCTCCAGCCAGATCGATCCGACGGTCGATGATCCGGCCAGCGACGGCATCTACAAGGCTGGCGTGCTGGCCAACGTGCTGCAATTGCTGAAATTGCCTGATGGCACTGTGAAAGTGTTGGTTGAAGGCAAATCCCGTGTTCGGATCACCGAATACCACGAGAATGCGGACTTTTTTGAAGCTTCTGCAGAATATCTGACCGAAATGCCGGGCGATGAAGCCGCGGTCGAGGCGCTTGTCCGTTCGGTCGGGGAGGAGTTTGAGCGTTACGCCAAGGTCAAGAAAAACATCCCCGAAGAAGCGCTGGCTGCTGTGTCGGAAAGTCGCGAGCCTGCAAAGCTGGCCGATCTGGTGGCTGGTCATCTGGGCGTCGAAGTCGAACAAAAGCAGGAGCTTTTGGAAACGCTGTCCGTCGCAGAGCGGCTTGAGAAGGTTTATGGCCTGATGCA
>ERZ1740060.760-NODE-760-length-13945-cov-3.816919_pt1 | contig 13945 bp, 6 predicted proteins | sample MGYA00581743_ERZ1740060 | MGnify/ENA primary metagenome ERZ1740060 (study PRJEB43018, sample SAMN04849235) | marine metagenome | isolation source: floating plastic debris | place: Pacific Ocean | collected 2008-08-27 | study: EMG produced TPA metagenomics assembly...
CGGCTCGATGGATCCGCATGTGAAAGTGATGGAAGAGCTGTTTTCAGCAGCCCGTGCTGAAATCAAAAACCTCGAATACTATTACTTCCACAATTGTCCGTATGAGGGTCTTTGGAAGGATAATCGCCGCCGCCGCAATGACGTGATCCCAACTTGGGATGTGCTGCACAAATATCCGAGTGAGTACAAAGTCATCGTTGTTGGCGATGCCACGATGAGCCCGTATGAGATCACTTATGCGGGCGGGTCTGTTGAACATTGGAACGAAGAACCAGGCGGCCTTTGGATTCAGAGATTTGTCGAGCAGTTCCCGAACTTCGCTTGGCTCAATCCTGTGAAATCTGGGGCTTGGGAATATACCGGGTCGATCCAGCTGATCCGCGAACTGATCGGGCCTGATCGGATGTTCGAGATGACGCTTGAAGGCCTCGACGGCGCAATGAAAGAGCTTGGACGCTAGCGCCGCCCAGTTCATTTTTTGCAAATTGCAACATTAAAAAGCCCGCCAGCACATAAAGGGGAATGGCTGACGGGCTGCAGACATCTACGCGGTGTGGGTGCGCAGGATGTCGGGATGACGTAATCGTCGGAACCATACGTATGCTGATGGCCTTGCCGCAGAAATAGTCAAATTTTAGTACAAATTCTGATCGCGGCGTCAGGCTTGAATCAATTTCAAACTTGTCGTTGAGTGGACCTGAGCATTTGGGGCATAGGGAACATTGGCAAGTCGGGACGAAGGCGTCGAACCCTTTCCAGAGTCGCGTGCAGAAGCGGCACTCGAGCTCTTGCGCTCGCTAACTCATGCTGGTGAGGATCCGGAAAAGTTTGTGCAGGCCTGCCGGGACTGGGCGCGACTGTCCGATGAAGGTGAGGCCTTACCTGAATTTCAATCGGTACTCTCAATGCGCACCGCTGAGCCAAATGAGTGCGATGCGCGGCCTCCGCATAGGCCAAGCGAAACAGTGCCTGCCGATACACTCGCATTGGACACAAAAGGCCGCGTTTCCAGCATCACGAAAGATGTCGCGAACCAGTTTGATCTGCGAGTTGGTGATGTCCTGCATCCATCCATAAAGCCGTCTTTGGCGACCGAAGGATCCGAAAACGATTTTCTGGTCGAACGCGTCGACCGGTCTGGTATCTCGCGGCAGATCAAACTCTATCCCAAGATCCGAGACGGTTTGGTGACTGGCTATACAGGCCAAGTCTTTTTGTATCGGGTCTCTCCGGCCTTACGCGCCCACCTCGCGCGGCATTTCACTTTGACCGCAAGCGAGATCGACATCCTGGAACTGGTCCTGCGGCGTCATCGCCTTGACCAAATTGCAGATTTGCGCGGCATCAAACTCAACACAGTGCGAACCCATGTTTCGCGCTTGAACAATAAGCTTGGCTGCCACAGCCTGATTGAAAGCATCGCGCTGACGGTCGAGCTTTCACACGCGCTGAGGCGCCGCAACGAGCCGCTACATGTTTTAACCAAAGAGGATGAGCACGCATCGCGGCAGATCACGCTGACCCAGGACGATCAATGTGTCGAGTATCGACGCTATGGTTCAGCGAAGGGGCATGCCGTGGTCGTGCTCCATTCCCTAGAGTATGGCTATTTGCCGTCCGACGAAATGATCGCCGAGGCCCGCAAGGCCGGCGTCAACTTAGTCTTCCCGCTTCGCCCGGGCTTTGGCGCGACCACACCAACCAGTTCGATCCAGGACTCGGCGAGACTATTGAACGAGTTCATCCGACTGCTTGATTTGAAGAATATCACTTTGATTGGGCAGTCGACCTCGTCGCCGCTCGCCTTGGAGATGCAATCTATCAGCCTGAACATCGCGAACACTGTCTTGGTCAATTACGGCTTGGATGTCGCGGACAAACTCTCCGCAATTGAGCCGAAATGGCTCAGCGGGTTGCTGCGCATGGGGCTGAGCTCGCGGGCAAGTTTCTCGTTTGGCGCGCGCTCTTTGCGATCGATCAGCGAGACCTTTGGCGGCATGCGCTTTTACCGGATGATGTATCGCAACCAGGAAACGGACCTCGCTTTCCTGGAAGACAATACGCGCATCTTCGAAACCATTTCGGATTATCTCTATACAGCGGACCTCACCCATATTCGCCGCGATATCGAAACCGCCTTCTTGGATAATCCAAGAGCCACGAGCTTGCTGTCGCGTGTCTCGCCATTGATGGTTTTGAACAGTTCCGACCAGCAGGGCGTCGGGCCAGAGGCCTCCCAAGCAGCGGCAGAGCGTCTAGGTTTGGACTTTCGAGCAGTCGAACACCCAGGCAGAAACTGGATGTTTCAGCACCCAAAAACGCTTTTTCGAGAGATTATGGCTTAAACGCCACACAATTTGCGACCGCAATCTGAAGCCCACAAGCCCGGATCCATTGGCAAAAATTCTCTAATTAAATCAGTGCACGAACAGACATAAAAATGTAATCTAAGGTTCATGAAAGCGTAGCGGTTTTGTTACGAAACTGTCGCCGACAAGCGGCAAATCCCCGCCATCCAAATGGAGGGATTTATGACTCGTTTATTTGCCGGAACCGCGCTCGCTACGATCATGCTGTCAGCCGCTGCGCCAATGGCCGCAGCTCAAGTCTTGAGCGGAAAAGTCACTGACACAACCGGAACAGCGCCCCTACAAGGCGCAATCGTTTCGATCGAAGGCCTCAACCGCACGGCCAGCACGGATCGGTTCGGCGAATACCGGATCGCGAACCTGCCCGCCGGTGAGTATACGGTCGTGGTCTCTTATGTCGGCGCCCCTGACGTTTCATCCTCCGTGACCGTAGCCCCGAGCGGTGCCGAGCTCGACTTCACGCTCGGCGCGGACGTTCGCTACCTCGACAATATTCTGGTGGTCGGCTCGAAAGCTGCGCAAGCTGGCGCGATCAACCAACAGCGCGCCGCCGATAGCATCATTTCGGTCGTTGATTCAGACGGTCTTGGCTATTTCCCAGACACAACCGTGGCGGACTCGCTGCAGCGTGTGCCGGGGCTTTCGATTGTCACCGACCAAGGCGAAGGCCGCTATGTCTCGATCCGCGGGATTAATACCGATCTGATCGCCGCCTCAATCAATGGCGTACGAACACCCTCCCCGGAAGACCGCCGCGGAGTATTGCTCGACGGCGTCCCATCTGATCTCCTGGACGGGATTGAGGTTCAAAAGTCACTGACCCCAGACGTTGATGCTGATAGTCTTGGCGGCATCATCAATCTGAAGACGATTTCAGCCTTCGACCGCGACGGGCAATTCGTCCGCGCGAAGATTGAAGGCCAGTGGAACGAAATCACTGAAGAAATCTCGCCAAAAGCGACACTCACCTATTCCAACGTTTTCAATGATGTGTTCGGCGTTGCCTTGTCTGTGAACTATCAAGACCTCCGCATTGAATCGCACAATAATGAGATTGGCGCGTTCGGGTTCTTAGATGGCATTGCTTATCTAAATGATGATTATGAGCACCGCTGGTATGATCTGACGCGTCAGCGCCTGGGTCTTGTGGCCAATTTTGACTGGCGTGTGAACCAGAACACCGATCTCTATCTGCGCACGCTATTCAACAATTATGTCGATGACGAAGTTCGCAACAAGTTTGAATTCCGCGATCTCGACGATGCCGAAGATACGGATGCGGGTGGCATCATCGCTCCCGACGCAACGACGGTTCCGCTGAACGAAATGGATGCTGAGGTTCGCGTCCGCGAAGAGACGCGTAACATCCAAACCATCGCGCTAGGCGGCACAACCGACTTTGACGCCTGGAGCTTCGACTATGAAGTGTCATACGCGTTCGCAGACGAGCAGGACGACAATAATCACGATGTCACGTTCCGGTTCGAAGACATCCAAGAGAGCTTTCCAGGCGTGTTAACCTTCGACCTGTCAAACCCTGAGACGCCGCGGATTAGCGGCACACAAGCTCTGTTCGACGCCATATATGATCCAGCGAATTACAACCTTGATACGCTGGAACGTGAATTCTCAGTCAATGAAGACACTGAGATTGGCGCCAAGTTTGACGTTTCGCGCCAAAGTCTAATTGGTGACACTCCGGTCACGTGGAAAGCGGGCTTCAAATTCCGCGATCGCGAGAAGACACGGGATGAGAATTTTCTCTTCTTCGAACCCGATCTCAGTCTGTCTGAGTTTGCTCGCAATTCCTTTATTGAGAATTGGCGCTTGGCCAATCCGCAGCCGACTTGGCCTGACCCAGGTCTGACGAGCAGTCTTCGCAGTTTCAATGATCCATCGGATCCCGACTATGAGGCAGCTGACAGTTTCATCGACTCGAACGTCGCAGACTATCAAATCGACGAACAAATCCTCGCTGGGTATGCGATGGGAACGTTCGAGTTCGACAAGTTGACTCTGGTTGCCGGGGTCCGTGTGGAACAGACCGATGTTGATCTTCGCGGCGTCGAGGTGAACGCGGTAGACGAGGACAATCTCATCGCGAGAGATAGTCAATTCTCTGACGATTACACCAATGTCCTGCCAAGCGTGAACGTGAAGTATGAGTTCAATGACAAGCTGATCGGGCGCGCCGCTTATTATGCCGCGATCGTCCGTCCGGCCTTCGGGCAATTCGCGCCCGCCGCAGCCATCAATGACGATCTTGAAGTCGAAGCCGGTAATCCAAACCTTGATGCGCTGGAAGCAGACAATTTCGATCTCTCGCTCGAATTCTACCCAACCGAGCTTTCGGTCATGTCAGTCGGCCTATTCTATAAAGACATTGAAAACGCCATCTTCGGCAATCGCTTCAACCGCGAAGTGATTGGTGTGGACGCGGACGGTGAAGACATCTTAGAACCGCTCGCAGACTTCCAAGCGCGCGTGCCGATTGATCTTGGTTTCCTAGGTGTTGATGGCATCACACGCGTCGACACGTTCGTGAATGTTGACAGCAGCGAAGTCATGGGCATCGAGTTCAACTATGTCCAAAGCCTGGAAGACTTGAACCCGTCCCTGGAAGGCTTCCTTGTCTCCGCAAACCTCACGCTGACCGACTCTGAAAGCACCTTGCCGGATGGCCGTGAAGTCCCATTCCTCAACCAGGCCGATACCGTATGGAACCTGGCTTTGGGATATGACAAAGGCCCGTGGGATCTGCGTGTTTCGGCAAACTTCCGGAGCAACAATCTCGATGATCTTATCGGGGAAGACCTCGACCGGACAATCGACGATCGCACCCTGATTGAGGCTTCAGCGAAGTATAGTATCACCGACAACCTGCAGATCTATCTCGAAGGCAAGAACCTGACGGATGAGCCGGAATACTATTATTTCGGCAATGAAAACCGGCTGATGCAGTATGACGAGTTCGGAACCAGTTGGATCTTGGGCGCTCGCTACACATTCTAGGCGCGCCTTTTTGATTGCCTTCGCGGCCGGGACCATGGATCAACGTCCCGGCCGTCCTCATTCTAACCCAAATAGGAGACATCTTCATGACCCGCGCCTTCTTGCTCACCTCAACGCTCCTCGGGCTCAGCGCTTGCGCCACGACGCCTGAAATTCTGCCATTTGAGATCCAAAGAGTGCCAGCTGCGGTTGAAACGGCCCCGATGGTCGGCGTCGGCGACCGCGCTGACGATCCCGCGATCTGGGTCAGCGATAGCGCAGATCAACCGTCCCTGATCCTCGGCACGAATAAGGATGAGGGCCTGCACGTCTACGCGCTCTCAGGCGAGGAGTTACAGTTCCTAGATGTTGGCGCGGTGAATAATGTCGATATTCGCGGCCGCTATGCCGTGGCCAGCAATGACGAGGTTGGCGCACTTAGTTGGTTTGTCATCTCGCGGAACGTATCTGAACCGGTCCTCCATATCGGCGATACGCCGGTACAGAGCGTCGAACCTTATGGCGTCTGCCTCGGGCAGGATGAGGCAGGGCTCGTCGCAGCCATCACCTATAAAGACGGGCTGGTTGAGTTCTGGCGCGCCGATCAGAGCAAAGACGCTGACATTCGCGCCAGCCTGGAAAACACTGTGCAGCTCGAGTCGCAGCTGGAAGGCTGTGTGTTTGATGAAACGCAGGACCTGATCTTCATTGGCGAAGAGGCGTTCGGGATTTGGTCTTATGCCTATCGCGAGGCAGATGCCGAACCCCAAATCGTCGACTCGATTGCTGCAAGCAATGGCCTCGTCGCCGATGTTGAGGGCGTGAGCATCTATTATGCGCCAGACGGAGGATACATTGTTGCGTCGGCCCAGGAAGCCGATCGGTTTGTTGTTTATGACCGTCTGCCGCCGCATGCGCCGCGCGGCATTTTCACAATTACTGAAAACGCCGATGGCAGCATTGATGCTGTCAGCCACACCGATGGCTTAGATGTCGTCTCCAGCCCGCTGCCTGGCTATCCGCAAGGCCTATTGGTTGTACAAGATGACGGCAATCCAGACAGCGGCGTGGACCAGAATTTCAAACTGGTCGATTGGGCTCTGATCAAGAACGCGCTCAACCTTGAATAGGTAACAAGACTGCTCTCGCGCGGGCACCCCTTCTCAGATGGCGTCCGCGCGATACACTCTATCTCATGGACCTATCATCGAATCCCGCCCTTGAGCCGTTTCGCGCCGATGTGCGCAAGTTCTTCGAAACCGAGTATCCGCAGGATATCCGTGCGAAAGTCGCGACGGGCGCGAGCCTGACGACGGCCGAAGTCCGAAAATCGGAAATGGCGCTGGGCGCCAAGGGCTGGCTCGCAAGCGCCTGGCCGAAAGAGTATGGCGGCCCCGGCTGGAGCCTGGAAGAGCAGTATATCTTCGACGAAGAGCTCGAACGTGCCGGCGTCCCGACCGTCACGCCAATGGGCGTGATCTATGTTGGTCCGATCCTGTATACGTTTGGCTCGCAGGCCCAGAAAGATAAGTGGCTTCCCGGAACCCGGGACGGATCGCTCGGTTGGGCACAGGGCTATAGTGAACCTGATAGCGGGTCTGACCTCGCCTCGCTGCAATTCTCCGCCAAACGAGACGGCGATGAGTATGTGCTGAATGGCACGAAAATCTGGACCAGCGCGGCCCAGCATGCCGATTGGATCTTCCTGCTGGCGCGGACGTCCAAAGAAGAGAAGAAACAGCTCGGCATTAGCTTCATCTGCTGCGAGATGGATCGCCCTGGCGTGACCTTGAAACCGATCATCACAATCGACGGCAAGCATGCGCTCAACATGGTCACCTTCGAGGATGTCCGCGTCCCAGCCGACTATTTGATCGGCGAAGAGGGCAAAGGCTGGACCTATTCGCAATATCTGCTTGGGTTTGAGCGCACGTCCTATGCCCGGATCGGCGGCAAGCGCAAACAGCTCAGCCATATCAGAGCGCTGGCAACGGCAGAGCCAACCGGCGGCAACACCAAACTCATCGATGACGAAGCCTTTGCGCGGCAATTGACGGATGCCGATATGGCCGTGGACGGCTTGGAAATGACAGTGCTGCGTGTGCTGTCGGCGGTGAAAGATGGCGGCAGCCCTGGTAAAGAAGCCTCGATTATCAAGATCCTCGCAACGGAAACCGCACAGCAGATTACGACGCTCTATCTGAATGTCGCCGCTGCGCATGGGCAACGGAAGTTTGAGGACAGCGTCAGCCCGGATTGGACGGGACATACAGACTATGCCGCCTCCGGCGTCTCGACCTACTTTGGCGCCCGTGCCCAAAGCATCTATGGCGGCACGAATGAGATCCAGAAGAACATCATCGCGAAGCGAGTACTTGGGCTCTAACGACGCCTGCATGAAATATTATTTCATTTCATTGCCCTAAAACGCCCCATCAAAGGATATATTCACCGCTAGGTGCGCATCCTGGGGAAAGACTGACCTGTTCTATTTTTGCAACTACGCAGAGCCGAACTCAGCGGAAACGGTCCGATTCCGGACCTTTTGTGTGTAAACTAATTGACACTCAAGGCTTTCATTCGACCTTGCGAGGGTCTCGCGAGTACGTCGAGGCACATACATAAATATAAAAATTAAGGAAAAAGCATGGGCAACATTAGAACGCGCAACAGAATAATGTGTAGCGCGGCACTAAGTTGGGCGTTGGTAGCGTTTGCGCCAACCGCTCTAGCACAGGATGCAAATTCTTCGGAGGATTCGGCGAGCGAAGATCTGGAGCTTGATACAATTGTTTCAATTGGATCACGGGTCCCGTCTCGGTCAGCACTGGATACACCTGCTCCCGTAGACATTTTGCCAGGCGATGAGTTTGTAAACCAAGGCACAAACGACATCTCGGACATTCTGCGAACGGCAGTTCCATCATATAACGTCAACACTCAACCGATCTCGGATGCTGCTACGATTATTCGTCCAGCCAACGTGCGGGGCCTGTCACCAGACAACACCCTGGTGCTGTTGAACGGGAAGCGTCGTCACCGCGGCTCGGTGATTTCGTTCCTGGGCGGTGGTATCGCAGACGGTGCGCAAGGCGCCGATGTCAGCGTCATTCCATCATTGGCGCTAAGCCGCGTTGAGATTCTACGCGATGGCGCGTCATCTCAGTACGGATCTGACGCGATCGCGGGTGTGATCAATTTCCAATTACGAGAAGACAGCAGCGGTGGCACGGTGGAAGCGGTTTACGGCTCAACCTATGCCGGTGACGGTGACAATTACCGTATCGCGGGCAACATTGGCCTGCCGCTAACCGATCGCGGCTTTGTCAACTTGACCGCAGAAGTATCGGATACTGACGGCACCGTTCGGTCCATCGTACGCGGCGACGTGGAAGCGCTGATCGCAGCTGGCAACACAGCTGTCGCGGATTTCCGCACAATCAACACGTATACTGACGAAGTACCTCAATACTGGGGTCAACCGGATGTGAAGGACAATTTCAAACTGTTCATCAACTCAGGTCTGGAAGTTGGCGAGAATACCGAGCTTTACGCTTTCGGTAATTATGCGCAACGAACCGCCGAAGGTGGGTTCTTCTATCGTAACCCAACCAATCGCGGCGGCGTTTATCGCGGGCCGACGGTCGATCCTACGACGGGTCTGGCAGATCCAGCCGGCGTTGCGTCAATCCTTGTCGGTGACCTGGACGGCGTTGGCACTGGCGGGGCTTGCCCAGCTGGAATTCCGCTAACCGAAGGTGGGGGTCTGATTGCTGACCCAACCATTCTGGCGCAAGTGACAGCTGATCCGAACTGTTTCTCATTCGTAGAAACAATTCCAAGCGGCTTCGTTCCGCGCTTTGGTGGTGACAATACTGACTACTCTATCGCAGGCGGCGTACGCGGCATCTTCGATATCGGCTCAGGTCTGAACTATGATTTCAGCATCGTGCACGGATCAAGCGAAACTGAGTTCTTTATCCGCAACACAATCAACGCGTCTCTTGGGCCAAACACACCACGTGACTTTGTCCCAGGTGCATATCAGCAGACCGAGACCGTCTATGACGCCGATTTCAGCTATGCGTTGCCAGTTTCTGGCCTCGCCTCTGATCTCAACGTCGCTTTCGGCGCGCAGTTCCGCGAAGAAGAGTTCGAAATCACTCAAGGCGATGCGGCTTCATTCGCACTTGGACCGCTCGCTGATCAGGGCTTCTCGTCATGCTCTAACGGCTTCGGTGGCTTCACGGCATCCAGCACGAACTCGCAGGAAAGCTATGCGGTTTATGTCGACCTCGAAGCCGACATTACCGATCGCTTCACCATGCAAGGGGCAGTTCGGTTCGAAGACTATGACGCTTTCGGTAGCACAACCGACTATAAGGTCGGCGCCTTGTTCCGGGTAACCGATGCGTTCCGTCTTCGCGGTACAGTATCCACTGGCTTCCACGCACCAACCGCCGGACAAGCGAACGTCACCAATGTGACCACGCAAAATGTCGGCGGCGTCTTGGTTGACCAAGGCACACTGCCACTATCATCTGCGGCAGGTCAGCTTGCAGCAGACTTCGTTGAAGCCCGTGATGGCGGCCGCCCGACCTTGGGCACAGAGACGGCACAGAACTTCACGTTCGGTGCAGCCTTTGATGCTGGCCCGATGACCTGGACCGTCGACTATTTCAACATCGCGGTTGAAGACCGGATTGCCCTGTCTGCGAACGTCAACTTCTTGGATGCGCTCGACTTTGTCGGCACCCAGAATGGCCTCGGCCCGTTCACAACTGTCAGCGATGGTCTTACACAGCTCGGCAATGCTGGCGTCATCGACCGCAATGCGTTTGTCGGCTTTGAAGACCTGAACCAGTTCCGGTACTTCTCAAACAGCTTTGACACCACAACCGAAGGTGTCGAAGTGGTGGGCACATTGCCGCTGAACCTGACAGAGACTGGCGACTCAGACTTGGCGCTTTCATTCGCCTACATTGATACGGAAGTTGATGATCGTGGATCGATCAACCCGATCAGTGAAGGTCGTGTTGCGGCCCTTGAAGAGTTGCTACCAGAGCTGAAAGGCTCTCTGACCTTCTCGCATAGCGAAACCAAGTGGCGTGCCTTGGCACGTGCAAACTATTTCGGTGAGTGGGAAGACACAGGCAACGGCATCGGTACGCAAGGCGCTGAAATCAACATCGACGCTGAGTTTGGGTACTTCCTGAACGACCAAGTCGAACTGATTGTTGGCGCGAACAATGTGTTCGACAACTTCCCAGACGAAAACCCAAATGCGGCGTCCCTTGGCCAGCTCTATCCAGAGTCATCGCCAAGCGGCTTCAATGGCGGGTCTTACTACGTCAAAGCACGTTACGTTTGGTAGATTTTGCTAACCTCCAAACAGACAAGCCGCTCCAATCGGAGCGGCTTGTTTTTTGATGAGAGTATTTGGTGGTCTACCAGGTCACGCCTGCACGGGCATACATGAAACGACCCGCAAACCCGAACGGTGACAGGGCTGAGAATGGGAAGATCCCATTAAAGTCCAAACCGGTTGGCGTTTCTGTTGGGTAGACGTCGAAGACATTGTCCATGCCAAGACCGACGGTAAAGCTATCTGTCACTTCGAAATCAACCGAAGCATCAACAATCCATTTGGCTTCAAGCGTGAAGTCATTGTCAGGATTGTCAGATGGATCAATAACGTCGCCATAGCGCGTCGCACGTAGGTTGAAGTCTGCATCGTTTCAGGCGCACTCTCTTCGAAGATCAGACGATTGTTACGGCTGAAAAAGGTGAGGTCTGGTAGAACACTGTTCACAGGCACTTCTGTGACTTCAACTTCAGAGAAGTTAAACGCACCAGCAAGCCCAAGCTCGCCGAATTCGCCGAGATCCCAATCATAACGGGCAACGACATCGACACCACGTGTCTCTGTCTCGATTCCGTTTTGGAAGAAGCGGATACGGCTAATGCCTTCAACCCCTGCTGCCTCCAGAACATCGTCAACATCGTCGCCGCCCAGATTCTCCGACAAGAAGATCTGATCTTCAATATCGATGCTAAAGGCGTCGATTGTGACGAAGAAATTGCTGTCTGGCGTGATCACAAGACCGGCGGAGAAGCTTGTCGACTCTTCTGCATCGAGGGGTTGAGCACCCAGGGCAACGGCTGCGCTAGACGTGGCTGGGAAGGTGCCAATCTCAAACGGCACACCATCGATGAAGTTGGTGGAGGATGCCGTAAAGAATTGCTGCTGCAGAGATGGCGCCCGGAAACCGGTGCTGATCGCACCGCGAACCGCGACAACATCATTGAAGTCATAGCGACCGGTAATCTTACCCGTGAACGTCTCGCCAAAGTCAGAATAGTCCTCGTAACGGACAGCCGCTGAAAGCAACGTCTGATCATTTGGCTCCCACTCAACATCAGCGTAGAGACCGATATTGTCCCGGCCCGCATCAACTTCTGACTGAGGGGTAAAGCCAGCAAACACCTGGCTACCGCCCGCAAAGCCGACACCGAAATCAGCATCGAACGGATCTGGATAGGTCGCCGGATCATTGATATCGAAGCCGACCGGGACATTGGCGTCCAGAATATCATCGTCCGGATCGTTTATGAGATTGCTGTCAATATTCTCTTGGAAGTAATTGACGCCTGGAATACCCCGATAACCGCCCTGGATGTAGGAATTTGGTTCACCAGCGGTGATTTCAAAGCCTTCGTCCCGGAATTCGAGACCGAACGAAATCGTCGTTTCGCCTGGCAGCAGATTATCGAATGTCTGCGTGGCGTTGGCGGTGAGAACAACTTGATTATACTCAAGTGCACCGGCATCAAACTCTGTCTGACTTGTCGGCCCAAGTGACGCGTTCAGCGTGTTGACAACAGAATAGTCGAGCTCGTTTGAGCCATAGACGACACTGAAATCAGTATCCCAGCCGCCAATCGCGCCGCGAATACCGCCGCCCGCACTGATATCGGTCACGTCACCAACAATCGTTGGCAGAAAACCATCCGGGTAAATCTCGGTCAGGTTCCGCGGTGTACTTCTGGTTCCAACAGGACCTGGGGCAGAGTCGGCTGAACGACGGTAGAAACCGGTACTTTCAGCTTCGCGGTCTTGATAACCCGCCCAGCCATAAAGCTCCCAATCATCATTCAATCCAAAACCGGCATTGGCGAAGAAGCTAAAGTCTTCCGCATTGCCATTACCCCAATTGTGATTGAGGCGATTGAATGTGTTTTCACGCGGATCGGTGACACCGCCCGGTGCAATATACTGCCTACGCGTATCCAAGCCTGCGCGGTTTGATGGATTGCGGTCCTTATACTCACCAGACACTGTAAGGAAGCCAGACTCGCCAAGCGCGAAGCCTTTCCAACCGCTAATCTGCAGCGTTTCGCCATCAACGCGGTCACGGCCCTGGCCTTTAATGTCAGTTACGAACGCGCCGTAACGAACATTTGCGCCGCCGCCTGAACTCTCTTCTTTTAGGAGAACGTTGATAACGCCCGCAATTGCATCAGAACCGTACTGAGCAGAGGCGCCGTCACGCAAAACCTGGACACTGCCAATTGCAGCTGTTGGAATCGAGTTTAAATCGACCGCAGACGATCCGCGACCAACAGTGCCGTTAATGTTCACAAGTGATGAAGCGTGACGGCGCTTCGAGTTGACCAATACGAGCGTCTGGTCGGGAGCAAGGCCGCGCAATGTTGCTGGACGGATAATGTCCGAGCCATCACTGATTGCCGTCTGATTAAAGTTAAACGAGGGAACCGTTGCTGCGAGGATCTGGTTCAGTTCTGTACGGCCAGTCTCAGTTAGCTCCGCAATCGGAAAGACATCAACTGGAACTGCAGTCTCCAGCGCTGTTCGGTCAGCTGAGCGCGTCCCGGTAACAACGATTTGGCTCTGACGCAGTTCGTCAGCCTCATCATTGGTTTCTACGTCCTGTGTGTGGCCCGGAAGGGCGATAGACAGCATCGCGAAAGATAGCGCGCTGCCAGCGAGTAGGCGTGATTTTTTCATTTTTTTCTCCTTGCCATTACTGCAGGAATACTAGGTAAGTACTTGCCCTCGCGGCACGTGCATTGCGGATTATTAATGTGGTCATTCGGTGCGCTAACGTTGCTTTGAGGTCACAATTGCACTGAGCGATTTCTCAGTTTCCGGACCAATTTTGAGTGAGCCGGTATGAGAGATCATGTTTTCTCGCCAAAGGCTGCTTTTCCTCTTGCCCGCTCTGCCGACTCCCCGCTATAGGGCAGCCGTTTGCCTAGGCTGTAAGACAAAAGGAAATCCTGATGCCGAAACGCACCGATATCGACTCCATTCTCGTTATCGGCGCTGGGCCGATCATTATCGGCCAGGCCTGCGAATTCGACTATTCCGGGGTGCAAGCGATCAAGGCGCTTAAAGGCGAAGGCTACCGGGTCATTCTGGTCAATTCAAACCCAGCCACGATCATGACCGATCCAGGTCTCGCGGACGCCACTTATATTGAGCCGATCACGCCGGACTTTGTCGAAAAGATCATCGAGATCGAGAAACCGGACGCGCTTCTCCCGACCATGGGAGGTCAGAC
>ERZ1740060.761-NODE-761-length-13933-cov-24.206730_pt1 | contig 13933 bp, 14 predicted proteins | sample MGYA00581743_ERZ1740060 | MGnify/ENA primary metagenome ERZ1740060 (study PRJEB43018, sample SAMN04849235) | marine metagenome | isolation source: floating plastic debris | place: Pacific Ocean | collected 2008-08-27 | study: EMG produced TPA metagenomics...
AGAGCGAATTCAAGAGGCATTAAGTGTACCTCACGAAGCTGAGAAGCGCTGTATGCAATTCTAGGGGATCGCGCTTTGATCGAGAAGGAAGGCGCTAATGTCCGTCAGCACAACCTGATCCGTTCTGTGGCATATGATCTACTTAAAAGCAATAGCTCTGTTTGGGAGGAAGCCGAACGACAAGCTGCTGATCTTTGGCTAAACGATTATGAACCTAAAGCTGATGCTTCTAACTTAGAAAAAGTCCGCGGTCACCTAGAGGCATTTGAACACTATTTTGTTGTTAAAGACTGGAATAAAGCGAATGAATTACTCTCAATCCAACTTGAAACAGGCAAAAGTCTATACATGCAGCTTTCAACTTGGAGTTACTTTCAGGAGTTGATTTCACTCCATAGCAGATCGCTTTTGCTTGCGCGAGAATTTGGAGATCGGTTTGGTGAAGCTGTCAACTTAGGTAGCCTCGGGAATGCGCACCATAATTTAGGAAATTATCAACTGGCAATTGATTGTCATCAAAAACACTTGAAGATTGTGCAGGAACTCAATAATCTTCAGAGTGAAGCGTCCGCACTAGGTAATTTGGGTAATGGGTACAAAGTTTTAGGGCAGTATGAGCAAGCACTAAATTGCTATCAACAATCCCTCGAGATTGCTCAGGAAACAGGCAATCGTCGCAGAGAAGCATATAACCTTGGAAATTTAGGAAATATACATTACGACCTAGGGCAGTACGAGCAAGCGCTCAACTGCTACCAACTATGTCTAAGTATTTCACAAGAAATCAGTGATCGTCGAAGTGAGGGCATGGCCTTAAGTCAGTCAGGAAATGTCTACATAGAGCTCGGGAACTATAAACGGGCAAGGCGCTGTCATCAAGAACACCTAACCATTTCACAAGAAGTTGGTGATCGCCTAGGTGAAGGTGTTGCTCTAGGTAATCTTGGAATTACCTATGAAAGACAAGGAAAGTATACTCAAGCTGCAGAGTATGCTCAACAACATATAAACATTGCTCGTGAAATTAAAGATAAAAGAGGAGAGGGTTCTGGGTTACGAGAATTGGGAGTTGCTCTGTTGAAACAGCTCTCAACAAGCGATGCAAACAAGGTTTTGGAATATTTTCAATCTGCTTTGAGCATTTTCCAGAAAATTGGAATCCGAAGAGAAGAAGCTGAAACGCTTAAAAATCTAGCTGAACTTTATAAAGCGCTGAATCAGATTGAAACGGCACGTCGTTATGCATATAGTGCATTGAATTTAGCAGAAGAACTGAAGCTTTTTCTTCAGACAGAATGTAAATTGTTAATAGCAGAATTGAACAATGACGATAAACTTTAGCTTCGAAGACATTATTATTCGTCGTTTTCAAGTATTCGAGTTTTTGGACTTTCAGTCTTGGATTTCAATAAAACTCTAAGAGTATCTCAAACTCAATATATGTCTGGATGTTTCTAAAAATTGTTGGATAAATAGTAGATACGACAAAGATTTCAAAGTTGGAAATCTATAATGGGTTATGTTACCTAAAAATACATGCGCCACATGCAACTTTTTTCTTCCATCTCCCAGTCATATTGGCTCCCTAGCCTGAGGTGATATCCCTCCCCCGCGCTCTGGAGCACCTCCATGACCTCTCCACCCCTACCCTGGCTCGCTGTCACCGGCGCAACCCAGATCCTCCAACAAGGGCTTGACACCTCCCAAAGCATCGCCCAATCCTGGGTTCAGCAGTGGCTGACCATCTTTGATAGCACACTCTACGTCGCCATCAACCAGACCGCCGCCATCTTCGCAGCTAGTGCCCTGTCTTCTTCATCGTCCAGTTCGGGCGACAACTCATTGTCGAAGGCGATCTCATCCGGCCCCTGCAAAACCTGATCTGGCCCATCAATGTCGTTTGCCTGCTGGCCAACAACGCTCACCTGCAGGCTGTCTCCACCGTCAGCCTGCGCAGCGTCATCCACACCCTCTCCAATCAGGTACTCGAAGTCACCCTGCTGGATGTCAAACTGCGCGATGCCGTCCAGTCCGCCACTTCCCGCAGCGCTATTGCCAGCGAAATCAGCGCCCAACTCAGCCAGTGCGAAGGCGTGGTGGGGCAAAAGCAAATCGACTGACTCACCGCCGCCAATACTCAGGCGCAGGCCACCATCAATGAGTATCAGGGCTGAAAAATCGCACCTACGTCGTGCCAAAGGCCAGGTCAACGAAGATCGCAGTCTCTGGCTACCCGATGTCCAGCGAGGCATTGCCGTCTGTGGCGCTCCCGGTTCAGGTAAGACCTTCTCGGTGATCAATCCGACCATTCGTTCGGCGTTGGATCAGGGTACGCCTGAGATCGTCTACGACTGCAAATATCCCGACCAGACGGAAGTGCTGGTCGCTTATGCCGCTAGACGCAGCTACTCCCTCTCTGTCTCTATCTTCCATAAACCTGCCAATGAACCGCTACCGTTCACCGTTGCTGGTGATGTAGGTGGTGAGCGAGTCTACGAAGAGTACAAGAGATCAGGCGAAGCGGGCGGAGTATAGCGTGCTGGATATTCCGGAATACTGTATATGTGACCCGCTGAAGGAGATGATGACGGTGTGTACGCTGCTGGAGGGTTGGTATGAGACAGCGGAATATTCAGGGCAAGGGATAATTGGGCACCGATGTTTTCAGGTTTAGAGTTAGCTGCTGAGGCGATCTTGAAAGGCTAAAAGCCTTAGTTCTATTAGTGATTTTTAGAAGTATGATCAACTGCGCCCAAAGCTAGCATTGAAGCTCGCTGCGCTTCGGTCAAGCCTCTTACTCCAGCAATGTTTGTGCCTTCATAGGGACGAGGTACTTGCAGCAGTATCAAACACTTTCCCGTCTCGATATTCCACTGTCGAATCGTACCATCACTACTTCCACTCACAAGAGTTTGAGCATCAGGAGTAAAAGCTAACGACATAACCTTACCAGTATGATTTAGTAGAACTTGAATACATTGATGTCTTCGAATGTCCCAAAGTCGAATAGTTGAATCACCACTGCCGCTAGCGAGAAGCCATCCATTGGGACTGAAAGCTATAGAATAGACCCAATCTGTATGTCCAGACAACACAGCAAGACATTGATATTCTTGAACATCCCAAACTACGATATTAGAGTCAACACTACCACCTGCCAAAACTCGTCCATCTGGGCTGAAAGCTACTGAGTAAATCCAATTGGTGTTGCCTGAAAAGATGTGCAGACATTGATAGTCCTCCAAACTCCATAGCCTAACAGTAGAATCACTACTGCTACTAGCAAGAAACTTGCTATCAGGACTGATTGATACTGAACGAACCCAGTTGGTATGCTCGGAAAAGATATGAAGGCATCTTGATTTTTTAATATCCCACAATCTAATACTGAAATCATCACTACCACTAGCAAGAAGTAGGCCATCAGGACTGAAGGTTAACGAGCAAATTTCATCTTCATGCCCTAAGAAAGTTTGTAAGAAACGATTTTCTTCAATACTCCATAAACGGATAGTAGCATCTGCGCTACTACTAGCGAGGAGTAGATTATTGGGGCTGAAGGCTACTGACCAAACCTTATTCTTATGTCCCAAAAATGATTGCTTTTGATGATGCTCCTTGAAGTCCCATAGCCGAATAGTAAAGTCCTCGCTTCCACTGGCAAACATTGAGCCATCGTAACTCACAGCTACTGAATAAACCCAATTTACATAGCCAGACAAAACCTGAAGGCACTCATGAGTTTCGAGGTTCCAAAATCGAATGCTGAAATCGCTACTACAACTGACAAGAATTGAATCATCACGAGTAAAGCCAACCGCATGTACCCAATTGCTATGCCTCGCAAAAACGTACCGACATTGCTCGCTCTGAATATCCCACAATCGAACAGTAAAATCTTCACTTCCACTAGCAAGGAGCAAGCTATCAGAACTAAAGCTTATTGAACGAACACTATCCGTATGCCCTAAAAGAACGTGTCGGCATTGACACTGCTGAATATCCCAAAATCGGATAGTTGAATCATCACTTGCACTAGCGACATATAGACCGTTAGGACTAAAAGATACAGATCGAATAGCTCTTTCATGTCCTAGAAAAACGTGGTGACACTGAAATTTTTGAAGATTCCATAATCGAACAGTAAAGTCTGCACTACCACTGGCAAGGAACTCACCATCAGGGCTGAAAGCTACTGACCAAACCCAGTTTGTATGCCCTAGAAAAACATGGCAACACTGACGCTGTTGAAGATTCCATAATCGAACGCTGGAGTCTCCGCTACTACTAGCAATAAATTTACCATCAGGGCTGAAAGCTACCGACCAAACTTCGTTAGTGTGCCCTTCAAATACATGTACACATTTTCCTTTCTTGAGATCCCATAGGCGCACAGTAAAATCTTCGCTACCACTGGCAAGAAGTAGGCTATCAGGGCTAAAGGCTATCGAGAAAACCCGATTAGTATGTCCCAAAAATGTCTTTAAATATTTCCAGCTTTTAACGTTCCATATAGAAATATTTCCGTTACTGTCACCAACTCCCAAGAACTCACCGTTTGAACTAAGAGCTAATGAGTGTGCGCTGCCAAAGGCATGAGACAACGAGGGATTAATGAGATGACTATTCACTAAACTTGAGTAGTGGAATATCGTTTCTTTCAATTGCGCTTGTCTGAGAGTTAAGTTAGAAAAGTCAGCAAAAGTAACTTCAGACTGAATTTTGCGCAAAAGGTGAAGATGGTTTGCTGGAGCATAGCCGTTTGGCCAATCAGAGTGTTGACGAATGATTGATAGGGACTTGTCAATTCGTTGCTTTAAATTCGTGATGGAATTGCATATGGTTTTTAGAATTAACCGTATCTGCGTTTCGCGGACATACTCTTTGGCAGTGGCTTTAATCAAAGCATGGGTATGAAATAAATCAAATTGCGAAGTTCTTAACTCCTGACTAACCTGTTCAACAAAGCGATCGCTCACAAACTCCATAATCACGTTTTGCAAGGTGAACTGCTTGCCCACCGTTTCTATCAAGTAGCGATCGCTCAACCCCCTCAACGCACTCCGCACTTCCCGCTTCGTCACGGGCGGCAGCAGGTCTTCCATTAACTCGTCCAGTCCCACCGGTTCGCGGTTAATCGCCAGCCAAAACAAGATAGAACGCTCCAACGGGGCCAAGCGAGTTAGGTGCTGATCGAGCAGGCTGCGCACATCTTCAACTGCTGCCCCTTCCTCTTCCAGAAAATCATCGACATCCCCCAAAAACTCTCGCTGAATCGCTGTCGCCACCAGATGCAGCGCTTGGGGATTGCCGCTGTAGCGGCGAATCAGCTCTTGCCCTTGGGTATCCGTATCCTCTAACTCCAGCCCCTTCGCCTTCAGAATTTCCTGTCCCGCTTCAGCATCAATGCCGGTAACCGACCACAGACGCACCGAGAGGCGATCGCCCGCCATCGGCGCTAGTTCGCGGGGACATTCACGACTGGTCAGCAGCAGGCAACTTTGATGCTCCGCCTCCCCAATGCGGCGAATCAGTTCCCCATACCCGTCATAGCCATCACGAAACTGCCCCGTTGATTCCGCCTGCAAAATCGACTCTAGGTTGTCCAGCACTAGCAAGCAACGGTGCTCCCGCAAGTAGTGAAGCAACCGAATGATGCGCTCTCCCAGTCGATTCGGCAGATTGATTTCTGTCTCCTGCTGATCCGAGAGAAACTGAATCAGCCGCACCAGAATCTCATCCAGCGGCGGTGCTTCCCGCAGGCTGCGCCAGATCACATAGTCAAACTGGTCATAAATCTGATCCGCCAGCTTTGCCGCTAATGACGTTTTGCCGATGCCGCCCATTCCTAGCAGCGTCACCACTCGGCACTGCTCCGCCATTACCCACTGCCCCAGCGTCGCCAACTCCTCTGTGCGGCCAAAGAAAATCGCGGTATCGGGCTTTTCGCCCCAGTCGATTTTGGCCGTTGAGGGTCTTGCCTGAAGGGCTGAGTCGCGATCTGCTACCGGCGCAGATAATTCCGGCAGGCCATAATCAGCCGTTTCTAGGTCCTGTCCAAAGGCTTCAAACAAGGTTCGCACCGAGGTTTCATCTACAGGTGCTGTGCGCTGACGAATCTTCTTGATGGTCTTGATGCTGAGGCCGGTTCGTTCTGCAAGTTCTGCCTGGGTGAAGCGCTTGCCGTATTTTTCGTCTTCTTGAGCCGTTGCGATCGCGGCTTCGAGGCGATCAACTCCCTGCTGGGTCAGTACAACACCTCGATAACGTTTCGGCAATCGGCTCATAGATTGGGTATGGGTAGATGATGATGTCAAGAAATCGGGAACTTAAAGGAAACTTTTCGGCAACTTCTCCGATAGTAAGCGATCTTTCCGGAGCCCGATTTTGCCCTGTAACGCTTGTTTGCACTGGGCTTAGGAGATTTGCACCAAAAATTCTGCCAACTTTCTCTTAAGCCGCCGAAGATCCCTCGAATCAAACGAAATGCGCCTGCATAGTAAGCCTATCCACCTCACTTGCAGAGACATCCCATGAACCGCTCAATACCCTTTGCCGATAATGACCTTTCGCCATTCCAAGGTCGGGGCACGGTCAACCGCTTGGTGACAACCCAACATCCTGGACGGGTTTATTTCCAGGCGACCTACTGGCCTGCCCGCCTCTCCCAAACCGCTACGCTCAGCGAACTGCAACCCGGCGACCCGGTCGAAGTCGTCGGTCGAGAGGGACTGACACTCCTCGTTAAACCCCTGCCCCAATGGAGGGAATCGTCATGAGACAACAGCAGCCCCGCAACGGGTTGATGGCGCTAGCCACCAAAGCGTTGAAGTACTTTCTGCTGAGTCTGGCAGGCTGCACAATCGCCTATATGGCCTCAGTAGTTCTAGAAGTCAGCGTTGTCAGCGAAATCGCCATCATTGTTCTAGAGCAGATTCTAGCCAGAGCATTCATCTTGGTCGTCTGTCTGATCGCCATTGCTGCGATCACTGAATCTTTGCGGTATTGAACACTTCATAAACCCTGACTCGATCGAATCGGTTGCACTTTGAGAAGAAATCAGAACACGTTCTGGGTTCAAATGTACTATTAAAATCAAAGGTCAAGCTGAGAAAACCATGTCCAATCTGTTGCTAATTGAAAGCCCCGGCAAACTGAAAAAATTAGGACAGATTCTGGGCTCTGGCTGGATCGTCAAAGCCAGCATGGGTCATGTGCGAGAGCTGGCCAATGACGGTTTGGATTCCTTGGGATTTGACTTAGGCGAAACCGCGATGGTCGGAGACCGGTCCAGCGGGACCATCGCCTGTCGCTACCAGCCTCGTGATGCTCGCTCTAAGAAAGTCCTCGCCGAACTGCGGCAAGCAGTCAAAAAGGCCGATCTCGTCTATATCACCACCGACCCCGATCGCGAAGGGGAGACCATCGGCTGGCATCTGCAAGAAGCCCTGCGCCTCAAAAATCCGCAGCGGGTGGTCTACAGCGAGATTACCCCTCAGGCAGTGAGGGCCGCGATGGTCGAAGACCGGCCCAGAGGGCCATCGCTCATCCCCGCAAGCTAAACCAAGACCTTGTCGCTGCCGGACGGGCGCGGGACTGCCTCGATAAGCTGGTGGGCTATACCGGCAGTCGCCACGTTGTCTGGCCCCTCAAGAATGGCGCAAAATCGATGGGCCGAGTCCAGAGTGCGACCTTGCATCTGCTCTGTGTGCGGGAACGAGAGATTCAGGCGTTTGTACCCCAGGATTACTGGAGCGTTTGGGTTACCTATGAGGAAGGTTTCAAAGCCTTCTACCGCAGTAGTCCTAAGCCTCAGCACAAGTCTGCCAAGGATTCCGGGGATAAAAAAGCCGAAAAAGAGTCAGAGCGGGTGACGTCTCAGGAACGGGCCGACGAGCTAGTGGCGATCGCCCAAATTCATCCCCACCAAGTCCTCCAAATCGAAGGCAAGCAGGCCTCGCAATCACCGCCGCCCCCCTTTGTGACCTCCACATTGCAGCAGGCGGCAGGCTCCAAACTCCACTTCAGCCCCGAGCAAACGATGAAGGTGGCCCAGTCCCTTTACGAAAAGGGCCACATCACCTACATGCGAACGGATTCGGTGATCCTCTCTGCACCCTTTTGTAAGTCGGTGCGCCAGTACCTGCAGCAGCACGACCCGACGAACGTGCCCCGTAAAACGACTCGACATCGGGCGGTCAAGGGCTCTCAAGAAGCCCACGAAGCGATTCGTCCCACTGAGGTGAATCACCTGCCCCAGCAACTTCAGCGCGAGTTGTCGTCGGATGAAGCTCGACTTTATGAGTTGATCTGGAATCGAGCCGTGGCCTCTCAATGTGCTCCGGCACAGTTACGCAAAACTCGCATCGTCACTCAATCCGGCGAAGCCTACTGGGAAGCCCGAGGTCAGGTGCTCGAATTTGCCGGATACACCCGCTACTGGAACAATATCAGTGCCGATTCGGTGCTGCCTGCGGTGACTCAAGGGCAAGCCCTCCGACGGTCACAAGCCCAAGCGGATCAGAAGCAGACCCAACCGCCACCCCGCTACAGCGAACCGAAGCTGGTGAAGCTGATGGAGCAAAAAGGCATTGGTCGCCCCAGTACTTATGCCCCCACTATCAAAACCTTGCGGCAACGAGAGTATGTGAGCTTACTGCAAGGCAAGTTGCAGCCGACAGCGTTGGGGTTAGAACTGGACGGGGCGTTGGAAAAGCTATTGCCGGACTTGATTCAGCCGGAGTTCACAGCTCAGATGGAGACGGCGTTGGATGCGATGGCCCTCTGGGCCGGTCTTCGACCATCGCAACTGGGGAACAAGAATGGCAATCCTATCTGATTGGTTGGAACCAGGACTATTTTGTCCCTGCGATCGCCAAGGCCAAATCTGAACTGATCTCCCTGCCCACTTTTGCAGAGCATTTGCCGACACCAGCCGCAACCGTTTCTGAGCGATCTTCAGCCCCTAAGACCAAACCTGCCAAAGGAAAAACCACCAAAACCAAATGCCCCACCTGCGGCGAGGCGATGACCAAAGTCCCTTCCCGTTCCAAGAAGATGAAGGCCAAGCACTTCCTCAAGTGCTCGGGATCTGGCTGTGGCACCGTGATGTTCTGGAATGCCAAAGCCAAGCGCTATGAACTGCCCCACGCTCAACGGCAAGCCCTGAATCCGGAGATGTTCGTCGATCATCCCTGTCCAGTTTGTGGAGCGATGCTGGAGCGATATGCCTACACCAAAGATGGGCAAGACAAAGTCATGTTGCGCTGCTCTATCTTGGACAACCGGCGCAGCAAGTGCAAAGAGGTCGCCTACTTCCAGAGTCGAGGGGAGTTCTGGTCGCCCAAGTTTGGGACCCTGAAATTGCTGGAACCTCAGATTTAACGGTTGATTCAGGCATTAGCACTCAGCTTTTAGAAAAGGTTTCAGCAATCTGTTCGAAGACCGTCTTGAATCGCGGCTTGGCCTGATCGAACTGAGGCACCCGCCAATCAGGAACCCTGGACTCTGCCAACTGTTGCTCATCCAAATAAACGGGGTAGCGCACCTCAATCTGAAGTGCCTCAACGTTGGGCAGACTGCCGTAATGCTGGGTGATGTAGCCGCCGTTGAAGACTTTGTTGCGTACCACCCCAAAGCCTTCGTGGGCAAAAGCATTGTCCACCGTGTCGAGGAAGAAATCCGAGCAGCTTTTGTCATTGGCATTACCCAAACAGATGTCGTCGGTGATGGGGCCATAGAAACTGTGCAGGTCAAGCAGATAGACTTTGCCAAATTGCTCAATCAGTTGATTGAGCTGAGACTCCAACTCGGCATGATAGGGCCGATAGTAATCCTCCAGCCGTTGCTCAACTGCCTCTGGAGTGGGCTGAGTTGCATACAGCGGTACATTGAAGGCGGTCTTGTCTGCCACCACAGCGCTCCAGAAATTGCCAAAGTAAGGCGGCTTCGGGGCTCGATTGAGATCCACCACGTAGCGACTATGGGTTGCTTGCAGCATTGTGATGCCCATTGCTGGCAGAAAGTCGTAGAGCTGATCCAGGTGCCAATCTTGATGAGGGAGAAAGGTTTGATGGACTTCGGTGAGTTGCCCTCGAATCTCATCCGGAACGAAAAGGCCACTGTGGGGTAGATTTGCCAGAACGGGTAGGGGAGAAACGGTCGGTTTTGTCAGCTTGAAAATTGGCGTCACAGGCTTTCTACTGCGACTGGCTCTTGCTTGAGTACATGAGAGTAGATGTGGTCTCTAGCACTGGCGGCAATTACTTTCCAATCCTCTTGAGAGAGCACCTTGCCAAAAACGTCTCGAATCTGGCTATGAACGGCTTCCGTCATCTCCCATTCTCCTTGGGGCTTGGAAAGCTTGGCCTCCAGCAGTGCCAGCAAGGTTTCTTGAATTTCCGGATCAGGCCGATGCAGCCGTTCCATGATTAGTTCCTGGCCTTTCGCTGATGCCGCTTCTGCCCCAATCCCCAAATCCCACTCAGCGACTAGCTGTTTCCAGGCTTGCATCACCAGCGATCGCAACTGAACAAAGTGACTATGTCCTTGAGGATTCACCATTACGGCCCCCAAATGAGTGCCCCAGCCATAGCCAGCCAGCGCCTCACAGTCCACCGATTCTTCTCGACGAGCCGCTGCCTCGAACCAGTCGTCATCTTCCAGCAGATCCATGAAATTGAAATCATCTTGCGCCATTGCTCACCTCTGGAAGCGACCGTATTCAAAGTATGTCAAATTTTCCTGGTCTGGATCGGGGCCGTAGTCCGCCATGTTTTGGTCATCATAAAAGCTTTCGGCTCCCGGTAGGGCATGTAACCCGATTCGCCCCTCATAGCCCAACTCCATGCTGCGCTGACGGGCAAAGAGTAGCAGAGCGGTGCCTACACCTCGAAGGGTCGGCGGTTGCTGAATAGCTTTCCGGTTCCAGGGAGCCGATGCGATCGCTTGGACGTAAACCACCTGATTTTGGCGATCAATCTGAGAGCGGTGCCACTGAGTTTCAATCGCCATCAACCCTTGGGTCATGCCCTGATATTCAATGGCATAGCTTTCAAAATTATCTGAGGATAGCGAAATCCGTTTTTTCACTACCCAGTCCCAAAACTTATCCTCTGCTCCGGCCTGCTCAAGCAAAGGACGCCAGTCAGCCTCGAAATCATCGAGATGCTTCTGAGCCAGATCAACCAGCAGAGTTTCCACCCGCTGGTTGTCGTGCCCTCTCGCCAGTAATACCCTTCGCTGCACCGCCAGATGTTCCCGCAGAGATGGCTAACAAATCATACAGGCGTACTAGCCTTTGCAGGCTGCTCAGAGGGATTAAATACCACCTCAAAAACGCCCTGGGGCATGTGTCGCCGAATCGCCCTGAGATGATCATCGGCATCTTGGCGATTACGGAAGCGAGAGATAACTGCTCTCGAAGACAACTCTTGCTATTTCACGATGTCCCTACTCATCTAAACTATCCCTTACCGTTAAATTGACCCCTTTAAGCAAAGATAGCTGTAAGGGAGGTGAGTTACCTCAACACCAAACTCGGCACATCTGAGCTGGGAGGATCCTGAATAATCGCGCCTCTTCTCTCTAAATCAAGCTTCTCAGATTCAGTTAGCCCTTCATTACCTCCAAAAACTGTCCCCTGAACATCAGCGTTAGTAAGATCAGCACCACTGAGATTAATTCCCTTGAGGTTAAGGTTGCTTAAGTTTGCACCTCGAAGATCAGCTTCCATTAAATCAAAATTATCGCTAGGAATGTTTGTAAGCCGATCTATGTTTCTGATCAGTTCGTAAGCCGTTGTGAGTGCACTGTATAGATCACTATCTTGATAGCTTTCTAGATTGCTCGTGAGTTCGTGGATGAGGTTTTTTGCGCGCTCTATAGCCCTAACAAGAAAAGTTTTGGATTGAGACAATTCTCGACGATTCCGTGAAAACATTTCGGCAAGTAAATTTGCCAGTTCGTTGGCGCGAATGAGATCCTCAGCGTCTACTCGTGAAATTCTTGCCGCTCTTACCATGGCATTATTCAGCTCATTTGCACGATAATTGGCACTAGCAAAGTCGCCGCTATTTCTAAAAATGACCTTAGCGTGATCATTCATCCTTAAAGCCTGAATCAATCTAGCCTTCCGTGCATCCTCATTATCGCGCTCAACTCTGTCAAGCCCCTCAACTGGAGGTAATCCTAACTCCTCAAACTCACCTGCCTCAAACAATTCCCAAAGTTGTTCTAGTCCCTCTAGTGACCCACTCAAAACAACCTCGATACTCCCTTCTCGGAAAAACGCAACATCGATTGAATCATCTCCCGTCTTCTTCCGAAGCAACTCTACAATTGCCCTCACTTCATCTGCGGTCTTGTTGCTGATTCTGCCACTAATAGCAAACGATAGATAATACTCGGCGGTTTTGGCATGGGTCGAGATGATGCTTTGCAAGACGCCTTCCAGTTCCACTAGCCCCGGCCCGATTACACTCTCAGTCCATTCCAATAAAGCCATCGCTCGATCACTTTGTGGTGCGGCATCTCCCGGCAAATTGCCCTTGGGCGGATTTAAGGCAAAGACCAGATCATCAAACTGCGGTTTTGGCAAAGCACACAAGGTCTGTTTCAGGGACAAGCGATCACGCGCCGATAGCTCTCTCCGTTCCACGCTTAACTCCACTATGGCCACAGATATTTTCGTTGAGCACATCATACCCCTCTCCGTGATGTCCAATATTTCCAAAACCCATCTCACTCGGCAATTTCACTCATGGAAGAAATAGTAGGGTTTTCACTACCTCCACACATGATTCATCGAAGCAGCATCAAAGTAGGCATCGGAGAAATTGCACAGACGATCAATCAAAGCGGAGACGTTGAAATTTTGAGTTGGAGCATTTGAATGGCTGTCATCAACACTCAAAGGAATGGGGGTTTGCATGGCATGGGCTCCCAAAAAGAAACTCAAGCGCGATCGCGCTTGGGGTGTGAGGTAAGGATTTGAGTGACAAAATTAGCTGTCGGCTTCAGCGACTTGGCCTTGCCGTTCGCTCAGGTGCAGAAACCCAGGGCCGTTGCCCTCGGCATCACATTGGGCAATGACAAAGAAGAATCGGGACTCAGCGTTCTTGGCGATGATTCAGATAGGGGTAGCTCTTCTAACTAAAGGCTGCATGTCAAGCTCTTCCATAGAATGCCTTTATTCAGCTTTTTTCAAAAACTTTTCAACACTACGAGTATTAATTAACTCAGTTTTCTGAGTCAGATACTGAATCAGATTTACTAGGGGTCGCTGATTGCTCAATATCTTCCGAATAAGACCAGCCTTTGATAATAGCTCTTATGAGATTTATGTAATGACTGTCTAATGAACTTTCAAGCGCTGCTTCTCCGCCAGCTTTCAATGCTTTGACTAAGCGTGACTTTAAGTCAGGTTGGATTTCCTCATTGACATAAGCGACCATTTCGGCCTCACTAACAGAAGGATTTGTTTTCTCAAGCTGTTGTAGTAAATCTTGAATTTCAGCAGCAGCTTCTGCGAGAGTTTGTCTCTTTTCACTGCCGCCATACTTGATACTTCCACTGCCTACATAGTTACCTTCAACATTAATCCGTTTGTCGATTTCCTCAACATTTCCATCAATATAGTAGGCTCCATCTTGAACAATAACTTGTGTGAATTCTTTAGATGAAGACGACGAGTTACTACTCAATGTTTTTCTGAATGCATCAATGGTAATAATTGTAATCAAACCTAAAACAACTATCAGAGCCTGCTGTAACTCGGTAGACATGGGAAGTTGGATCAACAAAAATATTAGCGCAAGAAATATTATCGACAAATAAATTGAGATGGAAGCTTGAAGTCGCTTTTCAAACTTAAATGCGCTAATACCAATGCTCTGTAACACTGCGCTTAATAATAGCCGTCCAGAAATGAGCG
>ERZ1740060.763-NODE-763-length-13908-cov-23.735869_pt1 | contig 13908 bp, 12 predicted proteins | sample MGYA00581743_ERZ1740060 | MGnify/ENA primary metagenome ERZ1740060 (study PRJEB43018, sample SAMN04849235) | marine metagenome | isolation source: floating plastic debris | place: Pacific Ocean | collected 2008-08-27 | study: EMG produced TPA metagenomics...
AGAGCGAATTCAAGAGGCATTAAGTGTACCTCACGAAGCTGAGAAGCGCTGTAGTTACTTCCTCTATCAACCCAGTTCTTTAGTCAGTGAAGTTGAGATGAGTCGTCAACCATCAGAGGCCTATCGTAGAGATGAGGAAGGCTATTACCTTCTAACGAACAGTGTAAGCCAGCACTTAACTATCTCCGAAGCAGAAATCACACCTCTGTCATTTATAAGATATCGATATAACGATTTAGGAGATTTAATTCGTTATAAAAGCTATCTCGTCAGTGGCAGACGAATTTTCGAGCCTAGTGAAGAAATTTTATCGATTTCTAGCAAAGCAAGAGGTATGGCAGATTGTGGCTCGTTCGCTCATTACCAATTCCAAGGAAGTGAATTCCAGTTAGTCGAATATCGTTATCAAGAGTGTTGCTCATCAGAGCGAGAATGCACTGCTCAAAGTTACAGCCGTTATCCAGAAAAATATCCACAAATCTTTCCATAATTTCGAAGCCTAATTGTCTTCAGGCAACTACAATGCACTGCCAAAAGTACAAAATCTGACAGAATTTTCGAGGGAACATGCAAACCCATAAGAACGTTCGATGCCGACCTCGTGACTCCGGCTAGAACAGCGATCGCACATATTCGCGTCGCATGCGAGTGATCGTGTCGATGGAAATGCCCTTGGGACATACCGCTTCGCACTCACCGTGATTGGAGCAATCGCCAAAGCCCTCGGTCGCCATTTGTTGCGTCATCGCCTGCACCCGCTGCGGGCGTTCCGGGTGGCCCTGCGGCAGCAGCGATAGGTGCGCCACCTTGGCCGCCGTAAACAACGACGCCGACGCATTCGGACAAGCCGCCACACAAGCCCCACAGCCGATGCAGGCAGCATAGTCAAAGGCGAGATCAGCATCCGCTTTCGCCACAGGCAGGGCATTGGCTTCGGGGGCTGACCCGGTGTTCACCGAAATGTAGCCCCCTACCGTCATGATGCGATCCAGCGCGGTGCGATCGACGACCAAATCTTTGATGATGGGAAAGGCCTTGGCCCGCCAGGGTTCCACCACCACAGTGTCGCCGTCGCTGAAGTGCCGTAGATAGAGCTGACAGGTAGCCGTTTTGGCCTGAGCGCCATGGGCTTGGCCGTTGATCATCACCCCACAAGAGCCACAGATGCCCTCGCGGCAGTCGTGGTCAAACTCCACAGGCAAACTGTCTTCAGTAATCAGCTGCTCATTCAGCACATCCAACAGTTCTAAAAAAGACATGTCAGGCTGCGCGGCTGCCACGGTGTAGCGCTCAAACCGTCCGGGCTGCTCGGGGCTAGACTGCCGCCAAATTTTGAGATGAAGCTTCATGCCGCACGAGTTAATCAAAGGCAACGACTACGTTCCCTAGTCTACAAAATTTACAGTGGTGATTTTGGGTCACGATAGAGGAAACGTCAGGCGATCGCGCTCCGATGAATGCGCCTAATCTGCCAAACTTAGGAAGCAAAGCATCCTGGATAGAGCGACATGCGCCGGTTACTGGTGGGAATTTTAATCGCGATCGCCCTGGTTCTCGCCATGGCGCCCCCGGCTCTCGCCCGTAATTGCCGGATTCAAAATCAGCACGAAATCTGTCTAGAACGCGTACAGCGTAGTGCCAAATATCACTGGCGCTATCGCGTGCAGGCAACCGTCGATGGTGAGCCCCAACCGCTAACCCGATATAACTGTCGCGATCGCACGCGCACGTTCCTCGCGGGTTCCCAAAAGGGCATCACCCAGCCATTTTTGCCCGAAGGTGTTGGCGTCCACGTCTGTCAGCTGCTCAACCGTTAATCGGTACAGCTTCTACCGTTGCCCATGCCACACTTGGTGGGTTCGGATCGTCCCCGTAGCGCCCCAAAAGCGGTCAAGGGGAACCGACTCAAAGGGGCTTCATCGACTTCAATAAAAGCTGGCGGCTACATCACCATGCCGCCATCGATTGTCAGCACCTGCCCAGTGATGTAAGCCGCTGCCGGGTCCGCCGCCAAAAAGCGAATCAATCCCGCCACTTCAGTGGCCTCGCCATAGCGACCAAGGGGAATGTATTTAAGAATCTCTTCGGTGTTAGAGAGGTCTTCGGTCATGTCGGTTTTGATAAAGCCGGGAGCCACGGCGTTGACGGTAACACTGCGGGAAGACATTTCTTTGGCAATTGTTTTAGTAAAGCCAATGACGCCCGCCTTCGCCGCGCTGTAATTGGCCTGTCCAGGGTTGCCCATGAGTCCGGCCACCGAAGCGATATTGATAATTCGACCCGATCGCTGCTTGAGCATCAGCTTACTCACCGCGCGGGTACATAAAAAGACGCCAGTCAGGTTGAGATCAATCACCGCCTGCCAGTCTTCGGGCTTCATTCGCAGCAGCAGCGTGTCGCGGGTAATGCCCGCGTTGTTCACCAGCACGTCTACCCGGCCCCATTTCTCCGTCGTGGCTTTGATCAGCGCCTCCACCTGATCCGCCTGGGAAACGTCAGCCTGCAGGGCGATCGCGCTGCCGCCGTCGCCGTTAATGGTAGCCACCACCGCATCAGCTGCTTCACTAGAGCGGGCATAGTTCACCACCACGTGCGCGCCTTCAGCCGCCAGCGCGATCGCGGTAGCCCGGCCAATGCCCCGCGAGGCCCCCGTCACAACGGCAACCTGATCCATAAGCAGCGCTGACATGGCGTTTTCTCCTGATCTGCAATCCCAATCCAAAGGGTTATCTTACGCCATCCAGTCATCCTGTTAAAAGATTCCGGGATCTGGCAGCCCGTCAGCCAAATGCGGATTAGCCTACAGAAAGTCGAATCGCCTTTCGCTGCAATGGCTACCAAACAGAAGTTCACCAGTTTTGCTGATTTGCTTGCCCAGAGCGAGCTGCCCGTCCTCGTCGATTTTTACGCAACGTGGTGCGGCCCCTGTCAAATGATGTCGCCGATTTTAGAGCAGCTCAATACTCAGCTCAGTGGTCAAATCAAAGTCGTCAAAATTGACACCGATCGCTATGCGCAATTGGCCTCGCAGTACCAAATTCACGCACTCCCGACCCTCGTTTTGTTCAAACACGGTCAACCCGTTGAGCGCATTGAAGGGGTACAAACGGCGGATCAGCTGGCCCAGCGTTTGCGTTCCCATCTCTAACGGGGCCGCTTGTCGAAAGGTTTGTAACGATATTGCCGTTCGTTTCGCTGGCCAAGCCCCGACTGGGTGAGAGCGGGCGTTCTCCCCTCCATGCCGCCAATTCACTGCTGCCAGAGACTTTCAGCATCTTGAATAGGCCATCAGCCACCCAAGACATCACACGGCCCCGATGGCCAAGTGTGTGCAAATGCAAATCTCCTGCCAGATAGAGACGCGGCATTGGCTATGGTAATATTCTGGTGATTAGGAAAGGTAAGGATATCTAAGGCATGTCAGCCGTACAAGTAACCGATTCTTCATTCAAGCAAGATGTGCTTGAGAGCGAACTCCCTGTTCTAGTCGATTTTTGGGCTCCCTGGTGCGGCCCATGCCGAATGGTGGCCCCAGTCGTAGACGAAATTTCTGAGCAGTACGACGGTCAGGTTAAAGTCGTCAAGCTCAACACCGATGAAAATCCCAGTGTTGCCAGCCAGTACGGCATCCGCAGCATCCCCACGCTGATGATTTTCAAAGATGGTCAGCGGGTTGACATGGTAGTCGGTGCAGTTCCCAAAACGACCCTCGCCAACACGTTAGAAAAATATCTCTAGGTTGCAACTTCTCGGCAACTGCTTCTGAGACCACAAATTGATTACCGTCTTGGTCTTTAACAAGGCGTCATGATTAACTTCATGGTGCCTTGTTTTAGCGAATACGTCAAAACTGGGGAGTAACGAGAACAGCCGCGCCAGAAATCTCCTGGCGCGGCTGTTACCGGTCAGCCCTTAGATCAAAGGGCTGACCGCTGAGGCATTAGATCCGCACAGTGGAGCCATCGAACAGCGGCACTGACATCGAGAAGTTTTCAGCGTAGGTCAGCTTTTGCTCCTCTAAGATGCCGATCGCGATCGCTTCGCCCAAGCGCACCGACTCAGAATAGTCAGTGAAGTAGTGCACGCCAGCCCAGTTGCGACCAATCGAGATGTTGGACGCCAGCTTATTGAGTTCCCCTTCTACCGTCAGGTCGGGGGTGCCCGCCGCGACTTCGAGGGAAGTGCCGCAGGGAGCGGGAGAAACATAGGGCTGAGGCAACACGTAGCGGTGGTCGAAAAAGGCCTTGAGAATCGTCACGCAGGCACCAGCCACCGTCGCATGCCCCGCACCGTAGGCCGGGTGCATGGGCGATCCTTCGGGAAAAGCCATCGGTAAGAGATAGCTCGTTGCCAGTTCTTGATCGCAATCGCGACCGTCTGGAATCTGGTTTTGACGCGCATTGTGGTCGCGCACAGCTTCTAATAAACCCGAATGGGTCAGGCGATCGCAGACCGCTTCAAACGACTGGAAGGTCGGATTGCCCGGAGTGTTTTTCATGCGGTGCAAACGTCCGCCAACGCCTTCGGGGCGCAAACGACGATGCACGTTGAACTTCTGGAACCGCACCGCCTTGAGGGCGCGCGTTGCCACCTCAGTCACTAGCGACAAGATGTGTGGCCCGCCAAATTGAGCAAAGCCCTGCTGCCGATCAATCACATCAGCCTGCTGAAAGGGAACGCCCGGATCAAAGGGGGCATTCAGCGCTAACAGCGACAGGCAGGCGTTGAGATATGCCTGGTACAGCGCGTCGTAGTGGACGTAAGTCGCCAAATCACGGGGGGTAGCGATAAAGCGATAACGGTTTTCGGGGCAACCGTCTTCATAAATTTCCGTACCGCGCAGGTCGGCGCCATTTTGTACGTCTAGCCAGCCCTGCCAGGTGGTCATGTAGTCGCGATAAGGGGTGGCTACGCGCACCTTATTTTGCCAGACCTGCGCCCCGTAGCGAACAAATCCCGCGCGGGCGCTCGCTTCAGTTTGAGCACCGCTGCTGCCGAGTTCTGGCGTACCCGCACAGAGAAACTGCGAGAGGTAAGGGCCCACAGCGTCGCCAAATGTTGTCCCCCGAAAAACGTTTTGCGGCGTCACCTGACCCCGACGGCGAGCCTGGGCGGCTGGCGAGAGTCCGGCAATTTCGCCCCCTTTAAACCAGGTCAGGCAATTCAACCGGGCGATCGCCGTCTGCACGTCTTTGTCATAGTCAAACTTGGCAAACGGGACATCGCGAGTCAGCGCCATTTCATAAACTTCCGCCATTTCAGCGATCAGTTCTTCGCTATCGGCAACGGGAGCGGGAGGCATGGTCACAGCCTGCGCATCAGGGCCTTGCAGGTCAAACGTATTCCCTGCTCCCTGACTTTCCGGAGCTCGGACGCCGACAGGGCCACCTTTAGCGCGCTGCACATCGGCCGAATTGGTGAATCCCGATTGCCAGGTAATGGGTTGGTTGGGCTGAGCCCCTTTGGCAATTACCTGACCGTGACTATCGCGCTGCAAAGGGCCTAAAGGCGTATCGCGAAAGTCACGAACATCGCCGGAGTCAATGGCGCGGACAAATTGTTGAAAATCGTTGGGGTCAGCAATGAGACCATCATCTTCTCGGTGGGGCAAACCTTTCGTATAACTAGCAGTGTAGGAAGGCTTACCGCTACGAATAGCATCTTCAGCATTGGCGCCTTCGCCTGCCTTCGCGAAACGATTTTGCAGCTCTTCACCATTCGCTTCATGGACGGAATGCTCCCGGTCAAAGGCAGCTTTTGCAGCTTCAATACGAACGTTGAGGGCTTGATTACGACGTGATTCCATGGGGGGCTATTACCTTCGCGTAAAAATTTTTTAAGTTTCACACCCATAGGTAATTCAACAGTCTCACTTTTTTAATTCCAGATTTTTCTAAGTAATTTCCACTATCTTCTCGCGAGCAAAAATCAAGTTTTCAGCTTAAGATCGTTACCAAAGAAGGATTTCAAGGACTACCGCCAAGAACAAATTAAATTTAGAAAAATATCAAAAAACCCTTGAAATCACCCAAAACAACGCCAAATTGATTATCAGCCCAAACAAAAATAATACGCCCTGCAAATAAAAGCCTCCGGAAAGGCACAGCAAGAATCCAAAATATTTTCTTCCCCGACAGTGTATTACTCTCTTAAAACAGACAAAAACATCTCTCTATGACAGTTTTTCGAGTGGTTTTTTATTCTATTTCCATAATTTTTAGCGGATGTCTTTCGTCTAGTACTCCAGGGCAGAAGTAAAACTACCTTTCCAGTTTCTCGGCCCCCTTGCCCCCACGGCTTCCTCGACATCGATAATGGTTGATGAAATAACGCCGTAATCGACTAGGCTTCACTTTTCTGTCACAATTCTACGAAACAATTTGCTATGCAATATCATCAAGCCTTAAACCTCGTTGGCATGATTTCCCCCAATAAGCTTTGCTCCAATGGAAACGGCCCGATTAAGCAGCTCGGAGAAATGTCTATGGCCGGAACTCATCGAGGCAGATCGAAGCATTCGCACCCCGAAACCGCTCGATACCGCTTTGAATGAGGCAATGAGGCATTGAGCGGTTTCGGTTCATACCGGGTTTGCGAGACTCACACCGCTGTGGTCAAAGACCTTTGCGATACACCGTTGATGCTTGAATTTTCACAATCTCGCACAGTCACGGATTGATCTGAGATGCGGCTGGACTGAGCGCCAACGGATAGCGCTGACCGCCACAAGCTTGGCTGTAGAGCCTGGTTGATACCAATTCTCTGAAACTGGACTACAAATCTTCCTTGCGACTCCGCTCCAGGAACGTCGGCTGAGCGGAGTCGTTCGCATCGCGTCTCCCCGAGGGAGAAAGCCGACTTGTCTGTGTAGCTGTAACTTATAGAACTGGTATGATTCGCCGTCTCGTTAACCGGACGGGTGATCGCGATCGCAGCGTCCTAGAGAGCCCACCATAAAAAGCTGGCTGATCCTAGATCTAGGATCAGCCAGTTTCAAAGATGCAATGACTTGAGACTAGTTGGCGTTGGGTTGAGCCGGACGATAGGGCAGGTTCTTTGCCCCCTCAAGCTTAGAGTCATCCTTTTCACCATCAGCCAGCCCTAAAGCATGCAAAGGATGATTGAGGACATCGACCAAGTTAGCCATGGTGTAGTTCATCAGCTCATCGGGGTTAATCAAGACCCATCCTTGAGCCGTCAACTCTCTCAGCTCAAAGTGAAGGTGCGGGCCGGTGGAGTTACCGGTGCTGCCGATGAGTCCCACCACTTCACCCTGCTTCACCGTTTCGCCGGGACGCACCAGCAGCCGCGATAGGTGGGCGTAGCGAGTCTCTAACGAACCATTCTCATGGCGCAAGATAACCGTCAAGCCATAGCCGCCCAGATAATCGGCCACCTGCACTTCACCATCTTTGGTCGCCACCACCGGAGTGCCTTCAGGCGCACCCAAGTCAGTGCCCGTGTGGAAGCGGCGATCGCCCGAGATGGGATGGATGCGCCAGCCAAATAAAGAGGTAATCGGTGACGGCATCGCGATAGGAAATACGAACTCTTCGGCCCCGCGGCGCAGCAAGTTCAGCGTGCTCAGCCGTTCATTAAAATACTCACGACTGATCACCGTAGTATTACCGATGGTGACACCGTTACTGCCAATGCCGATCGGTCCCAAATTGAAACCACTGCCATCAGCCCCAGCATCGTAGCTAGAGCCACCAGCTGCCGCCGCTTGAGCAGCGCTGCCACAGGCGCTAGTCGGGGCGGTTTGCCCTTGCTGTAGTCGGAATTGACAACCGGTGGAGCGATCCGAAAAAATCAGCGAGGGCGTATCTGGCGAGGGGGTTGCGCCCAAACTGTAGTCAGTCGGATCAATAAAAACGTTGTTAAAAGTTTCGGCAGGGGGTAGCTCTTCAGCACTTGCTGCCGATGCTGCTGGCTCTGAAGCAGACGGCGATTGAGCGGGGGCCTGTTCAAACACGATTTCAGGCTCCGGAGCTGGGCTCACAGGCACCTGAGGAGCCAACAAAGATTCCGCAGATGTTTCGACGGGAGCCATGGAAGGGACGACCTCAACCGCAGTCGGAGCTTCCACCTCCGCCTCGACTTCGGCTTGAGCGGGTAGCATCCCCAGGGTGAGGGCCAAGCTGACGGCCCCTAAGCGGCTCAACAGGCGCGCCTGCTTAGAGAGCCACAGGCTTGGGGAAGTCTTGATTTCGCTGGAGAGCTGCTCCGGCTGCATACTGATTACTCCGTCAAAAACCATCGTAAACCTCAGCCATTGTAGCCCAGGCTGATCTCACCTGGCTTTAAAAATCGGGTGGTTGGGGCGCCGTCTTGATCAACAACGACGATAAGACTGCCGTTAGAAGAGACGCCTTCAACCACAGCAATGTGCCCGTCTAGGGTAACCTGTTGGCCCATGTGAGCCAGTTTATGCTCATAGGCCCGAATCAGCGCCAGAGGCCCATGATGTTGCCAATAATAGTAGCCCTGTAGCAATCCTCTCAGCGCCACTGCCGCCAAATCTTCCAAACTTTTCACCCCGACCCGAGGTGAATCCGGCAAAAGCCGACGAATCGAGGTAGCGTTGGGGGGTAAAGGATTACGCCAATTCACACCCAAGCCAATGACGGCATGCTGCAGGTCAGGGGTCGGCGATCGCCCGGCTGCCACCGCCACGGTATTCTGGCCCACGCGACTTTCTGTCAAAATGCCGCCGACTTTTTGCCCCTGACTGACGAGATCGTTTGGCCACTTGATTTGCAGCGTGATTCCCAAATTTTCTAAGCTTGTCGCCACGCCCCAAGCACTGGCCATCGTTAACAAATTGGCCTCAGTGATTGCCAGTTCCGGCTCCAACACTAACGAAAGATAGAGCCCGCCAGGTGATGACACCCAGGTGCGTCCCCACTGCCCCCGCCCCGCACTTTGCTGCCGAGCGATGACGACGGTTCCTGCCCCTCGGCCCTGCTCGACCAGTCGCCAGGCTTCTCGATTCGTCGAGGGCAAAGAATCATAAAGACAGAGATCAAGCTGTGGTCGCAAAGACGCTAGTGCGGGTAAGACCCCCAGCTCTTGAGCGGGTCGATTCAGGGCTTCGATAATGCGCCAGTGCTCCACGATATACACCCATTCTCATCGGTATGACGTCCGCTCGGTAACAGACAATTGCCACGGACAGTGAGCCCTAGAGTCTATGCAGTGCTGAGAGGCATGCCACTGCATTAAACTGCGTCTATACAACCTGCTTTACCGACTGCCCAGCATGCAAGAATCGACCAGTGGCTCGTGGGCATGGTGCACCCAAGCCGAGCATCCCTATCTCACAGCGACACTTCTAAAGCGGTGGCCCCATGGCTTTTTTACCCGGGCGTCTTGGCCCCAACCGCCTGAGGTCTTGAGTCAACAGCTCGCGCCCGGAGCCGTAATCTATCGTGCTCAGCAGGTTCATGGCAATCGGGTGCTGAGTCCCGATGATTTTTCTCAGGGGCCGGCGGCGACCCCTGACAGCCGACCGTCAGCCGATGCTGTGATGACCACCGGCTCGCAACAGGCGGCCTGGATCTGTACGGCTGATTGCACTCCCGTCTTGATCGGCGATGTCGCGACGGGGCAAGTTGCCGCCGTGCATGCGGGCTGGCGCGGCACGGCCCTGCGCATCGTCCCCACCACGATGGCCAAGATGCAGGCGCAAGGCAGCGAGCTCAAGAATTTGCGGATTGCGATGGGGCCCGCGATCGCGGGTCAGGTTTATCAAGTCTCAACCCAGGTGGCCACGGAAGTAGGGCGATCGCTATCGCTCCCCACCCAGAGTGACCACGAGCTAGTAGCCCATCTGCAAACCTTAGCACCAGCTCCGCTATTGCCCGATGCCGAACCCGGACGACTACGGTTAGATGTACGGCAGATCAATGCCCTGCAGCTATTCGCTTTAGGGCTGGAACCCCAGCAAATCGCGATCACCCCCCATTGCACTTATCAGGAACCCGACCGCTTTTTTTCCTATCGGCGATCGCACGAAAAAAAGGTGCAGTGGTCTGGCATTGTCAGCTGCTGAGATCTTCAGTAACCTCAGGATCGGCTTGACTTGACAGCGATGAAGGGGAGGAAGAGGAGGGAGTCTGTCCGTTAGGGGACTCGACATCGCCCGAGTAGGTACCATTATCAGTCGTTTGCGGCAGCGGCTCCAACTCTTGCCCCACGGGTGAAGGGGGCGGTGCCTCAACCACTTTGGCCGGGGGCGGGATGGCTTCCACGAGCGGCACCGTTTCGATCTCCAGCTTGGCTGGTCGACTGCCCCCCGATAGACGCTGCAGCAGCTTCGGCCTCTGATCGTGTAGCAGATAAATGATGCGATCACCGGTTTTCCAGCCGTCACTCTCTTGTAACGCAACCCACATATGGCGATCGCGTTTGACCAATAGCGGCATCAACTCGCCGTTGCGCATCAGCGCCCGCAGATGCGCCCGCTGCATCAGCGCTCCCTCTGTCCGCAGTTGAGTTTCGCCCAGTCTCACCCTCCCCTCACGCAAATAGCCGTTCCACTGCTTAAGGGCAATGGTGGGAAAAGTCGCCTTGGTAGACGCTGATTTTTGCCCCAAGCTCCCTTTTTTTGCCGAAGTTTCCTTCGCTGCATCTTCTTTGGGCCGCACGGCGATAATCCGGGGCAGTTGAAATTCTTCCTGGGCTTGCTGCGCCACCACCGCATTGATATCGCCGTTGTTGGTCATGGCCAACAGCGTCCTAGCCCCGCCAATCCCGGCTTCTTCCAGCACCTCAGCATCCAGGGCACTATTGACAAACACCGACAAGTTTTCCTGTTCGGCCCCGACACAAGCATCGGCGTTGGTATCGATCAGCGCCACCGGTTCGCCGTTTTCTTTAAACAAGCGAGCAATCAACAAGCTCAGCGGGCTGCAGCCTACAATCACGGCACCACTGCCCTCTTTTTGACCCGTCAGCCCCAGCAATCGGGCCAGCAAACTGGCCGTCAGCCCCTGAGAGAGCACGGTAATAATGATGGTCAAAAAGACCAGCGCCTTAATCGCATCGCCCCCGCTGATGCCCCGCTCAGTGAGCAAAATCGCGAATAAAGACGCGACCGAGGCCGACACAATGCCGCGCGGCGCAATCCAGCTCAAAAAGGCCTTTTGCCGCCAGTTCAAATCACTGGGAGCGGTGCAGATAAAGATGTTGAGGGGGCGCACCACGACCATTAACACAGTGACCGTGAGCACGGCGCCTCGGCCCAGCGCAAAAATACTGGCAATCGAGAGATCAGCCGCCAGCAGAATAAACAACACCGAGACGGCGAGAATGGTGAGCTGCCCCTTGAAGCGTCGTAGCAAGCGCTCATCGGGCACTGATAACGCTCGCAAAACGACGCCCGCCACGACTGTCGCCATCAGGCCCGATTCATCCTGAATTTCTTGCGCTACGCCATACAGCCCCCACAGAGTCGCCAGCACCACCAGATTGCGCAGTTCTTCCGTCAAAAACTGTGTCTTTTTGAGAAACAGGCCGAGCAACGCGCCGCCCAAACCACCAATCACGGCCCCCGTTCCCAAACGCACCGTCAGACCGCTGATGATTAGCCAGGGATCAGCATCGCCATTCAAAATAATGTCTAGGACGACCACAGCCAAAATCGCGCCAACGGGGTCAATGAGCACCCCTTCGCCTTCTAGCAAGGTCGCCACTTTGCGATCGACGGTGACTTGCCGCAGCAGCGGGTTGATGACGGTCGGCCCGGTGACAACCACCAACGAAGCATAGAGGAACGCCAGCGACCAGGGAAACTCTCCCAGCCAATGCGCGGCCATGCCGCCACCTAATAAGGTGATAAACACCCCGGTGGTGACCAAATTGCGCAGACTGTTGGAAACCCGATCTAATTCTTTGAGCTCTAAACTCAGCCCCCCTTCAAAAAGAATCAGGGCCACACAGAGGGAGACCAAAACTTCTAGGCCCACTCCCAGCTCTTGGGGTCGCACCAAGCCGATGCCGTCTGGCCCTAAACTCACCCCAAAGACCAGCAAGAAAATAATGCTGGGAACCTTAAGATATTCGCCGATGACCTGGGCGCTGATTCCGGCGAGGACGGTCAGGACAATCTGAATTGTGATCTCAAACGAGTTGTCCATAAGCGTTGCGCTGATCCAACAGCAAACCTGTTAGTGCAGCCGAGGCTGATGGCAGTCAGCCATCGACCTCAAACAGCAGCGCTGTATCCCCATAAAGCTTAAGTGTGACCGAAGATCCGGCGGCAGAGAGCTCACTAATAAAATCCATACATTCGTCAAGACAAAGCGGCCGGGTTGCTAGAAAAATTGAGGTTTCAAGACCCGCTGACCCGCTCACGAAAGTCCGGTAGATTTCAGACAGTTCAAGCGAAATCGATGGCTATCGCCGCCTGAACGTCATCAAACCCTATATAGTCCATCCAGCATAACACCTGATCCCAATCGGGGATTGGCAGGCGAAACCACCGCCAAAACGGCCCGCGATCGCCCCTCTATTTTCCCTCGCCAAGGGAAAGGTTCCCTAGGACTCATGGCGCCCCTGACGTAGGCCATAATACAAAGACCTTGCTGTTTGACTTGCGTCCTATGTCTGCCTTCATCCGCCCTGACCTGCAGGAGTTTTCGGCCTATCGTTCCCACGCTGCGGCCACGGAGCCCCAGCACGCTGACCCCATCGATCAGCTGGATACCAATGAATCTTCCTATGATCTACCGGCGCCCCTCAAGACGAAGCTGGCGCGGGAATATCAGATGAGCCTCGCAGCGAATCGCTACCCCGACGGCGATCATGGGGCATTACACCGAGCGATCGCGGCCTATGCAACCGCCGCCGCCCCCCAAGATTCACCGACTGTCACCGCCGCGCACATTACCGTTGGCAATGGTTCAGACGAGCTGATCCGCTCATTGCTGATTGCCACCTGCGTCGGACGGGCCGGGTCAATTTTAGTGGCTGAACCGACCTTCTCAATGTACAAAATCTTGGCCCAAACGCTGGGCGTTGAGGTGGTGAGCGTGGCCCGCGACGCGAATACCTTTGCCCTCAATTTGGCAGCAACTCAAGCCGCGATTACCCAGGCGACAACACCCGTGCGCATGGTGTTTATGGTGTCGCCCAACTCCCCTACAGGCAACGGCCTAACCGCAGCAGAGCTGACCTGGCTACGCAGCTTACCCACAGACATCTTAGTGGTGGTGGATGAGGCCTACTTTGAATTTAGCCAGCAGACGACCCTGGCAGACGCGCTGCAGCGACCCAACTGGATCGTGACGCGCACCTTTTCGAAAGCCTTTCGACTAGCGGCACATCGGGTGGGCTATGCGATCGCCGCCCCCCCCCTTATTGACGTGCTGGAAAAAGTGCGGCTGCCCTACAATCTGCCTAGCTTTTCTCAAACGGCGACCTTGCTGAGCCTGCACCATGCGCCTGAAATTTTGGCCACCATTCCAGAAATTCAGGCAGAGCGCGATCGCCTCATCACGGCGCTACAGGCATTACCCGATTGGCAGGTTTGGCCCAGCGACGCTAATTTCGTCTATTGCCGTCCCACGGTCAAAAGCTTGACGGACGTCTTCACTGGGCTGTATCAGCTGGGCAGCCGCATTCGCCAAACGGGCGGTGGCTTACGCATCACGATTGGCACCCCCGCCGAAAATAACCGCACGCTGGCGCACCTAAAAACGGTTTTGGCAGGCTAAAACTGCTTTCGGCGTCCCCGACGATCCAACATATAGATACGACTTCGACTTGATCACGTGATGACCGTGCACTAGCGCTGCCGTGATGATGGCTGCCGTGACTGCGGTTAGCTTCTGAGGCAGCAAGCCGGATATTAGACTTTATCGGAAATAAGAGAGGGGTCGATTTAACCCACCATTTCCCCTGATT
>ERZ1740060.764-NODE-764-length-13899-cov-3.850910_pt1 | contig 13899 bp, 10 predicted proteins | sample MGYA00581743_ERZ1740060 | MGnify/ENA primary metagenome ERZ1740060 (study PRJEB43018, sample SAMN04849235) | marine metagenome | isolation source: floating plastic debris | place: Pacific Ocean | collected 2008-08-27 | study: EMG produced TPA metagenomics assembly...
TTTTTGTAGCCGCACCCTTATAGGGTGACGGCGAGTTTGAAAACACACCCTAGGGTTAAACAATTGTTCAAGCGCTTCACAAGCAATCGGAGGCAATTCTCAATACTTATCCAACTAATGACCAGACCTATAATTCCGGAAACTCTACATTAGGTACTTCTCCAATATCAACACCTCATTACCAAAATTCTGCACCTAAATATCAACATCCAGTACCTTCTTACCATTATCCAGCATCAACTTCATCACCCAACTTTTTCCCTTATCCAAGATTACAAAAACCTTATTCTGCTCCTCTTGTGATTATTAATAATTTCTAATCTACAAACAAAAAAAGGCAATAATAATTTGTATTTTCAGCCTGTCTCGACGGGCTTAGCTTTTTTTAGAAAACAGGTGAAATCTGGATTTGAAGTCAATTACCCTCACTCGCGCACAGAGTAATTTAAAAACGACTGAAAGCCTTATTTCCTATAATTAATTTAGACTTTACCGCTTTAGAATTGATACTAAGGCGGTAAATTATGCTAGATAAATCATTTATCTATAAGTATTACAAATGAATAGGAAATGTAAATTTTATGTAAAGGTTGGTTTCGTATTGCCAAAATTACTGTTAATCTATGTAGGATAAATAACTCTATGATATAAATTGTTCTCCAATAATGTGTTTTCTATAGCCAAAATTACTATAAACCTGCATATTTAGACTTAGAAAATATTCTAGGTTTCCCTGTATTAAACAGCACCAGAGAATAATGACACCTGAAGAAGCTATAGTAATTTTGGATACTTTAATAAAACCCGAGCGCTTAAGTACGATTCAAGAACAAGTGTTCCGCCGATGCTGGGAAGGAAATACTTACCAAGAAATTGCAGAGAGTTGTGGTTATGATGCGGATTATATCCGGGTTGTGGGTTCTCAGCTATGGCAGAAACTATCATTAGTGTTTGGAGAGAAAATCACAAAAAACAATTTCCGTGCTGTTCTAAGACAGCAATTGCAAAATATTCCAGAGCAGAAGCAAGGGAAAGTAGAAGTAGAGCTTCCTAAAGGTGTGGTACCTTTAAATTCCAAGTTTTATATAGAACGTATCAACAAGTCGCTTTGCTACGAAACTATTTTGCAACCGGGGTCTTTGCTGCGGATAAAAGCCCCGATAAAAATGGGAAAAACTTCTTTAATGGTCAGGACTCTTGAACGAGCGAGACAATCTGAATTTGATACGGTTGCATTGAGTTTCCAAAAAGCTGATGCCAATATTTTTAAAGATTTGGAGCGATTATTAAAGTGGTTTTGTACAGCTATTGCTCGCGAACTACGTTTGGAGGGGGAGGAGTATCTAGTTGATAATTATTGGGATTCAAATTTTGGTAGTAAAAGCAATTGTACGGATTATTTTCAAGAGCGCGTATTATCAGCACGCAAGAAGCCTTTAGTTTTGGCTCTGGATAGAGTTGATGAAGTATTTCGCTATCTAGAAGTCGCGGATGATTTTTTTAGTATGCTGCGTTCTTGGTATGAAGAAGCAGCTTATGGTACCGAAGGAAGCGAGATTTGGCAAAATCTACGATTAATTATTATCCATTCTACTGAAGTTTACATCCCTCTGGATACCAATAAATCTCCTTTTAATGTGGGAGTTGCTATTGAGTTAGAACCATTTAATTCCGAACAGGTATATAGTTTAGCTCGAATTCATGGATTGGAATTATCACACCAGATGCGAGATGGATTAATGCAGCTTTTGGGGGGTCATCCGTTTCTGGTTCGGCTTGCTTTATACAATTTGGCATTGGAATATCTGACTTGGGAAGAATTATTACAGACTGCTGCTACAGAAGCGGGAATTTATCGCAGCCATTTACATCAGCTTTTAGGATATCTCCAAGAAGATATGGAATTGATGGTAGCATACGAGCAAGTTATCCAATCGGTAGAAGCTGTTGAATTGGAACAGATGCTAGCTTTTAAGTTACATAGTATGGGATTAATTTCTCTTAGTGGTAATTCTGTTATGCCTAGCTGCGAGTTGTATCGGCAGTATTTTCTTGGGCAAATTAAAATTTGATACGAATTAATATATAGTTAAATTATTTTTGATTCCAAAACGTTATATTTAATAATTTAAAAGTCATTAAATTTTCCCACAAAGATAGGAATGCAAGTCTAATTTACTAATAGTAAAACGAAAGTGAAATTATCTATTTTTTATTATTTATGATTATATTTTCCCAGACATTTAAAATTGGAATGACTATATAAGTAGCTAGGTAAAATAAAATATAAAACCTCACCCTCAGTGCCTCCTTATTAAGGAGAATGAAGCCGGAAGCAATGTGAAATTTTATCTTATATTTAATAATGCCTATCTACTTATATAAATTACGTTGACAGACAAATTATAGAAAAAGATTACAAGTCATAGTGGTGCATATAAATAACCGGGTTTCTTGCTGCTAGCTAATTTTAATCAGAGCAGGATAATCGAAAATATAAAATTGAAATGACTACTGAAAAAACAAGCAATTACCGATATCAAGTTGGCGGACGTTTGCCGATTAATGCTCCTAGCTATGTGATGCGACAAGCTGACGAGGAATTGTACCAAGCTTTAAAGGCAAAAGAGATTTGTTATGTATTTAATTGCCGACAAATAGGTAAGTCCAGTTTGCAGGTGCAAGTAACTAAGCGATTAATTAATGACGGTATCGCTTGTGGAGTAGTAGATTTGTCTGCTCTTGGCAGTCATAATACTACGGAACAACAGTGGTACGCTGACATTATTCTTTCTTTAGTCCGTAGTTTTCGGCTCAATCAACAGTTCAATTTACGCAACTGGTTAAAGGAGCGTCAAGATATTTCCCCAGTGCGTCGATTGGGTGAGTTTTTAGAAGATATTTTACCCAATTTTATTTCACAACCAATTGTACTTTTTATTGATGAGATTGAAAGTACTTTAAATTTAACTTTCAACGCTGACGATTTTTTTGCTCTCATCCGCGCTTGCTATCAATATTAGCTCATCACTTTTGCTTTGTTAGGAGTAGCAACACCGTCAGATTTAATCGTAAATAAGAATAGAGCGCCTTTTAATATTGGTCAAGCTATTGAATTGACTGGATTTACTTTTAAAGAAGCTGAACCATTAATTAAAGGTTTGGTGGGTAAAGTGGACAATCCTCAACAAGTCCTTAAGGATATATTGAGTTGGACTGGTGGACAACCGTTTTTAACTCAAAAATTGTGTAGGTTAATTGTTCAACACTACAATACGGTTGCTTCTCCTCAAATCAGTATTTCTGAGTTAGTTAAAACCGATATTACCGATAATTGGGCAGCAAAAGACGAACCACCCCACTTGCGAACCATAAGCGATCGCCTTTTGAGAAATGGGAAGCGAGTCGGACGTGTGTTAGGACTTTATCAGAAAATTTTAGAGTTGGGGTCAATACCAGCTTCGGAAGCCAGAGAAGAACAGGTGGAATTGCTTCTGGGTGGGTTAGTAAAGAGAGAAAACGGGCAACTGTTGATTTACAATCGCATTTATGGGCAAATATTTAACAACGACTGGGTAGAACAGCAATTAGCAAAACTTAGACCTTATTCTGAATCCTTGAAAGCTTGGTTAAATTCCAATCGTCAGGATGAGTCACAACTGTTGCGGGGTTTATCTCTAGCAAATGCCCAAAATTGGGCAGATAGCCATAGTTTGACTGAACTAGATTATCAGTATTTAGCTGCGAGTCATGCACTAAGCAATCTGGAAATTCAAAAAGTTGTCATGGCCCGAACTCAAGAAGCTGAAGCGCGATTGGTAAAACAGCGACAAGTATCTAGGTTGCAAAGATTATTACTAGGTTCAGTATTAGCTGTTTCTGTTTCTGCTGGTTTCGGAATAATAGCTTTTTTTGAGTCCCGCAAAGTATACGTGAATGAAATTAAAACTATAGTTGCTGCTTCTGAAGAATATTTTGCTTTAAATCGAAGTTTGGATGCTGCATTTGAAGCATTAAAAGCAAGACAAAAATTGAAGAATTTATATTGGGTAGATCAAAATCTGGAGACTCAGGTAGAAAAAGCTTTATTACAAGTAGCTTATCAGGTAAAAGAGAAAAATATTTTTTCCCAGCATAAAGGAGCAGTTGACAAAGTTGCATTCAGTCCCAACGGGAAATTAATCGCTTCAGCAAGTCAAGATAAAACCGTTAAACTCTGGCAAACTGATGGTACTTTAATCAGAACTTTGGGAGGTATCCAAAGTCATAGTGATTGGGTTCGAGGAGTAGCTTTCAGCCCCGATGGGAAATGTATTGCTTCTGCTTCTGGAGATGGAACTGTCAAACTTTGGAAGATAGACGGGACATTAATAAATACTTTTAAAGGTCATATTGGAAGTGTGAATAGCGTTGCTTTTAGTTCCGATGGAAAATATATTGCTTCTGCTTCTGATGACAAAACTATCAAAATCTGGCAAGCCAATGGTAAGGAAGTAAGGACTTTGAAAGGACATACAGATAGAGTTCGAGGAGTTACTTTCAATCCCGACAATCAAACCATCGCTTCAGCGAGTGGAGATGCTAGTATCAAGCTTTGGAAAATTGATGGGACTTTAAAGAAAACTCTCAAAGGACATGATTCTGCTGTTAACAGAGTCATGTTCAGTCCTGATGGTAAAATCATTGCTTCGGCTTCTGATGACAATACCGTTAAACTTTGGCAACTGAACGGTAAGGAGAAATTTACTTTTAAAAAACATGAAGCAGCAGTTTATGGTATTGCTTTTAGCAGGGATGGTAAAACTATTGCTTCGGCTTCTGACGATAAAACCATTAAACTTTGGCAACCAAATGGAAATTTGCTCCGCAGCCTCAGAGTACATAATGAAGAAGTTAGATCGGTTGCTTTTAGCCCTGATGGTGAAGTTATAGCTTCAGGTTCCCAGGACAGTAGCGTAGCACTTTGGCGACCAAACAATACTTTACTTACGATATTAACGGGACATAGAAGTGAGATACAAAGCGTTGCGTTTAGTCCAAATGGGGAAATAGTTGCTTCGGCTTCTGATAACAAGAGTATTAAACTTTGGACTCCTCAAGGAAAATTGATTATGGCTCTGGGGAAATATAGCAATATAGCAAAGAGTGATAATCATAAAGTTGAAGATGTTGCTTTTAGCCCCGATGGTAAAATTATCGCTTCTACCTCGGAATATAATGCTGTCAGGCTTTGGAAATTAAATAAAAATCAAAAATACACCCCATTCGCAATCTTAAAAGGTCATAAAGACGAAGTTAAAGGAGTTGCTTTTAGTATTGACGGAAAAATTATTGCCACTGCTTCTAAGGATGAGACTATCAAGCTGTGGAATGTCAATGGCAAGTTAATTAAAACCCTTAAAGGACATAGGGGTAAAGTGGAAGCAGTGACTTTCAGCCCTAACGGTAAATTTATCGCTTCTGCTAGTGGAGATACAACAATTAAACTCTGGAATATTAGCGGTGAATTGATAAAAAATCTTAAAGGACACAGCAGAAAAGTAGAGGATGTTGCATTTAGCCCTGACGGTAAATTTATCGCTTCTGCGAGCGAAGACAAAACCATAAAATTATGGGATTCTAATGGTACTTTAATCAACTCCTGGGAAGCCCATACAGATAAAGTTAAAGCAGTTGTTTTTCACCCCATAAAAAAATATATGCTTGTTTCTGCAAGTGGAGATACAACCATTAAACTCTGGAAAATTAACGATTATTTGGAAATAATACCCACTTTAAAAAGACCACCGCTCAAAGGTCATGCTGGTGCAGTAAATGGAATTGCTTTTAGTCCTGATGGTAAAAAACTTGCTTCAGCTAGTGATGATAACAAAGTTATTTTATGGGATTTGGAAACAAAAGTTCTTAAAACTGAAAGCGCGCTAGAACATCTTTGCGATTGGATGCAGGATTATCTGAAAAATAATAAGAAAGATGAGCATTTATGTGATGGAATTAATACTGGGAAAAAAAGTTAACTATAATCTTATTTACATGAATGGCTTCAGGTTATCTAAATCGGCTATTTGTATTTTATTGCCATTACGAAACATTCTTTTTTGTAAGTGAGGAAAATCGGCAATTTCATACTCCCGTCTTTCTCCACCCATGATATAAATTAATTCTTCTTCAAAAGGGTTTTGTAAGTGATGTGCGACGGAAGGAGTGGGAAAACCCATAAAATCACCTTCTTCTACCTCGAATTCTTCGTTATCTATTTCCGCTATTCCTTTTCCTGAAAGTATATAAATAAATTCTTCTTCAAATTCGTGGGAATGATAGATAAATGATTCCTTTCCTGGTGCTATTTTTGCTAAATGAAATCCTATTCTTTGTAAACCTACTGCTTCGCTGAGGGAAGCTCCGCTGATTTCTGAATTTGGATTAAATGGATGAGAAAATTTTTTTTCGGGAATTTGTTTGATTGCTTCTGCTTTTAAGATTGGATTTGATTTTTCGTTGTTGTTATTCATGGTTTTAATTATAAATAAACTACCTAAATTCTAAAAACGCAGGGTTAAGAATTAAAATAAAATATATATAAATTAATATTTTTTTGCTAAAATTACATAATCATCTAATGCTTAGTTTGATTCAAATTTTTGATTGAAATATTGTTCAAGTATGGGACTAAGATGTGGTTGTTTTGGTAGTTTTTCTCTAGCAAATTTAGAAAAATTGCTCCCTTTGAGGGAACCTCTTATTCCTGTTGAAGTTAAATACTTGTACCATACTAACTCTAATCCTAGTTCTCCTAAAAACTTATTTACTAATCTTTTCTCTTGTTGGTGGTCTTCACATTGGTAAGCATCATAACCCTTATATAATGATTTATCTTGAATAATTAACAGCGCATAACCATTATCTTTTAAACTGCTATCAATTATCTGTGTATAAATTTTGTTTGCTTCGGACTTTTGCAGCGCATCTTTGAAAAAGCAGTGAGAAATCACAACGAAATCAAAAAAATCTGTTGGTATCTTATTTGATTGCTGATTCCAATTAAATATATCTGAAGTTACGAAGCGAAAAAAAGCATTAACGGGACTTTTTCTTGATTCTATATATCTTCGCCAAAATTGCAAACCCCGAAACTGAAATGCATTCTGCTTTTCTAATGAATAATAAGAGATATGCATCTGGGGAATTTTAAAAAAGCCGCTAGTACTTTGCAAAAATAAAGCTAAACCATAAGCTACTGTTCCCGGTCCTGCTGCAATATCAAGGATGTTAACATTAGTTGGTAAAAGCCCAGATTCATAAATTAAAAACCAAGCTAAATAGACACAATATACATTTTCTAAGAAATACTTCATATAGTAAACGTGTGGAGTCAGACTAAAACGATAATCTGGGTCTTTTCCGCACTTTAAACTATTGATATCTTCTAAAGCATCTTCGAGTTTAATATCTAATTGTTTATCAGGAATTCTATTAAATTCTTCTTTGAGGTATTCAACTAATTGAGCTTCAAAATCATCAAATATTCTTTCATCTATACCAGTACATTGCAATTTATTTTCATCATGTTGAATTAAATTAAATGCTTTGTGAATAAATTTAATAAATTCTGGGTCTGAAGTTAATCTAAAATTATCTCTATTTTGATTTTCAACAGCTACTGATAAATCCGGCTTTTGTTCTAATTCTTGTAATGCAGTATTGAGTTTACTGCTTAAAATTTTTGTTTCTTGTTTGTATTGTTTTGCGGAATCTTCAAGCTGTAATTTATCTCTAAATAGCCTTTCTAAATATGATAATTTTGCACCAGATTTTTCAATTACTCGCAACAACTTTATTGCTTGAAGCTTGTTACCCTGTTGCAAAAATAATTTAAACTGAAAAGAGCGCCACCATTTAGAGATAAGATTATTCATAACCAAAACCGTCTTTTCCTTCCCTTATTTCTACATTAGAAAGGTTAGACATTAATTTTTCTTTGAATCTTATATAGCTTACTTTTTCTTCGTCGTACCACCAAGCGTATTTCTGCTTAACTTCTTCTACTTCTTCACGAGTTGTAGCAACGAGCGAACGATTTTGGCTAGGGTGAAAATTCTGAATTACGACTCTATCCGCTATTTTTAATTTGTTGATAAAAGTTGCTTCGTCTTTCTCTAAAGTCGGAAGTAAAGGAGTAATTGTAATTGAAACTTTAGGGATAAAACCTTTATCAGAATCAATACTTTGCTTAACTTTTTGAATCGCGTTTATTCTGGCTCGAATACTTGGCGATCGCGGTTCAAAGTCTCGTCTCACGGATTCGCTACCGGTAGGAATACTCATATTAACTCGCAGATGCTTAAATTGCTGTAAAAAATCAATATCTCTAGTAATAATCGGACTGCGAGTTTGAATTACTAATATTGGACGATAAGGATGCATTACTTCTAATAAAGAACGAGTTAACTTATGTTGAGATTCTATTGGTTGATATGGGTCTGTAACGCTACTCATATAAATTCTAGGAGGTTTATCGGGATTTTTTTTATACCACCGCTCTAATTCTTTTTCTAAAATTTCCGCAGCATTTTCTTTGATAATGACCCATTTTCCCCAATCCTCGCGCATCTTTGGGTTAGGGCTAAAAGCCGCAGCATAACAATAACTACAGCCATATTGACAGCCACGATAGGGATTTAAAGTAAAGTCATAAGCATTAATAAATCCACTTGCTTTTGTTAGTAAAGATTTAGCATTTTGTTCGTAAACGTTAATATCTCCGAATACTTCTTTAACTAATTTTGTTGGAGTATTGATACAGTAATATTGATATGCTGGTTTTGGCATTATGAAAGATATTATAATTTTGGATAAAAAAAGATAGGTTGTATTTCTAAGTTAACCTACCCTACTCTATATATGATTTTATTCTAACTATTATGGTGCATTGCACTCCACAAAAACATACCCTACTAATTGATACTTTTTTACTAATTACTGGTCGTTGTCCCAAGATGCACGCTGGTAAAATAAGTCATATAAACAAAACCTTTTTCATCCTGAAATTGCTGATATAACTTATCAAAATCAGCAATCAAGTTATCGTAATCTTCTCCCGATTTAGGAAGATAAGAAACACTCATTGCACGTCCGATTAATCCAGTGAAATCTAATTGTTGTTGATAAACAAAAGAATATTCTTGAAAGTTTTGAAAATAATTTGTTTCTTTTAAAGGTTCAACAGATTTCATCTTCGCTTCTGCTGGATGATTTTTCGATGCTTCACGGATAATTCTGCTATATTCTGCGGTAAATTCATCTTTTTCGTCGCGAAAATTCCACACAACTGCTAATCTTCCTTTCGGTTTCAAAATACGCTGAAATTCCGCTAAAGTTGGTTCGGGAGTAAACCAGTGAAACGCTTGAAAAGAAGTTACTAAATCAACCGATGCATCTGGTAAATTAGTATTTTCTGCGGTTCCATTTTTCCATTCCACCGAAGATGTATTATCTCTAATCCCAGCGTTTCTCATTCCTTCATTTGGTTCGATAGCAATTACTTTCACATCACGAGTAGCTAATAATCGCGAAGAAATTCCCGTACCCGCTCCAATATCTGCTGCTGTAATTGGTAAAGTGAAATTTTCGAGGATTTTATCAATTGCTGCTGTTGGATAGCTGGGACGATATTTTACGTAATCTTCAACTCTATCGGTAAATCTATTTTGGGGATTGAGTGTATGTAATGGTGTTAGTTGTTTGTTAGTTTCGGTCATTAGAAAACAGTATAAACACTTCTATAAACCTCACTCCCTTCCCCTCTCCTTGTCAAGCGAGGGGTGAGATAAGGACTGAAATTAAATTTAAGAAATACTTGCTAAATGTACGCTATTGCGATAAATAAGATAAACGTAACCATCTGAATTACAAAAGCGCTGATACAAATCTTCTAAACCATCAACAAGTTGCTTTTGTACTGTTTCTTCCGAGGAAATAAACGAAACACTTTTAGCCAGACCAATTAAACTTGGTAAATCTAATTCTTGTTGATAAGGGAATTTATAGTAATCAATATATTCAAATTCCAAACTTTTTCTCACGGGTTCAATTTTAGAACTAAAATCTGTTGGTGGACGATTATTTGCAGCTTTACTAACTAATTCACCATAAGCTTGTGTAAATTCATCTTCGCGATTGATATCTTGAAAAACTATCGCTAATCTTCCTTGTTCTTTAAGAATACGACGAAATTCTATTAAAGTTGGCTGAGGATTAAACCAGTGAAAAGATTGAAAACAAGTGATTAAATCAACCGAAGCATTGGGTAAATTAGTTTCTTCCGCACTTCCATTTTTCCATTCAACATTTTGATGCTTTTCAGCAGCTTCTCTCATCGCTGAATTTGGTTCAATAGCAATTACACTTAAACCTTTATTAGCTAATTGACGCGCAGAAATTCCCGTCCCAGCACCAATATCTGCTGCTACAATTTTATTTAGTGAGACGAAATTATCTAATATTTTATTAATAACTGTATTTGGATAAATCGGACGGTATTTTGTGTAATTTTCTGCTTTATCCGAGAAACGAGTTAACGGGTTGAGGTTGTATAGAGGTGTGGTGAAATTCATTTAGTAACTTAATGGAGATGCAATAAAAATTTTACCTCACCCTGTCCTTGCGGACATCCCTCCTTATTAAGAAGAGGGAAAATAGTCAATAATAAACATTAAAAATTCTACTGCGATATTAACATTCATCTAATTACAGCGATTACAACATTTTTTTACAAATACAATGACTAATTTACCAGTTCCCGGTCCTCGACCTTTACCGTTAATTGGAAGAAATATATTAGTATCAAAATTTGTCAAAGATTCTCTAGGATTTACAAGTCAATTATTCCAAAAATACGGTAATTTAGTTTCCCTTGCTCGTGGTGGTGGAACTAATCTTTATTCTCCTTTACCAAATTGTCCCGGTACTGTTTTTACTTATGGTTCTGAGAACCTTCAAAAGGTAACGACTCAACATGAAATTTATTATAAATATCCTTTGACCGGTGGACTTTACAGCAGACGAGATGAATCTTCCCGAACCGAACCGTTAAAACATTTTGGTGTGGGTTTATTTGGTGTAAATAACAACGAACATCGTCGTCACCGTCAGCTATTAATGCCAGCTTTTCACCAAAAACGTATCGAGTCTTACCGTGATACCTTCGTCGAAATTACTGAATTGGTGAGTCAAGAAATCGAAGTTAATCAAGTCACAAATATCGCTAAATTAATGCGAATTCTGACATTGAGAATAGCTTCCAAGACATTATTCGGTGTTGATATTGGTGATAAAGGTAGTATAAGCGCTGCACTTCTTCAAAAAATCTGAATTTCCTAGTTTTGGGCATAATAAACTTAGATCGTCTGCAAAAAATCGGAATTTAATTAGGTAATCCCACAACAATGGTATTACCTTTAGCTTTACCTGGTTTTTCTTTCCACAGAATGATGACTTTAATGGCTGAATTAGACGAGGATATGCGGGAGATAATTCGTTCTCGAAAAGCTTTAGATAGCGATACGGGAGACGTGCTTTCGATGTTGATTAAAGCAAGGGATGCTGAAACCGGGATGACATTGAGCGAAGACGAATTACTCGGACACGTCAGCGTAATATTTGCTGCTGGACATGAAACCAGCGCTAATGCTTTATCTTGGACATTATTTATACTTTCCCAACACCCAGAAATAGCAGCTGATTTATTAGACGAACTCGATACGGTATTAAAGGGAAAAGCACCAACCGTCGAACAATTGCAGCAATTACCGTTATTGGAGCGAGTAATTAAAGAAAGCATGCGGGTATTACCACCCGTACCTTGGAATGCTCGGGTTACATCTCAGCCTACAGTATTGGAAGGATATGAATTACCAACAGGAACCGAAGTTTGGGTGAGCATTTATCATACTCATAAGAATCCCGAGATTTATCCAGAACCTTTGAGATTTAATCCCCGACGTTGGGAAACTTTAGAAGTAGATAATTTTCAATATAATCCCTTCAGCGCTGGTTCCCGAAAATGCATTGGAGCGGGTTTTGCGATGATGGAAATTAAGATTGTATTAGCGATTTTGCTGCAAAAATTCCGCTTTCAATGTTTACCACAACAGATAATTAATCGTAGCGCTTTAATTGTTTTAGCAGCAAAAGGTGGATTACCAATGTTGGTTAGTCAGCAAGATAGAGATTTTCATCAAGGTGTTGGAGGAGTGAAGGGGAATATTAAGGAATTGGTTGAATTGCAATAATTAGTTATCAGTTATCAGTTATCAGTTAATAATTAAAAATAAATCCCTCAGACTGGAAGTCTGGGGCTAAAGAAACAAAGCCCACCTGCGTGGGCTAATAAATAACAGAATATATTATTATTGTTTTCGTTGGTTATACTTTAGTGAATGGTATATGAAAAAGAAGATACTGAAGATAAATTGAAAAAGTCCAATAAATAAAGCGAATACTAAAAACACATTATCGCGTTCTTTATCAGGATGAATAATTTCTTTTTTTAAAACTCCATTAATGTATCTACGTTCTATTTTTGGAGCAGCACATTTATATTGATATTCAACTGTAAACTTTTCATATTTTTCATAATCGTTAAACCAATTCTCTTCACAAATATAATCATAAAAATCTTCAATTTCACGATTATATGTCATGCGGTTATACAATTTACCCTGAAAGTATTGATTTGATTCAATCGTATTACCTTTACTACCTGTAATTCTACTTTCTAAAATAATATTGCTATCTGGATGGTACTTATTTATGACTTTAAAACCATCAGGAGTATCAACTGTTTCAGTTTTAGCTGTAATAATAGAATGAAATTCTGGATTGTATTTCAGTAAAATATTTTTTGCAGCAACTTCATTTTCTTCTAAATTTCCTGATTTATCTATATAATAAGCACCTGTTTCATAACATTCTGCGATACATAACATCATGTTGGCCAAGCTTCTATGAATTATATCTATTCCTTCATATGTACGTAAAATAGGCGAATTTTCTGTATTTTCTTCAGCACCAACTGCTGAAAAAAATTTTCCCTCAAATTCAAATAGGGGAAACCAACCAAACGGAAGCGATAAACCCCAAGCTTCTTCCATAAGCTTTAATTCTTCTAATGCTTCTTCTAAAGAAATAAATCGGTAATATCGAAAAAAACAACTCCCATCATCAATCATCCCATTTCTCCACTGATAAAGCTCATAAACTTCTTGAGTTAATCGAAATGGTAAATCTTTGGCTTTTTCTTCTATTTCTTCAATAGTTAATCCTGGTTGTAGAGATTCAATTGTAGAAGGTTTATTATTCTCAAACCAACTTAAAATTCTATATAAAGCATTTGTTAATTCTGACATCTGTAAACATATTTTTAATTTCATCAATAATTCTTAGAATAAGCCCTATCTCAAAAATAGTACATATGCTCTGACAAATCTTCATCAAATTACCCCTTGCACATGACGTTACGTCAGGTTCTAGGATGAATTTATCAACCGCATTTCTCTGGTCAAATAAGCGGAGGTGAAGATGTCTGAAGCTATGAAAATTGGAGAATTAGCAAAACAAACGGGACTCTCAATTAGAACTTTGCATTATTACGACGAAATAGGATTGCTTTGTCCTTCCCATCGAAATGATATTGGACACCGATTGTATAGCGACGAAGATATTATTCGGTTGCAGCAAATTCTATCTCTCAGACAGTTGGGTTTTGCTTTGAAAGAGATTCGCGAATGTTTGGAGAATCCGGATTTTTCGCTTTCCCAAGTTATTAATTTACATCGAGACAAAATGCGAGAACAAATCGCTTTATCTCATACTATACTCGAACGTTTAAACGGTGAAGCC
>ERZ1740060.765-NODE-765-length-13897-cov-64.431079_pt1 | contig 13897 bp, 12 predicted proteins | sample MGYA00581743_ERZ1740060 | MGnify/ENA primary metagenome ERZ1740060 (study PRJEB43018, sample SAMN04849235) | marine metagenome | isolation source: floating plastic debris | place: Pacific Ocean | collected 2008-08-27 | study: EMG produced TPA metagenomics...
ATTACCCGCTAACGCATTCCGTCAACCGTTTGGGCGGCGAGTCTGTCTAGGCTAATGTTAAGGCGGCAGTGATATATTCACAAATGCAAAGCTAATAGGCTGCAGTAAAGAACTGATGGTTTCCATTTAATGACATTGCGTTGTATGGCGAGTAACTGTTTCTGTATACTCTATCAACGTTGAATTTTTTTTTTTATCTGGCTAGGAAAGTTAATTTGCTTTTTTTAGTGTCAATATCGCTCAACTTATTATTGTAAACACTGTTACATGGATTTTATATACTGAATCCTTGGTTGAGTGAAACTTTGATTTGCTTTTTGCTAGTATCTTTGTGAACATTAATCCATTTCTGGTGTTTATGTATTCTAACCTTTATTTATTTACACGGAGATGTGAAAAATGTATAATATAAGTAAAATAAAAACAAGGATTAAGTGTTAAAAGTATTAGCTATTTGTTTTTTAATAAAAGGGAAGTCGATCAACTTTGAATCTTCTAATCCAGTGTAGTGTTGTTTAAAAAACGTAAATATAAATGCATCATTTGCAGCCGTGTCACCATTATCGTTTAAAAAGTTTATAATCTTTTCAGGAGACAAACCCCGAGCCATATGGAGAAGGAAGAACACACAGTATTGTCCGCAGACTGTAGTTAGTAAGCTCTGTAACTGAACATCGTTATAGTCCCATTTTTGTGTTGTATCAAGGACAGTAGCAGCCTCGGGGAAGTTTGCGGGAGACATTCCGTATGAATCGAAGTAATATCCAATATTTTCTGATGACTTTATTATCGCAACCCAGTGTTCACCTTCACTTGATATTGGTTTTGTGTTGACCACCAGGCAGCAGGGGTAGCTAAGAGCCGATAGTGGTATAAGATCAGATGGAAATACTCCGAGAAAGTTTATATTGTCTATAAATTGGTCTTGCTTGAGTATGGAGTAGATTTCACTAGAATTCATGGTGTATGTTCATACAAAATAGTCCATAAGCACAGCTCTGTTTTTGTCGATACTGATCTTTGAATCGAATTCTGAGTACACAATTACGTTGACTGGTGCTGCGAGTCCTGCGGAGAATTTGAGCTCTAGCCTGATGTTTCCCTTTTTTATAAGGTGATAGCAACCTGTATCTTCAAGGTCAGGTGAAAGGTCAAATGCTAACAGTGCATAACCTTGATTGTATTCTGTTCTGGTAATGTCTAGACCACTATCTTGGAATGACTTTCCGGTTGACTCTAGTAGTGTAAAATAGTTTCTCAGCGTAAGTCCATTAGCGAAGTCTGAGATCAAAGGCTTTTGAGGTAGCATCTTTCCATTGACATATAAGCAGCAGTACTTTAGGCCAAAGTGTTTGAAGTTGAAGGGATTTTTTTCGTATTTGCCTTCATATGAAGAAGAGTCTACGATTCCAACAACGATTCTTTTCGGCATTTGGCCAGAAAATAGGTTTTCTTCAGTTAATGATAGAGATCCTATTGGTACTGTCAGACTCTTCATCATCACCCGTCGAATGGGATACAATGCTGGTTGCAGCTGGGTGTCCATCTTTTCTATGTGCTTTTCTTTAATGCCTTTGTTGAGAGAGACTTTTCTCACGAAGAATGAGGCGTTGGTGATTTTTATTTTGAATGTTGCATCTGCAGCAGCCATGAGCACCAACTCGTCTGTATTTCTAATTAATTTGAGCTTCAGTGTTACTCCATTGACAATGTATCTATGCTGGTAAAAAATATCGCTGTGAGGCCTGCCAATGACTTGTACTGTTTTGCTCTCGGTGAAATGGTTTCGACGTTCAACAAGACCTGTGTTGTCACCAGCGATGTTCTCCATTTTGTTTGGGGTGTCTTTAGAAAATAGTGACATTGATAGCTGTTTTCTCCCTTCATCTGATGTATAGCTCAGGAGTGTCTCAAAAAGTGCTCGATAATGATATAAATTTGAAGAATCGCTAATCAGTGTATCATTTAAACTTACATCAATTTGTTTGAAAAGAGTCTGTCCGATAAGATTTATTGGACCAACAACATCATCATTTGCTAAGTTGGAGCCGTCTGCTTTGGTAATCTTGAGTTCTAATAAAAGGTAGCTATTTAATAAATCAATATAATCGCTTCCAACTCCGCTGACCTCAAACTTAATAGGTCCATCATCTGATAAGTTACTACGTGGAAGATATTCTGTCGTGTAACCATTTTCAACAGCTGCTTGAGTGGGAAGATCATCAAACAGCTGTAATTCAGGTTTGGCTGCGAGACAGCTATGTTCAAAAATAAATGAGTCGGACATATTAATTAAAAATATCTCGAGGTGCTCTGCCTTTAACCGAATTATTTTGTCTGATGGTTGTGTATGATGTTCTCTTTCTTTTATTCTTTTTAGATTTTGTTGGCGCTCTTTTTCGCTTTCTTTGATTGGTTGAATTGGTTAAAGTGTTGTTAATCAAGTCTGAGCCAGCTTGTGTTAAATTTCGGATAGCTGACTGTTTTAGGTTTTTTCCATCTAAACCTTCGCTTAAAATATTGAATCCTGTTTTTAGCGCTGTTTTACCTAAACGTTTAGCACCGCTTTTTAACATTGGAAGTGCAGTGCTTTTCAAAACTGGCAAAACAGATTTGAATAGCCCTCCAATTATACTGCCGATACCATACCCTTTTTGGTATGATGGTCCTCTAAATACTGGTATTGGACCACCGCCTTTTTGATTGTAAAATTCTTTATATTGTTTGCTTGCCACATCTTCATTGAATGGAACTACTCTCATTTTAAACCAAAACCATGGGCTTTACTCTGCGGAAACCAAGTGTTACTATGGTTCGACCTGTTGTAAATGGAACAATATCGCCTGTATCACTCCTTAAATATATACTTATCTGTCTGAATCTGTTTTTACTAACTGGTACGTATTGAATTTTTTGATATTCTACGTATTGAGTTGTCCAATGCTTAGAGTTATTGACTGGAACAATTCTCAGCAAAGGAGCTTCGATCTCACCGACACGTGAATTTTGTACTATATCTGAGTACACGTAGATGCTTTTTACAGGATTCATGTTTGGAAACTGGCTAACTTTAGTAGTATATACTTCTGGCCTCTTGTCATCATAGTTTACAAAATTTCTAAATATTGTTCTTTCTCTACCCTTTGCTATCCCTAACATTTCTCCAAGATCTTCGTCAATGGCTACATTAATTCCATAAGACCTGAATGTAATTGTGACTCTTCCGCTAATATCATCTACACCAAATTCTACTTTCATCGGTTCATTTCCGTAATAAACTTTTAGTTGTTGATTGAGAGCGTTGCATATATCGATTGGTGAAGGATAATAACCCACTTTGAAGTCAATGGTCACAAATTTAGGTGGGGTACCTGTCTCTATGATCATTATTTTACCATCCTGTAGGTTGTACCAGCTTTTTTCAAATTGCATTTCTAATAGACCAACCTCCCATTGTCCAGGGGGTAAGATGATCTCCTCTGAAAACTGAACGGTATAGCTTGTAAGAGAATTGTTGGGGAAATGCTCCATAGAAGCATTGCTTGGCAGCACAACCCTCATTTTGACAAATGATTGTTTCATCAGCTGTGACTAGTTTTTATAATTGTCTAAAATATCCTTCTCGTCTACATAAGAGTTAAATGAGTCAGGATATCCGCTCCACTTCACCAAATATTGTGTTTTTCCTCTCACTTTACGCTTGCCTAATATGGCTTCAATTCTATATATGTTGTCAGTTTTTACTTTTTGGAGTTCTTTTTCATACCATGTTCCTTTTAAATAATCTCCAGCTTGATCTCTAAGAGAATAGACAGGTGGAATGGTGTGATGGCGGTCAGCTACCACAAAGATTTCATCGCTCCATAACGGCAGATATCCTTTTTTAAAAACTGTACTGTATTTAGAAATTCGAACTGTATCACCTTCTTTAAACTTAAATCTAGCTTTTGCTGACTCAGCTCTCATGAAGCGATCATTGTATAGTTGATGCCAGAGAGCTTCTTGATTGTGATAATTTACATCTGTAGGCCTCATGTTCAATGATGAATGGTAACTGTTGTTGTAGGATATCATGATGTCTGGAAGAATATCTATCCATCTATATGTTCCAGTGTAGGTAAAATACCGAAACATAGTACTTTTGATTGTTTTTTGTAACCTTTCTACTATTGAAGCTTTTGTTTCCTGATTTTCAGTAGAGTAAAGTTTGATATCATAGTCAGCTAGAAAATTTTGGAATTCTTTGTTATAAAACTCTCTTCCTTTGTCAGTGTGAAGGTAGCGACAAATTCTGTTGTCATCATCAAATATTGATTGGAAAGCTGCTACCATTTCTTTTCCTGACTTTGTTTTTATTGGTCTTGCCCAAGCATATCTTGAAAAAACATCGATACAAAACAATATGTATCGATGGCCATCATTGTCGTTTGTGAACTGTACCAAATCTGTGAGATCTGCTTGAAATGTGCTATCGATGCCACTCACTATGAACTTTCTCCGTTTGAAAGTTTTTACTGCGGGTCGATGCAAGGTGTAAGTATCTTTACTACTCAACCAATGTTTTATTTTAGCAGTGGAGATGTTTTTGACTTGTTTTTTTAACTTTCTTTTGCCTCCAAAACTACCAGGATTTATTGCAGTCAAGTAAGTTTCACTCAAAATTTTATTTTCACTAGATGATATTTTGTCAGGTTTAGCTGACCTTTTTTTGTTGTTCTTCATTTTAAGGTTGAGCCCAAAGTTTAGGTGAAACGGCTATGGTTTCAGGAGTGTATGGTTTGCGCTTTCTCCTATTCCTTTTTAAAGTCTTAGGTGTGTTGTATGCTCCTTTTGGTGTATGAAATGAAGACTGAGGTGAACTGAAATCATCAACATCATTTATAGTCAGTGCCACGTTTCTAGCTAGCAAAGATTTTGGGACATTGTTTTCTCTCAAAAAATTTTGAAACTCATTCCATCCTGTGGTATATTCACCAATAGCCTTAGAGTTCACAGCAGCGTTTAGCAAGTCAGATATATTGCTGTTTTTTATTGGTTTTCCTTTTATAATAATTTCTCCAGACTGAGAGTAGGTAATTGGAAGTCTATCGAGATACGAATACAATGATTTTGCCTTATTTTTTAAAGGTTTAGGTATGGGTAGCAAATGATCATCACCTACTGGTTTGGTTTCAGAATTTGTTGTCCGTGTAGGTTGATCTTTTTGAGGTTGCGGTAATGGTCTGCTAGCTAAAGCACGGTGAGTTAAGAAGTTATTTAAATGTTTTTCATACATATCGACCCTCTCATCAACAGATAATGATTGATTTTGAGCGACCTCAGCCATCATTTTATCCAACTCGTTTATTTCTCGTTTTAGAGGTGGTAGAAGTCTTTGAGATGTATTCTTTAAATTAGATTCAAATATTTTAGAAATTTGGCTAGCGTTGTTAGTATCAATGAGTAGGTACTTTTTTGCGTCATTCATGATTATCTGCTAAGGAGCCCACCCACAAGGGTTGGTAATAATGTCTTGACAAGCGGTAAAATTAGTGGGAGAAACCCACCCTTTTGGATTTGATTTCGCCGAGATGATGTTTTAGTTGATTTTTTAGCAATTGATCTTAATATTTTCTTATGCTTAGCTAATTTCTTTTTATAGGAAGGTGTTAAGTTGATATTCCCGTTCAACACGTTGTAACAAATTTCTGTGAAGCAATTAACCAAATCGGGTCTCGCTGATTTAATGATAGCCTTTGCAGTCGCTTGGTCTGTCTCAGTCAGAAACTTCAAAGTTTTAGCGTGTTTTTTAATCTTACTGCTCATACTTGTTAACAGTTTCAAGGCTAGATGGCAAATGAATAGAATTCGATTTTGGAAGGTATACATAACATAATTCATTTGGAAATATACCGGTGCGCAATCGCATCCATTCCTCAGTGTTTTGTTTTAGGTCTATAAACAGGTACCCGTAAGGTTTAGCTACAGCGTCGTTGTAAGCACTCAGCATAAATTTCACTTGATTAGGATACATCTGTCGAGCTAGGTGAGTGATTTGCAATCGATCACGTGGATTTTTAAACAGTATTTGGTAATGACTGTTCAATTGACAGTTTCTCATATGAGGACCTTTCTCAAACATATTTTGTGTAATCAAAATAACACTCAAATTTTTGTGATGCGAATGCTTTGTAAATGTGTCAGAGATAATTGAACCATCTTTTTTTCCTAGAAGTGACATAAGATCATCTATAATCAATAAGTTTGGAATAGATACATCAATTTGATCAATTTCAATCAAACCTTGAATAAATTGTACTCCTGTGAATGCATCAGTCTCGTATAAAGACTGCCACTCACTGTAACAAAAATATACCGCTTTAGGTTCCGGAGAAATGAGCTGTTTTTTATATTTTATCAGCTCAGCGACACGGTTGGTTTTACCAGCTCCTGAAGGACCAGACACGAGCATGCTAAAAGGGTGTGTAAGTGTGAGAGTCATTCTCTAATGACTTTGAAAACTCAAATGAAAAAAATCAGATGAAATTACATGTTTTATGTATTACCTTTATTTTTTATAATAACAAATGAAAAATGATGAGTGGTAAATCGCTTATAATTGCTGTAGAAGATAAAAAACATATTTACAAATGAATTATTTACATGTAGCAGCATGCTAAAGATATGACAGACTTTGTGTAATACAAATTAGCTCTGTAAATGAATGATGTAAGTAAATAATGGAAATTTGAAACTATGAGGTACTATGAGGTATCTTGTTATAACAGTGTTGGAGTTGTTGTGACATGATCAGACATAACAGGTCTCTTACCGTACATATAGTTTAGACCTTTTCTACTTTGAGTATATGTATATATTGTGTTATCCCTAACCCTGAAGCCTTTATTTATACCGGATGAAATTTCTTGATTGAACAAAACATCTTTGAAGTTGCTAGCTGTTAGACTGTTATGTACTTTACTGATTCCCTTTGTACTAAGTTTAGGGTCTTTTCCGATACAGTAATAGCTTTTGCTGCACAAGGCAATCACACCATCACCTTTGAATTCTAAATGGAACTTTCCAGGGGTTCTGCTGTCGAATACTTTGACTTTTTCACAGCAGGGTAGTGGATTCCAGGTATTCCCTTCAAATGCAGTCTCAAAGAATTGGACTTGATGATAGTCACAGTATTCAATAGCAAACCAGGAGCTGTATTCTCTCATGAACTCATCACGTAGTTCAGGTTTGACAGCTTGACACAAAGATTTGGTAGATAGAGCAAAATATAGCGAGTCTGTGTCTGTTTGGATTAGACAGAAATCTCTATCAGAAATGTATTTTAGTAGAAAATCATAATAAAACCTCAGCATCAGCAGCTTGGCGTATTCTAACACAAAGAAACCCACTTGAATTGGGATGTCAACCTTGACACTCTTTTTTGCCATCTCTATTTCAACCACATTTTCATTTATTTCCTGACAATGGGTGAATCGTTTTTCATTTATCAGACTGTGAATACCAGTCTCGTCGGCTTTGTGATATGTCACATCCCTGTAGTTTTCTACATTTTTTAGACAGTTGCCATAGGCAGAGTTTCCCATGAGTTTGCTGGATGCTGACACCACTTTTGTCGCAGGGTTTGTGTCCCCTTCTCTGCGAGCATCCACTACTGTTTCTCCAAACTTTTGAAAGCATTTTTCGGGTTTAAACTGTATGGTTTGATGTATTTTAGTTACAACCAATCCTTTTGATAGATACCACTGTAGAAGTGGAGTAGCTAGTAATATACGGTTACCATAATAGCTACAGAGTAAGGTCTTACTAGGTTTTTTCAACAGATTGTTTGCCTCAGCAAAACTCTTCATATGGATACCTATTGAGTTTCTATCTAGCATAGCGTGCTTTGCTATTGGTTGAAATTCTTCAAAGTATGGCTTTAGCTCATCTGGAGTCGTAATATCACATTCTACCATCCCAAAAAATGATCCATCGGTTATACCCTGAAGAATTTGTTTTTCGGATAACTTGTGTCTGTTGTCTATAGCTATGTTTTGTTCTCTACAAAACGATGTTTGAAGTTTATCAGATTTCAGTTCATTGTCATACTCGCATTCCCATTTTATAACAACGGTGTAGCCTAAATCCTCTAAATACTTGACATTTGACATAGTGTTTTCTCTGTTAATAGCATCTCTCTCAACATTTTGTTCTCTACCAACAGGACATTTTGTGCAGCAGTGAGAATGAAAGTAACAGCCGAGAAACTGCAAGACAAGCCCTCGGCTATTTTTGCATGGGGCGTAACCATCAACAGGTAGATTTCTTCCACCTAATCTCACTTCTCCACCATTATATAGATGTTGAAACTTTATACCTCTTTGGTGGCCATACCACTCTATCCATTGAGCTGCTTTTACCCCATATGCATAACAACGTTCGAGCTTGAAATCGTTAGATGATCTACGCCTGACAAATGCACCACAGGGCATAGGCATGTTTGTCAGGTTATTGAGATATAAGGCTGAGACGTCTAACCCTAAGACGGATTGTGTTGTTTTTGCTTGTTCAGCATAATACTCTTTTTTGATTACTGTTTTTTCAACTTCTTGATATCGAGAGAATACCATGCTCAGACCGCCACGAATGTTTGATCGAATCATATAATATAAGTCCTTGTTTTGTTCTCCAAACATCATTATTGGTGAGTTAGAATCTTTTAGATTGAACAGGTGCCGTATAGAAAGACCTGGGATAGAGATAGCTGATTTGATGTCTAGACCTATACTTCTAAAAAACTGCATCTGTCGAGCTAGAGCAGAAACAAATGGTACGCAGTCACAGTTGTTATAATAAATTAGAAGATCTTTGAGGGTTTTCATTTTACGCTCTTCCCAGATTTTTCTTACATGATTATATTCATCTGTCGTTATATTTCGCTGTTTTAGCGAGCTATAGAACTCCCAATGTTCAGGGAAATCAGTTCTCTGCAGAACCTTCAAAGATGTAAACTGTTCATGGATCCAAAAGAACTTGGTTTCTTCTACCTCAAAAGCTTTAAGATAGTCAGAATATGAGAACCCTGGTGCTATGAAATTACACACATCAAGGAACTTTAATCTACCTAATGATAGAGTTTGATAGCTCGTTCCTTTCTTCACTACATAGCCGCACTGCTTTTTTTCAGAAATGTGTGTTCCTATCAGAAGAGGAGCAATGAGAGGAAGATCATATCGTGCACTGTTGAAACCAAATACCATCAACTCTGCAATGTAAGTATCTAGTTCTTTGATCAATCTGTCATATTTTTGTCCAACAAATTTTATAGATTGAATAAAATTCATTTGCTCAAAGTTTCCAGCTTTGATTTCCAGCTTCACTGCTTCTATCTTTTTACGTTCCAAAGCTCTGAATATCTTATGGTATCGTTCATATCTAAGTTTATGATAACAGTGATCAGACATAGCCTGCAGATACTTTAGCATCTCTTGAACTATTTCACCCTCGGTGACATCAGTTTCCCTGACAAAGCATACTGGTTGAGTAAAACCTGCTACATTACTCGCTACACTGATTGAGGCTAAGTTGTGTTTTGATTCCCAGGATATTGTAGGGCTATTATTGGGTAAGTCATTTTTAGAGTGAGTAAAAAATACCTCACAATCAAAGACAGCATAATACGGATGATATCTCAAGCTTTCTGGTATGGCGATCCCTTCTTGTTCTAGTTTTTGGAAGATTGTTTTAGGTGGTGTGTATTCTCCGTATGGAAAATAATGTTTTGTAGTTTCAGAAGAACATCTTGAGGAGTGAACTCGCAGATCTGAAGCAGTTTTTAACAGTTTGTTACAATGAGTACACTTGTAGGATTTGGTGTAAAGTTTCAGGTTTTGTATGAGACAAAAATGGCTCCCTTCTAGATGTAGGTTTACTTTATTGGGATAAGTGGTCATAGATCTTGACACTAAAGTTGCTACGTAACCTTCTGAATCGCTTTGTTTCAGAGTGTACACTGATATTGATATTTTAAGCATAGCTTCAATAAAGGGTATGTCTTTTAGCAACACGCCTTTGAAGTTTTCAGCTGACAAACTCTTTCCCATGAGAAACTTTATAAAATAAGCTTTGGTTGATGCTTGGAGGGTACTTTTGTTTCCTAGTGCCATTGCTATTGCACGAAATAGACATAGATTGTCTGTGTATAGTTCACCGTTCGTATCTCTTTCTAATGTTAATACCGCTTTGCTACTCTTTAGATGGCTTGGTATTGTTGCACAGCAACCTATTGGATGGTTGAATATTGGATACACAAAGAAGTTGATATTTGTAATGATGTGCAATCCCCAAGAGGTGTCTGGTCTGGAACGAGTAGAGTACTCAACCAAATCTTCAGCTAGCAACTTGTCTACAAATGCGTCATAATCTTCTCTGTTGGTTATGAGAATAGGTTGGTCAAAAAGTCTATCTTTTCCAGCACTAGGGTGAAAGTACCTCATAGTTTCATCCTCGTTATTGATCAAAATAGCTCCTATGGACACATTGATTTTAAATTTGTTAGCTTGGTCATCTAAAATTCTCCTCATGTCAAAATCTAACAGTGATGAAGCTACATTATTGTTTCTTACCACAACATTGTAAAGGTTTGAAAACTTCCATTTTTTTCTATAACTACGTATTGCTGACCAGTTTTTGTTTATTAGCTCTCTCGTCTTTTCTTCATGAGTCCCTGTATAATGGAGTGGTCTCTGTCCTTCTTGTAAATAAAAGTCACTGGCTTCATCATCATTCGTTATAACGGGTTGGGTTGCAGGCACGCGTAGTTGTTGTAGTTGCTAAAAAAATGAACATTAAAATATATTTGGGATTCGTCAATACAATGTGTAGGAAAAGACAATTCACAGTAATCAACAAAATTATTTTTGGTAATAGCACCAGGAGTCGTTTGTTCTTTTTACGAGAGAAGACGATTCATCTGCTAATCTGATAACTTCATTATCGCACAGCAAGCGTGTGTAATGATAATTATTTACTTTCACTGTAATAAAATTATACCTACTCTTAACTCACAATAATACTCACCTGTTGCTCATATTGACAGATGTGAGATTTAACTTCAGCCTTTGTTAACAACGCATCACAGTCAACACATCGAACCTTGTGGAAATTTTTGTGTCGACTCAAAGAAGACCGGTGTTTGTAACTTTTGTCACACTGTTGACAAAAGTACCTTAGATCTTCTAAAACGATAGTCCAAAAACAAGAAATGTGTTACGTATTTGTGTAATATCTACATTTGGACACACAATTATAATAACTATTAGAAGATTTGACCACAATAAAAATTTCATGATCTTATGTTGCTTTTGGTGTTATTATTGTCTATGATCCTCTCTCAGCAATAAAGACTCATCATGTATAATTTACTTGATACTGATACACATGCTACAGATGTGGTAATAGATTGATATTGCATTATCTTCATGCTTTCGTAAAATAAGATGCAACTTTTAGAGATTATACAGTACATGTATTTATTTATCACGCTGTGATTGAAACAAGTTTATCGGTTGACATCATTTATTATTTGATAGTACAACAGTATTCAACTGACATAGCATTCAGCACACAAGAAAGTTAAACACTCAGTTTTGCATCGATAGATATGCAAAAATAAATCATCAACATTGAAACAACAAAAAAGAATCAGACAGGTATGAAATTCAATCATCATTTCTTTTTATCATTTCATGCCAGTAGAACCAAAGCCTGAACAGCTACGATGGGTGGCATCAAGTTCACCCATACAAAGCCTTACTTTAGGTATTGAAATTTTCTCACAAATGAGTTGAGCGATGCGTTCGCCTTGATTTACAACAAATTTTTTTGTATCAGTATTCATCATCACAACTTTAACTATACCACGATAGTCAGGATCTATTGTACCAGTTGGAATGACAAGTTTATGTCTCAATGTAAGTCCTGACCTTGTGGTTATGTGACCATAAGTTCCAATCGGTAGTTTAATTTGCAAATCAGTGCTGATTACTTTCAATTCCATAGGATTAATTGTCAATGTTTCTGCACTAAACAGATCGAGGCCTGCAGAGTTTGTACTGCCACGAAATGGTAATCTCGCTTTAGATGAAGTCAGCTTACACTGTATGATGTCTCCTATCAACCAAAAATAGAGATATTTGATAGTTTGTAATTTATTTCACTGTTTTCAGATGAGACTGGCAATCAGCAAGTCAAATATGCACTCAACTAGTCATGGATGTATACAGATACATAGGGTGAGTATGTCACTGCTTTTCATGTTATAATATTCATTTCAATCGATTTGGTCATTTCACATCAAAGTGATAATACATATGGTGGCATTTGTTGACTATTTCAGTCCTTATTATTTTATTTTATATCATGATGATATTAAATCATAAGGAGTTCTGGCCATTTCAGCCATTTGAAGTATTTCAGTTTGACATGAATATAAAGAACATAAAATGGTATGATAAAAAAGTAAGTTTTCGAAATCATGAGTGTAGTCAAATCTTCCAATATTATAGAGAAGCAATAAAAAAGCAAAAAAAAGTACAAAATCACCACAAGAACTTACAAAAATGTTGCCAAAAAAATGAAAGCCGGACAACAAAACAAGGTTTAGCATAGTACATAGACATACAAGCTATGTGTAAAGACAACGCCTACCATCATCAGGACCAAAAATATGCCAAAAGTAGTTATAGAATTTAACAAAACTATAGAAATCCCAATGCTCAAAAATCAATTTTATGAGCAAATCTTAGCTCTGGTGTTTGAACGTTGTAACTTAGCTTTGCTAAGTCTGTGCTTAGCTTCAGCTCCTCTACAGTGAGGCTTATAACAAGCCTGTTTGGTGATTTAGCGTGGGGTTTGATGGCCCCTATTTTTATTATAGCTTTCATTTTAAAATGCTTGTTTGCGATGTCAATGATAGGGATAATTTTTTCTTCCCCATCCAAATGAACTACTACACAACGTTCTCCTTCTGGATTCACATGCACTTTTAGAAAAGGCATAAAGTTGTGGTATTTTTTTATGTTTTCCTGCGAGCCAAATAAGCCAACAGGCCATGCAAAGGGATTAGTTTCACGGATTTTTTTGGTTAAATCACAGCATAAGGAGTCAATAAACTCAAAGTGTTTGCAGGCCATTTTCGTATATGGAGAATTTTCCTGCTGGGTTATGGGGTTAGGGAATATCTTCAGTTCACCCTGCCATGTATCCGACTCTACGAATACACGGGCATCGGTGTTATAAAAGACATGATAGGCGTTGTCTTTTTGACACACGAATAATTTTGTTAGATCAAAATTGGTCGTATTTAATAAGATACCTTTGCTGTTGTCGATTTGTGGCTCTTCGAGTGCTATATCTATTACCTCATCATCATCATTCTGAGTTTGGCTATAAAAATAAATAAAAAAAATATGATAAGACTCAAGTTCCTTTTATCTTAAACAAAAAAACTCAAAAATTATTTACAATTACAATAAGTGTGTCATGTTCAATATAGGAGATAAAAAATGTCTAAATGCTTTTTGTCTACAATTTAACGCAGCTATAAAATGATCAAGTAGTTTCTTAGCTGATATTTTTAAGGTTCAACTGAATGATACATCAATTACTATATAATATATACATTATTTTAGATGCGATCTCATATAATCTGTTCATATGCATACCTTGTAGAGGGGATGCTTGTGTCAGAGGGTACAGATGGTGGTGGTGGCATCAGACTTACGTCTGACGGTATTGATACTGGGAGTGTTACTACTGCGGGTTCCTCACTCTCTCCCGCTATAATCTTATTGATCTGGAGCCTCTGCTCCTCAGTAAGTCTGTAAATGTAAGTACATACACATAGATTAACATAATC
>ERZ1740060.766-NODE-766-length-13878-cov-4.795341_pt1 | contig 13878 bp, 9 predicted proteins | sample MGYA00581743_ERZ1740060 | MGnify/ENA primary metagenome ERZ1740060 (study PRJEB43018, sample SAMN04849235) | marine metagenome | isolation source: floating plastic debris | place: Pacific Ocean | collected 2008-08-27 | study: EMG produced TPA metagenomics assembly...
TGATCGCGATGCCTTGTGCGGCTTCCCTAGATTTTTTACCCTTGCCACCGCGTCCTTGACCCGGCAGCGTGCGCCTATGCGCAGACTTTGCAAGATGATGCTCCAGCCGGTCGCGTTGGTGATCGCGTGCGTCTTCGGCACGGGGCTATCGGCTTTTTCTCCGGATCTCAGCCAGTCCGTTCTCTCTGTCCTGCCGGTCTGGCCCGGTCAAAGTCAGGGCGGGGCCGGACAACGGCCCGGGCTCGCCCCAGAGGGCAGTGGTGTTGTCATTGCCCCGGGCGTGATTGCCACGGCATGGCATGTCGTGGAACCGGCCGAACGGATCGATGTGCGCCTGCCTGACGGTCGTATTCTGCCTGCCGAATTGATTGCCGCGGATGCCGCGACGGATATTGCGATTCTATCCGTTAATGCCGGATTGCCCGCTGTAACGCTGGCGGTTGACCCAACGCTCGGGGAGCCCGTCTGTGCCGTAGGCAACGCGTTTGGTCTCGGCGTGTCGATCTCATGCGGTGTCGTGTCCGCCACAGGCATATCCAATGCCGGCTTCAACCCGGTGGAGGATTTCGTTCAAACGGATGCCGCCATCAATCCCGGGATGTCGGGCGGCGGGCTCTTTGACCGGGACGGGCACCTTGTCGGCATGGTGTCGGCGATCTTCGCCTCGGAAGGGGATGGCAATATCGGCGTGAACTTCGCTGTTTCCGGCCCCCTTCTGACCCGCGTGACGCGTGCGTTGGAACAAGACGGTGCGGTGCGCTTCCCCGATCCCGGCTGGTCCCTTGGAGTGGCGGATCGCGCCACACGCGCCCGGATTGCCGCGCCGGTGATCGATGGCCTTGATCCTCAGAGCGCGGCGGCGGCAGCGGGTCTTGCTCCCGGTGATCTGCTGTTGGAAGTGGCAGGCCGACGTGTAAAGACTCCGCGCGATGCGGTGGCCGCCCTCGCCCTCGTGCCACAGGAGGCCGGGGAGTACGATGTTTTGATCGAACGGGACGGGCAGGTGCAAAGCCTCCCTGTGGTCTTCCGCTCCTCTGGTGAAGAGCCTCTTGCGCGTCCCGCCGGGCCTTTGGGCGATTGTCCACATCCCGATCCCGTCTGTCTGATGCGACAGGCGGTTTTTCCCGTGTCCAGCTTTGACCCGGTGGGGAGCGCCACACGCATCGGTCCCGATCTTCTGGTCACCAATCGGCATGTCGTGGGCGATCGCAGCGACGCGGTCGTTCATACGCCGGATGGCCCGAGGGGCGCGCGTGTGATTGCATCTGCTTACGCGGGCGATCTGGCTTTGCTGCAGGTGCCCGATCTTCCGGACGCAGGGTTTATCCCCGATCTGGAGGACACGCCTCTGGGCGCGGAAGGGTTCTATGTTGTGGGAGCCGATATCACGCGGGAAGAAATGCGTGTGTTCGATCCCGGTGACCTGATCGCGCGGCCGGCAGAAGGTGCGGAACTGGGCCGGATTCATGTCACGTCGCGCATGCAGCCCGGCGTAAGCGGCGGGGCGCTTGTCAATGCACAAGGTGATCTGGTGGGGATTGCCGTGGGCGGTGGCGAGAGCCGCTTCGAAGCGATTCCGCTTGTGGATGTACGCGAACTGCTCGCGCTGACGGAGGAAACCGGCGCGGTCGAACGAACCGAAACACTGGGACGCGCCTTCGCAGAATGCGCCGGGGCGCTGGATCAGGCGCGCAGTCGCGCTGCCGAGCAGATGGACCCAGTGACACTGACGCAGCCCTGCGTCAGGGGGGACAATCACGGTCAACTTCTCGAAGCGGGTCGTCTTCTGGCTCGGGCCGGCGCGTTTGATGAGGGGGCCTTGCTCCATGCGGCGGCCGTGGCGCAAGTGCCAAATTCGATCAACGCGCGGCTCTCGCTTCTGGTTTCGCTGCAACTGGGGGCACGCTTTGAAGACATGGTGCCGCATGCCCGTTGGCTAATGGACATGGCACCGGGCGATCCTCAGGCGCTCCGCTTCGCCATTCAATCCGGCGTTTGGGGCAATGATCCGGATCTGGCTGAGGCCGGTTACGATAAACTGTTGGCCGCAGATCCGGTGCAGGCGCAGGCCGCGCGGCGTTTCATCGACTCGGCGCCTCCGGCACCTGCGCGGCGCTGAGATTAATCCGCGAGGGGATCGGCAATCCAACCCACGGCGACGCGACGCTCTGTTTCAAACGGCGAGGGCACGGCGCGATCCAGGAGGCGCGCTTTGAGCTCTGAGGTGCTCAGACGCGGATCGCGCGCCAGCTCTCGCGCCGCCAGCGCCGCCAGGCGCGGCACGGCATAGCTTGACCCTGAGGCGACGCCCTTCGCGCCGCGAAAGTCGACCACATCAAGATTTTCCGCCGGCAGCATGATGTCCACGTGCTGGCGGCTCCAGTTCGAACCCTCCGCAAGCCGACCGAACGCATCTGCGGATGTCACGGTGATGATGTTTTCCAAATCGAGAGCGGCGGGAAAAATCGGCCTCTCGGAGATATCGCGACCATCGTTGCCGGCCGAAACAATTGCGAGAATGTCGTGACGCTTGAGGGCGTCGGCGAAGGCGATCCAATCATCGGGCTCCGTGCTGCCAAGCGGCATGGCGAGAATGCGCGCGCCCGCGGCCTCCGCCCGCGCGACAAGCTCGCCCAGACGGGACATGTCGGGCCTTGGATAGCGGTAGGGAATGAGCGCCGCGTCCGGTGCTTCCTGCGCGAGGATCGAGGCCACGGTCGTCCCGTGCCGTATCGGGAAGAACGCACCACGCGAGGTGTCGCCGTCATAGGGCCACGGGTCGAGGTCCCAGAAATCATAGCCCAACGGGCGACCTGTGCTGTCGCGCGCGAGGCGATCTCGAAAAAGCGGCAGATCATATGCCAGACCGGAATCCACCAGTGCGACGCGGACGCCGCCGGGATCGGTCCCGTCCGGCCAGGGGGCCTGCAACGTCTCGGTCCAGCGCAGGCGGGTCAGATCACCATCGAGTTGATCGAGCCATATGTGCCCCGCTTCGCCGTACCGGCCGGAGCGCGCGGATTGGATGGTACATGTGCCGTCGGTAATGGCCTGCAAATCCGGGCGAAGCGCCGTTCCGTCCTGGCTGAAGAAGGCGGTGCGAAACTGCCAAAGCTGACCGCCGCGCGCCCTGCGCTCCAGACTGATTTCGCTGGTGTCGGGCAGAGCCAGGCGCAACCGTGACAGCGCCGGGGCGGTGTCATTGGGCCGGTGTTCTTCGGACAGGAGCCATGACCCGGGCAAAGTGGCTTGCGCCTCCAGCCCCGACAAAGCGCCTGCCGGACAGAGTTTGTCGATGACAAGCCGTGTCCAGGCCCGGGCGTCCTGAGCAAATATGGCTGTTGTCTGGAATACCAATGCAAGCGCCAGAAACGAGCCAAAGCGGATCGAGGGAAGCAATAGGCGGGACCACGTCACTATCTTGCGTGCCTTTGTGTCTGGCGATTGCCACCTGTCTACAACATTTCGCGGCTCTGGGAGGGCTGAATGTACCATGGCCACCGCCGCAAGCGCCGTCATGTCCATTGACGCCCGCATCGACCTTCGCCTAGGTCGGTCATATGCAGATCCACGCCCTTTGGTGTCATCCCAGATCGGTGTCCACCGCCTTCGAGCGTATCATGCGCGAACGCGGGGATCTGGATGTGTTGCATGAACCTTTCATGTATCACCACTACCTGAGCAACAAAGGCCGGCTGTTCGCCGATTTTCAGCCGGAGACGGATCATCCCCAAACCTATGGTGACATTCGTAAGATGATCCTGTCGCGATCGAACGCGCAACCGGTCTTTTTCAAGGATATGGCCTATTACATCGAGGCTGACTTGCCTTTGGATCCCGATTTTGCCGGGCGCATGACGCATGCCTTCCTCGTGCGTGATCCGGCCGAGAGCAGCCTCTCCTATCACCGGCGGGAGCCGGATTTCAGCTGTCAGGAACTGGGGTTGACCGCGCAGCTTGCGCTCTACGATGCGCTGGTGAAACAGGGGCACGCACCGATTGTTTTGACCGCCGATCAATTGCGCGGCGATCCCGAAGCAACGCTGAAACGCTATTGGTCTTATGTCGGCCTGACTTTTGCACCCCATGCGTTTTCGTGGGACCCCGCCGTTCCCCAGGATTGGGAGGCGGTCGCGGCTTGGCATGACAAGGCCGTCTCAAGCAAGCGGATCGAAGCGGCGGAAACCTCGGCCGATATCGGCGCAGAGCTGAAAAGGCTCGGGGCGCCCTTTACCGATTATGATCGCCATCACCGGCCAGCGTACACCAGGTTGAAACAGATCGCGCAGGCTCAGTCGGACCGCTAGGCCCTGGCCGTATTGCGGCCTGTTTTGTGCCACCCATCACGCGTCAAGGCCCCGTCCAACCCCGACGCGCTGACGGCACGGGCCCAAAAGACAGGCCAGCCCCAGAATGACGCCGGAAACGGTTGCGATCATACCGGCGGCACTGACGGCGTGGTGCGCCCCGAACCAGAGCGGCCCGTACCCTGCCAGCACGTATCCCAGACTGGCCGAGAGTGTCGCAAAAGCCACCGACCACCAGACCTGATGGGTGAGGTTGTTGGTCATCAAGCGGGCCGCGGCGGGCGGGCAGATGAACATCGCGATGACAATGATCGAGCCTACGGCATCGAAGGCGGCGACCGCGGCGATGGCCGCTGTGACGACGAGGCCAAAGCCCAGAGCGCCAGCGGGAATGCCGAGTGCTTCGGCGAAGTTTTCGTCGAATGTCGCAATCTTGAGCCAACGCCAGAAGATGAGCATCAAGGCGATCACCAGAGCGCAGACCGTCACAATCCGAAAGAGCTCATCGGGCAGGGTCGCGAGGGCCTCAGGATCAAGCAGCGAATGCCAGCCCTCGGCCCGGAACCAGATGAGCGATTCCAGATTGCCCATCAGCGCATGTTCGACATCAAGATGGACGGCGCTTGTATCCGTTTGCTCCAGAATCAGTACACCGGCTGCAAACATGGTGGTGAAGACGACCCCCATCGCCGCTCCGGGTTCGATATTGCCGAGCCGTTTCACCGCTTCGATCAGGATCACAGCCAGTAACGCCGCGCCTGCCGCGCCGAGCAACATCGGAATAGCGGCCACAACGCCTGTGATCAGAAAGGCAAAAACGATGCCCGGCAGCACGACATGACTGATCGCGTCACCGATAAGCGCCTGTCGTCTGAGAATCAGAAAGTTTCCGGGCAGGGCACAGGCGATCGCGGCGAAGATCCCGATCAGGATGGGAGAAAGGGAAAACTGCACGAACTCGGTGCCCATCACACACCTCCCACGGCGACGGGTGGGCCGAGGCGACGGTCGAACTCTGCGATTTCATCGGCTGTAAAGACGTCCTCAATCGGGGTCAGCCCTTCATAGCGTCCGGCGAGACCGGCAGCCTGATGGATTTCGCGGGCAATCTCCCACCGTCGTTCGTCGCGCGCCACCTTTGCGGCGGCGGCGCGCCCGGCCTCTGTTGGCACGCCGTCCGCGCGCACCAATCCCTGGCTGGTAAGCAGGCGAAGGGTATAGGTTTCCCGGATCGGATGTTGTGCGGCCAGAGCCAAAAGCCCCTGACGCCGGTGCACGCGGGCCTGAAAGGACCGGTGCTGCAACAGAGCGGCGATCACGCCACGACTGGGGGAAAAGAGCAGCGAGACCACAAACAGCCCGGCAGAGACAAGCACGATGATCGGCCCGGTGGGAAGGTCGGGCACAGACGCTGACAGAACCGCGCCCACATAACCGGCCAGCGCCCCCAGGCTGCCTGCAATCCAGATCACGTTGGCCGACCGCTCTGTCCAGAACCGGGCCGTGACGGCCGGAATGATCAGTAAGGCGACAATCAGGATAAGGCCCACCAGTTTAAGTCCGATCACCGTGACCGCCATGACAAGCCCCATGATCAGAAGGTCGATGCGCCGCACGTCGTACCCCAGGGCCGCGGCATATTCGCTGTCAAAGGCCACCAGCGTCATAGGACGACGCATCAGCCAGGTCGCCGCAACCGCAAGTGTGCCGCCGGTCGCGATCACCACCGCATCCTGAAACAGCATCCCGGCAGTCGATCCCAGCAAGAAGCTTTCCAGACCTGCCTGACGCCCGGCGCTCATGGTCTGGATAACGGTCAGAAGCACGACACCCGCTCCGAAGAAGACACCAAGGATCGCGCCGATTGCCGTATCTTCGGCGAGCCGCGTGCGCCGGGTGATCCAATCCATCAACCAAAGCCCGATCCAGGCGGTTGCGGCGGATCCGGCCAGCAATCCGATAAGGTTGCGGCCATCGCCACCCAGGCTCACCATCAAAATGAAAGCGAGGCCCACGCCGGGCAGCGTGGCATGGGCCACGGCATCAGAGACCAGAGCGCGCTTGCGCAGGAAGAGGAATGTGCCCGACGCACCTGCCGCAAATCCCAGAAGGGCTGCGCCGATTGTCACCAGTGCCGCATTATAGCCGGCCTGCAGCAGCAACGCCTCGGCAAGCGGGGTCATCTCATTGCGCCAGCGAGCGCCAGATCATCCAGTTGCGTGGCGGCCAGGCGACCGCCATAGGCGGCTTGCAACGTGGCCGGGGTAAAGACGGTGTCGACCGGTCCTTCGGCAATGCGGCGCACATTGATCAGGAACACATGGTCAAAGTAATCGCGCACGGTCGATAAATCGTGATGGACCGCAATGACGGATCGGTTGCCGGCTGTCAGATCTTTGAGGACATCGATAATCGCGCGTTCCGTGGCGGCGTCGACTCCGGCGAAGGGTTCATCCAGAAGATAAAGGTCCGCGTCCTGCGCCAGCGCCCGCGCCAGAAAGACCCGCTGTTGCTGTCCGCCGGACAATTGGCCGATCTGACGATCGGCAAAATCCACCATGCCGACCCGCTCAAGGCTGTCCATGGCCTGCTGCCTGAGACGGCCATTCAGGCGTCCGAGCAGCCCCACCTGCCGATAAAGACCCATCTGTACCACATCCAGCACGGTGGTTGGAAAATCCCAATCCACGCTGGCGCGTTGAGGCACATAGGCGACATGCGCCCGTTTCTCCTTGAGGGGTTGACCAAAGACACGCACGTCTCCGGAAAGACGCGGGATGATGCCGAGCGCAGCTTTGAGCAGGGTGGACTTGCCGGCCCCATTCGGTCCGATAATCGCTGACAAAGAGGCGGCGGGAAACGTGGCGTCGACTGAAAACACGGCCGGTTTCCGGCCGTAGGACACGGTCACGCCCCGGAGCGCAAGCGGCGCTGTCTCCGAGGTTGAGTGACGTGCCGCTGCGGCACCGTCGCACGTGGCGATGCGTGGCTGGCCCGCTCTATCGCCCCCCGGTGCCATCAGTTGAGCAGGCCCTGCATACCGCTTTGCGGGGCTTGCCCTCCCAGGGCTGTGGAAATCGTGGTGGCGTTGTGGTCGATCATCCCGACATAGGTGCCTTCATAGCTGCCTGGCTCACCCATCGCGTCAGAAAAGAGCTCCCCCCCGATTGTGACTGTATGGCCCTCGGCGGCAGCGCCTTCTATCAAGGCGCGGATGTTTCGGTCGGACACGGACGTTTCGACGAACACCGCCCGGATATCGCGGGTGACAAGCATATCCACAAGTTCAGAAATGCGCTGCAATCCGGCCTCGGATTCCGTCGAGATCCCCTGGATGCCTAACACCTCATATCCGTAGGCGCTGCCAAAGTAGTTGAAGGCGTCATGCGCGGAGAGGACAACGCGGCTTTCGACCGGGACCGAAGACAACACTTCAGTGGTGTAGCGTGCCAGGTCGTTCAGCGTCGACAGATAGGCATCGGCATTCGCCGCGAATACCTCGCCGCCGTCGGGATGCACATCGGTCAGGGCGTCGCGGATGTTGACCACAACCCGCGACCAGAGATTGGGGTTCATCCAAAGATGCGGATCGTACCGGCCTTCGTAATCTTCCGATCCGATGAGCAGATTGGCGGGTACGGTTTCCGCGACGGCGACAACGGATTGGGTTTCGCCAAGTTCCAGCAGAAACTCCTCCATCTGCGCTTCGAGATAGAGCCCGTTCCAAACCACAAGATCCGATTTGGCCATCGCCGTGATATCGGTTCGTGTCTGGCGATAGGCGTGCGGGTCAACCCCGGGACCCATTAGAGCTGTGACATCGACCAGATCGCCGCCCACCTGCGTGACGGCATCCGCGATCATGCCGGTTGTCGCGACAATAGTCAGCTTGTCCTGCGCGGCCGCAAGGCCAGCGGTCAAACTCAGCGAAAGGGCCGCCGCGCTTGCGAGCAGAGTACGTTTCGTCAGTGTCATTGTCGTGTCTCCCGACATGCCGCGCATGCGCCCACGCCTTGCGCTCCATAGCTTTTCAGTTAGTGCAAATCATTCGCAACGTCAATGCAGTTGCGAAGCATTCGCAAAAAGAAACTGTCTTGCGGCCTGTTTTTCTCTGTGATGGCGTGAAAACGAGCAATCGTTTAAAATCTTTGATCTGGCTCATGGCGTCAAATCGGGGCGGCAGGAGAGGGTGGCCGCGTTTGACACCGATCGGGACGTAACGTCACGCAAAGGAAAGAGGCGTCGGAACTGGAATGATTTGCAAATTGGCTTGATTTAGTATACCGTGGCATACATATAGCGAACAGAGCGCTGAGAACATTGCTTTCAGCATGTGTTGAGGACTTACCTAGAATTTACGCGCGGGGACCGTCATGAGCTTGTACACCGACTATCTCAGTGAAATCGAAAATCGCAAACAGCAGGGGCTGAACCCCAAGCCCATCGAAGACGGCGCGCTGGTTGCCGAAATCATCGACCAGATCAAGGATCCGGGCAGTGAGCATCGCGCGGATTGTCTCAACTTCTTCATCTACAACACGCTGCCCGGTACCACGAGCGCCGCAGGCGTGAAGGCGGCGTTTCTGAAAGAGATTGTTCTGGGTGACGCGTTGGTGGAAGAGATCACGCCTGCTTTTGCCTTCGAACTCCTGTCACACATGAAGGGCGGGCCCTCCGTAGAAGTCCTGCTCGATCTGGCCTTGGGCGAAGATCCAAAGACTGCGGATGACGCGGCTGCGGTGCTGAAGACCCAGGTGTTCCTTTATGAGGCCGATACAGAGAGGCTCGGACAGGCCTATGCGTCAGGCAACCCGGTCGCGACCGATATTCTGCAAAGCTATGCACAAGCGGAGTTTTTCACGAAACTTCCTGACATCGACGAGGAAATCGACGTTGTGACCTATATCGCGGCCGAAGGCGATGTGTCGACGGACCTTCTGTCCCCGGGCAATCAGGCGCTTTCCCGGTCCGACCGGGAATTGCACGGCAAGTGCATGATCTCGGAGGCCGCACAGGCTGAAATCCAGGCCCTGCAGGCAAAGCATCCCGGCAAGCGCGTGATGCTGGTCGCGGAAAAAGGCACAATGGGCGTTGGCTCGTCGCGGATGTCGGGGGTCAACAATGTGGCGCTCTGGACCGGTCAGCAGGCCAGCCCTTATGTGCCTTTCGTCAATATCGCGCCTGTGGTGGGCGGCACGAACGGCATTTCGCCGATCTTTCTGACGACTGTGGGTGTCACCGGCGGAATCGGGATCGATCTCAAGAACTGGGTCAAAAAGCTCGATGAGGATGGCAACCCCATTATGGGCAACAACGATGATCCGATCCTGGAGCAGCGCTATTCGATAGAAACCGGGACGGTTCTGCGGATCAACACGACGGACAAAAGGCTCTACAACGAGGAAGGCACACCTCCTTCACCCCGCAGAAAATCGAGTTCATCAAGGCGGGCGGCTCCTATGCGATTGTCTTCGGCAAGAAGCTTCAGACATTTGCCGCCGAAACGCTCGGCGTCGAAGCGCCCGTGGTCTTTGCGCCCGCCAAAGAAATCTCCCATGAGGGGCAGGGTCTCACCGCGGTGGAGAAGATCTTCAACCGCAATGCCGTTGGCGTGACGAAGGGCGCCGTGCTGCATGCCGGGTCGGACGTCAGGGTAAAGGTCAATATTGTGGGCTCGCAGGACACGACCGGGCTGATGACCTCGCAAGAGCTGGAGGCAAAGGCCGCGACGGTGATTTCACCAACGGTGGACGGGGCCTATCAATCCGGCTGCCACACGGCCTCTGTCTGGGACATCAAGGCGCAAGAGAACATCCCGAAGCTGATGAGCTTTATGAACAGGTTCGGGCTGATCACGGCACGCGATCCCAAGGGCGTCTATCATTCCATGACCGACGTCATTCACAAGGTGCTCAACGACATCACGGTGGATGACCGGGCGGTCATCATCGGCGGTGACAGCCATACGCGGATGTCCAAGGGCGTGGCCTTCGGTGCGGATTCCGGCACGGTGGCGCTGGCGCTTGCCACGGGCGAGGCGACCATGCCGATCCCGGAATCTGTGAAGGTCACGTTCAAAGGAGACCTCAAGGATCACATGGACTTCCGTGACGTTGTTCATGCAACGCAGGCGCAAATGCTCAAGAAGTTCGGCGACAACGTTTTTCAGGGCCGGGTGATCGAAGTTCATATCGGCACCCTGATCGCCGATCAGGCCTTTACCTTCACCGACTGGTCGGCGGAGATGAAAGCCAAGGCGGCGATCTGTATCTCGGACGACGACACGCTGATCGAGTCGCTGGAGATCGCGAAATCCCGCATTCAGATCATGATCGACAAGGGGATGGAAAACGACGCACGTACCTTGCAGGGTCTCATCGCGATTGCCGACAAACGGATCGCGGAAATCCGGTCCGGCGAGGTGCCCGCGCTGACACCCGATGAAAATGCGAAGTATTTTGCCGAACTGGTGGTTGATCTCGATGAGATTGTCGAGCCGATGATCGCTGACCCGGACGTGAACAACGTGGATGTCTCCAAGCGCTACACCCACGATACGATCCGTCCTGTGTCCTACTACAAAGGCGAAAAGCAGGTCGATCTGGGCTTTGTCGGCTCCTGCATGGTGCATAAGGGCGACGTGAAGATCGTGGCGCAAATGCTCCGCAACATGGAGCAGGAGGGCGAAGCCGTGGAATTCAACGCGCCGCTTGTCGTGGCCGCACCCACCTACAACATCATCGACGAACTCAAGGAAGAGGGCGACTGGAGCATCCTGCAAAAGTATTCCGGTTTTGAGTTTGACGATGCCAAGCCGAAGAACAACGCGCGCACGGAATACGAGAATATCCTTTATCTTGAACGGCCCGGCTGCAACCTGTGCATGGGCAACCAGGAGAAGGCGGAGAAGGGCGACACGGTGCTGGCCACATCGACGCGCCTCTTTAAGGGCCGGGTGGTTGAGGATGCCGACGAGAAAAAGGGCGAATCTCTGCTGGCGTCCACGCCCGTTGTTGTGCTCTCGGCTATTCTGGGTCGTACGCCCAGCATGGAAGAGTACAAATCTGCTGTGCAGGGCATTCCGCTGACCAAGTTTGCGCCGCCTCGGAAAGCGCCGATCGACGCGCTTTCGGTCCACTATTGACCCAGGCAGGCGGAGAACGGTCGAACGCGACCTCCGCCTGATTTTTCTTTGCCTCATGCTGCATCGCCGCATAATCTGCGTGCGATTGCAGAAAAACCACTGGATCAGGCGGTATGGCAAAGAAACAGATAGACATCGCCTTGCAGGGTGGCGGTTCGCACGGGGCCTTCACCTGGGGCGTTCTGGACCGGCTGCTCGAGATCGACGACGTTGACATCGTCGGAATTTCAGGAACCAGCGCCGGAGCGATGAACGCGGCCGCTCTTGCCCAGGGCTTAACGACGACCGGTCCGCAGGGTGCGCGTGATCTGCTCAGGCAATACTGGCTGCGGGTCAGCCGGGCCAGTCTGGCAAGCCCCTACAAGCGCACCCCCTGGGATAAAATGCTGGGCAACTGGAGCCTGGAGTTTTCCCCGGGCTTTATCGCCTCGCAATTCATGCGCCAGCTGGCGTCGCCCTATCAGTTTAATCCACTGGATATCAATCCATTACGGGATATCGTCGTCAGCTGCTTTGATTTTGACGCGATCAACGCCCCCGAAGGTCCGAGACTGTTCCTGTCGGCGACGAATTTCAGAACGGGCCGGCCCAAGATTTTTCGACAACCGGATATCAGCGCCTATGCTGTGATGGCATCGGCTTGCCTGCCGCATGTCTACAAGGCCGTTGAAATCGACGGCGAAGCGTATTGGGACGGGGGCTATACGGGTAATCCGCCGCTCTTTCCTCTGATTGACGAAACCGAGGCGCGCGATGTCGTGATCGTCCAGATCAATCCGTTCAACCGAAACGAAGTCCCGATGACGCCCTACGACATTGAGAACAGGCTCAATGAGATAACGTTTAACTCAAGCCTGATGAAAGAGCTGCGGTCGATCGGATTTCTTTGGGAAATCATCCGGCACGATAAACTGGACCGCGCGGCCTATCGCGACGCGCGCCTGCACCGGATCGAAGCCACGAGCGAGATGTGCGATCTTAGCGTGTCGAGCAAGATGAACACTGAAATGGCGTTTCTGGATCATCTGTTTGAGATCGGTCGTGCGGCGGCCGAGGAGTGGATCAAGACGGACTGGCCTGAGGTGGGCAAGACATCCACATGGCGGCCCGCCGAGATTTTTGAGGAAAGCCTGCAACCGGCGCACCTGGCTGAGGGGACGGACCGGACACCCGACCCATGATGGACATTGCCGCTGTCTTGTTGTCGCTCGGATTGCTGATGTATCTGGCATTCCGGGGCGTCACGCTTTTGATCCTTGCACCGGCGCTTGCCCTGCTGGCGGCGGCGCTGACCGGCGCTCTGCCGCTTCTGGCGACGTTTACCCAGATCTTCATGCGCAACACAGGCGATTTCATTATCTCCTTCTTTCCGCTGTTTTTTCTCGGCGCGATCTTTGGCAAGCTGATGGAAGACAGCGGGTCTGCCAGGTCGATTGCGCGCGGCGTCATCGCCCGGCTCGGCCCGGACAAGGCGATGGCTGCGGTGGTCTTGTGTTGCGCACTGCTGACCTATGGGGGCGTATCGCTTTTCGTGGTGGCCTTCGCCATCTACCCGATTGCCTCGGCCCTCTTCCGGGACGCCGACATTCCCAAGCGGCTGATCCCGGGGGCGCTGGCCCTGGGGGCTTTTACCTTCACCATGTCGGCTTTGCCGGGCACGCCCGCCATCCAGAATGCAATCCCTATGCCGTTCTTCGGTACGACGTCCTTCGCCGCTCCCGGTCTGGGGATCACCGCCGGGCTGATCATGGCGGGGCTCGGCATGGCGTGGCTGAACCAGCGTGCGGCGCGTGCCATGGCGTCGGGAGAGGGGTATGGCCCCCCCGATGAGGCATGTCCCGAGCCCGACGCCGACATGCGGACACGGTCGCAGGGCGAGGGTTTTGATCTCAAGGACATTTCTCCGCAAAACCAACAGGTTGAAATCGGTCCTTCATTCATGTTGGCCATTGCGCCGGTGGTGATCGTCGTGTTGGTGAATTTCCTGTTTGTCCAACTCGTTGTTCCAGGTTTGGACACAAGCTATCTGGCAGAGCCGCTATTCGACCAGACGAGTATCGAGGCGGTGCGTGGGGTCTGGTCGATCATCGTGGCACTGACAGCCTCAATTGCCTTTTTGCTGGCCACAAACTGGTCCCGGCTCAGCGATATCAAACAGAGCCTGAACAAGGGGGCGGATGCTGCCGTTTTGCCGATCTTCAACACGGCCAGCCTTGTGGGGTTTGGCGCAGTGATTGCGGCCCTGCCGGTCTTTCAACTGATCACCGAGGCCATGCTGGGTCTGAGCGAAGGCAATCCCCTTGTGGCGGTCGCGGTTTCGGTCACGACCCTTTCGGCGATTACAGGGTCTGCGTCCGGGGGGATGTACATCGCACTTGCTGCGTTGGGTCCGCAATTCGTGGAACTGACCGCGGCGACCAATACGTC
>ERZ1740060.768-NODE-768-length-13868-cov-4.980960_pt1 | contig 13868 bp, 13 predicted proteins | sample MGYA00581743_ERZ1740060 | MGnify/ENA primary metagenome ERZ1740060 (study PRJEB43018, sample SAMN04849235) | marine metagenome | isolation source: floating plastic debris | place: Pacific Ocean | collected 2008-08-27 | study: EMG produced TPA metagenomics assembly...
GCCGCGCGTGCGCCAGACCGCGGGATGGCGACACACACCCCGGTCAAAACCCTTTATCCCCGCCAACCCGCAAACCCTCGGATCGATGCGCCCACCTCCCCAAATCGCCAGACCGTGCGGGCGGGTCATGCTGAAAGCATGCCTCTGGCATGACCGATCGCGCGTCACCATTGGTTGCTCGAACCAATGGCGCAAACAAGGTGACCCACCGGCCTTGATTCCGCGCGGATTGCTCCAAATGCCTCAGTTTGCTTGATAACGCCACTCCGAACAACAAGATCAAATAGCTAATTCGGCGATTAAACAGTTTGCTGCTGCAAAGAGTTAACAGCAGACTGTCGCTGCGCGCCGCACCAGTGGTCACTTTGCGGACAAAACTGCCGTTCAAAACAATTTTGCGAACGACCGCTCTAGTTTAAAATGTCGAAAAGAAACTCTTGGGTAGAAACACAGGCCTAACCATGAAACGACAATTTGATTTTAGCCCAGAAGAACCGACGGTAGCACCAAAGACTGTCCAGACACTGAAAGCATGGATGGAAAAGTGTGGTTGCAATTTCGAATCCTACCAGATCGATAGTTCGCCGATCGTTGAGGGCTATATTCTCGCGAAAGTAGGGGATTCATATCATTGGACTTTTACCGAACGCGGTGTCGAGAGGGTAGACCAGGTGTTCGGCAATGAAGCTGAGGCTGTCTCTTATGCCTACGAAAAGATCAAAGCTGATGGATGGGCATGGAGCCACATTGTTGGATTTGTCAAAACAAAGAAAGACCTAATGGCTTTGAAGAGTTCACTGGATAAGTTGCAACTTCCATACCACGAGGATTCGATTCCATATGGCGGAAAAGCGGATATCCGATATCGTGTTTATGTTCATGGTTCAGCGCGTGAATTGGTGTCAGAACTCCGGAAAAAATACGCCAACTACCGCGCGGAATAGGCCCAGACTATTTTGCCGAACGGGTGTGCCCTGCATCCGAAGCTGCTTCGGGTGTCGCGATAACGGACATTTATGAAAAGCGCAGCATCGGTCACCTTGGACTCTCAACAGACATTCGCTGCACACTGTCCAAACGACCGCTAACAGCTAAGAAAGGGCTACTAAGACCCACACATTGCTAGTGCAAAACTCTCATCCCTTAGAAACCACCGCCCGCCGCCTTAGCGACAGGCCGCCCAACCCCACACACCGACGCGATACCGAAGGGCTACCGACACCCCAAAACGCGCGAAAACAGGGCGCTGACCGTGGTTGGCCGAAATCTTAACGGGCGGAGCCTCCCCGACCCTGTCGCTGGCCTTGCACAGCACCGTCAAAGGCCCGATAACGGATCATGGTCTCGTTTATCTTCAAGCGCATCCTGCAGTCCTTTCTCGTCCTTTTGGTCGTGGGGCTCGTGGCGTTTGCCATGTTCCGTTTCGTGGGCGACCCGATTGACAATATGCTGGGCCAGGAACGGACGATGGAGGATATCGAGCGTCTGCGCACCGATCTCGGCCTCGACCAGCCCTTTGTCGTGCAATACTGGAAATTCCTCGAACAGGCCGCGCAGGGCAACTTTGGCCTGAGCTACCGACAGGGTCGCCCGGTGGCAGAGATCCTGCTCGAACGGCTGCCCGCCACACTGGAACTGGCGCTGATTTCCGGCATCCTCGCGCTGATCGGAGGGATCACTCTGGGCATTTTCACCGCGATCCGACGACGCGGGATCGCAGCCAATATCATCATGACAGTCTCTCTCATCGGCGTGTCACTGCCCACCTTTCTGATCGGGATCGTGCTGATCTATGTCTTCTCGGTGGAACTGGGCTGGCTGCCCTCCTTCGGACGGGGCGAGGTGGTGGAAATAGGCGGCTGGAGCACCGGTTTTCTAACCGAAAGCGGGCGCAAGGCACTGATTTTACCTGCGATTACCCTCGGGCTCTATCAGATGACGCTGATCATGCGCCTGGTCCGGACAGAAATGCTCGAAGTGCTGCGCATGGATTACATCCGGTTCGCCCGCGCCCGGGGGATCCGGGAGCGTACGATCAACTTCCGCCATGCCCTGAAGAACACGATGGTACCTGTCATCACGATCACCGGGTTGCAGCTTGGCTCGATCATCGCCTTCGCCATCATCACCGAGACGGTCTTTCAGTGGCCCGGCGTGGGGCTGCTGTTTATCAACGCGATCCAGTTCGTCGATATTCCCGTGATGGCCGCCTATCTCATGCTGATCTCGGTCATGTTCGTGGGCATTAACCTGATCGTCGACCTGCTCTACTTTGCGGTCGATCCGCGTCTGCGAGACGAAGGACGGGGAGGCGCCACCTGATGGCTGAGACACCACTTGACCTGACCTCGCGTCCCTCCCGCCTGCGCAACTTCTGGGACAGCGATTTCATGTATGCCTTCTGCCATGCGCCGGTGGCCATGATCTCTTTCGCCGGTGTGGTGATCCTCATCCTCTCCGCTCTGCTGGCACCGCTGATCGCTCCCTATGATCCGTTCAATCCTGCCAGCCTCAACCTGATGAACGGCTTCACCCCGCCGGGCGAAGCCAACGCCTTCACCGGGGATACATTCCTGCTGGGAACGGACGATCAGGGCCGGGATATCTTCTCAACCATCCTGTACGGCATGCGCATCTCGCTTTTTGTGGGGTTTTCAGCGGTCGGGCTCGCCATGGCGCTCGGCGTGCTTCTGGGCCTCGTGGCAGGCTATGTCGGCGGCTGGGTGGAAACTCTGATCATGCGGATTGCCGATATTCAGCTCACCTTTCCGTCCATTCTTGTGGCCATGCTGATTTTTGGTATCGCCAAGGGTGTAACTCCTGCGGAGTATCGCGACCAGATGGCGATCTGGGTCCTGATCCTCGCCATCGGGCTCAGCGAGTGGGTCCAGTTCGCCCGCGTGGTGCGCGGCACGACTATGGTTGAGAAAAACAAGGAATATGTGCAGGCGGCGCGGCTTATCGGCCGGCGTCCGGGTGCCATCATGTTACGCCACATTCTGCCAAACGTTCTGAGCCCTGTTCTGGTCATTGCCACGATCACGCTAGCGCTGGCCATCATCGCCGAAGCCACGCTGAGCTTTCTGGGCGTCGGCGCGCCCCCGACCAAGCCCTCGCTTGGCACCCTGATCCGGATCGGGCAGGAATTCATCTTTTCGGGGGAGTGGTGGATCCTGCTTTTCCCGGCGCTGACCCTGCTGGCGCTTGCATTATCGATCAACCTGCTGGGTGACTGGCTGCGCGATGCACTGAACCCCAAACTTCGGTGAATGCCTGATCAAGCGGAGGGCAGAGGCGTGTGACGCCATCATGCCCGACACCATAATTCTGCCGCATTTGGCCCTATTCTAGCCAGAATATCGAATCTCAGCTGCCAGTCGATTTCGCCAAGGGTCGTGTGACTCGATGACCTGCTAACACTGACAGGCGGATGGTAACCCATTTTGGAAAGCCACGATGCATAACCAGATCTCCGCTGATGCGCACATGTCCAATGCTGTTGGGCCGCAACATAACGCAAAGGGCGAAGGCGTTCTTGACCCTCAGCTGGTAATTGTAAGGTCGGTCATTGCCCAGAGCCAGCCCAAGCAGGGATCGCGTCCAACAGCGGATTCAAAAAAGAAGAAAGCGAAAGATACCCGGCTGGCAAGGATTATGCGGCCAATACTGACCCTGCTCGCGCGACCGGATATGCCCCGTATACTCGCGATCGTGCTTCTGGTGGTACTGACCGTGCTCCATACAGGTCTCGTCCTGTTCATGGCAGCGATGGCCGTTGTGCTGGCATTGGTTCTTTACTTCTCATTCGGTCCGGACCGCGTTCGCACCTGGATTCTGCGGCGCTATAGCACCTTCAAGGCGCGCGATCCGGACGCTGCGGATCGTCTCAGGCGGCGGGCGGCATGGGTGAGCCGCGCAGCTGGCGCGGTGGCGAACCGCCTGCCGGAACGCTGGACACAAGGGCTCTACCTCCCGGATTTCGAGGAACCGGAAGAGGGGTCGGAAAAGTGGGAATCCGATCCTTTTGACCGATTGAGCCGGGAGTAAGGTCAAGGTCACGTCCTGCAGAGCCGGGCTGACATCTCCAAGGGATATAAGAGCAATTCTGAGGGTCGAATTCCACTTGGCCCGGCGGGTTTGTCGGGACTAGGGTCTCACATACCAATGTGGGATCTGACACATGTCGAATATTGTATCGCTTTCGGAGGCCGACACGTCCTCAGAATACTTCGCTGATATGCAGGTATGGTGGCGCAGTCGGCTGGCGATGGGCGCGCATCAGGAACTTTGCTGGGTCAAATTTGAACCGGGCGCGACCTATCCGCTGCATTCCCATCCTTACGAACAAACAAGCGTCATCATCACAGGGCGCATGCAGCTCAATGTCGGCGAGGAAACACGTGAGGTTGGTCCGGGCGATATGTGGTTTGTACCATCCGGTATGCCTCACGGAGGTCAGGTGCTGGGCAAAGATCCGGTCGTTTTCATCGATGTCTATGCCCCGCCCAGCCGAGGTGACGACAGCGATGTCACCTACTACTGAAACAGATCCCGCGCACCTTTCAGGCGCTGCGCAACGTGGCCAGTTCTGTGTCGGCCGCCCGACGCCACAAAAGATCGAGTTTGTCGATTTCCTCCGTCGAGAGGCGGTTTTCCTCAAGCCAGTACTTGCCAGATTCTACATAGTACCCCAACGCATCCTCCCGCGCGCGGGCCTCCGCAAACAGCGGGTCGCCGGCCGTGGGGCCAAACGGTTTTACGTCTGCGAGCGCCGCACGTGGGACAGAAGGGAACACCAACCGGCTCTGCCCGGTGGACAGGCGCACGCAGGCACAATCCTGACGCGCCGCATGAAGCATCAGACGCGCAGACTTTGCTTCGAGGTTGCGCAAAGTCACATCTTTTCGCAACGGATCGGCCGTGCCAGCGCCATAGAAATGCGTGGGGCCCTGACGGGGATACACCATGTCACACCCCCAGAAAGCCAGAACGCGCGGACGAAGCGTGGCGAGAGCCCAGTACCCCACTGAGAACGCCATCGTGCCACCGGCATAAACCACTCCTCCATAGGCGTTGTTGGCCGGAACATAGTCAGACGACAGAACGATTTTCTGCTCTGGGTCGCAGTGTTCCGGCAGGTGCGCCTTGGGGAAATCATCAGGCACGATCAGGTAATCCCAATCGCGTCTTATCCGCCACGCGTTATTGATCGCGACAATCGACGAAAAACAGGCTTTCGGCCAGTGCTTGCCCTCAACGGCGGACGGAGCGCTGCCCAGGATCAGCACGATCTCTTTCGGTTCCACGTTCAGGGCACCTCCTGACCATTCAGACACCGCAAAGACGCCCGTGACATGCCACGTTTGTGCTAAGTTAGACGACTTCGCGTAAAGACAAGAGAGAGACGGGTCGTTTTGAGCCCTTATCCGCAGCTTTCGCAGGAAGTGCCAAGAAAACGAGCGATTTCATGAACTAAAACAGACGATAGCGAGACAAACAAAGTGCCAATGACCCGCGATCAGCCACCGTTCTTTTCCAAAAACGCCTCAGCGGTCAGCGAACGGAAATCCTCAAGCGCCGCGCGAAGGCGCGCGTGATCCCAATCCCACCACGCCAACGCAATCAGACGCTCGGCAATCTCGGGCGGCTGGCGGTCCCGCAAGGGGGTGGCTGGCATGCCTGCGACGATCGTGTAGGGCGCAACATCCTTTGTCACAACAGCCCCTGCCGCGACAACGGCGCCGTGCCCAACCGTCACCTCAGGTTTGACCATCGCGGCATGACCGATCCAGGTGTCGTGCCCGATCGTGGCGCGCCGCGCTCTTCGGCGGGTGAAGAAGTCCGGATCGTCCTCGGCATCATCCCAATAGCTGGCGGACCGATAGAGGAAGTGGTGGCATGACGCCGTGTGCAGCGGGTGATCGGTCGCCCCGATCCGGACAAGCGAGGCGATGTTCGCGAACTTGCCGATGGTCGCATTGGCAATGGCGGCCCCGCGGTCGCAATAGGAATAATCCCCGAATTCCGAGTAAAGCACCCGGCTCCACCGTCCGACCTCGCAAAAGGCCCCAAAAGTGCTTTGCGTGATCTCACAATCGGGATGAATGACAGGTTCATCGTGTTTCAGTTTCGGCATGGTCTAGTGTTCCGCGTCGCCCTTGATCAGTTTGCGCCGCAACCAGCCCGAGAACCAGTCCATAAAGATCACCATGATAATGATCAGGATAATGTAATAGGCCACCTCTTCCCAATCCTTCTGGGTCTGGATCGCCTGGGTGATTAACAAGCCAATACCGCCGCCCGTGATCGCCCCGATGATTGTCGCGCTTCGGGTGTTGGATTCGAGAAAGTACAGGACCTGACTGAGCAGAATGGGCACGATCTGAGGGATGACGCCGAAGCGGTAACGTTGCAGCGGCTTGGCACCTGTTGAAGCCACACCTTCGATCTGTCTCTCGTCCACGTTTTCCAGGGCCTCCGAGAATATTTTGCCGAAGGTACCGGTATCCGTCACCAGAATGGCGAGCGCGCCGGTCAGCGGACCAGGACCAAACGCGCGCGAGAGCACAATCGTCCAGATCAACGCATCGACGCCGCGGACAAAATCAAAGATCCGCCGCATGGCAAAGCGTATGGCAGCAAAGGGCGCAAACCGTTTGGCCGCCAGAAAGCTCAGCGGCAATGCCACCATCGCCGCGCCGAACGTGCCAAGGAAGGCCATGAGAATGGTCTCGCCAATCGCCCAGAACACATCGCCATGCCGCCACATCCCGTTGTTCCAGAAATCATAGGCAGCACCCGCCAGATTGCCACGGTTCGGGTCAAGCTGGGGACCAAAGAGGATCTCGAACACCCCGTGCCCGTAGTAAGGACTGTCAATGGTGAACCAGAAAAGCTCCCATCCCGGGAAATAGTTGAACACTTCGGATTTTGAGCGTGTGACGGTCAGCCGCCCGCCCTCTGTCGTGATCGAGACGCGGTTGCGGCTCGCATTGACCCAGTCGGGTGGCGCGTCGCCAAGATTGGTAACAACGCGCGTGCCGTCGAATTGCGCCTCGATTGTTCCATAGCCGGGCACATCGAATTCGCTGGCATTGTCGGGCAGGAACCGCACCTCGTAGCCGTCACCCAGATCAATGACAGTGGTATCGCCCTGCTCGATCACCCAGTCCGGGCGCTGACCTTCGGGATACCGACCCTTGCGTTCGCCCTCATAACTGATCTCGATACCGCCATCGCGATGCGACCGGTTCACATGGACTTTATGGCTCCATGTATCTGCCGCTAGGATCAGGGCGTTTTCAGGCTGGGCGCGCTTGTACAGCCCGGCGATGTCAAAAGCGAAGAAGATATACACGAAATAGGCGAGCAATACGCCCGGCACGGCAAAGGCGATCAATCGCTTACGCTTTATCAGGTGTTCTGCTGTTCCGGCCATGTCGGTTACGGCGGCATCCGTCATGACGTCGCTCCTTCGGTCAGGCGATTGCGGTAGCGGCTGGACACCTGATCAAAAAAGACAATCGTGGCGAAGAGCAGGATGAAGATGGCCGCCGCCTCGTCGAACCGTCCAGGGCCCCAGGACATCGAGTTGCGCAACTCGTATCCGATGCCCCCCGCACCGACGAATCCCAGAATGGCGGAGGCGCGGATGTTGATTTCAAATCGTAGCAGCCCGTAGCTCAGGAAGTTGGGCGCCACCTGGGGCAAGACCCCCAGCAGGATACGCTGGTTCCAGTTTGCGCCCACGGAGGCCAGTCCCTCCACCGGCTTCAAATCCGCATTTTCCGCTACTTCAGAGTACAGCTTTCCGATCGCGCCAGCTGTGTGAATGGCGATCGCAATCACGGCGGGCACCGGTCCGCCCCCCAGAACAAAAATCAGCATCAGCGCGATCACGATCTCGGGTACAGCGCGCATGATGTCCGCGATCCGCCGCACCAGCGGTATCAACCGGGGAAACATAGCAAGCCCACGGGTCCCGTGCATCGCCAGCAAAAATCCGGCCAGCACCCCTGTGATCGTTGACACAGCCGCGATATTGATCGTCTCTATCAGCGCAGGCAGGTACTTCCACATCAATGCCGGTAAGTCGGCAGCTTTTTCCCACGCTTCTGACAGGACTGCGGCGGGATAATCGCCGATGTTGCCGATGCCGTCCCAGAAGCCACCGGCATTTCTGTCATCGGCGACCATGAAGCCCGACACCATCAACACCGCGAAGATAAGCAGCGTCAGCCCGCCATAGAGACGCTTGCGCCGTACGAGCGCCATGTAATGCGCCTGCATCTGGTCAACGTGCCGTGCATCCGCCTGACTGGCTGAAAGTTCCGCCATGCGTCACCTTTCGTGGGAGTCCGCATGACGGCCGGTCCGGCGCAACAGGCGGCAAAGGAAAACCGGGGCCCTCGATGGAGTGCCCCGGTTGAGTGCGAAACGGGTCAGCCGCCGATCTTGGCTTTGCGCGCCTCGATGATCGACAGATAGGTGTCATGCGTCACCGGCTGGAAGCCGAGCGATTCACCCGCTGTAACGCCGTAGGCGCAATCCTGATCGGTCTCGTGCAGAGTATCCATCAGCTCTGTCATTGTCGCACGGACGTCCTCAGGCAGCGCCTTGCGCAGCACAACCGGTCCTTCTGGGATGACCTTGGATTTCCAGATTTCGACCATCTCGTTCATGTCAACGAGCCCGGCATCCACGGCCTTGCGCAACGCGCCGGAATTATAGCCATCTTCCCATGCGCCCTGACCGTCGGCCCAGGTCACGCCCGCGTCGATGTCGCCATTGAATACCGCAACGATGGTCTGCTCATGCCCGCCGGTGAACTTGACCTCCCCGAAATAATCGCCCGAATCCATTGTCGCGCCCGTAAGTTCGGGGATTTCAATCGACGGGATCAGATACCCGGATGTGGAGTTCGGGTCACCGAAGCCAAAGACCTTGCCCTGCATCTCCTCAAGGTTGGAAATACCGCTGTCTTTCCGAGCGAACCCGATGGAGTGATAGCCCACGGATTTGTCCATGTTCACCTTGATGAGAACCGGCTCGACCGCTTCGGGATCCTGCAGGAAGGTCGCGGCATAGGATGACGGCCCAAGCCACGCCATATCCAGCGTGCCGCCCAGCAGACCCTGGATCACACCGTTATAGTCAGCAGGGGCGAACAACTTGGTTTCCACTCCCAGCGCTTCTTCGGTGTAGGCGCGCAGACATTCGTTGGAATTCATACGGTCCTGCGCATTCTCCCCGCCGAGGATACCGATACGAAATTCGGTGATGCCCTCGGCAAAGGCGGCAGAGCTGAGCGCCGTGGTCGCGGCCAGTGTCAAAGCAAGATTGCGTTTCATGTCTTTCTCCGTGTAAGGCGGCCCGTGTGCCGCAGTCTTTGATTGAAGTGGTGATCAGGCAGACAGCGCGGCCTGGCGTTTTTCCTCGCGATCCAACGCGCCGATTTCAGTGGATGTCGCGGCTTCCGAGAAATCGGCCCCTGCCCCATAGATGTCGCGAGCCACGCCGGTTGTCAGTTGCTCCGGCGTGCCGTCAAAGACGATCCGTCCCGCCCGCATACCAATCACCCGGTCGCAGTAGCGTCGTGCCGTATCGAGCGTGTGCAGGTTTGCAATCACCGTACGACCATCCTCGTCATGAATGCGCCGCAAGGCTTCCATCACGATCTGGGCATTCATCGGATCGAGGCTCGCAATCGGTTCGTCCGCCAGAATAATCTTGGGATCCTGCATCAGAGCCCGCGCGATCGCGACGCGCTGTTGCTGACCGCCTGAAAGCGCTTCCGCCCGTTTGGGGGCCTGCTCGGCAATACCCAGTCTGTCGAGGATCTCTATTGCCCTGTGGATGTCCTCTGTCGGGTAGAGATTGAACATCGTCGAGAAGGTAGAGCGCCGGTTCAGCGTGCCGTGGAGCACGTTCGACACAACATCCATCCTCGGCACGAGGTTGAACTGCTGGAATATCATTGCGCATTCGGATTGCCACCGCCGACGCTCTGCGCCAGTCAACGCGGTGATTTCCCTGTCCTGGAATGTGATTGTCCCGGAGGACTGAGAGGTAAGCCGGTTTATCATTCTCAGCAGTGTGGATTTTCCGGCACCGGACCGCCCGATGATCCCGATCATCGCCGCTTCTGAAATTCGGAACGTCGCTTTATCAACGGCGGTATTCTGACCAAACACTTTCGTGAGCGCGTGTATGTCGAGCATGCACATCCCCTAGCAGCCACGACCTGCGATACGCCTGCGCCACAAACCTTTTTTGAAAGATTTGCAAAACTAATGTAACAGGCAGGTCTGAAGCGGGCTGTGACACACCTGCGCCGAGGCGCTGGTTTCAGAATGAAAAATTTCAATTTAATTTCAGTTATTTAACTTCATCTCACACCTCGCACCAACCTTGGCAAACCACTCACGCGCTGCTGAAAAAATCAGCTCCTTAATTCTATTTTTTAGAACATAAAAAGATAAAACATGTAATTTCATAAATACTCTCTCTGCTCTACATCCAGACCAGTGACAGGCAGAGCGGAGACAAAAAAATGGATGCGATACAGGATGTCCTGGGAACAATCATCGGGCAACTTCAGACGCCGACGCTGGCTTTTCTGATTGCAGGGATGATGCTCGCCGCACTGGGCAGCAAAATCGAGGTTCCCAAACCTGTCTACTCCTTCATCGTAATGGTGCTGTTGCTCAAAGTCGGGCTCGGAGCAGGGCTGGCGCTGCGCGAGGCAAGCCTTGCTGAACTCGCCGTACCTGCGCTTGGCGCCACGCTGATCGGCGTGGCAATTGTCCTGCTGGGTGGAAAGACACTGGCGCGCTGGCGCGGTGTGGAGGGCCCGGATGCGATTGCAACCGCTGGCCTCTTCGGAGCGGTCTCCGCATCGACACTTGCGGCGGGCATGGCGGTGCTTGACGATGTTGGCATGACCTACGAAGGATTTGTCGGGGCGCTTTATCCGTTCATGGATATCGCGGCTCTGATGACCGCAATTGTGCTGGCACGGCTTGCGGAGGTCCGCGCTGTCGGTCAAGCCGCAACCCAAACCACACTTTTGATGGCAGACGGAACACAAGCTCTGTCCGCGCGTCCCGTCACCACCGCAACAGTAACACAGACCAAAGCGGGTTTCGACGGCGCCGCAATTCGCGGCATGTTCAGCGACACGCTTCGCAGTCCACCGATTTCTGCACTGCTTCTGGGTCTTGTCCTGGGGCTCGTGGCGGATACCGCGCCGGTATATGAGACCTTTTTCACCCCTTTGTTCAAAGGATTTCTGTGTATCCTGATGCTGTGCATGGGAATGGAAGCCTGGTCGCGTCTGGCCGAGTTGCGGGGCGTGGCACATGCCTACCTGCTATATGGTCTGACTGCACCGATCATTCACGGTATGCTGGGTTTCGGCGTAGGTCTGGTGGCGCATGAACTCACCGGCTTTTCCGCCGGTGGCGTTGTGTTGCTGGCTGTGATGGCCGCCTCAAGTTCTGACGTATCGGGCCCGCCGACCATTCGGGCCGCCATTCCGAAGGCCAATCCTTCCGCCTATATCGGAAGCTCTACAGGACTTGGAACGCCCGTAGCGATCCTGAGTATTCCGCTCTATATCGCACTGGCCGAACGCTTTGTCGGAGGCTGAGACACAACCGCCTCTTACACAGCCGAAGGACAAAGCGAACAGGTCAGAGTGGCGTCTCGCGAAGCGATACCGGAATTGGCAAAAAGCGCAGGCAGCGATGCAATTGCCTGCCTATTGCATCCCAAAATCCGCAAACTTTGGTTGGAACAATCGGGTGAGCGCCCCATCTATCAGGACAATACAAAGGGACAGGCACGTGAAACGCTTCAAAGACACTCCGTTGGTCTGCATTCAGCAGAACATCCAGAGATTTGCAGCCGCATCCGTGTCCACGTTCAAGGCAGGCGACGTCGTGTTAGCCGTCATCGCCGGCGAGAGCACTATGGAACAAGAGACCTAAGTCATGGCCGGTGCAAGTGAGACGACGGGGCAGCCGAATGGCTTTGTTGCGGGGTATCTGCCTGTTCTGATCTCGGCCGCGTTGTTTGCCTATTTTCTGGGATTCATTCCAGAGGTGTCGGCAGGCAATGCCGTGATTTGGGCCATGCCGTGGATACCGTCGCTGGGGATCGAACTGGCGTTTGTCGTCGATGGTTTGAGCCTGACCTTCGCGCTCCTGATCTCGGGCATCGGCGCTTTGGTGCTCTTGTATTCGAACACCTATCTCGAAGGGCATGTGCAATATGCGCGGTTTTCGCTCTTTCTGACCGCTTTCATGCTCTCGATGCTGGGTCTCGTTCTGGCTGATGATCTGATCCTGCTCTTTGTGTTCTGGGAGCTGACCACGCTCACGTCATACATGCTCATCGGCTTTTCGCATGACGATCCGAAAAGTCGGCGCAACGCGTTGCAGGCGCTGTTCGTAACCGGGGCGGGGGCGCTGGCGTTTCTTGCGGGGCTGATCCTGCTCGCGAACGCTTCCGGGACGACGCGTTTGTCAGAGATCATCACGATGGGTCCGGCCCTGACAGAGCATGCGCTCTACCTGCCCATTCTGATCCTGCTCTTTGCCGGTGCTCTGACCAAATCCGCGCAGGTGCCTTTTCATTTCTGGCTCCCACACGCCATGGCAGCGCCGACGCCCGTCAGCGCCTTTCTGCATTCGGCGACAATGGTGAAGGCCGGCGTGTATTTCCTGGCCCGTGTGCATCCCGCCCTGTCAGGCACCGATGTGTGGTTGTGGACGCTGACAACGCTCGGCGCGATCACGGCCGTTTTCGCCAGCGTTCAGTCGCTTCGGCAGAGCGATCTCAAGCAGGCGCTGGCCTATACCACGCTCATGGCTCTTGGGACGCTCACGCTTTTTCTGGGGCAGTCGTCGGGCTACGCCATGACTGCCTTCGCCACCTTTCTGATCGTTCATTCGCTGTACAAGGCTGCGCGCTTTCTGGTCGTGGGGTGCATCGATCACGCAACCGGCACGCGCGAGGCGGAGAAACTCGCGGGGCTGGGACGGCTGAGGCCGGGCACCGCCATTGCCGCGGCTGTGGCCGCCTTGTCGATGGCTGGATTTCCACCTTTTCTGGGCTTCATCGGCAAAGAGTTGAAGTATGCCGGTGCGATCGCGGTCACAAACGAACCGGTCCTTGTCGCCGGAGCTGTCCTTCTGGAAAAATCACTGATGTTCGCCGTGGCCGGGGTCGTGGCACTTCGTCCCTTCTGGAGCGGGAAGGCCGCCTACGGACATACCCCGAAAGAAGCGCCCTGGCAGATGCTGGCAGGGCCCGTTCTGCTGGCCGTCTTTGGTGCCGTTTTCGGCATCTATCCGGATGTCTTGCAGCGCGCGCTGGTCACACCAACGGTGATCTCCCTGACCGGCACGGCGGAAGAGGCCAAAGAGCTGAAGCTTTGGGCCGGCGTCAACCTGCCGCTGGCACTCAGCATCGCGACCTTTGTGCTGGGCGGGCTTTTCTACATTGTCCACCGCCCGATGCGCGCCGCTCTGCAACGCGTTTTTGCCAGGGTCCCAAGCCTTGATACCGGGTGGGATCATTTCATGGACGGGCTAAAGGCCCTAGCCGCGTGGCAGACGCGGATCATTCAGACCGGACGCATGTCGGATTACCTTTTGGTCACGTTCGCCACGCTCGCGATCGGGCTGGGCGTCGCACTCTTCCCGGTAGGTCTTCCCGATATCAACACCGACTTCTCCCGGGTCAGTTGGAGGACTGCGGCGATCTTCGTTCTGCTCGCGGCTGGGGCGGTTTTGGCGCTTGTGACGAATTCCCGGATTGCGGGGATCGCCGCACTGGGCGTAGTGGGCATTGCGCCCGCTTTG
>ERZ1740060.769-NODE-769-length-13852-cov-3.115460_pt1 | contig 13852 bp, 14 predicted proteins | sample MGYA00581743_ERZ1740060 | MGnify/ENA primary metagenome ERZ1740060 (study PRJEB43018, sample SAMN04849235) | marine metagenome | isolation source: floating plastic debris | place: Pacific Ocean | collected 2008-08-27 | study: EMG produced TPA metagenomics assembly...
CCTCCTGCAAAGAGTACGGTGTGTATTCTCACACTAAACGCTAAGGCAAACAGCGAACCTGCCAGGAAATAATGTAGCCTTTCCTGGCTTGAATTACTCTTCGATTTCAAAATCAGGTAAAAGGCGTACAATACCGGGGGCACACAAACTAGTTCAGCGAGGAACTTTAAACTCAAATAGGGCATGAACCACAGTAGTGAAAGGATCCAGGCCACACGGATGGCATTTTTACTATGGGAAATCAGCTCTGTAATTCGAAAACCTAATGATATTATTAACAGCGAATAAACGGAGTGTAATATCCTTAAGACCGTGGTTTTAGCTATCGGGTCATTAATACCTATCACCTCTAAAATCCATATAATACCGGCATTTAGAGCCGGATAAATCATGCTGTGTTTAGGAGGAACCTGCGATTCTATCCAATGTGGTAACCCGTATGCCCAATTTTGTGCTACGCGAATAACATCAAAGTGATCATCGTGAAAGGCATAGCCTTTTGAAAAGAAAGCGGCTAGCAGTCTAACTAAAAAGGCTACCGCTAGAATGGAGTACAGTGGATGATTGCGGTAAAAAACTTTGAGCTTATTCATTCAAAAATAAAAGCGCAAGCTAATATGGAGCGTATACAAATCAAGCCTAAGCTTTATTAAGCTCTTCTTCACGCAACTCGCGCCGGATGATTTTGCCTACATTTGATTTCGGTAGTTCATTTCGAAACTCAATATATCTAGGATTTTTATAACCCGTTAGGTTCTCTTTGCAAAAGTCTCTTACTTCTTTTTCAGTGAGTGAGGGATCATTTTTTACCACAAAGATCTTTACACATTCAGTTGATTTTTTATCGGGTATGCCAATGGCAGCTACTTCCAGGACTTTGGGGTGGTTAGCTACCACATTTTCTACTTCATTAGGATATACATTGAACCCGCTCACATTGATCATGTCTTTTTTGCGATCCACAATCTTGAAGAAACCTTCTTCATCCATCAAACCCATATCTCCGGTTCTAAACCAACCACCTTCAAAAAACACTTCGCTGTTATCCTTTTTCCAATATCCTTTCATTATCTGCATACCTCTGGCACAGATCTCGCCTACTTCCCCAGTACTTAACTGATTACCTTGCTCATCAAAAATACCCATCTCAGTGCCAGAAGTTGGAAGTCCTATAGTGCCTAACTTATGGCTGCCGTCTAAAGGATTGCAAGAAAGTACGGGGGAAGTTTCACTCAGACCATACCCTTCTACTAATGGTTTGCCGGTAAGTTGTTCCCGCCGCCTGGCCACAGCGTCTTGTACCGCCATGCCACCTCCTAAGGTTCCGAATAACTTAGAGAAAGTTACTTCTCTAAATTCTTCTTGATTTAATAAACCATTAAATAATGTATTCACACCCGTCATTAGCGTGAACTGATGCTTTTTAAGTTCTTTGATAAAGCCCTTCATATCTCTGGGGTTCGTAATTAAAATATTCTTTGCTCCTACACTGAGCATGAGAATACCATTCACAGTCAAAGCAAAAATATGGTAGAGCGGAATAGCAGTGATCATAGTGTGATCTTTACTTTGATCCAGCAGTGGTTTAAACCAATAGGTGGTTTGCTTGGTATGAGCTATAATATTTTGGTGAGACAACTGCGCACCTTTGGAGACACCCGTTGTACCCCCTGTGTACTGCAGAAAAACAGGATCATCTCCGTCCACTTCAGGTCGTTGATAACTCGCGTTTGTCCCTAAAGACAGTGCTTCCTTAATCCCCAAAGCACCCTCCAAATGAAAAACAGGCACCATTTTCTTCACATGCTTTACCACGGTATTCACCAGCCAGCCTTTCAAAGTCCCAAGTAGATCACCTAACTGGGTAACTATGATTTTATCTATGCCAGTTTCTGTCTTCACCTTTTCAAGGTTAGCTGCAAAATTGGCAACGATCACCACTGCTTTAACCCCAGCATCCAAATACTGATGCTTCATTTCACGAGGTGTATAGAGTGGATTAGTATTGACCACTATCAACCCTGCTCTTAAGGCACCAATCAGAACCACTGGGTACTGCAGCAGATTAGGCATTTGAATAGCTATAGCATCCCCCTTTTTAAGTTGCCAGTGACTTTGAAGAAAAGCCGCAAAATCAGTGGACAATTTATCCAGTTCAGCGTAGGTTAATTGCTTACCCATATTTTCAAAGGCGACTTTATTTGCATTGGCCTTAAAGGCTGCGTCAAACAACTCTAAAAGATTTTTATATTTTAACTCACCGAGTTCTTGCGGTATGCCTTTTGGGTAATTCTTGATCCAGGGTAATGCACTCATATCTCACACAAGGTTAATAACCAATATTACAAAAAAAGAGGCACAAAAAAAGCCATTCGCGATTCACGAATGGCTGATGCTGTGGAGGAAGGATTCGAACCTTCACGAAGCGGTTAGTTTCTATTGCTATTGGATGCTTAGAAATTTATTCCGGTGTCTTCACCCTCGAGACCGGAGGGCATGTCTGCCAGTTTCAACACTCCACATTAATAAAGCTGTAGGAGAAGGATTCGAACCTTCACGAAGTAGTTAGCTCGTCTACTGACGAATTTGTCCCGAATTCTCCACCCTCGAGACCGGAGGGCTTGTCTGCCAATTTCAACATCCTACAGTGTTTTTTCGTTTTGTTGATTCAAATGTAGTCATATAACCATTTCATTAAAAATAAATTAATGGATAAGTTAAATTATTACACTATTTGTAATTTTACATTCATATAAATATTAAATCAATAAAACCGCAGCTTGATTATGGCACCTAATTATGAAATTGATAACATCGATTTAAAGATTTTGGAAGCATTAACTAAAAATGCTAAAAAACCTTACACTGAAGTAGCTAAAGAAGTTTATGTATCTGGCGGTACTGTTCATGTAAGAATGAAAAAACTAGAAGAAACAGGCGTGGTGAAGGGTAACACTCTACAGATAGACTATACCAAGCTTGGACTAGATATTACAGCGTTTATTGGAATTTTTCTAAGTAAGAGTGCCTTGTACGACGAGGTTATTGGTTTGCTGAAACAGGTACCGGAGATCGTAAATGTGCATTACACCACGGGAAACTACAGTATGTTCGCTAAAATGTACTGCCGTGACACCAATCACCTGAAAGATGTGTTATATGATAAGATACAACGGATAGAAGGCATAGTAAGAACAGATACCATGATCTCATTGGAAGAAAGCATTAGTCGAAGTCTCTCGTTAGAGTCTGCTCATTGACAAACGCAATTGATCCATTGTAATTATCTATCTAAAAAGTCCGGTGTTGGAACATTAGCTGGGCTTATTTGTTGTACATTTGTTTAATAATTTGAAATTATCTTAAGCAGCGCTATGAGTAATGATGATCAAATTTTAGAGGAATTTACCTCCAAGGAATATGAGCATGGATGGACTGTAGATATTGACAGTGAACAGGCTCCCAAAGGTCTTAATGAAGATATTATTCGGTTTATCTCAAGCAAAAAAGAGGAACCTCAATGGCTTTTAGAATGGAGGTTGAATGCATTTAAGGTTTGGTCTGAGATGCCTGAGCCTAAATGGTCTAATGTTACATTCCCCGAAATTAATTATCAGGACATTATTTATTACTCTGCACCGAAGCAAAAGGCGCAACCTAAAAGTTTAGATGAAGTAGATCCTGAATTGCTGGAAACGTTTAAAAAATTAGGGATATCACTGGAAGAACAAAAGCGATTAACCGGTGTGGCCGTAGATGCGGTGATAGATAGTGTATCAGTAGCTACTACTTTCAAAGATAAATTAGGGGAATTAGGTATCATTTTTTGTTCCTTTAGCGAAGCGGTTAAAGAACATCCTGAGCTGGTAAAAAAATACTTGGGTTCGGTAGTTCCGGTCTCGGATAACTATTACGCCGCTCTAAATTCAGCGGTATTTTCGGATGGATCATTTTGTTACATACCCAAGGGTGTACGGTGCCCAATGGAATTATCTACATATTTTCGAATAAATGCCGCAAACACCGGGCAGTTTGAAAGAACCTTGATCGTGGCTGAAGATAATTCTTACGTGAGTTATCTGGAAGGTTGTACTGCACCCATGAGAGACGAAAACCAACTGCATGCGGCAGTAGTAGAAATTTATGTGAAAGCAGAGGCCGAAGTAAAATATTCTACTGTGCAAAATTGGTATCCGGGGGATAAAAACGGTAAAGGAGGAATATACAATCTGGTCACCAAGCGGGGAATATGTGCTGGAAACAATTCCAAGCTATCCTGGACTCAAGTAGAAACAGGATCTGCAGTGACCTGGAAATATCCATCGTGTATTTTAAAAGGAGATCACTCCAGTGGTGAGTTTTACTCGGTAGCAGTTACCAACAACTACCAGCAGGCTGATACGGGTACGAAAATGATCCATATTGGAAAAAATACCAAATCGCGTATAGTTTCAAAAGGTGTATCAGCAGGACATTCGCAAAACAGTTACAGAGGTCAAGTGCATGTGATGAAAAGAGCATCTGGTGCACGCAACTTCTCACAGTGCGATTCTCTCTTAATGGGTAACAAATGCGGCGCTCATACCTTCCCATATATTGATATTGAAAATAAGTCTTCCATGGTAGAGCATGAGGCTACCACTTCAAAAATTGGTGAAGATCAGATTTTTTACTGTACCCAGCGAGGAATTGACGAAGAAAGTGCCGTAGCACTAATCGTAAACGGATATTGTAAAGAAGTTTTAAATCAACTTCCTATGGAATTTGCCGTTGAGGCGCAAAAATTGTTGGCACTTACGCTGGAAGGATCAGTTGGTTAGATTTTGAATATCAAACAATACTACTCCCATAGAGAGTAGGCCATTGAAAATTTTATAGAACTAAAAAGTTAGAATTTGAAAAGCTTCTACTCTTCAAGATGATAATACTAGTTCAATAAGGTGCTATACTAACTACGGTCAAACTAAAAAGAAGAGACGGTATTTATCAATAGGTAATAATTGTAATGTAGGACATCGAATTAATGAATATGCTAAAAATAAACAATCTCCACGCCGCAATTGAGGACAAAAAAATCCTTAATGGTATTAATTTAGAAGTAAAAGCTGGTGAGGTACATGCAATCATGGGACCAAACGGCTCTGGGAAAAGTACGTTAGCTAGTGTATTAGCAGGTAGAGAAGATTACGAAGTTTCCGAAGGTGAAGCCGCATTCTTAGGGGAGGATCTGCTGGATATGGCTCCCGAAGATCGGGCTAGAGCTGGTGTTTTCTTAGCTTTTCAATATCCTGTTGAAATTCCAGGTGTAAGTACCATTAATTTTATGAAAACCGCATTGAATCAGGTAAGAGAGTATCGAGGGCAAGAAACGCTTGATGCTGTTTCATTCCTTACACTGATGAAGGAAAAAATGAAACTGGTTGATATTGATCAAAGCTTATTGAGTCGATCATTGAATGAGGGTTTCTCAGGTGGAGAAAAAAAGCGCAATGAAATTTTTCAAATGGCTATGCTAGAACCCAAATTAGCGATTTTAGATGAAACCGATTCGGGTTTAGATATTGATGCGCTTAAGATTGTGGCAAACGGGGTGAATAAACTTAAAGGGAAAGAGAATGCCACTATAGTCGTTACGCATTACCAAAGGCTCCTGGACTATATCGTTCCTGATTACGTACATGTTCTTTATAACGGTAGGATTGTAAAAAGTGGCACTAAGGAGCTGGCTCATGAGCTTGAGGCAAAGGGATATGATTGGATAAAAGAAGAAGCTGCCACAGCTTAAATTTAATAATGAGTAATCCAGTGAGCAATAACCAGTTAGAACAACTATCCCAAAATTTTGAACAGTTTGAGACCAGCCTCAACGGTTCTAAGGGATCAATCCATGATACTAGGAAAGAAGCAATCTCATCTTTTTTAAAATCTGGTTTTCCTACTTCAAAAAACGAGGAATATAAGTATACTGATCTATCAAAATTAGTTGGGAAAAAAGTAGACTTTTCACAAAGAAGAAAAGGTTCTGAATTAGACCATGAAAAGGTCTCTGATCGAATCGTTGAGGGTCTTGATGCATATGAATTGACCTTTGTTAATGGACATTTTCAGGTAGAATTGTCAAATTTACCCGAACTTGACGGTGTTAGGGTGTCAGGTTTTAGGGAAGCATTAATAAACTATGAGCAAACACTTGATGATCATTTTAGCAAATATGCCTCTTTTGAAAAGGATGAATTAGTGGCGCTTAATACTGGATTCTCGGAAGACGGATCATTCATCCACATAAAAAAAGGACAGCGTTTAGATAAACCTGTAGTTCTCAACTATATCAATGATGTGCACGAAAACCAGACGCAAAACTATCCAAGAAACCTGGTAGTGGCCGAAGAAAGTAGCGAATTAACGATCATTGAGATCTACCATGACCTTGGAGAAGACACGAGTTTTACAAATGAAGTAACTGAAATAGTTATAGCTGAAAACGCTAAGTTGGATCATTATAAACTACAGCTAAATAATGATAAGGCCTTTTATACCGGAACCACTCAGGTAAGTCAAGCCACTTCAAGTACTTTCACTAGTTATACGTTCACTACGGGCGGTGCTGTGATTAGAAATAATCTAAACGTAGATCAAGAAGGAGAAGGCTGCGAAACAAATATGTATGGACTTTATTTGGTGGATGGAAGCGCGCATGTTGATAATCATACTACTGTAGATCACAAAAAACCTAACTCCTATAGTAACGAACTGTACAAAGGTATCTTACGAGACAAAGCACGGGGTGTTTTTAACGGAAAAATTTACGTACGTTCCGAGGCACAGAAAACAAATGCCTTTCAATCTAACAAAAACATCTTACTGTCGGATACTTCAGTGGTGAATACGAAACCACAATTGGAGATATGGGCAGATGATGTGAAATGCTCTCACGGTTGTACCACGGGTCAGATTGATGAAGAGGCTTTATTTTACATGCAAGCGCGTGGTTTAAGTAAAGAAAGTGCAAGGGCATTATTACTGTACGCATTTGCTACCGAAGTCCTTGAAAATGTGAGAGTAGAGAATATCAAAGTATTTCTTGAAAAAACTATTTCTAAACATTTATACAGATAGAGATGAGTGATGTTGCCGTATCGCAAGAAATAAATATTTCAAAAATAAGAGAGGAATTTCCAGTTCTACATCAGAACGTAAACGGAAAACCTTTGGCCTATTTTGATAACGCTGCCACAAGTCAAAAACCACAAAGGGTTATAGCTGCCCTAAATGAATATTATAAGGGTTATAATGCCAATATACATAGGGGTATTCATACTCTCGCTGAAAAAGCTACCAAAGCTTATGAGGCTACCAGGGCTACAGTAAAAAACTTTATTAACGCTAATGAAGTAGAGGAAATTATCTTTACTAAGGGCACTACCGATGGTATAAATTTAGTAGCCTCGTCATACGGGCGTAATTTTATTTATGAAGGTGATGAGATCATACTATCGGGGCTCGAGCACCATTCTAATATAGTTCCCTGGCAGCTTTTAGCGCAGGAAAGAAAGGCTTCTACTAAGATAATACCTGTAAAATCCGATGGAACACTGGACTTAACGGTATTTAATGAAATACTTTCCGAAAAAACGAAATTAGTGGCGGTTAACCATGCTAGCAATAGCATGGGTACCATAAATCCCATTAAAGAAATAATAGATAAAGCTCATCAGTTTGGCGCTAAAGTACTGATTGATGGTGCTCAGGCCAGTGCACATTTAGAGATCGATGTTCAAAAATTAAATTGTGATTTCTACGCTATTTCAGCACACAAAGTATACGGTCCTACAGGAACCGGTGCGCTGTACGGCAAGCGTGAATTACTCGAGGCAATGACTCCGTATCAAGGAGGTGGAGAAATGATCAAAGATGTATCCTTTGATCAAACTACCTATAATGATATACCGTACAAATTTGAAGCAGGTACTCCAAATATAGCCGATGTCATTGCTTTTAAAGAAGCGCTTGATTTTGTCAGTGAGACCGGCAAAAAAGCCATGGCGGCCTATGAGAATTCACTACTGGACTATGCCACAAAAGAAATACAAAAAATTGATGGGGTTAAACTATACGGCACCGCCAATCATAAGGTAAGTGTCTTATCTTTTCTTATTGAAGGAGTTCATCCTTTCGATATAGGCCAGATGCTGGATGCCAGAGGAGTAGCCGTACGCACAGGTCACCACTGTACACAGCCGTTAATGGATCATTTCGGAATAGAGGGAACGGTTAGGGCTTCCTTTGCTGTTTACAATACAAAAGAAGAAATTGACCGGATGATCGAAGGGTTACATCGCATTGTAAAGTTTATGAAGTAATGGCTTCTATTAAAGAAACCCAGGACAGCATTATCGAAGAGTTTTCCATCTTGGAAGGAGACAGAGAAATGACCAATTTCTATATCATGGAATTGGGCCAAAAGCTGGCAGAGATGTCAGAAATGGATAAAACGGATGATAATATCGTTAAAGGATGTCAATCCAAAGTGTGGCTGACCGCACATCTTGATAATGACAGGGTTACTTTTAGAGCGGATAGTAACACCGCAATAACAAAAGGCTTAGTCAGTCTTTTGGTACGTGTGTTATCGAATCAAACGCCAGATGAAATAGTTAATGCAGAATTATATTTTCCTGAAAAAATAGGAATGGAGCGCTTCATAGGAACACAACGTTCTAATGGTTTTGCAGCGATGGTCAAACAGATGAAGCTTTATGCCATTGCATTAAAAGCAAAAGCCGTAAGTAGCTAAAAGATGAGTGACCAAGTAAAAACAGAAGATATTTCTCTAAAGGAGCAGGTGGTAGAAGCTTTGAAAACAGTCTATGATCCAGAGATACCCGAGGAAATATATGAGCTAGGATTGATTTACGAGATAAGCGTATATCCTGTAGATAATGTCTATGTTCTTATGACCTTGACCTCTCCTAACTGCCCGGCTGCTGAAAGCATTCCATCCGAGGTCGAACAAAGTATAAGGAATATCAAAGGTGTTAACGATGTAAACGTAGAAGTTACATTCGATCCTCCATATTCTCAAGACATGATGTCGGAAGCAGCAAAGCTAGAATTGGGATTTTTGTAGACACCTCTTTAAGGTATTGTGTATTGAATTTAAGCGAAAAGCTAACATTTATTATTTGATATTAATTTAATTGTAATTTAAAATGTATCCAGAAGATGTAGTAGCTCCTATGCGAGCAGATTTAACTTCAGTAGGTTTTACTGAATTAAAAACAGGTGAAGAAGTAGAGAGTCATCTCACTGATCACGAAGGTACCACGCTGATGGTCATTAATTCTGTGTGTGGTTGTGCTGCAGGTGCTGCCAGACCAGGTGTTAAATGGGCCGTTCAAAATGGTGATAAAAAGCCAAATTCATTGACTACTGTATTTGCTGGTGTTGATCAGGAGGCAGTAGCAAAAGCGCGTGAGTACACTCTGCCCTATCCCCCATCATCTCCGTCTATCGCCCTATTCAAAGATGGTGAATTAGTGCATTTTGTAGAAAGGCATCATATTGAAGGAAGAAATGCAGAGATGATTGGCCATCACTTGGTAGAGGTATTAAAGGAATACTGTTAACCAATTTAGCTCTAAATTAAGAGAGGTTCTAAGAAGGTAAGATTTGATTCCCATCAAACCTTACCTTCTTTTGTTTTAGACCACTCATGATGACGATTTTTAGAAGATCCGATGTGTTCACGGGCTTTTTAATATTACACTAGGGCACCTACCTACCCTCAGCTCCTTTTTATCAAGGATCAGCCTTTCGAGAAAATTTCTTCTAACTTATTTTCAAGCTGTTTACCTCGGAGGTTTTTTGCTATAATACGACCTTCCGGGTCGATCAAAAGAGCAAAAGGGATCGCACTCACATTATAGAGATTAGCCGCATCACTTTGAAAATATTTAAGATCAGAGACGTGCGTCCAACTTAAGCCATCTTGTTCTATAGCCTGCAGCCAATCCTGGCGAGTTCTATCTAGCGAAACGCCAAAAACCTCAAACCCTTGCTCGTTGTATTTTTTATACATTCTTACAACATTTGGGTTTTCCATTCTACAAGGCCTGCACCACTTTGCCCAAAAGTCCAATAACACATAATTTCCTCTGAGTGAAGACAAGCTTACCATTTCACCATCCGGGTTCGGAAGTGTAATGTCAGGCGCTATTTCACCTAACGCCAGCTTCTTCATCCGCTCTACCTCAGCCACAAACTCATTAACCACTAAAGAGTTGGGTATTTCCTCATTCACAGTGGACGCAAACTTTGAGAACGTCTGAAAATTTTGATCTTTATCCAATATTCTACCATTTCTAAGGATTTCCAGTGCACCCAAAGAAGCACCAGCCGATTCAATTCTAGCAGCCACCTGATTTTTAAAATTGCCTTCTAATTCGAAGTATCTTGATCGTAACTCTTCCATAGATTGCTGATCGCCGGATTGATTGGCAGCCATGAAATCCTTATTGATCTGCGTTACCTCAGGAGAAGATTGGAAAGCTTGGTTCATCTGCTGTATCTCTTTAATAAAATCATGGTCTGAGGAGCCTGTAACTTCGGCATGACCGTTCTGTGCGTTACCATCCACGTTGACAGTGATATCATCTTTATTAAGGATAAGATTTACGGACTGCTTGTTATAAAAATTTAGCCGATAATAACCGGGACTTTCAATATTCACTTTTTTTGAAAAACTATAAGTGGATTGATCAAAAGGTAACGTATCCACAACGGAAGTTACCCTCTGGCTGCCCTGATACTGTTCCAATAATATGAGACCATTCTGGGGATAACCAACCGTACCGGAAATGGTAATGATATCGCCTTGTTCCTGAACAGTATCATTACTCGATCCACCACAACTCAACAGAAATAGTACAATTAATGCGGGATATATTTTTTTCATACCTTAACTAATGGTTTTTAAACAAATAAGGTTTCAATTAGTAAAACTAAGATTCATTTAGTTTAGCTACCAATACTTTATTCGCCTCTTTGGGATTTATTTTACTATTACTTCTTTTCATCAATTCACCCATGAACATACCTAACAGCGCTTTACCCTTTTTCGAGGACCTGTATTGAGCAACCTTTTCAGGAAAAGCTGAGATCACTTCTGTGACTAAGCCCTCCAGATCTACTTGATGTTCACTTAATAGTAAACCCAGCTTTTTGGCGACTGTTTTTACTTCCAATTCAGGTTTATTCACAAGTTCAGGGAAGAGCATATCTGAGGCAGAAGAAAAACTTATTTCATTATTATCAATCAAAGAGATTATACCAGCCAGTTGATCGGAGGTGATGCCAAATGTCTTCACATTAACATTATTTTGATGTGATCGTATCGGCCCCATCATCCAGTTCACAATGCTTTTGTAGTTCTTCTGACTAACAGCGGTTGCTTCAAAATATTCAAACCTCAACTTATCTTCTGCAATAAAGTTAGCATCATATTCAGTAAGTTGATAATTAGTGTTCAATCTATTCTGCACTTCCCAAGGCAGCAACGGCATATAAGAACGGATGGTTTCTAACCAATCTTCAGATAGATGCAACGGACTTAGGTCCGGATCAGGGAAATAACTGTACTCAAAGAGATCTTATTTAGTACGCATAGCGTAGGTCACTCCTTTATCTGCATCAAACAGCCGGGTTTCACTAATGATAGCTTTCCCTTGTTTTAGGAGTTGCACCTGTCGTAAAAACTCAAAATCGATTGCTTTTTGAACAAATTTGATTGAATTCAAATTCTTAATCTCTACTTTATTTCCAAGTACAGTGCTGCCTCTTGGTTTTATTGAAACATTAGCATCACATCTTAGTGAACCTTGCTCCATGTTACCATCACAGATGTCCAAATATCTTACCAGACGCCTTACTTCCGTTAAGAAAGCCGAGGCTTCTTTAGCAGACGAAATATTCGGCTCGGTAACAATTTCTATAAGCGGAACACCCGCACGGTTGAGATCAATTAACGTATCAGCATGACCATCATGTATTGATTTTCCAGCATCCTCTTCAATATGAATTCTATTTAATGCTATCGAGCGTTGAAGTGTTGTATTACGATTAATTACTACCTCACCGCCAACACAAATGGGTGTTCTGTCCTGAGTGAGTTGATAGCCTTTGGGTAAATCAGGATAAAAATAGTTCTTTCGATCAAATATTTGTTTTCTGGAGATCTTAGAAGAGCAAGCAAGGCCCATTCTCACCGCTAGCTCCACCACCTTTTTATTAAGTTTAGGTAAAGTGCCCGGATGAGCTAGTGATATTACACTTACATTGGTATTCGGTGCTACGCCATAAGTAGTAGCATCAGGTGCATATATTTTAGACTCCGTGAGTAGTTGAGCATGAACTTCGAGTCCTATGACAATATCATATTCAACCTCTTCCATTAAAGGATATTTCTTGCCTTTTGAATAACACCATCTAAGCCGTCAATATCCTTACCCCCGGCCGTGGCAAAGAACGGCTGTCCACCGCCACCGCCTTTTATTTCTTGGGCTAACTCTTTTACGATATTTCCAGCATTTAGCTTACTCTCCTTTAAAAGACTATCCGCTATGGCCACCGCTATTTGAGGTTTCCCATCAATATCTGCTGCTAAAACGATAAAGGCATTGTCCACTTCGTTTCTTAGCTCAAATGATACTTGCTTTAGTGAATCCGCAGTAGGTAATTTAACCCTCTGGATGATACAATTGATATGTTTATTGGGTTCTACTAAGTCTCTCAGGTTTTGCTTCACTTTTTGTGATTGTTCCCGATGTAAATCCTCTATCTCCCGCTCTAACTCTTGCTTTTGATCTAGCAAACCTTCAACAGATTTTTCCAAATCCTTCGTGTTTTTCAAAAGAGTTTTAATTTTCTGGGTAAGATCAATCTGCGCATTTACATAATCGATAGCTCTTTGACCTGTAACCGCTTCTATCCTACGTATACCAGCAGCTATAGACCCTTCAGATAGGATCTTAAAAAAGCCGATATGACCTGAGGCTGATACATGTGTTCCACCACAAAGCTCCACAGAAAAATCTTCATCAAAAGTGATTACTCGCACTTTGTCCCCGTACTTTTCACCAAATAAAGCCATAGCCCCCATATTTTTAGCCTCTTCAAGGGGGACGTTTCTTTTTTCAGCCAATAGAATATTTTCTCTGATCCTGTCATTAACAATAGTCTCTACCGTTCGGATCTCCTCGGTTGACATTCCCTGAAAGTGAGAAAAGTCAAAGCGTAATAAATGATTAAACACTAATGAACCCCTCTGTTCTACGTGCTCACACAAAACTTGACTTAATACCGCATGTAGTAAATGGGAAGCCGAAAGGTTACACAAGATCAAGTCTCACCGAGCCTGATCCACCTGAGCATGATACTTAGTTTCAAGGTTTTCAGGGAGCTTATCTACCAAATGAACGATAAGATCATTTTCTTTTTTGGTGTTCAACACCCTAATTTTTCCGTTATCGCCTGACAGAAATCCACTATCACCTACCTGACCACCGCTTTCAGCATAAAAAGGAGTAACATCCAGCACGAGTTGATAGACCTCTTTTCCCTTCTGTTTGAGCGTTCTTTATTTAACAATTTCGCTATGATTTTCTAAACGATCATACCCCACAAACTCCACATGATCATTCTCTTTTACGCTGATCCAGTCGCCGGTTTCTTTTGCCGCATCAGCCTTCGAGCGGTTCTTTTGTTTGGCCATCTCTTCTTGAAAGCCTGATTCGTCCACGGTTATCCCATTTTCTCGAGCTATTTAAGCCGTAACAAGGTTTATGAAAGTGAGCTT
>ERZ1740060.770-NODE-770-length-13829-cov-8.807681_pt1 | contig 13829 bp, 9 predicted proteins | sample MGYA00581743_ERZ1740060 | MGnify/ENA primary metagenome ERZ1740060 (study PRJEB43018, sample SAMN04849235) | marine metagenome | isolation source: floating plastic debris | place: Pacific Ocean | collected 2008-08-27 | study: EMG produced TPA metagenomics assembly...
CGCTGATTGAAGCCCGCTAGGGCTAAGCCCGATCGCAAAAGCGGATTTTCGAGAGGCTGTTCGGGCGCGGCTCGTAGCTCCACATCTCCCCCCGCAATCACCCCCAAGCCGCGCCCTGCCAAAGCCAGCCGAGGCAGATCGGTGAGGAAAAAGCCGTGGGTAGCGATGTGCAAGATCTGTGGGGCCTCTACTTGCTTGAGGCGACCTTCCGAAGCGTCATCTCCGGTGAGCACCGTGGCATCGGGTAAGAGGGGGGCGATCGCTGCTGCCTCTGCCGCCGTTCCTGGCAGCGGACCCACTTGCAAATTACTCAGCTCGCTAGACCGTTGGCTCTCTGCTGCTTCTGCCTCCTGACTCCCTGGGTCGTCGTAATTGGGGTTCGCCATAATCACCGCCGGGGCCTGACTGGGGGTGTGGGTGGCAAACTTCAGCAGATCACGACCCGAGTTGAGATAGCTGAGCCGGTATTGGCTGATCAGGTAGGTTTCATCCTGGGTTTGCAGGGCTTCAAAGGGAATGCGGTTGAGTTGGCCATCGGGGGAGAGCAGCACCTGCTCGGTGTCTTGCAGGTGGGGGGTGAGCGGATCCCAAATTAGGCGGGCCAGGGCGCGGGAGGCTTCGGTCGGGGAGACATTCACCCGTCGCAGGGCTTCGCTGAACTGCTGTACCGCCTGATCAATCGTTTCGGCAGCGCCTAGATCTACCCCTTGAATGGAACCATCGGCAAACAGCAGGTAGGCGGCATAGCGATCTCCCTGCCAGTCATAGCGCTCAAAGTCGAAGGGCCGGTAGCGAACAAACTCGATCAGGACGCCCTGTTCGGGAATCTCAGCCTGGACGGCTTCTAGAGTGACCGGCTCAGTTTCAGCCTGAAAGGCAGCGCTTTGGCGGGCTAGGGACACCGATAGGGCCTGCTCTTCAGTCCGCAATCGCTCCACCTCCAGACGATATTGCTCGGAGGTGAGGCTGCTGGGGGGACTAAAGATCAGGTTGGCCAGTTGGCTGCGCAGGGCATCAAGCTGGTCCAACTGGGTTTGCTCAGCAGGGCTGAGGTTGGCGCTTAAGGCTTGGCGACTATCGGTGGCCGTATCGAGAATGCGACCCTTACGGCGTAAAACAGTGGTCAGCGCCAATTGGCTTGCCGCTATTGAGCTGGGATCTTTTTGCAAGTGCAGGGAAATGCCGAGGTTAGTGGCGTTGACCACCGTGGCGGCATAGCTCTGGCGCTGGGCGTCTGCCAGGGCCGCTAAATTTAAATCGAGATTACGTTCTTCAATGGCCACACCTTCTGCCAGGGCTGTTGTCGCTGCCTCCACGTTTCCGTCAGCCCCGTGGAGAATGGCCAAGTTGCTGAAGGTAGTGGCAACATCAGGATGGGTTGCGCCGCTGGCCTGCACAATCGTCAGGGCTTCTTGGAACAGGGGCAGCGCCTCGGCATAGCGCTGCTGCTGCATGTAGAGCCAGGCCAGATTATTCAGACCTGCCCCGATTCTGGGGTGGTTATTGCCCAGGTGGTCTCGCCAGATCGCTAGGGTGTCTTCAAACAGGGGCTCGGCTTCGGCCAGTCGGCCCTGGACACGGTAGAGCACGGCCAGATTGCTGAGGCTCAAGGCCACTTCGGGGTGGTCATCACCGAATTGTTGACGACTGATGGTGAGGGCCTCTTGCAGTAGCGGTTCGGCCTGATCGTAATTCCCTTGTTTCCAGTGGGTGATGGCCAAGCCATTCAGATTAAGGGCCACTTCCGGATGTTCATTCCCCAACTGCTCTCGGCGAATCGCCAGCGCTGCTTCATAAAGGGCGATCGCTTCCCCATAGCGCCCTTGATCGTCGTAGAGGGTGGCGAGGTTATCTAAAATTGCGGCGGCTCCGACATGGCGCTCCCCGAACAGGGCTTGGTTCAGCGCTAAGGCTTCCTCATAAATGGGCTCGGCTTCTCGATAGCGGCCCTGGTCTTGGTAGAGGAGGGCCAGGTTATTCAGGGCGGAGGCGGTTTCCCCTTGGGCGGTGCCGGGTTGGGCGCGAAAAATATCGAGGGCATTCAGCAGCAGCGCTTCCGCCTCGTCGTAGCGACCCTGGTCGTAGTAGAGGGCACCCAAGCTGTTTTCGTTGACCCCCACCAAAATGTGGTTGGCCCCTAGCTGCGATCTCAAAATCGCCAAGCACTCCTGGTAATAGGCTTCGGCCTCGGCATAGCGGCCCTGGTTATAGGCATTAACCGCCAGCCCAGACAGGCTATTGGCCACATCCAGATGGGTGTGGCCCAGTTGCGCTCGCCGAATCTCTAGAGCAGTTTGAAACAGGGCTTCCGCTTCCTCATAGCGGCCTTGGTCGTCATACAGTAAGCCGCGATTATTCAGCACCGTGGCCACGGTCAGATGGCGGGGGCCGAGCTGAGCCCGCAAGATTCCTAGGGCCTCAGGGTAAAGGGCATCAGCTTCGGCAAAACGGCCCTGCTCCCGATAGAGTTCCGCCAGGTTGCTGAGCACCACTGCCACCTGAAACCGAGCGGCTATGCCCTGACGACGATAGAGCCTGAGCGCTTCCTGAAAGCTGCTCTCAGCCGCTTCGTAGTTTTCTTGAGCGTGATACAACCGGCCCAATGTCCCCAAGGGTTCAGCTAACCGGGGATGGTTGGGGCTGAGGTATTGGCGGTAGAGGGCAATGGCCTCGGTGAGTTGGGCGATCGCTGTTTCGACCTGGCCGTCTGCCTCTAAATGGAGGGCGTTATGGCTGAGTTGATCTGCCCGCTGCAGGGCCTGTTCTGCTGCATTGGCCGACCGCCATCGCAGCTCGTAGCTGCCGGTTTCTTCTGCTGTATGGGTGGTCACCCAAATTGCATAGGTGCCGTCTGCAGGCAGGGTGAAGGTGATGCGGGCATTGGTGCCGTTGCCGCTGTTATTGTCAGAGGCCACCCAGTTACCGTCTGGGTCGGCCAGCAGCAAAAAAGCGTTGAAGTCCTGACTGAGTAGATCAATGACCAGGGTTTCTCCCGCCGTGCCTGTTAAGGGATAGGTCTGGTAAAGGTAAGATTTGCCGCCATCTGAAATCGTCGGACTCGTTCCGTCCAGTGCACCCGCCTCTGTCGTGGCGACAATCTCTGCCTGGACCAGTTGTGGTGTGCCAAGCATCAAACCCCATAGGGAGGCCAGCAACAAAACCGTCAGCCGTTTGGAATGCCTCATGGCGAAGCCCTTGTGAACAGCGATCTCAACACCCTGCTAGGCTGATCCAATTTTTATGGGGAAGATTCCTTGTGATTGCATCTAGCGGTTGGCCGCTAAACGCCTCCTGGAATAATTGAATCGATCTGCCATTCCGTTTTAGGACAAGGTGACGAGTTCGTGATTAAGCTGCAGTCGCTAATTTTTGCCGTATGGGAATTTGAATTAAAAATTCGGCACCCCGCCCTGACTCCGAAAAGCATTGGATATTGCCGCCGTGCTTCTCTGTAATAATCTGGTGACTGATAGACATACCAAGACCTGTGCCTTTACCCACTGTTTTGGTCGTGAAGAACGGATCGAAAATTTTCTCTTTAACCTGTTCTGGAATGCCAGGGCCATTATCAGAAACTCGAATTAGGATCTGATCCGATTCAAACCGCTTCGTTTGAACCGTAATGGTACTGGGGGATTGTTTCATTACTTCGATTGAGCGATGTTTATCCCTTTCATCAAGAGCATCTAAGGCATTGGCTAAAATATTCATGACCACCTGGTTAAGTTGGCCAGCGTAGCACTCCACCAGAGGTAGATCGCCGTATTGCTTGACTACTTGAATAGCCGGTCGCTCAGATGTGGCTTTAATCCGGTGCTCCAAGATAACTAGAGTGCTGTCAATTCCAGCGTGAATATCCACTCTCTTGCACCCTGCCTCATCTAAACGAGAAAAGTTCTTAAGGGAGCTCACAATCTCGCGAATGCGTTTTGTCCCGACTGTCATTGAGTTCAGAATCCTAAAAGAGTCTTCCTTCAAAAAGTCCAGCTCAATATCCTCAATTTTCTCTTTAATATCGATGGATGCAGTGGGATAAGTCTCTTGATAAAGATCAACTAGATCAAGCAAACCTTGAGTGTTCTCAACCAGTGGCGTAATATTGCCGTGAATAAAGTTCACCGGGTTATTAATCTCGTGGGCTACACCTGCAACCAATTGTCCTAGAGAGGACATTTTCTCGCTTTGCACTAATTCGAGCGTTTGTTCATCAACCCGAACCTTCAATTGTTCCTGCTGTTCAACTAATTCCGCAGAGCGAGACTCAATCTCTGCGGCCATGTACTCAAATGACCGAATGAGTTGTTCAATTTCCTCGATTCCTGAATACTTGGGAAATTCAATCTTTTCCCCTTGACCCAGGCGGTGTGTGAGTTTGGTTAGGGCTGCAAGCGGCATGACCACCTTGGTATTAATTCCAATAAAACCAGCCAAAAGCACAGCGATGACAATGAGAAATGCAGAGAAATACCAGATCTGAGCTGTAAACGTTGTCGTATTGAATCGCTCCTGCCGTTCCTCCAAAAGGCGGTACTCTTCCGCGTTGAAGTCGTAGAGTATAGTGCGAATCTCCTCCATAAGTTGCTGTCCCTCATCACTTTTGACGAGCTCCAGAGCCTGAGATTTCTTGTCGCTTGTTGCCAGGTCAATCGTCTCCTGCAATTCCGCCAGCTTCCGTTCCATCAATACCAGGATTGTTTCTAATCGCTGCTGCTGATTGGCGTTGTCACGGGTCAGAAATTTAAGCCGGTTGAATTTTTCTGTTGCCCCTAATCTGCCCGTATAATAGGGATCTAAATACTTCGGCGAATCCGTCAGCAGAAATCCTCGCTGCCCGGTTTCTGCGTCCACCAACTGCTTCTGAAAATCGGCAGCAGTGGTAATCACTTCATGGGTATGAGCTACCCACGAGTTATCATTGGAAACCTGTCTCTCTCCGGCAAAAAACACCACCAAACTAATAACGCTGATTAACGTCATCATCAGGAAGAATATTCTGTAAGCACTTGTAATACTTAACTTTCTTTTTCTGGTTCGGTTCATCTTCAGGGGAGTTCTATTATTGTGAGGAACAAGATTGCTTGATTAAGTCAGCAAAGGTTTCACCGCAGCTTGCAAACGTAAAACAGAAGTCTATAAATTATGGTTGCTTCACTGCATCAGCCTTCTCTACTCTATGGTTCAGTAGATATAAAAAGTAGAGAACTTGCCTGAGTTCGTCCCAGAAACTTCTGGTGCGGCACACTTTTTGTCCTGTTCTGATGTTCTAAATCCACCTCGGACGGACAAAACTTAACTTAGGCTAGTGCTTTTCAGGGTCAAGATTTACCGTTTCTAGTAATCCCATATGCCAAATGGGAATCTCTTTGTAAAGAAATGGTTGGTACTAACGGCAGCGGATAAATTGGTCAGTGGTCTAGCCCGACTCCAATAGGATAGACCCACTTACACCAAGATAAATACATTCGGGCCAGTGTCCTAATTGCGATCGCAATAGCTCTGATTGTTGTTCCCCCCTAGGATTATTAAGGCCAAACCCTCACCATACCTGCCAAGGCCATTTGACCTGGGGTAAGGGTGCAATATTTCAGGTCCACCTCTGGGCCTAAATCCAGTTGGAAGCCTTGTAAGGCAGGCAGCGGCGCAAACTCACCGTCTGCCAACCATTGAGGATCTTGCAATTGTAAATAGCGACCTTCGACGATGATCAGCCCCGTCGCAATCGTCATCGGCGGCAGGGTTTCTCCTTCGCGGGGGATCATCTTAAGGGTGACTACCCCCGTTTCAATGCTCGCGTCGCAGTCGTAGTAAGGATGCACCGTTTTATCTGGGCAGGCTGCCAGCATGTCTTTGAGCACCGCCGCTTCCGGCTCCGCCGCTGCCAACTGGGTCAAAAAGTTGTAGAGCCCTTCCTCCAGCAAAGGAGAATTCAAAGAGGTATTTAGATCAGTCTCGGTGAGCTTGAGATCGCCATTCACCTCAAAGGCCGCCAGCAACTTGAGCTGCTTCCCCCGCAAGATTTGGCCCAAGTTCACCCGAATCTCTTCTGCCTGTACGGCAATCTGGCTCACGTGAACCCCCTGGTAAATCGCCCGTCGTGCCGCCACTTCGACGCGGGGAATATGGCCGGACAAAATTTGGCGATCGCGCCCCTCCAGGTTGAAAACCAGATCTTCCACATGCTCCACCTGGGAAGTCAGCCATAGCCGCACTGCCGGGGGCAAAAAACGACTAATCAGGCGGCTACCCCCCTGGGCCGATGGTTTTGGGTCTGGGGTTGCAGGGCGATCGGTCACAGCGTCCTCTCGTTCATATCTCTCCGCTGTATTCAACCATGATTCGTTAAATTCAAGGGAGACTACGGCATACGGTCATCACCACAGAGGGGAACGGCACAATGAAAACACTGACATTTAGCAATGGCGACACCCTGCCCATGCTAGGGCTGGGCACCTGGAAGTCTGACCCTGGTGATGTCTATAAAGCGATCAAGGAGGCGATTCGGGTGGGATATCGCCACATTGACTGCGCCTTTATTTATGGCAATGAGGTCGAGATTGGCCAAGCCCTGAGCGAATCGTTTGCCGAGGGCTTGGTGACCCGAGAGCAGCTCTGGGTCACCTCAAAGCTCTGGAACGACTGCCACGCCCCTGCTGATGTGCAGCCTGCCCTGGCCCGAACCCTGGCTGACCTGAAGCTGGATTATTTAGATCTTTATCTGATTCACTGGCCGGTCGTCATCAAAAAAGGCGAGGGCTTCCCGCTGTCTGCCGAGAAGCTGATCAGTCTAGAAGAATTGCCGATTTTAGACACTTGGCAAGCCTTAGAAGCCTGCGTAGATCAGGGACTCTGTCGCCACATTGGGGTGTCGAACTTTAGCGCTGCTAAACTCCAAGCCTTAGTCGCAGATGCCAAGATCAAACCCGAGATGAACCAAGTAGAGCTGCACCCCTATTTGCAGCAGCCCGACCTGCTAGCTTTTTGCCAGAGCCAAAATATTCACCTCACCGGCTATTCGCCCCTCGGCTCCCCCGATCGCCCTGCTGGCCTCAAGGCGGAGGATGAACCAATTTTGCTGGAAGATCCCGAGATTGTGGCAATTGCCGATCGCCACAACGCATCACCGGCGCAAGTGCTGATTAGCTGGGCCATCCATCGGGACACGGCGGTGATTCCCAAGTCGGTTACCCCAGTCCGCATTGTTCAAAACCTAGCGGCGGCGGAGTTGGCACTCACGGATGAGGATATGACGGCGATCTCGGCCTTAGATCGGCAGCGACGCTATGTGAGCGGGGCGTTTTGGGTGGTGGAAGGCGGGCCTTACACCCTAGAAAATCTTTGGAACCCGTAAACCTCAACTCACGCAAAATCGACTCCCTCAAAGTTGTTCGAAAAAAGGGCCATCTCTGATTACAATCATCGCTGTCTTCTCCTAAGCGCACACCATGGAGCGAAAAACGTTTCAGCCTTCCGGTCGGCTGTATTTAATGATTGCAATTTTGATTTTTGGGGCAGCCAACGCGGTGACGCGGAAGTTGACGGATATTGGGGCAGAACACTTAATCGATGGGCGAAATCCGATCTCGTTTTGCAATGTCCTGTTTGTGGGCAACCTCTGCGCCCTGATTATTTTTGGGTTTATCTACCAACAACAATGGCGCAAGGAAACCCTGAGTCAGATCAATCTCAGGCAGTGGTTGACCTTGACCGTGGTGGCGGTGCTGAGCTCAGCCGTCGTGCCCACGTTGATTTTTACGGCCCTATCTGTAACGGCTGTGAATAACGTGATTTTGATTGGCCAAATTGACACCCCGCTGGTGCTGGCCTTGTCTGTGTGGTTGCTGGGCGATCGCATCAATGGTTGGGTGATTGCTGGGGCCGTGATTGCCTTTATTGGGGTGTCCCTCACGGTTTTGCTGCAGCCGCCCGGTGAAATGGCCACCATGGGGATGCAGATCGGCTTGGGTGAGGTGTTGACCCTGATCGCGGCTGTTTTCAAAGCAGTTTCGAATCTGATCAGTAAAGTCAGCCTCAAGCAGATTCCCCTGGGCATCTTCAACGTCTACAGAATGTTTGTGGGCACTATCGTCTTCTTCGTCGCCACCACCGTTCTCTATGGCCCCGAACACTTTATGGATGTGACGTCACCCTTTCTGTGGCAATGGATGTTGTTTTACAGTGCCGTAATTGTCGTCGGTGGCCAACTCACCTGGTTTAGTGGTTTAAAGCAAAGCACCGCCAGTGAGATTTCTCTAGCGACAGCGTTTAACCCCCTGGCAGGGGTGCTGGCAGCCTACTTGATTTTGGGAGACTTGCCCACGGTGGCGCAGTATATCGGTGGGGCCGTGATTTTAGGGGGCATCGCCTTTAACCAAATCGGCGTGCAGCGTCTCAATCAAGTTGCACCCAAGCAACAGCCTACCCCTAAAGAAATGAGTGAGGCGATCGCGTTTAAAGGGGTTTAATTGTCCCTGGGGCGTGTGGACAATTGATAACGAAACTCTGACTGGGTGGGCATGACCACGCCCGCTTTACTGAATCAGGCTAGGGGCTGTAACGCGCTCATATCAGGACGTCTGACCTTGATTGTCCACAGTCCCTAGCTCAACCAGGCATTCAGTTTCATATCGTAGTACCCTCCTTGGGCCTCAGGGTAGTCGCCAGTCTCAATTCGTTTGAGCAGGTCCGGTAGGGCATTAATAAAGCGTGGACCTCGATCCTTTGGATGAACCGTCCAGGCCTGCTCTGAAGTCAATGTTGCCCGTAAATAGTGAGTTTCTTCTAGTTTTCTAGAAACCATAATTTCCCAGGAATTCAAGGCCCCGCGCCCCGTCCAATTATGCAATTGAGTCAGCAGTGGAGCCGGTAATTTTGAGATCCAGAGCCTCTTATAGCGCATCCACAAAATCGGTAGCGGTAAAAGCTGATCGAATTTTCTTCGATTGAGTAAATAGGCGCGGCTACCAAAAAATTTAAATCGATAAAGTCCGGCTGGATCTTTAGTGAAAGGGAATTTTTGGTGTAAATCTCCTGTTTTGCTGGGGGGACCTGATAGGGGGCGGACAAACATCGTGTCCTCATTTTCTGAAAGCAGTTTAATCCCTTTTATCGCCAGTCAAGGGCGCGGTATCGACGACCAACATCCGCTTTTCGAAGGGGAAATTGCACATCCTCACCAGATGAGGAATGGTGTGCATCATAAAGGGAATATCTGTCCGCGCCACCATGATCGACAGAGAACAAGATGGTTTAGGAGATTGATTCTACATCTGCAGTGCTATGGCAACTTCCCCAGAACGGGGCACTATAGAGGCGACATGAGCTGAACTCATAGGGTGCAGAAACAGCGTCTGCTGTCACCCCCTAAGAATATGCCCAGAATTGAGCTTGACCACCGAGCAATGGGGGGCCTCAGTTTTGTCTTGACCTTGACGAGTCATTATTTATGCGTGTCTTGATCGCCAGCCACAGCTACATCGTCGATCTGAACTGCGAGAAGTTTCGGACCTTGGCCCAGCTCGAACCGGATGTAGAGGTGACCATCGTTGTTCCGAAGCGGTGGCGACCGGGTGGCGTGCAAAATCGCACCATTTACCCTTCGCCGCGCCAAGAAGGGCGGTTTCGGGTGGTGCCCGTCTCTAACTTCAGCCAAAATAACCAGGGGCTGCTCACCTTTGGTTGGGATCTGGTGGGGCTATTGCGGCAGTTTCGTCCCCACGTAATTCAGGTGGAGCAGGGGTCGAAGGGGCTGGCCTATGCCGAAATGATTACCCTGAATAAGCTCTTAGGGCTCAAGGCCAAGCTGCTATTTTTTACCTGGTGGAACTTGCCCTACAGCCTCAAGTTTCCGGTGTCGTTACTAGAGGCCTACAACCTCAAAAATACCGACGGGATTGTGTCCGGCAACCAAGATGGGGCAGACGTTTTGCGCGATCGCGGTTACCCAGGCCCAATTCGGGTGATGCCCCAGTTGGGGGTAGATGAGTCTTTATTCAAGCCCCAGCCGCAGCCAGATCTGGCCGCCCAGGTGGGCCTTCAGCCTGAAGACTTTGTGGTGGGATTTGTGGGCCGGTTCGTCGAAGAAAAGGGATTGCTCACCCTGCTGCGGGCTTTGGGGCAGCTCAAGGATCAACCTCGCCTTTGGAAATGCTTGCTCCTGGGGCGAGGTCCGCTCAAAGAGACGTTGGAAACCTTGGCGGTTGAATTGGAAATTAGCGATCGCATCCTTTGGGTCGAGAGCGTCCCCCACGATGACGTGCCCCGCTACATCAACCTGATGTCGACCCTGGTGCTGCCCTCCGAAACCACCTACAAGTTCAAAACTTTAACCGCCGTCGGCTGGAAGGAGCAATTTGGCCATGTGATTATCGAAGCCATGGCCTCTCAAGTATCGGTAGTGGGCTCCGATTCGGGCGAAATTCCCCACGTGATCAAAGGGGCTGGGTTGGTGTTTCCAGAAGGACAAGCCGATGATTTGGCCGACCGGCTCCGGCAACTGCTGACCCAGCCTGACCTGGCCCGAGATCTAGGCCAACAGGGCTATGACCGCGCCATGGAACATTACACCAACCAGGCCCTGGCTCGCCAAACCCTGGACTTCTACAAGGAGCTGGTCCATGGGTGATCTGAACCGACCCCTGCGGGTCTTGCAAATTGTGCCGTCGGTCTCTTTGGTCTATGGGGGACCCAGCCAAATGATTCGCGGGTTTTCGAAAGCTTTGGCCGGAGCTGGGGCCGAGGTCACCCTGGCCACCACCGACTCCAACGGGGACGTGGATGAGCCCCCCTTAGATGTGCCGCTAAATCAGCCGGTGCCGGAGTCGGGCTACACCACCTGGTATTTTCGCTGCTCCCCCTTTCGCCGCTACAAATTTTCCCTGGGGCTGCTGCGCTGGTTATCGCGCCATGCCCAGGACTACGACATCGCCCATATCCATGCCCTGTTTTCCCCATTGAGCTCCACCGCCGCTACCGTGGCCCGCTGGCAAGGGTTGCCCTACTTGCTTAGGCCCCTTGGCACATTGGACCCGGCTGATTTACGTAAGAAGTATCGGCTCAAGCAGCTATACGCCGCCGTTTTAGAGCGCCCCAACTTGGCCGGTGCCGCCGCCATTCATTTCACCAGTCTTCAAGAGGCCGCAATTTCAGAGCGGTTTAACACCCAAACCCCCGACCTGGTGCTGCCCCTCGGCGTCACCCCCTTGGCCCAGAGCGCTACGGAACCGATTGATGTCAGGGCCAAATATGGCATTCCAGCGGACTGCCCGATTGTGCTGTTTATGTCTCGGGTGGATCCAAAGAAAGGCTTGGACATGCTCTTGCCCGCCTTAGAAGCGCTGCAGCAAGAAGGGATGCCCTTCCACTTTTTGCTGTGCGGGGCCAATCCCCAGGACCGAGCCTATGAGCGATCTATCGCTCAGCGCATTGCCGACTCGCCGCTGCAAGCTCGGGCCACCGTTACCGGCTACGTGGATGGAGACTTGAAAACCGCCATCTTAGAAGCCGCCAGTTTGTTCGTGCTGCCCTCTTATTACGAGAACTTTGGCATTGCCGTCGCTGAGGCGATGTTGGCTGGGGTGCCGGTGATGATTTCAGATCAAGTCCACATTTGGCAGGACATTCAGAACAGCCAGTCGGGCTGGATCTGTGAATGCAATCAGGCCTCCGTGACGGAAACCCTGCGGGAGGCGTTGGCGGCAGAACAGCAGCAGCGGGGCCAAACTGCGATCGCCTTTGCGAAAGCCAATTACAGTTGGCCCGCCATTGCCGAACAGGCGATCGCCGCCTATCACCGTCTTTTAGCTTAGGGACAGGTCAAGGGATACAAATGGTAGCGATCGGGCTCGGCCTTGAGGCCGCTGCATAATCCAAAAGACTTTTAGCCTTGGAGCGGGCCGAAGGCTTTCTGGCCCCAGCTATCAATCAACCAACCGATGGAGTTTTGTAGACGCGATGTCTAAGCATAGCCCCCTCATCCGTCAAGGGATTCCTGCGGATCACGAGATGTTAGCGACGTTAGCGGCGCGTACCTTTCATGATGCCTTCATCGCCGATAATCGCCCTGAAGATATGGCAGCTTACGTGGGTCAAGCCTTTACCCCCAGCCAGATGCTGACGGAACTCACCCAGCCTGAGTCAATCGTTTTGCTGGCTTGTGACGAAGCTGTGCAGTCGGGTCAGCCCTTGGGCTATGCACGATTAGTTCGGGTCAGCCCTTGGGCTATGCACGATTAGTCACGAATACGCGCCACCCCAGCCTCAAGGGTCAAAGCCCCCTCGAACTGAATCGTTTGTATGTTGATCAAGGGGCCATTGGTCGCGGTTACGGCGCGGCTTTAATGAAAGCCAGTTTAGAAGCGGCGATCGCCCGCGATTGCGACACCCTCTGGCTCGGCGTTTGGGAACACAATACCCGCGCCCAAACCTTCTACCAGCGCTGGGGCTTCAAACTCGTCGGCACCCAACCCTTTGTCCTCGGGACAGACACCCAAACTGATTGGGTAATGGAACGCCCCATCTCCTAACCCCCTATTCCCAATTCCCTACTCCCCATTCCCCATTCCCTATTCCCTTCCCTAAACCTCTCCCCACCCCGGCTGCAAACGCTTCATCACGGGGTTATAGAGCTTGAAGTAAGCCACCGACCCCGCTTGCCGCACAGCAGCCTTGGTCGGAGTGTCGGCCCCCATGCAGCGCTGACAGACCGGGTGGTTGACCTTCAGGCGATCAAACCCCTTTTTGAGGCCACAGGCGGAGGGTCCCGCCAGGATGTCCCTTAGCGGTATGTCCTGGGCATTCCCCAGCGGAATCTGCCCCTCATAGTCTTTGCAGCAGGGCACCACGGTGCCGTCATAGAGGACCCCAGCCTGACCCGATACCCCATTGCAATAGCCGAAATGGGCCGGGGTGACCTGGCTAGATTCCACATTGCCCCAACTGTCGAGGGGAAAGGTCTCTAACACCAGCTTGGGATGCAGGGGAATCAATTGCCATCGGCCTGGCTTGTGGCGAGCGATCGCCCGTTCCACAGCCTGCGCATCAGGCGCATCGTCCAGCCCTGACAATAACCGCTCCGCCCAGCGCATCAGCTCCTCACGCATTGCTGCTTTGCCCTCCACAATATGCATGGGCTTGTGGGGCACCAAGAAAGGATGGGGCGTCGTATCTAAAAACTTGATGTGGATGCGGGTCGGGGATTCGGCAGCCTGCAGATTGGCCCGGACATATTGGGTAATGCCATCGAAATAGGCCTCTGGTTCCAGCCGAGGGGGAGCCCCGCGTAGGGTAAAGGTCTGGGGATCAGGGGTTTGCAGCGAAATCGTCACCTTCGGAATTTGGGAGGCCACTAGGGCTTCAATGTGGTCAGGCCGCAGATGAAAGGTACTGCCATTGGTGGTGAGATGCAGCTTCAATCCCCGCTCCACCGCCATGGCGATACCCTCAAACACATGGGGATAAATCAGCGGCTCCCCCATTAGGTGAAACGTGACGATGTTCGCAAGTTGGTGGTCGGCCACTTCGGTTAAAAGCCGCTCCAACAGCGCCACATCCATATGTCCGCGACGGCGCTCCATAATCGCGTCGGGGCAGAACTCACATTTAAAGTTGCAGACATTCGTGACTTCAATATGTAGACGCTCTAGGGTTTGAGGCATGGTCGGCAACGGCTAAAAAGCTGGCATCAGCCTAACAGAGCCCTGTTCGTTCAGATGAAATCACCCTGAGAAGCAAATTCAATTCAAAATTTTCAATTCAAAATCCCCTTCCCTTCAAGAACCCTTGGGGGGGGGGGGGGGGGGGGGGGGGGGGGGGGGGGGGGGGGGGGGGGGGGG
>ERZ1740060.771-NODE-771-length-13824-cov-3.800131_pt1 | contig 13824 bp, 10 predicted proteins | sample MGYA00581743_ERZ1740060 | MGnify/ENA primary metagenome ERZ1740060 (study PRJEB43018, sample SAMN04849235) | marine metagenome | isolation source: floating plastic debris | place: Pacific Ocean | collected 2008-08-27 | study: EMG produced TPA metagenomics assembly...
CAACGTAAGTACCGTTGCTAAGGTCATATTCCCAGCCTGCATCGAGGCCTGCTTGCTGCATATGGATAAACGTGTCTAGCTGCTGAGCAGTCCCAGAAACATTGCGATCTCTCGCCGCAGCATTAACATCTAACGGAGAAGGCGTTGCGTTGCCGACGCTTCCCTGAGTGACCCAGCCAAAACCTCTTTGCGCGCTGTAAGCGTCCCCCGTATCTGCGATGTAGCCGCTCGGAACAGGTGCTCCATCAAGCTGAAAATTAATGCGCGTGTCTAACGAGAGCGGTCCGCTAGTGCTGGGAGTATCTGTTCCTAGGTTCCCTGGGCCAACACTTGCTCCTGTCACTGTCGCGCTATCAATATTCGGTCCGCTATCTCCGGTTGCGACGAGTCGAACGGTATTGTCACCCGCTGCAAGATTGACTGTAATCGATTGATTTGTCCAGTTGCTCCAGCCAGTTCTACTATCTCCAGTGGAGGTGAAGGTGATATCAGAGACTCGGTTGCCATTGATCTCTAGTGCCATTGTTCTGGGGCTTGTGCCGAGTGCGTAGCGAAAGTCTATGATGCGACTGCCTGCACTTTGTGAGTTAATGTTCCATTCAACAAAGTCACCTGATGGATTAATAAAATCAACAAAGCCCGAGCCTTGCGCCCCAGCATGATTGTTTGCGATAACAGCACCACTGAGGAAAGCATCCTCAAACTGTAGCGTAGTTGATTGGGTTGGACTGGTCGGTACGTTAATTCCATCAATATTTGGCCCACTCTCTCCAATGGCGACTAACCGAATCGTGTTGATTCCTGCGGCAAGATTGGCTGTAATCGATTGATTTGTCCAGTTGCTCCAGCCAGTTCTACTATCTCCAGTGGAGGTGAAGGTGATATCAGAGACTCGGTTGCCATTGATCTCTAGTGCCATTGTTCTGGGGCTTGTGCCGAGTGCGTAGCGAAAGTCTATGATGCGACTGCCTGCACTTTGTGAGTTAATGTTCCATTCAACAAAGTCACCTGATGGATTAATAAAATCAACAAAGCCCGAGCCTTGTGCTCCAGCATGATTGTTTGCAAAAACAGCTCCACTCAGCAAGCTATCTTCAGCTTGAAAAAACGCCATAACAATCTCAGAAAAACAGTGTCTTGACAGACGAGATGCTTAGCGACTCTGTTCCAGATCCATCACACTTGGACCGTCGTTATGCATAACATTCAGCCGTTTGTCTCTAATCGCTGTTTCTGTGAGATCTTGTCTCTATGAACTTCCATTTCTGTGAGCTCCTGTTTTTGTGGGCTCATTACCAATTACGATGACATCGTGTGTGCTTTATGTATAAATGAAATATTTTTTGTGTAAATGAAACATTTTGGACATAGTAAACACAAATCGTCAGTGAATTGGTATTGCAGTGCAAGTAATCAGCTATCTGTATCTCAAGCAATCAATAGCAGTTACTGGAAGAGAAAATACAATCAATAGACGTGTTGCGTAATAAGGTTCGAATTTTGCTAGTTCTCTTATACTTATTGGGAACAGATGCAGTGATTTCTGGTAGGGATAATTTTTTTATTTTCACAGATTTCTTTGTGCCCAGAGAGCGGCTTGAGTGCGATCGCGTAACCCCAATTCACTCAAGATCCGGCTGATATGGTTGCGCACCGTTCCCTGACTTAAATGCAGCGTTTGCGAAATTTCTTTGTTGTTCTTACCTTGCCCTAGTAGTGCAACGACTTCTCTTTCTCTTTCACTTAGCACACCACCTGCGGAGTCAGGCTGAGCTATGCTGACTGAATTTAGCTGAGCAAAGACTTTAGGGGCAATCGTAGGACCGAGCTGACTACAGCCTTGAGAAAGTACACGGATGGCAGCGGCAAGCTGAGGGGCAGGGGTACTTTTGAGCAGATAGCCAAGCGCGCCGAATTGAAGAGACTGCCAAATGTATTCGTCTTCATCAAATGTGGAGAGGACAAGAATGCGAATCCAAGGATATCGCTGATGAATAATGCGGGTGGCCTCGACGCCGTTGCAAATGGGCATGCGCACATCCATAAGGATGACGTCGGGCTGGTGTTGCTGGGTGAGTGCGATCGCCTTCTCGCCGTTCTCTGCTTGCGCCACGATTGCCAGGTCGGGTTCCAAAGATAGCAATTCTGCAAGGCCCTGTCTGTAGGCATTTTGGTCGTCTACTAGCAGTAGATTAATCGTGGATTGGACCATTGGTTACCTCCCATCAAATCGCTCATGTACAGGGTCTAACGTACGGGGTCTAGCATTAGCTGTCTTTGTCGATTGGATACCTCTTCATCAGTGGAGCTGTTGATTGGAACGGTAATTTTCAGCGTTGTGCCTTGGGTTGGAGTGCTGTTGATAGAGAGCTGACCGCCCAAGAGCTGCGATCGCTCTCGCATTCCTTGCAAACCATAGCCAGACGTCACCGCCATAATATCGAATCCACAGCCATCATCGGTGAGCGTGACGGTGATTGTTTGTTTATCTGCTACTACCGAGAGGTTCACCCTTTCTGCCTGGGCATGCTTTTGCACATTGCTTAAGCCCTCTTTCACCATGAGATAAATCTGATAGCTCAACTGCTGAGGCAGATTCGACGGCAGTTCCACTCGTAAATTAATCACAAAAAACTGACGCATTTGATCGGCAAGCGTTTGCAAAGCATCTCTCAAAGAGAAGCTCGATTCACGCATGGTATGCAGTGACTGGCGCGCTTCTGTCAGGCACTGGGTTGTTAGCTGCTGCGCTGTTTTTATCGACTGGCGCAGTTTGGCCTGATTTTCTTCATCCCAAGACGTTGATTGGCTGTACCTTTCTGCGAGTGCTAGCTGTACATCTAAGGTGGTCAGCGAGTGGCCAAGCGAGTCATGAATATCGCGGGCGATTCGTGTCCGTTCCAAATTAGTTGCGAGGACTTCTACTTCCTGCGTCAGTAGCTCTGCCTTATGTCGACTCCGTTGCTCTGCTGCAAACACAACTCCGCACAACACAACAAATGTGCAGCCTACAATCAGCTCGAACACAAGTTCAAAAATGATCACTTGGCCCGGCTGGTCAAGATATGCCGCGCTGTGGATCTTTGATCGTTCTATAAGCTCTGGTAATTGCCAGATGATTTGTCCCAATAACAGACTGGCTGAAGCCACCGTTCCAATAATGACATCGCGACGCGGCAGTAAGAAGCAAGCCTTGAGAACGAACAGCTCAAAGAATAAAAAATCGTTGATCGGCAAAGTGGCTATCAGCACAAGCGGTAGCATTTCTAGTGCGATATAGCCACGCCGCTGCCAGAGTGGGCGATTTACCGGGAAGAAAAAACTCAGTGCGGTCACCGCGCTAACAAATAAGCCAAGCTGTGAGTAGGCGGCTAAACTGTGCTCAAACGCTACGAAGGTCACCGTAGCCACCCAACAGTGGATAATCACAAACCATTCCACCCAGCGTAGAACTTTTCGGATTCTGGGCGATACAAAAACGGCTGTGTCCATTGGCATCATCAAAATGGCCTACTGAGTTCATTTTGCCTTACGAATAGACAGAGTGTGACTAGGGGAGGGAAAGAAATGACAGATGTCATGATTGCTGATGATAGATGGGACTGTTTTGGGATAGCGTCATCGAATTACGGTAGCCATATTGCTTCGATGTAAACGTCTTTTCTATGCATATCTTTCGCTGGCGTAATCCTTTTCTCTCTCGAATCAGCAGAGTGACGGTGGCTGTTTGACTAGTTGTTGCAGTATTTGCCCATCCCTCGCAGTCACAAGCCTTTACAACTCAAATCAAGCTGGCCGCAATTGCACAAGCTGCTCCCAACAACACTTACCCTGATGATGAGTCGTTCGATGCTTTTGTAGACGAGATGATGGCCGACAGGCAAATTCCAGGGCTTTCGCTAGCTGTGATTCACGACCGCAAACTAATCAAAACGCAGGGCTATGGTTTCTTGAATACGGAACTCAATGTCAAGACTCGGCCCAGCAGCATTTTTCCCATCGCTTCAATGTCTAAGCCCTTGACCGCGACGGCTATTATGCTGCTAGTTCAAGGGGGCAAGGTTGAGCTTGACGCGCCAATTGGAAACTATCTGGCAGATGCACCAGACCACTGGCAAGAGATTACTGTTCGGCGCTTACTTGACCATACGGCTGGGCTTTCGGAGAGTGTTTACGCAGAGAATTCATGGATAGGCCCTGACGATTTTACAGAAAAAGCGGCAATCGCCCCTCTCGATTTCGAGCCTGGAGAGTCTTGGATGTATAGCAATACCGGATATAGCCTAGCTTCTAGCCTTGTTGAAGAGGTTAGCGGAGACACGTTCTCGGCATTTATGGCAAATCGCATGTTTGAGCCCACAGGTATGAACCATACAGATGTCATTCTCGATTCATACCTGTTGAGCAATCACGCCATGGGATACTTCGCCGATGGCAACGATTCCTTGCAGCCGTTGTCTCAGGTTTTGCGTGGTGATAACTCCATCCGCAAGATTATGCACGGGCTTCAAGGGGCGGGCAGTGTCACCTCGAATGTGTTGGATTTAGCTCGCTGGGAAATTGCTCTGCAAAAGGGTCAGCTCTTAGATTCGGCCATGCAAGCTGAGATGTATGAGCTTGGCACTATGACCAGTGGCAAAAGGACGGGGTACGGGCTGGGATGGTTCATAAAAGATATTAATGGCCACGCGGTAATCTCTCATGGTGGAAACCTGTGGGGGTATTCCACCAGCATTTCAAGATTCCCAGACGATCAGCTGACGGTCATTGTGTTGACGAACAAAAATGGAGAGGATGGCGATCGCATTGCCCGCAAAATCGCTGAGCAGTACATTCCTGACCTTGCGATTGATGGGAATGCGCCTGCGGTCGCAGATCCAAGCCCTGCGATTACTGAGCAAATTTTAGCTTTCGTAAATGGCGATGAGACTGCCATAGAAATGACCCCTGAAGACCAAATAGCGCTTACATCTACCGTTCGTGGCCGCCAGATGTACGCTCAATGGGTAGATCGCAGTAGACAAGCCCCTGTAAAAGAATTAGAGCTGCTGGCAGTCGCATCCCATCCCAATGGAACAAAGCACCGCTACCGAGCAACAACAGATAGCGGTGCTCGCTTGCTATCTATCGTCATTACGCCCGATGGATTCATTTCTGGGATGGACATGTCTCTAGAAGATGGGTAATGCAGAGCACTTTCTGATGAGATTTATGTCCAATACGGCTCAAATCGTGAGCGGAATCACTCGTTAGTATTGTGTAGCTAAAGGTTTGTCACACACCGATTGATCTCACATAGGCGTTGTTATGGCTGTGCAGCTACAGAAACGAATGAAACCTATCGCGCTGTGGGTCGGCGCGATATTGGCAGCAGGGATAGTGGGCAGTACGCTCATTGTCTGGCAGCAGCGGCAGCGAGCAAGCACTGCATTTTCTAGTCAGCAGACCGTACGAGTTGAACGGCAGGATCTCGCGTCTGAGATTTTGGCAGGCGGGGTAGTGCAAGCAGAGCGTTCGACAAATCTGAGCCCGGAAGGGTCGGGCAAGATTGCGGCGCTGTTTATTCAAGAGGGCGATCGCGTCACGCAAGGCCAAGTTATCGCCCGCATGGTCAGCCGCCGTAGCCAGGCTGAAGTTGCTCAAGCCGAAGCCGCTGTTGCCCAGGCACAGGCGGACTTGACCCAGAGGCAGTTCGGCGCTAGAGAAGAGGATATTGATCAGGCCAGAGCAAGAGTCAACTCTGCTGAAGCCGCTGTCGAAGTGACAGCGGCCAGCTTGAGCAAGGCCCGCAATGAGCTTAATCGATTCCAACAGCTGGCCAATCAAGGTGCGATCTCCGCGAACGAACTGGAAACTTACACCACGACGGTTGCTCAAACTGAGGCTAATCTTAATGCGGATGAACAGCGCCTTGCCGAAACACAGGCTGCCTTATCGACATTACTCAATGGCACACGCCCAGAAGAACTTGCCCAGGGCGAAGCTGCGCTAGCCCAGGCCGAAGCCAGACTCGCCGCTGTCCAAATTGATTTAGAAGAAACCGTTGTTAGAGCCCCTTTTGATGGCATCATTACTCGTCGCTTTGCTGAGACGGGAGACTTTGTTACACCGACGACAGCAGCCTCTTCCGACGATGGTGCCACCTCTACCTCCATCGCCGAACTCTCTAGTGGACTAGAGATTGACGCCAAAATTCCCGAAGCGAGCATTGCAAAGCTCAAGGTGGGCCAGACCGCTGAGATCATCAGCGCGGCCTACCCAGACGAAGTTTTCAAGGGAGAAATTAAGCTGATTGCGCCCCGTGCCACCCGTGAAGAGCGTGTGACTTTCTTTCAGGTGAAAGTGAAAATCAACACCGGTCAGGATTTGTTGAGATCGGGCATGACGGTGCGCCTGACCTTCTTAGGCGAGCCGATAGAAGATGCCTTAGTGATACCCCTGGCGGCACTGGTGACACAGCCAGACGGAGAGCGAGGAGTGTATCGAGCCAGCAGCGATAAGCCAGCTTTTCAGCCCGTCGATGTGGGGATTGTGACTGGCGCGCAAGTGCAGGTGCTAGACGGCATTGAAGCGGGCGATCACATCCTCATAGTACCCCCTGCTGACCAACAGATCGAAGGCGTCGATACCCTCACCGACTTCTAATCCCTTTCCCTTTGCCCATTCACCCTTTTCCCATTTCCCACAGCCCGAATTAACTCTGTCCACCGGCAACAAACTGTGTTTCCCCATCAATGAATCTCTCTGACAACATCAACATGGCCGTTCGCACGCTAAGTGCCAACAAACTTAGAAGCCTTTTGACCATGCTCGGCATTATCATCGGTAATGCCTCTGTGATTTCGATTGTGGCATTGGGAAAAGGGGCTGAAAATTTTACGCAAGATCAGCTAGAAGCGCTCGGCCCAAATCAGCTCACGGTTTATGCGGGTGGCGACTGGGATGATAGTGGCCCTTTTAGAGACTATCCAGTCATCACCTTAGACGATGTGGATGCGATCTCATCCCAAGCCCCTGCCGTCAAAGAAATCGCCCCCCAAATCAATCGAGGCCAGCAGCTTACCTATCGCACCCGCTCGAACCAATCCGATGTGATTGGGACTACGCCTGGTATGCTCTACGTCCGCAATCTACAAATGGCGCAAGGACAGTTTCTTTCCCCGATTGATATCCAACAAAGTAATCAAACTATTGTCTTAGGCTCCACTCTGGCCAAAAATCTTTTCAAAGATGAAACCGCCCTCGGAAAAATGATTCAGGTTGGGAACTTCAACTTTCGCGTTGTCGGTGTCTTAGCTGAGAAGGGCTCTTCTTTTGGTATCAACTACGATGACTATTCCTACGTGCCCATTACAACTATGGCGACACAGCTATCGGGGCGGCGATCGCCTAAGGGCATTCCTATCGACTATATGGAGCTGTCAGCGGCCGATTCGGCAGGAGTGCGGACAGCCGCTTTTCAGGTCAGCAATATTCTCACCAGCCGCCATGGCAGGAAAGACTTTTCACTGTTTGCCAATAAGTCTTTTCAGGATTTGGTAGGTCGAATTAGTACGGGATTGAGTTTGGTACTGGGTGCGATCGCAGGTATCTCTCTCCTCGTGGGTGGCATCGGCGTCATGAATATCATGCTTGTCTCAGTGACTGAGCGCACCCACGAAATTGGCCTGCGTAAAGCCGTTGGTGCTACGCCTAAAGTCATCCTCACACAGTTTCTCATCGAAGCTATCTTGCTTTCTGTTTTTGGGGGCTTTATTGGGATTGGTGTTGGCACAGGTAGCGCCTTTCTAATTGGTGTATTTACCCCATTGAAGCCAGGTGTTTCAGCTGGCGCTATTCTCTTAGCGACCGGCGGCTCAGGCTCTATCGGTCTCATCTTTGGTGTCGTGCCTGCTCGCCAAGCCGCCAACTTAGATCCTATTGTTGCGCTCAGAGGTCAGTAAACATGAGGTCAGTAAACATGAGGTCAGTAAACATGGGGCCAGTAAACATTAAGGACTCAACAAATAAAGTGTAGCAACTCCAGTGAGTAGGAAAAATAGAGATGGAAATTATCTGGCTGTTGATCAAAGCTTCTCGGCGAAACATTATTGTGGCCATTTTGGTGGGTCTCAGCAGTGGAGCCTGTAGCGCCAGACTCATTGCGTTAATCAATTCAGCCTTGCTCGAAGACTCCCCGCGTAGGCTGCTCATGCCGTTCATTGCGTTAGCGATATTGATTGGGGGCGCTAGCTCTCTTTCCGCATTTCTGTTGGTTGACCTCGCCCAAGATTCTGTTTACCGCCAGCGGCTACAGCTTAGCCGTCGTATTTAATCTGAACCGCTACAGCAGCTAGAACAGCTCGGCCCTAGCCAACTAATGGCCACGCTCACAAAAGATGTGCAGGCAATCTCGGACACCGTCTTTTCGATTCCGTTCCTCTGCGTTGATATTGCAGTCTTAGCAGGATGTCTGATCTATTTGAGTACCCTCTCAGGCTGGGCTTTTCTCTTAATTGTGACGTTCTTAATTACTGCCGTCATTCTTGTTCATCTTCTCGCAAACTATGCCTACCACTATTTGCACCTAGCGCGCAAAGCAGTCGATCAGCTATTTCAAAACTTTCGAGGCATCACAGACGGAACCAAAGAGCTAAAACTCCACGCCATCCGCAGAGAACTCTTTTTTGAAAAAGACCTTACACTCAGTGCCGCTACATCGCGGGACTATACCAAAACAGCGCTTAAATTAGCAGCTATCGCTAACAACAGCGGTCAATTTCTTTTCTTTATTCTGATTGGCCTACTGCTGTTTTGGGCACCTCAAACCATTCCCAATATTCAACCTGTTCTCCCAGCTTACATTCTCACCATGACCTTTGTTCTGGGTCCTATCGAAAGCATCATTCAGCGCATTCCCAACCTTGCCAATGCCAATGTTTCCATCCGCAAAGTCAATGCTATGGGCCTCCAGCTAAGCGAGCGGGCGGAATTTCCTACCACCGTCATCACTCCTGTCAACCATAGGAAAACGCTGGCTCTACAAAACGTCATCCACACATACACCACAGAATCCTCTGAACAACCTTTTACTCTCGGTCCTATCGATCTAACTGTACAATCAGGCGAGCTTGTCTTTATTGTTGGTGGTAACGGTAGCGGAAAATCCACCCTTGCGAAAATCATTACTGCACTCTACAGCCCGGAATCGGGCGAACTTAGGCTAGACGAACAGCCCATTACAGAAAATAATCGAGAACAGTATCGGCAGCTGTTCTCAGCCGTTTTTTCAGACTTCTATCTTTTCGATCGTCTGGTGAGTACAGAAATGCTAAGCCTAGACCAACAGGCCAAAAGCTATCTCACCGCTCTACAGCTTGACGGCAAAGTTTCCGTAAAGGACGGCCAACTCTCGACAACGGCGCTTTCTCAGGGCCAGCGTAAGCGCATAGCTCTACTCGCTGCCTATCTAGAAGATCGTCCTATCTATCTCTTTGATGAATGGGCTGCTGATCAAGATCCGATGTTTAGAGAGATTTTCTATACTCAGCTCCTCCCACAGCTTATCCAACGCGGTAAAACAATCTTTGCCATCAGTCACGATGACCATTACTTTCATCTCGCCGATAGAATCATTAAGCTAAATTACGGTCAGATAGAATCGGATTCTGCGCCTCAGCCTAAATAGGTCAAGCACTGAGCAAAGTGAATTCGCTCGGTGCCTGAGTGGGTGATTTCCCTTTATGCGGTGATGGTGAGGATCAGTGTACTAATTTAGGTTACTCTTGTTGCGGCGAGCTCTTTCTTCTATCCGAGTCTCGTGAATATTTTCAACAGCTTTTGTCTGGTTAGATAGAAACTCTAGTCGCGCTGATTGAATGTCGTTCACGGCCTTGGTTTGACTATCGAGCTGCTCAAGGCGAAACTTTTGGATATTGCTGATAGCCTTAGTTTGCGTATCGAGGAAGTCAAGGCGCGTAACTTGAATATCTTCAATAGCTTTAGTCTGATTCTCGATAAATTCTAAACGAGCATCCTGAATGTTATCGATAGCCTTAGTTTGCGTATCGAGGAATTCAAGCCGACGTTGCTGAATGGAAGAAGGGATGATCTCAGCGGCGTTAGCAGTCGGAGCAAAAGTCAATGTAGCAGCGGTCAGTGCAAGGGCAGAAAAGATTACGTTTTTCATGAGTTGTTTCCTCGGAAATCAATGGGGTTGCTTCACTGACTTAACAATGCCATTGGTGAAGAGATATCAGCTGAGGTCAACTTAAAGGGTAACTGAGCGCAGATGAATAGAAAGAGATGAAAGCACCCAGCTCCCTCTCACTCCTTTCTCAGAAACACACTGATTCCTTTCTCTCTCATACCCCTTTTTATAAGGGCTACAAAGGAATTGATAGCAAAAAACTGCCGATAGCTTGAGACACCCATGCGGCCAGCTTATTCAATGCGTAATGACCTAACCCACACCAACCGGGAATACTAACCCTACATAGCAAATATGCTTTCTATGTAGGTTCCTGAGCCATTCCATAACATGTTGCACAATCTACTTCCCCGCTTAGTTTATTATCCCTTGGGGAAAATAGGTACATTTAGCGGCCCACGCACATTTTCTTTAGTGGCAACTGTGTTGTTGTCTACTTTTTTGTCCAGTACATCATGCCATGCGCTACCAATCGGGGAAACTTCTGATAAAAAATTAGAAAGAGAGAGCACAAATATGGCTGTTATAAGCCAAAGTTCGCAGCAAGCGGATATCCTTGTTATTCACTCTTATCATCCCAATTTATCCTGGACTCAATCTTTGCAACAAGGAATTGACCAAGGCTTTCATTCAGAGGTGACTATTCATCATGAGTACTTAGATGCTAAGCGTTACCCTGACTTGCCACATCAAGAAGCATTTTGGAAGCATATTCAGGACAAGTATAAAGATACTCACTTTTCAGTGCTGATGATTACGGATGACCCTGGAATAGACTTAGTTCTGACTCATCGAGACCAGTATCTCTCTGATATCCCTACTGTTTTTATGGGAGTCAATCATGTCCAAGAAGAACTTATCAATCAGCCTTGGTTAACCGGTGTCTTTGAAAATCATGACAGTGTTGAAACAATCATGGAAGCTGCTCGGCAAAATGATGCAGACACCATTATTGTTATTAGCGATTCTACGTCCACGGGGCAAAGAACGCTGCAACGTATTCAATCGGAGATAGCCGAAGTGGAGAACTCGCCACAGCTTCTTATCGTAGAAGATCTAGTAACAGGTGACATTGCTTCAGAGTTGGGGCCGTATCCAGATCACTGGCCAATTTTTCTATCAGGACAATTGCGTGAAGACAGTGCAGAAGGCCCACTCATTTCTTTCGAGCAAGAGTCCCCACTGCTACAAGCGCACGTGCCTAACCCTATCTATGCAAACAACACCGTGCGAGTGGGAAACGGAGCAGTTGGTGGCAAGTTACTAGATGGGCGCTATCATGCGCAGCAAGCAGTTGAGCTTGCTCAAAAAATTCTGGCGGGCATCCCTGTTAGCGAGATAGACGCTGTAATACAGTCGAAAAACAAGTGGGTATTTGATGCGCAAGCGCTTGACCGCGCCGACATTGATATCAATGCAATACCTTCAGAAAGTGTTTTGATCAATGTCCAGCCAACCTTTTATAGTCAGTATCGTAATTTGGTCTGGGGTTTGGCTGTACTATTTTCTGCCGGTATTATTATCATTACGGTATTGAGCTACGCGATTAACCGCCAAAAGAGAGCGGAACGCTTACTCAAAGAACATGAACAACAGCTAGAAAATCGTGTTCTTGAACGTACAACTGAGCTGAGTGAAACACTAGAGAAGCTGCAGCAGACCCAAGCACAGCTAATTCAAACAGAAAAAATGTCTAGTCTAGGGCAGCTTGTCGGTGGCGTTGCCCATGAGCTCAATAATCCGCTTAATTTTTTTTCAGGTAATGTTAGTTGTTTGGAACAATATTTTCAAGATGTTTTCAGCTTGGTTCAACTTTATGAGCAGATGTCAGCCCCGTCTGTGGATATTTGTGAGCATAGAGAGCATATAGACATAGACTACATAGAGAAAGATACTCCTCAAGTTTTCGCCTCTATTCGCAGTGGTGCGGATCGTATCCAAACAATTGTCTCTGGCCTACAGGCATTTTCCCGGTCTGATGAGATGGGAGAAAAATCAACTGATATCAATCAAAGCCTAGAGAGCACATTTAATATCTTGAACAATCAAATTTCTCAAGATATTGAAATTTATAAAGACTATGGGACATTACCTGAAGTAATCTGTCATCCAGGGGAAATTAATCAAGTCTTCTTAAGCATATTGGACAATGCGGTAGAAGCAATGAAAGCTGAAGATATAGAGATAAAACAACTTTCTATCAGTACGCTGATGTATTCAGATACGGTAGTTCGTGTCAGCATAAAAGACACTGGTCCTGGCATCCCTCAACATATTCAGGACAAGGTATTTGACCCATTTTTTACTACCAAACCTGTGGGCCAAGGAACAGGCCTAGGACTAGCACTTGCTTATCAGACTATTAACAAACATCAAGGAAACATATCACTTTGCTCAGATGGTAAGAGCGGAAGCGAGTTTATTATCGATTTGCCCATTGCTTGAGAACAGCATGGCATGGGAAGGTGGGATAGAACAATGCATCGACAGTAAGGCTATACCGAGGTTTGAGTCAATGCACGGACAGCTATTGAGCTGTACTGTTTTTATCCGCGAAGCCTAGTAATCCTGCGTTAGAGTCACCCATCTTCACACGATATGCTCTAGCCTATTATTGGAAAAGCATCACATGCATTATGAGAACCCTTAGAGCATCGTTAGCAGTGCTGCTAACTGGGCTTTTGAGCCTATGTCTATGGCAGCCTGCTATGGCAGATACAACCGCTGATTCTCCCGAGACACCTGCGCTACAGTGGACCTATAAAGCTGAAACAGGTCCTGATTTCTGGGGCTCTCTTGATGCCAGTTTTGCTACCTGTGCAAGCGGTCAGTCACAATCCCCTATCAATCTAACCGGTGCGGAAGACATAGACCTGCTAAATCCCGAATTTCACTACGATGCTGTCTCACTGAACCTACTCAATAACGGTCATACGGTTCAAGTGCCCTATGCGCCTGGTAGCTACGTGTTGCTGAATGGTAAACGGTTTGAGCTCCGACAGTTTCATTTTCATAGTCCTAGTGAGCACACAATAAATGGCCATGCAGAAAGCGCGGAGCTGCATCTGGTGCACCAAAACGAAGCAGGTGAACTAGCAGTCATTGCCGTCCTACTTCATCGTGACAAGGACGATGACTCCACCGCCTATCTGCCCATTAGTCAAAACCTCCCGCTTAAGGCCGGTGACAAAGTCCGCACAGGGAAAACAATTAACGCTGAGGCATTGCTACCACTGCGCACCACAACTTATCGCTATAGCGGCTCGCTAACAACACCACCGTGCTCCGAGTCAGTTGACTGGTGGGTGATGAGCGAACCAGTTTCAATATCAGCAGAGCAGCTTGCTCAATACGAACAGCTGCTCGACCACAATAATCGACCGCTTCAGGATGTGAATACGCGATCGCTACAGCTCGACATCTCTTTCTGAGCACATCACTCTGGGCACATTGACCGTGCCCTGTGCAACAGCTCATAACACTTCCTCTAATTTTGTTGAATTTACTAAATCAAAAGAAATTGACCAAAGAAGTTGGGAGTGCAAATATTCCTATTCTTCTTCCGTATCTGCAAGTTCTGTTGTTGTCGCACTGAACTCCGTAACACTTTCGTCATTCGCAGCGCCATTATTTTC
>ERZ1740060.772-NODE-772-length-13786-cov-23.324521_pt1 | contig 13786 bp, 7 predicted proteins | sample MGYA00581743_ERZ1740060 | MGnify/ENA primary metagenome ERZ1740060 (study PRJEB43018, sample SAMN04849235) | marine metagenome | isolation source: floating plastic debris | place: Pacific Ocean | collected 2008-08-27 | study: EMG produced TPA metagenomics assembly...
TTTTTGGCTCAAACCCTTGCCGCTAGTGAAATTTATACTTTTTCAGCAAGCCCTAGATAGGGGCTTTAAGTCCCCAGAATTGGGGGCTTAAAGCCCTCCGGGCATACAAGAAAAGGGGGCATCAGAATTGATGCAAGAGGTCTATTTTCTCGTACCCTCGTCAGTTGAGCTGGCAGGGAAGGCGGCTCAGCTCAACTGACGAGGTCTCACCATCTATCTTATCCATCCGCAGAATCGGCAATTTTGCGCCTTGAGCGCCCCCGTGATCGCATCACTGGGGCAATATCTCGGGTACAGTGCCCAGCCTGCAAAACTCACTGCACGGCAAGCTGAGCTAAAGTTCAGCTGCCAAATATTTACCAGCGTTCAACATCAGGTCGAAATTTAGGCGACCAGGGTAATAATTTGGTCTTCGGCCACAGCATAGGCGGTTGTTGCGTGACTGAGTGTCACGTTGTAGCCGCCGGTAAATTCGCCAAACGAGGGCAGGGTCAAGCGCTGTAGCGGCGCTTCCCAATAAAAGCAGGGCAGCCGCAGCCGATCGCCCCGCCCCCCCAGCCACACACAAGGATGCACGTGACCACACACATTTACCCCCTGACTGCTAGGCAAGGGTTCGTGGCTGAGCACTAGTGATCGCAGCTCAATCGGGTCGGTGTAGCAGGTTAGTGACAGTTGTGAGAGCGGATCTATCAAGCCGCGATCGTGGTTGCCCAAAATCAGATGCGCGTCGAGCTGCGTCTCAGCCAAAAACTTGAGCCAGGCATCAATCACCTCATCCACTAGGCTGGAGGGCGCATGAAACAGATCGCCAAGGATAAACAGCCGCTCAGCTTGGGTGCGATCGCAGGCCTGCTTCAGCCGATTGAGAGTCGCCTGGTTGACCTGGTGGGGAATCGGAATGCCAAAACGCTGAAAGGTTTCCGCCTTGCCCAAATGCACGTCAGAAATCAGCAGTGCGGCCTCATCCGGCAGATAAAGCGCCCGCTCGGGCAATAGCGTCAGACGTTGACCCTGTATCGATAACGTTTCCATCACGATCTCAAAAGTTTGTCTTTCAATGTGACACAGCTCCTTCTATTTAGGGAGCAAACCAGCGTGAGAATGCGGAAGTCCGAATGCGGAAGTCCGAATGCGGAATGCCAAACTCCGAACTCCAAACTCCAAACTCCGAACTCTCCATTGCCGACTTGAGATAGCATTTTGACTAAAAACAGGACGCTCAAGCGTGACCATGCTTCAAACCATTCCAGTTCTGAGTCTCCGTGATTTTGTCAGCGGGGAACCCCAGCGTCAGCAGTCGTTCGTGGAACAACTGGGCCAAGCCCTGGAATCCGTCGGCTTTTTTGCGCTGACCGACCACGGTATTGAAGCCCCTCTGATCCACTCGGCCTATGCCGCCACTGCAGCGGTCTTTTTGCTGCCCGAACCAGTTAAGGCAGGCTATGAAGACCTGGCCCTGAAAGGACAGCGGGGGTTCACCGCCTTTGGTCGCGAACATGCCAAAGATTCACCCGCCGCTGACCTCAAGGAGTTTTGGCATGTGGGTCGTGAGAATGCTATTCCTGAGAACGTCTGGCCTGCTGAAGTGCCGCAGTTTCAACCGGCGATGACGGCTTTGTTTGAGCAGTTAGAGCAGTGCGCCGATTCGCTACTCGAAGCCTGTGCCCTCTATTTAGGGTTACCCCGTTCGTTTTTGCGCGATGCCGTCGTGGATGGCCCGACGCTGCTGCGAGTGTTGCATTATCCACCCGTGCCGCCGACGGTGCCTACCGCAAGCATTCGAGCCGCTGCCCACGAAGACATTAATCTCATCACGCTGCTCTGTGAGGCTACCACTCCGGGGTTAGAGCTGCTGCAGAGCAATGGTGAGTGGCGACCCATTGCCGCAATTCCCGGTCAAATCATTGTCGATACGGGTGACATGTTGCAAAACATGACCAACGGCCTGTTCAAAAGCACCACCCACCGCGTAACCAATCCTAGCAGCGATCGCGATCGACGATTTTCGCTACCTTTTTTCGTGCATCCGCGTCCGGCGGTCGATCTGTCACCCCTGTCGGCATGCGTCAGCCGCACTGGCGGAGGATCCCAGTTCCCCCAACTCACGGCGGGGGAATATTTGCTGCAGCGACTGCAAGAAATCGGCTTGGCGTAGTGTTTGGGCATATTAAAGCTGAGCGCAGCGTCGGGCGTGAGTCGGGGAGCATGTCACCTTTTGGCCCTCTCCCTAAATCTCTCTCCCAAAATATGGGAGAGGGACTTCGAACCGCTTGCTCCCCTGCTCTCAATTTTGGGAACAGGGGCTGGGGGATGAGGGCCGTATAGGCTATTTGCCAACCTGACATACTCCCGAGAGTCGTTTCCTTGAGTCCTTGAGAAACGCCCGCCCTTGCCAACGAATCGCTTTTAGAATGAGGGCGATCATTGGTCGTTGCTGCCTCGCAATGTTCGACTGATGTTGACGATTTTCCCGCTGATCTGAGTATTCTCGATGGTTTCTACCGACATTGCCCCCCCTCGGGCCAGTCAATTTTTTGAAGGGCTGTATTGGCCGCTAGCAGACGCCGAGGCGTTGAGCAGTACGATGCAGCCGGTGCCTGACACCGTACTGCTAGCGGCTGATACGCTGCTGAATCTGATGGTGACGCTGTGTGCCGCCGATAGCGGCTGGCCCGCCGATCAGCCTCAAACTGCCGACACCCTCTTGCCCTACGTTGCAGATGAAGTCGAAGAGCTGCTAGAGGCTTTACAACAGTGGGCTCCGGCTTCCGCTCAGCCCCCAATCGCCCCGCCGCAGACGCCGCAGCGCCTCGCCGAGCTGAGTGCGTTTTTGCTGTGGACGATCGCCGCCAGCAGCCCCGAAGCTATGAAGTTGCTGGAGGGGGTACCGACGGATGGCGGGCAGCGGTGGGAGACTGCCGGGGTCCGCCTGGCACCGATTCTCAAGGTGCAGCGAGATCGCGCCAGTGATGAATTAGATTTAGCCGCTCAAACCCCGGTGGCAGCCGACCCAGCCTTAGACCCAGATGCGTTGCTGCCGCTGCCGGAGTTGGCCAGTCCTGTTCTGAAAGTGGGGCAGTGGCAAGACCGAATTTGGCAACAGGCGATCGCCCTCGTGCCGGCTTTAGCGCAGTGGCGCAATGGCCTGCCAGTACAGCTGTTGCTGCCGGGCAGTGAATGGGGTGAGGCCAAACTTTTCCTCGCGCTGCAGATGGTCGCCGTTCCCCCGAGAGCCCTGCCCACCCCCCACCGGTCAGCAGTGTCAGCCCCACCGCCGCTGGTGGAAACCCTCTTTGACCCGGTGGGCACGCCCGAGATGCGCGTTTGGCCAGCGGCAGAGGCGGCGATCGCCCCCCTTAAACCGGCTGCGCTGGTGCCCGATCACTCCCTGGAGGATGATGCCCAGGCCTGTGACATGACGTTTGCTGACATTACTCCGCTGCAAACTGCGATCTTTGTGGCGGCGATCGCTCAGAGGAGCTGTCAGATCGGGCCTTCCCTGGCTCAGCCCACTGCTCCGCTCTCTGCCCTAGAGCTGGTGCGACAAGCCCATCGGGTGATTAGCCCAACTGCCGTGACCGACCCGACCGCCAGCGGGACACCAACATTAGCACTCGTGCCGCAACCGATGACGACGCTCTGCGAGCAGGTGAAATGGCTGTGGATTCAGGCCAGCCAGGATTTCACGCCACTGATGGAAGGGCTCAGCGCTCGACGGCTGCGTTCGGGGCAGGCCTGGACAACTGGGCGGGTCGCGATTGCCGGTCATTTGAGCTTGCGATCGGCGACGGACTCACCCATTGTTTTGGACGTCACCACGGGGGAATGGCCCCTCCCAGAACTGCCGTTAGAGGCGCGCGATATCTTGCACCTGAAGACTGCCACTGCTTTGCCGCAGGAACTCTGGCTAGCGGCCGATCTGACGACCCACATTACAACCTGGGTGCGGCAGCGATCGCCGCTGCTGGCCTGTTTGCTCGATGGTCAATCCATCACTTTGTCATCGCCTCAAGATGCGCTGTTTCCCGAGGCTGAACCGGCCTCCCGGCAGCTGTGTTTCCAAATATTGCTGCACTGGTTGCCATAGACCGCCCGGTGCCAAGCTGTGGGGGGTGCTCACCCCTCATGACAGCGGCGGGGGGCGGGTGCGCTATTATCATCGCCCTGGGCTCATGGCAGACGCCCCATTTTTTCTGTTTTTATCGCCAACCGCAGCTAGTCAATCACTCCAGATTGTGGCAGTCGTGATTTGAGCCGCCTCTCCATGCCGACTGCCGACTGCCGCCTTCCGCATTCTGCTATAGTCCTCATTTCGTTGCGCCATCATGATTTACGTCTACGCCTTGTGCCCTACCCCTGGTGAATCCCTGTCCTTACCGCAGGGCATTGCCCAACCCGTACAGTTGCTCGTCGCAGAGGGGCTCGGGGCGATCGCCGAGCCGGAGGTCGATGTCGCTCAAGTGCGGGAAGATGATGCGCAACTCATGGAGGCCGTGTTGGCCCACGATCGCGTTCTCGGCCAGCTATTTGCTCAAATGCCCCTGCTGCCCCTCCGCTTCGGGACTCAGTTCAAAGACTTATCATCGCTGCAGACTTTTTTGCACAGTCACCAGCAGACCTATCTCCAGCGGCTACAGGCCCTGCAAGATCGCGCTGAGTATTTGCTGAAGCTCTCGCCCCAGCCCTACGTGGCCCCGGAAGTGGATGAGACCGTGCGGGGCCGAGAATATTTCTTAGCCAAGAAGCGTCGGTTACAGGAGCAGACGACAGCCCTGGCTCAGCAACAAGAAGAACTCCAGAGTTTTCTCAACACGCTGACGGCAGCGCACATCCCGTTTGTGCAGAGCGCGCCGCAGGAAGAAGAAGAGCGACTGCATATCCTGCTGTCGCGGGATGCCATGACCGCCCAGACCTGGCTGGCTGAATGGCAGCGCCAGCTCCCCACCTGGCAGCTCGTGTGTAGCGAGCCCCTACCGCCTTACCACTTTGCAACATAGCGAATTGGTAGAGCCGCTCTCTAGTTCCGGACAACCTCGTACCGCAGCATCCCCTTCGACAAGTGCCAGGCCCTACGGAATGTCGAGTTCGGAGCTAAAACTGCCTAGGCAGTCCCATCACTCCGACTGGGGAATTACTCTGACAGCGGCTTCGAGTAGCGCATCACGGTAGGGCTGCAGCTGATTATCGAGTTCCGGGGCAAACTGCGGCGAGGGTAAGATTGAGGCAAAAAATCGAGCGATCGCTAAATTTTCCCACCGAAAATAAAAATCTTCGGGATTAGGGCCATCGTCGTGGCGCAGCAGCACGCCAAAACCTAGACGTTCGCTTCGCAGTCGGGTAAAAGGCACGGTTTCCTTAAGCCATTGGTCAAGTGTTTCTGCTTCGTTCATGCTGTCGAGTAGCGCGGTAATTTGATCCGCTGGGGGCACGGGTGAGGCCAACTGGGGGAGCCCCTCAACATAGGCGAGCCAAGCAGTTTCTAACCACTGGCGGCGATTAGCCGGATCTTGCCAAGCCTGCAGCGCAAACTTACCAGGACTGTCAGGTAATTCATCCATTTGACTGGGGCGATCTTGAGCGATCGCCAACAGGGCTAGACTCACCGCATTATTGGACTGCTCCCAATCCGCCAAGGCTCCGGCATAGTCGTTGTTCCACCAGCGCCCGGCGCCCCGAATCTGATGTAGGAATCCGGCGATCACCTCGGGCTCAGGTGCGGTCAATAACTCACGGGTCAAGTCTTCGATGCGCGCCAACACTGCCGGTTGTAGCTCGGTAAGTGCGCCGCCATTGAGCGGCAGGTTGGTCAATAGGGTCGGATTGCGCAGAATTTCTAAGGCGATTGCCTCGACGGCCAAATCCGTTTCACCAGCCAAATAGAAGCTATAGCCCAAACCGTAGAATACGCCCTGCTTAGCGGGCAGCAGCTCAACTGATTGGGCAAACTGAGCGATCGCCGCCGTTGGCGTGGCGGGTAGCAGCAGCCAGCCTAGGTTGGAATGACCAAATTCTTGAAACGGGGAAATCTCATTGCCTTGCTCAAAGCTCGCGATCGCATCTCGCCGCAGCTGACTGACAATGTCAGGATCTTCGACCTGATAGCTCACATCCCCCAGCACCCAGCCCAATATAAATGGATAGTAAGGTTCCCCCGGGGCTAGCTGATGTGCCTGTTGCAAATCAGCGACAAACCCCGGCAGGTCAGCTTTTTGTAAGGCGCCAAAACCGCGCGCTGAAATCGCCCAAGCCCGATGCAGGGGCATCAGCCAGAGCACCAGAGCGAGTACGAGGCCCAGCCCCACTAACACCAGCGATTGCCGCCGGCGCGGCGCATCGGGGCGGCGCGTGAGCACCGGCGATACCTGCCGCAAGTCAAATAATAGGACAGCGGTGAAGATAATCAGCACGCCGGAGATCGCCACCACATCAAGCTGATAATCCGTCAGGCTTAAAACGCCGTAGGCCCAGAGACCGGCGATTAGGCTCCATCGCAAACTGCGGGGCAGTCGCGACTCCTCTGGAGCGGCGGCGCGCGTTTGCCACAGCGCCCAGCCCAACAGCACCGCGCCCGCGAGCGGCAGCAGGATGCCCCACAGGCCCAGTTCGCCCCACAGTTGAGCGGGCGTGCTGTGCAGCTGATAGTGCAGCTCAGCTTCGCGACCGGCCCAGCCCGGTCGATGGTGCTGATAAAACGGCAGTACGCTCCCTGGCCCCAGGCCCGCCCAGGGTCGATGCCACCCCATCGACCAGCCAATCATGTTGTTGACCAGGCGATAGGCTAGCTGGCCACTATTCACATCACCGCGACTGACGGCGACTAACGATAGGCGCACCCGCGGGTTGGTGAAAACGAAGAGGCCGACAAGAGCGATGCCCCCCAAACTAATGGGGACGACCCAGCGCCGCGCTGCCCGCTGCGTTAGCAGCAGCCCCGCGATCGCGGGCACCATCAACGCCAACAGCGCCAGCGTGGCCCCGCGCGAATTGGTGGTGTACAAATCCACCAGACCCACGGCCAGCCCAGCGGCCCACAGCCAGCGCTGCCAAGTCTTGTCGGTGAATGCCAGCCCCGCTAACAGCGGCAGCACTAAGAGTAAGTAACCGGCGACGTAGTTTTGATGTCCCAATGGAAACCAGTTCCGCAGGCCCAGGGTATTGAGGTCAAACGTTTGCTGCAAGCCATAGGCTTCTAAAGCGGCTAGTCGCTGCAGTTCGGGGCGATAGATGTTGAGCAGCCACCAGCCCAGACTCACCGCGACAAACACCAGTGACAAATAGGCCTGCCCCTTGAGTAGCCAGCCCCGCCGTACCGGGGTCAGCCAGCCCATCAGGCCATATAAGGTCGCCCCGCCGGCCAAGCTGGCAATCGCGTACCATAGGGCCTGCTGCGAAAAGTCGGCGACTAGAGTCGACACCGCCAGCCCCACGATCGCCCCAGCCATTAGCCAGTCCACCCCCCATCCCAGACGAAACCGGGCCAGCGGCTTGTGCCAGAGTTGCCACAGCAGCCACAGCTGCGGCAAAATCATCGCGCCTTGCCACAGCGCCACCCACGGCCACAGGGCCACTTGATTGGTACTGTTCAGGGTTAATAGACCGTAGAGCCCCGCAATCACCAGCGCCAGCAAATGGCCGTCGGCATCACTCGCCCGAACGGCCGGTTTTTGAGAAACAGAATCGGACATATCAGCGCCCCTGGGGATAACCGGTGGTCTACCTGCGCCGCGTTCAGCCGCCAGTGCATTGCGACAGGTCATTGTCACCAGTTATAGCGATTACTGTCCAGTTTGTAGCGATCGCCTAGCCAGCGAGCTTTTGACCGCTAGCCAACGGTCCTTTGCACCAGTCATACCGATTCTCTACAACAAGGCTACAGATCTGGCTCCCCTGCTCCTTGGCTCCCCTGCGTTTCCAAGACTGCATCGGAAGTCCGATCACTGAGAACTGGCATCACTCCGGATTGCTGACAGGGGTATCGGTTCAGCCTGGCGCGATCAAGCCTATTGGCCATCGCCGAATTTTTCCGCTCTCCAGGGTGGATGCGAGGTTCATGGTGATCGTTGGCGCGGGTACTCAGTGAGCCGTGCCTAAGCTCATTGATGTGGCCAGCGATCGGTGCCGTGAGGCGCAATACATTTGAGCCCCAGCGGCGTTGACACCAGCGCTCAAGCCGTGACTGTATAACAGTTCTACAAATTACAGCGACACAGACAAGTCGGCTTTCTCCCAATAGGAGACACTGCGGGTTGGCCTGGCCTGCCCGTCGGGCTGACGACTCCGCTCAGCCGACGTTCCTTGAGCGGAGTCGAAAGGAAGATCTGTAGTCCAGCTTCAGAGAATTGGTATTAGCCCAGAGCGCGCCCTTCGCCATAGCCCACCGTGAAAAAGTGCTGTACGCCGTTGGCCAGGCTGCCGTTTTGGACTGCCGCCGCGACATCCGGGTTAGCGGCTAGATAGGCCCCTTCATCAAAGCGATCGCTGGGGTCGCGGCCCTCTGCCATGCCAAAGAGCTGAAAATGCTGCCAGCCCGACTCCAAATCGCCGCTGTCTACTGCTGCTGCGACATCGGGGTTAGTGGCAAGGTAGTCATATTCCTGGTAAAGCGATAGCGAGAGTCGCCCTTCCATCGCACCATGCCGGAGCCAATGCTCAAAGCCACTGGTAAAATAGCCTTCTTCGATTGCCTTAGCGACATCAGGGTTGTTGAGTAGATAGTCGTCGGTGTCAAACAACGAGCTCGGGTCACGGCTTTCTTTGTGGCCGATGAGCACAAAGTGCTCGACGCCGCTGCTAAAAAATCCCCCCGCCACAGCATCTTTAACATCAATATTGTTGGCCAGATAGTCGGCTTCGCTGTAATAAGCAATGGGATTGCGCCCCTCTTTCAGGCCAATGGCGACGAAGTGGTCATAGCCCGTGGCAAAGTCTCCAGCGGCCACGGCTTGAGCGACATCTTGATACTGCGAGAGATAATATCGCTCATCAAAAAAGCTACCTAGCGGAATGTTGCTCATCGTCGTTGTCAGATCAGTCTGAGGGGTTGCTCCGGTCAACGGCGCAGCAAACTGCAAGCTCAAGCTCCCATTACTGATGCCAGCTGGGGTAGGCAACGACTGTGGTTTATACGTCCATAGCTCTGTCCCATTGGTGCCATCATTGGCCCGAAAGTAGAGCTGGCCGTTAAAGCCCTGCAAGTTGGTGGGATCAGCATTGCCGCTGGTGAGATTGGGATCAGTGCCGGGATTGAGATCGGTGACCCGTTGGGGCGCGTTGGTGCCGTCATAGCGCCACAGTTCTGTGCCCGTGCTGCCATCATCGGCGCTGAAATAGAGCTGATTATCGAAAACCGCCAGGTTGGTGGGATCAGCATCACCGCTGCCGGGGTTGAGATCGGCAACCTGTTGAGGCGGGTTGGTGCCGTCATAGCGCCACAATTCTTTGCCCGTGTTGCCGTCATCGGCGTTGAAATAGAGCTGGCCGTTAAAAACCGTCAGGTTGGTGGAATCAGCATTGCCGCTGCCGGGATTGAGATCGGTGACCCGTTGCGGCGCGTTGGTGCCGTCATAGCGCCACAGTTCTTCGCCACTGCTGCCATCATCGGCGTTGAAATAGAGCTGGCCGTTAAAAACCGTCAGGTTGGTGGAATCAGCATTGCCGCTGCCGGGATTGAGATCGGTGACCCGTTGCGGCGCGTTGGTGCCGTCATAGCGCCACAGTTCTTCGCCACTGCTGCCATCATCGGCGTTGAAATAGAGCTGGCCGTTAAAAACCGTGAGGCCGCTAGGACGCCCACTGCCGCTGCCAACATTGATGTCAGCAACTTGCTGAGGCGCGTTGGTGCCGTCATAGCGCCACAATTCTTCGCCACTGCTGCCGTCATTGGCCCGAAAATAGAGCTGACCATTAAAGACCGTGAGGTCATCGGGCAAGGCACCGCCGTTGCCACTATTGATATCAGCAGCGAGTGTCGGTGGGTTGGTGCCGTCATAGCGCCACAGCTCCAAACCGCTGTTGCCGTCATTGGCGCGAAAATAGAGCTGACCGTTAAAGACCGTGAGGTTATCGGGAAAGGCATCGCCAATGCCACCATTGATGTCAGCAACTTGCTGAGGCGCATTGGTGCCGTCATAGCGCCACAGTTCTTTGCCGCTGCCGGTGCCGTCATCAGCGCGAAAATAAAGCTGACCGTTAAAGATAGTGAAATCGTCAGGCGAGGAGCCGCGACTACCCGGTTGGATGTCAGCAGCGAGTGTCGGTGGGTTGGTGCCGTCATAGCGCCAGAGCTCAAAGCCACTGCTGCCATCATTAGCGCGAAAATAGAGCTGACCATTAAAAACAATGAAATCGCCAGGTAGGGTTAGCCCACTGCCACCGGGATTGATGTCGGCGACGAGGTTGGCCGTCCCTAGTTCACCGGGGTAGTGGCTCTGAGTGGCCAAGGTAAAGATTTGGCTTGCGGCGGCTAGCCACTGCCCGCGCCCCTGACGGTGAGAACTGGCAGTGACGGTTGCTTGGGTCAGAGTTTGGAGCTGCTCGACAAAGGCCGCGCCAGCCGTTCCCGCTGCGACATGACAGCTCAGGAGCGTCAGCGTGGCTGGCTCGCCGGGAGCAAACCAGCTCTGTAGCGCTGCTTCGTAATCAGCTAATGTGTTGAGGTTTAAGAGCGTGTTGCCCAGTTGCACCGCCCCCGGCACGCCATGAGCCACTAGCGTCAGCGCCGTTGTCGGGTGTTGCTGCAGCAAACTCGTAATTTGGGTGATACCGTCTCGATTTGGGTCGAGGATGTGAGCGGTGACGCCGGGTTGCAGCCCTGCTAGCAGGAGCGAGAGATGATCGACCCTGGCATCAAAAATCACCTGGATATTCGAGGGGATCTTTTTGGGTTGGGGGACGAAGTCAAACTGCGAGTCAGACCTCTCGCAGATGGCAGCTACAGGCGACATCCGTCTTATTCCTTGAACGAAACAGTAGTGAGCGGTTGTCTGCGATCATAATTTCGGCTCAATAGCGGGGTCTCTACGTAATCGCTATCTTCAATGAAGCTTTATACATAATTCTGGGTATCCTTCCGTAACTTTACGGTTACAACAAAAACGTGGCGAAGATTCTCCGTAAAAGTGAGGACAGTGGCCACTATCGAATTTCATCTGAACTCCATCTTTTGCCCGCCAGTTCTGAACTTCATATGAAGCGCGATCGCCCTGACTACCGCCGCATTGGCAAACCACACAAAAGCCCTGCGATCCTTTGGACTGTGCTCAAGGATCGCAGGGCTTTTAGAGATGGGCGGCAGTTGGCTTAACGGCCCAGGGGGAGTCGTATTTGCCCCCTGCCGACTAGCTTTCGGTCATTTGGGTCAGCAGCTTGCTCGATCGCTCCACAAACGACTTCATCCCATCGGCATCAAAGCCCTTTTGGGCCATCAGCGCCAAATCATAGACATGCTGACAGATCAGAGTCGCCATGCTGCCTGCCGGTGAACTGGAACCGTCGGGCTGCACGATCGCGCTCTGGCCCAGCTGGGTCAGGTTTTTGATCAGCGGATGAGCCGTATTCACTAGCAGCACGTGCTCCTCAGGGAATTCGGCATTGGTTTGCTGCATCATTGCCATCATTTCCTGCATGCGGCGAGCTTGCTCGGGGAGCAGCACCATGGCGGGCGGTGTATCAGGGTTGTCCGTTTTCAACGCCTCCGTCCGCACGGTCACCTTGGGGCGATTGAGTGCCGTTTCAAAGAGACCCTTAATTTCCTCATCACGGGTTTTGTTCGTGGTGGGATCAATGATTTCGCTTTCCTGCTCCTTATCCAACAGGGCTTCGTCAAGGTCGGCATCAACCCGCGCAAAGGTCACATCGGTATACTGCTGCTCTAAGAAGCTGACGAAGTGGGTGTCGATGAAGGCGTCTAAGAACAAAACCTCTAAGCCCTGCGACTGGTGCAGCGCAATATAGGTGGCCTGCGAGGCTTCATCGGTCGCGTAAAAGACGCGGTTTTCGTGCCGCTCTTTATTCCGCTCCAGATAATCCTTCAGGTTGGTGTAGTAGTTGCCGTCGGCATCGGTGGGCACGGTCGCGTCGCCATCGACCTCGGCCCAGGCATCGCCTTCGTCAGTTTGCACTTCCACCTTGGCTGTGCCTTCATCCGCCGGGGCACCCAACTGGGCGGTGCTGCGGAAGATGATGACGTCTTCGACCTGTTGCTTAAACTTGTCATCGTTCATGGAGCCGAACTTGACGAAGGTGCCCAGGTCTTGCCAGGAGGCAATGTACTTGGCGAGATCGGTGCGGTACAGCCCTTTTAAGTTGTCGCCGACTTTGCGCGCAATGTAGTCAGAGATTTTGCGCACGGTGCGATCGTTCTGCAAAAAGCTGCGTGACACGTTAAGCGGAATGTCCGGGCTATCGATGACGCCCCGCAGCGGCATGAGGAAGCGGGGAATAATTTCTTCGCAGTTGTCGCTGACGTAGACCTGATTGCAAAAGAGCTTGATGCTGCTCTTGGTGACGTCGATGTCGGGCTTCAGCTTAGGAAAATACAGAATGCCGTTGACCGCAAAGGGGTAGTCAGTATTCAGATGAACCCACAGTAGCGGCTCTTCTTGGAAGGGATACAGGTAGCGATAAAATTCGAGATAGTCTTCATCGCTGAGGCTGTTGAGTGACTGCTTCCAGGGGGCTTCGTGCTTATTGATGACTTCGTCGTCCATTTTGATCGGGACGGGGAGAAAGTCACAGTAGGTTTTGACCAGCTGCTGAATGCGGGCCGTTTCGAGATACGACGCTTCGTCGTCTAACAAGTGCAGGGTAATGGTGGTGCCGACGTTATCACGCTCGGAGGGCGACAGCTCAAACTCGGTGGAGCCATCACAGCGCCAGTGGACGGCTTCGGCCCCAGCTTGGTAAGAGAGCGTATCGATTTCGACCTGGCTAGACACCATAAATGATGAATAGAAGCCCAAGCCAAAGTGGCCGATGATATTGGCGTCGCCGCTCTCTTTGAACTTGCTGACAAATTCTTCGGCGCTGGAGAAAGCGACCTGGTTGATGTATTTTTTGACCTCATCGGCGGTCATGCCTAACCCGGTGTCAGAGATGCTGAGGGTTTTGGCTTCTTTATCGATCGCGATACTAATGACGGGTTCACTGACGTCGCCGTCGTACTGCCCCGATCGCGCTAGCAATGAGAGCTTTTGAATGGCATCAACCCCGTTAGAGACCAATTCCCGCAGGAAAATCTCATGGTCTGAGTAGAGCCATTTTTTAATGATGGGAAAAATGTTCTCAGTATGGATACTGATGTTGCCCTTTTCCAGAATTGTCGCCATAGTGCCGGTGACCCACGTTTTTCTAGACAGCGTAAACGGGTTGATCTTCGTCGGCGATCGCCCGTTCTATCAAGGGCAATATTGCTCCTGAGCAGTACGGTTTCCCCTACATTGGGTGATAAGCCGGGCAACGCTAACACTCTCAGAGCGTTCAGAGTATGGCTCTTGAGGGGCGAGGACAGCGTCTATGTTGAATAGGACTCATTCTCGATCTAGCTGACGAGACGCGATCGCACTATTCCACACCGTTACTTATTTATATGCTCTACAGCAAAGGTTGGCTCTTAAAACTATCTGCGCTCGCCCTATTATTTTCTACTACGGCACTCTCGCTCAAAGCTGTAGCTGATCTCGAGGAGGAGAATCTAGAGCGTATTCTCCCAGCAGAAGTGAATCGGATTATGGTTGTGAACTAAACAAACGTGGGATTCGTCATCAGGATTTGATAAATCCGGTGA
>ERZ1740060.774-NODE-774-length-13780-cov-3.499235_pt1 | contig 13780 bp, 12 predicted proteins | sample MGYA00581743_ERZ1740060 | MGnify/ENA primary metagenome ERZ1740060 (study PRJEB43018, sample SAMN04849235) | marine metagenome | isolation source: floating plastic debris | place: Pacific Ocean | collected 2008-08-27 | study: EMG produced TPA metagenomics assembly...
CATTGGGATCTCCCGAATCGTGAGGCGTGTCTGAACGGCCTTGCAATGGGTGTGCGAGGGACGCGTTCTTCAAGTACAATCTTAGGCGGAGGGCATGACGCCCCAACGCCAGGATACAGGCACAAGAAGGTGGATCCATGACGCGCTGCACACTCTCGATCGCGACGCTGACGCTCGTTGCCCAGGCTGGTATGGCCCAGTGCGACTTCTCGCAAGCCGGGGCACTCACTGAGGCCATCGTTGATGACCGAGGATTGGTGACCGGTGCGAGCTTGCGATTGGCAGATCCGCTGCTGCCCGGCCCGAGCTTCGAGGACTTTTACGGCGACTTTGGCCCCAGCACGGTCGTCCCGATCGCCAGCGCTACCAAACTGCTGTCGGCGCTGGTCGTGATGTCCTGTGTCGAGCAAGACGGGCTCGACCTGGACGCCCCTGTGTCGACGTTCTTGCCGGAATTCGTCGGTCAGAAGGGCACGATGACCGTCCGCCAGATGTTCAGCCATACGTCGGGCATGCCCGGCAACAGCGCCTTCGTCTTCGACCCGACCATCACGCTCCAGCAGGCCGTCACGCGGATCGCGCTCTTCACGCCGCTGCAGTCAACGCCGGGCAGCGACTTCTGCTACAGCCAGGTCGGCATGCACATCGCTGGCCGTGTCTGCGAGGTGGTCACCGGGACCGATTGGGACACGCTGTTCATCGAACGCGTGGGCGATCCCCTGGGCCTGACCGACACCGACTACGACGGGCTGATCGAGACCACCAACCCGCTCATCGCCGGAGGGGCCCAGAGCAGCCTTGAGGACTACGGCCGCGTCATGAGGATGCTCGTCGACGGCGGCGTCTATCGCGGCACACGCGTGCTCGAACAGTCGTCCATCGACCTCATGTTCAGCAACCTCACGCGTGGCCTTCCAATCCGCTGCACGCCGGGTTCGACGTCGGGCCTCGACTACGGGCTAGGCGTCTGGGTGCAAGACCGCCCCGACGGCACGAAGCGCATCGAGAGCCCGGGCGCCTTCGCCTACACCCCTTGGATCGACCTCGACGCCGACGGGCAAGCCATCCTGAGCGGCGTGTTCATGATCGAGGACGCCGTATCGGATCTGCGTGCCGACATCGTCGCGGTGCAAGACGCAACGCTCGACGCTCGGCTTGCTTGCTCGCCTTGCGCGGCCGACCTCGACAACGACGGCCAGCTCACGCTGTTCGACTTCCTGGCATTCCAGGGCGCTTGGGCCGCCCAAGACGCCACGGGCGACTTCGACCGCAACGGCTCATTCGACGTCTTCGACTTTCTTGAGTTCTCGCACGCGTTCGACGCTGGCTGCGTCTGACCTCGCTCGGCATCAGACTCACGACGTCCGGCGTGATCGCGGCTGCGGCTCGGCAGGCTTGAGCTTCGAAGCTGTAAATGTTCGGCCAGTCGTACGCTTGTCCCAAGTGTGCGCTGGCCCTCGACTGGTTTCGTAGCTCATCCAGAGATCGAGCCAGTAGCTTCGGAACGCTTGCCCACCCTGGCCGACACCGAAACGCTCGTAGTGCTCGCTGACGAGTTTGAGCACCTCGCGATCGGTGCCTTCGAATCGCAACACCTGCTTGCCGTGCCGCACGCTCTCGGTATCGAGCGGCAAGAACCCATACCGCCCCATGAGCTGCATGATGTTGTGGGCCGCGTAGGGCCCGATGCCCGGAAGGTCGAGCAAGAACCGACGCACCTCGTCGTCGGACGTTGCCGGATCCTCGAGCCACGTCGCATCGATCTCGCCCTTGTGGAAGAGCTTGGCGAGATCAACAAGCCGTTGATCGCGATACCCAACCCGGCAGCGAGACCGGAGCCACGAGGGCTTCTTCCTTGCAAGCTGCTCGGGCGTCGGAAATGCAAACTGGCCGCTCGGGCTCTGGGACCCCACACGCGCACAAAGCGCCGCGTTCATATCGATCGTGCCCGGCCATTGCACGTTGCAACTCGTGACGGTCTTGGCGATATCTTCGAACAAAGTCGCTGAACGCATGAGACGGCCGCGACCACTAAACCGCCACCGATCGTCAACAGCGTGGAACTCGGCAATATCGTCGGCCGATTCGTCAAGCCGAAGAATTCGAGCAATCATCGAGCGAGCCTGCGAAACCTCTTTGCGTGACAAGCTGCGATCACAGGAGCCCGCGAGATGCATGCCAACGCGTGACTGTCGCAAAACCACATGCGCCGCACCATCCTCCAGCGCGAGTGTCGCCGAAAACGACGAAGAGTCGGGGTGCCACCCGTAGGGTTCAAGCAAGAAATAGCCGTACGAACAAGCGTCCCGCGCGAGATCAAAATCTGCGGGCACCGCGATGCGTAAGCGCGTCGGTCGAGCTTGGACAGCGCGGGCGGCCATGACTTACACCGCCAGGAGCCGATCGAACGGCACCGCGAACGAGGCAACGTTCAAGCACAGGCGATCGCACGCGCGAGCGAACCGGGCGTTGTGCGCATCGAGCTGGCCTTCGAGCTGCTCGAGGTCCATCCAATCGACGTCCATCGTCTTCTTCGTGATCGCAAAGTGCCTGGTGATGCCAGGGCGATCGAATTCGAAGTGGAACTGGAAGCCATAGGTACGGATGCCCGCCTTGAAGCACTCAACCGGGGTGGTCGCGCTCTTGGCCAAGACGGTCGCACCGGGGGGCGCCTTGCTGACGTGGTATGCGTGGCTCTGGAACATCGGTGTGGTCCAGGGGACGCCGGCGAGCATCGTCTCGGTCTGGCCGGGCACGGTGAGCTCGACGGGCTCGAAGCCGAGGGCCAACTTAGGAAGCTTCTCGACCTCGCCACCCAGGGCGCGAGCGACGAGTTGGTGGCCCATGCACAAGCCGATGACAGGCATCTCGGCCTCGTGGGCCTGACGGATCAGGGCCATCGTCCGCTCGATCCAGGGCTCGTCGGCTGTCGGCGCGGAGGGGCTGCCGAGCACCACAAGCCCGTGGGCATTATCCAGATCGGTCGGGATCGCGTCGACGCCATCCTGATCAATGCGGCGATAGTCGATCTTGAAGCCATGGTCGCGCAGGGTGACCCCAAGGCGGCCTGGGCCGAGGTGCTTTCCATCTTGCAGAACGATGATTGTGGCCATGAGGACCGACGCTAGCGCGCGGACGATGCGCCTGCCGCCTCCGCGCGCGGGCACTACGCTCCGAGATCCCAGGACGCCGGCGGTTCGCCGCCGTTGCCCGTACTACTCCTCAAAGATGCACACCGGGAGACCGCCGTGACGCGAATCCGCTCCAGAATTATTCGGACCCTTCAGTGCGGCCTACTCGCCGCAGCCGGCATGACGCTCGGCGTGAGCCCGGCCGCGGCCCAAGACAGCATGATGGGCGGCACGGCTATCGAGGCCACGGCAGTCCCTGCGGATATCCGTGAGTCGACGGTCAAGATCTTCACGACCAGCCGCGGCCCGGAACTCACCCGCCCCTGGACCCGCCAGCAGCCGAGCAACTCGACGGGCTCGGGTCTGGTGATCGACGGCGGCCGAATCCTCACCAACGCCCACGTGGTCGAGTACGGCCAGCAGATCTTCGTGCAGCCCTACCTGACGAGCCAGCGGCTGGCCGCCCGCGTCATCGCGCGGCACACCGGCATCGATCTGGCTGTTCTTGAACTCGAGGAAGATGGTGCGCTCGACGGCGTGCCTGCCGCGTCCGTCGATGCCGGCCTCCCCAAGATCGGAGACAGTGTCAACGCCTACGGCTATCCGCTCGGGGGCGAGGAGCTCTCGATCACCGAAGGCATCGTCTCGCGCATTGAGTTTGTTGGATACACCGCCGGCACACTTGGGCTTCGCATCCAGGTCGACGCCGCGCTGAACCCGGGCAATTCTGGCGGCCCGGTCGCTGTCAATGGCTCGGTCATCGGCCTGACCTTCAGCGGCATCCAACAGGCCGACAACATCGGTTACATCATCCCCAATGAGGAGATCCGCCTCTTCCTCGACGACATCGAGGACGGGACGGTGGATGGCCGTCCGTTCTTGCGAGAGACGTTCGACAACACTCGCAACCCCGCGCTTCGCGCGAAGCTCGGCTTGAACTCAAGCCTTGAAGGCATGGCCGTTTCCGCTTCGCCCGAAGAGAACCCGCTGCAGCCTTGGGATGTCGTGACCGCGATCGATGGACGCAGCATCGATAGCCAGGGGCTCGTAAGCCTCACCGATGACCTTCGACTGTACTTCGAGTACTTCGTCCATCACGGCCTCAACGACGACGACACCGTGTCACTGTCCGTGCTGCGCGATGGAGAGGAGATGGAGATCCGCTCGCCGGTCGTGCGCGGCAATGACGATTTCTTCCCCGAGCTCGATAACACGTACCCGAGCTACATCGTGTTCGGGCCGCTGGTCTTTACACCGGCGTACCAGATCCATGCCTACCGCATCGACATGGGCCGCCTCGCCGCCCGACGGAGCCCGATGGTCAGGCGGGCATACACCGGCAAAGACTCGGACGCAGAGATCCAGGAGTTTGTCGTTCTTGCGGGCGGGCTGCTCAACCACCGCATTAATCTGGCGTACCAGATCCCACCCTTCGCAGCGCTCAAGAGCGTCAACGGCACGACCATTACCAGCTTTAAGCACGCGGTCAAGACGATCCGCGACGCCGCACAATCGAGCGAAGAGTTTATCACGTTCGAGTTCTACGACCGTGGTTCGGACCGCTTGGTCTACCGCCGCATGGACATCCTCAACTCAATCGAGGACGTGCTCAACGAGACCGGCATCCGCCGCCCGCTATCGCGCGACGTTGAGGACCTTTGGCCCGAGCTGGGCGAGTGAGCACTGTGCAGCAAAGACCGCAACGGTCGCGTCGTGCGGGCCGAGGTAGTCCTGGCGATACAGCATGTTGCCGCTCGCGCGTTGGGCCCACTTGAACACCTGCCCGCTGCGGAAGCGATTGGCCGGCCCAGTCGATTCTCGGCGCGACCGGCCCGCCGAGCTTAAGAAGTTAAACGCCAGCACCCCGCCGGGCCGTGTACAGAGCGCGTCCCACGCGCGATCGAGCACGACCAACGCGGTGCGTTCGTCGAGCGTATTCAGCGAGCCGCTGAACAAGACAACGCTCGTGTTGTGCTCCTCGACGAGCCGCGCGAAGAGTGAACGATCGCCCACGAAGTCAGCCGTTAGCCACACACTCTCCGTGAAGCGAGCTTGCGCCTGCTCAGCCAACTCGGTGATGCCCTCGACCCCGATGTATTGCTTGGGCGCCTGATCGCTCTCGTTGAGATACGTAAGCATGTCACCCAAGCCCGCACCAAGGTCGGCCACCACGCGTCCCTTGGGCTTCGAGACCTCGGCCAGAATCTCGAATCGCTTCACCTGGAACGACTGGTTGCGCCAGAGCAACGCCTCGAATCCAGGGCCGAAGGAACGGACCGCCTCGCGGTACGGCTCCAGGTACTGCGGGTCTTGCTTGGGTGTGTTCTTGGGCATTGCGGTCGCGAGAGTCCCGGGAATCAGCCGAAGCGGACCATGCTCGCAAACTTCTGGTATCGCTCTTCGAGCTCGGCATTGGTCAGGCTCGCCAATCGATCGAGGCTGAACGATTCGATGTTGTAGCTCGCCACGACCGTCCCATGCGCGACCGCGCGGTGGATTGCTTCGAACGACGTGGGATCAACGCCACCGTCGCCCTCTCGGGCGAGCGCGCCCATCATGCCGCCGGCAAAGCTGTCGCCTGCCCCGGTCGGATCAACGACGTCCTCGGTCGGGAATGCGGGCAGGGCGGCAATGCCATCGCGGTGCACGATGATGCACCCATGCTCACCCTTCTTCACGACGACGAACTTGGGCCCCATCTCGAGGATGTGCCGAGCGGCGGCCACGGTGTTCTTCTTGCCGGGCAGCCGCTCGGCCGCGTCGAAGTTCAAGACCAGGCCATCAATGGCGCCACACAGCGGGGCCAGCTCGGTTCCAGCCGTATCAATCCACAGATCCATCGTGTCGGCCACCGAGAGCGTGCGCTCGGGAAGCTGCTCGAGCAGGCCCATCTGTACGGACGGATGCGTGTTGGCCAGGAAGACGTACTTGCTGTCGCGGAACGCCTCGGGCACGGCCGGCGGCTCTTCAGCCAGCACGCCGAGATCGGTGTACAGCGTCTCGCGCTGATCCATGTTGTCCATGTACTTCCCACCCCAGCGGAAGGTCTTGGAGCCTTTGCGGACTTCCAGGCCGCTGTGGTCAACGCCCTTGAACTGCTCCATCGTGCTGCGAAGCTCGTCGGGGAAGTCGTCCCCCACTGCCGCCACAACGCGGATGGGGTTGCAATAGAAGGATGCGGCCGCAGCAAAGTAGGTACATGACCCACCGAGCACGTTCTCGCGGTGCCCATGGTCGGGCGTGTAGACGGTGTCGATTCCAACGGTTCCGGTGACAATCAATGGCATAAACCAGCATAGGCCCTCGTGGGACCGCGCCCGACAAAACGCTACGCTCCGCGGCCGTGACCGAGCCCACAGTTGCCAACCACGCACAAAGCACCGCCTCTGCGGGGCTCATGTACGGCCTGATCGCCTACCTCTGGTGGGGCAGCGCCGTGCCCATCTATCTGCACATCCTCAGCCAGGGGGATTGGGACACGCCGGCAACCGAGTTGCTCGTTCAGCGGGTCGTCTTCGGCATCCCGGTACTGCTCGTACTCATGCTGGCAACCAAGCAGCTCAAAGCGCTTCGCGAAGCGCTCACCGACCGACGCATGCTTCTCGTCCTTGCTGGGAGCGCGGCCTTGCTGTCGGCCAACTGGTTCGCCTTCATCTGGGCGGTCAGCAACGCGAGGCTGCTCGACTCGAGCCTTGGGTACTACATCAACCCGCTTGTCTCTGTCGCGCTGGGCGTGCTCATCCTCGGCGAACGCCCGAGGCGCATGCAGATGGCCGCCGTGGCCATGTGCGTCATTTCCGTGGCATGGGTGACCATCCAGCGCGGCCAGCTCCCGCTCGTCGCGGTCACGGTCGCGCTCAGCTTTGGTTTCTATGGCCTCGTGCGGAAGCGGGCACCCGTCAAGGCCGCCCCGGGCTTATGCGTCGAGATGATCCTGCTCCTACCGATCATGCTCGGCTTGTACGTGTGGATGGGCCGGCAAGGACAAGTCGAATTGCTCGAAGGCCCCCCGATCCGTACGGGACTCATGCTGCTGGGCGGCGTCATGACCGTGGTGCCGCTCGTCGCCTTCGCAGCCGCGGCGCACCGCCTACGCCTGGCGACGCTGGGCATGCTCCAGTACCTCGCGCCCACCGGTCAGTTTGTGCTTTCGATCGTGTACGGCGAGCCACTCGCCACCAACACCCTGCTCGCGTTCGCGATCATCAAGGTGGCGCTGGCGATGTATACCTGGGACGCGTGGCGGGCCAGTCGCAATTGACCGGCCGCCAGGCCGGGCACATTCGATGCGATCAGCGAAGACCAGCGCTCATGGTCGTGCTGGAATTCACGAGCATGGGCAGCACGTCGTCGAACGCCCGGCGGTAGGCCCATGCCTTCTCCGACCACGACTGCTCGGCGTCCGCAGCCGCAATGCCTCGCTCAAGGCGAGAGATCACGGCCTTGTCGAGCTGCCCTCTCCCGAGATCAACGATCGAGATCGTCGCGAGTTCGTACACCGAGGCGCACCCCGCAAACTGACCGGCGTTGAACAGCGGCGCGCCACGGTTGATCGCCCGCTCGATGAGCCGGGCAGTTCGAATGCTCACATTGCCCGTCGATTCCATCGCTGGCTCGTCGGCTTGAGGCAGCAACACCGCATCGATGAGGTGCACCACGCCGTTGCCAGCCTGGATGTCGGCCTTCACGATGGTCGATTCACCCACGCGCAGCGAGCCATCCTCGACGCCGAATTCGATCGCATCGCCCAGCAGCGTACGGGTCTTGCCCGTCGTGAGCAGGTCGGCCGAAGACAAGCGCCCGGCAACAACGTGCAAGCCGAGCACGCTGACGAGTTGCTGACGATTTTCAGGCCGCAACAAATCCTCGACCACACCCTCGGGCAAATCAGCAAACGCGCTGTTGAGCGGCGCAAACACGGTCCAAGGGCCGTTCTCCGGGCCGAGCTGCTCGATCAAGCCCGCGGCGTCGACGGCAGCAACCAGGGTGCTCAGCTCCTTGGTCTTCGCAGCGATCGTGGTGATCGCCTCGAGTTCGGGAACCAGGACTCGATCGATGACGTGCACGACGCCCCCGTCAAAGGGAACGTCCGTCGCCACGAGCGTGGACTTGTTCAGCGAAAGCGCGCCATTCGCGCCAACTTCCACCGGCTGGCCGTTGAGCGTGCCAACCGAGCGTCGCGAAAGCAACTGCGAAGAAGGCAATGCGGGGGTCGTGACGTGATACGTGAGGATCGACCGCAACGTGTCAGCGCCCTCGGGAGTCTGCAGCGAGCGAACGAAGTCGGCGGGCAGCGCGGCGAACGCTTCGTTTGTCGGTGCGAAGATCGTCACGGGCTCGTCGGGAAGCTCCAAACCACTCGCAACAACAAGATCGAGCAGCGTGGTAAGCCCCGCGGCCTTCGCAACACTCACAAGGTCGTTGCCCGAGCTCTGCCCCCGGCTCTCCGACTCGCCGCCGAAAGCTCGGATCGAGCGGACATCCAACACGAACGGCCCAGTCTTCTTGTCCGAGAGCGAGAAGCCCAGCGACTCAATATTGGCCGGGATGATCTCGGGCGCGCCACGCACGAGGCGACCAAAGGAATACAAGCGGAAGTCATCGAACGGCAAACGGATGGTCGTCCAGCTGCCCTTCTTCGTATCGAACTCAACCTCGTACGCGCCGGCCATCGTGCGGACGTTGGACACACGAAGCTGGAACTTGTATGTGCGACCATCGCCCAGCACGGAGATCTCAACGCCTTCGGTGCCGACGAAGTCATCGCCGTCCACAGTCAGGCGCGCTTGGCTGAAGCCACCGTTGTTCTCAAGAGACAGATCGCCGCTGAAGCGCATCACGCCGTCTTCGGGCGAGGTCACCCGACCGGTCGAAAGACCACCCATGACGCCATCGAGCACGGTGCGCCAGCCGTCGACACCACGCTTGAAGTCGAGGTCGAAGTCGTCGGCCAAACTGATCGGCGCGCTGAACGGCAGCGACGCGGCAAGGAGGAACGCAGGAAAAGACTTCTTCATGGGTCGGCTCTCCGGACAGGCGTCGATCGCCTCGTTGGTCGGACTTTGCTTCACGGTCACATCGTCGAATGGCTCCGATGTGATGACCCCAACTGGGTTCCCCGTCGCCGAAAAGGGTGGCAATTCTCGGAGAGTTTGCAGCGAACTTAAGAAAAACCTCGGGTGATTCACTTCTCAAGCAGGGTTGCCTTGACGTCATAGAAGGGAGACCCAGAACACAGGCAATCAGACTTCCGAATGACCACAGATTCGAAGAACTGACCTGATGGCACTTCCGCGGACGCGCACACACTCGTTGCTTGGAGTAACCAGGCGAGCGATCACGACGCTGAATTCCGCGGCTCAATCTCGGCGCGATCGGGCGCGTCAGGACCCCCCAACCGGACTCACACGTGCCTACGCGATTGCCGACCGAACGAAGCTGATTCGATGCCTGGCGTAACGAGGTTTTTCCTGCATCAGCTTCACACCTTCGTGTGTGATCGACGCGCCCGTATCCAAGCCCATCGCGGCTTTTACGCGTCGTCTCAGAAGGTCGCGCTTTCAGCCCACTCGTCGCGTTACGGGGACCCAGCGGCTCACCGAGCGAGTTCGGGTTCCCCTGATCGAGGCGACGCAACCCACCCGGCAATCCCCGATGTTGCGGAGGGCAATCAGCGTTCTACGCCCACCAGAGCGGGGTCAGGTCCTAATAGGAATCCTCTGATTCTCGATACCGAGTACGTCTAAACCCACCCCTCGCCGGGGTCGATCTAAGAGTGCATTCGCATCAACCACACAGAGGAGGCCGGCATGCAAACCAGTTCCGTCGTCAAAGCACTCTCCGACTTCGATCTTGTCGAGCTTCGCGAGGGGCTCTCGAGTTGGCCGGACGCAACCAAAGAACTGCTCGATGAGGCGATCGAGTACGTCTCCGACATCCAGCGGCGATTCATCACCCTCGCCGAGACGGTTGATAGCGAAGAAGAGCTGCCCAACACGCTGGCGATCAATTACATCGAGCTCAAGCGCCGCTGGATCGCCCTGAACACCAAGATCAACTACAGCATGTTCAAGACCGGGTCTTGCGATTCGCTCGACCCGCTGAAGGCCACCGCTGTTTCGCAGCTGCTGGCCGCGATCGAGGAATTCCTGTCCCCCGACGAGATCGGCACCATCACCGACTTCCTGGCCGAGCCTGTCAAGCGCGCCGCTTGACCCCGACACCACGCAAAGGAGTTTTGTCAATGTCACACCAGCACATGATCGAGAGCCTCGAGGCACAGCTCTCGGCACTCAATGCCGAGCGCCAGCGCCTGCAAACTGAGATTGGATGCTCCGACGCAAAGGGCATCATCACCATGGTCCGTTCCATGGAGAGCCAGCTTTGTGCGCTCTATGAGCAGAACCACGTCCACGACCTCGAAGAACAGCTCGGACAGCACTACCTCGAGCTCACCCTGCTGCAGGATGAGCTGGGCTGCTCCGACGCCGACAGCGTGATCAACATGATCCGCTCGCTCGAAGCCCAGCTTTGCGCGTTGTACAAGCAGGGCGCCGGCTCGACGCAGCCGACGATCGACAGCGTTCCCGTCGGGCAGCAGACAGAGAACCTCAGTGACGTGCTCCAGTCGTTCAAGGACAGGCTCAGCTCGCTCACGCACGACATGGAATCGCGCGGGAGCATTTCGCCCGTCGTTACCGCTGCCTAATGACTCGACCGATTCTGTTCTGACCAACCTCGTTCACGATGACCGTCGCAGGCTGCACCCTGGTGTAGTTTCACGAAAGGATTTGACCAATGACCACGACTGCTCAGACTTTTGTTCCCGCCAACGTTCTTGCCAACCTCAGCACCCTCGATCGCTCAAAGGCCGACAGCTGCAACTTCGGCATCGTCCAGGTTGACGACAGCGGCAAGATCCTCCTGTACAACAACTATCAGTCCGAGCTTGGTGGCGTTCCGGTCTCGGACGCCGAGGGCAAGATCTTCTTCACGCAGATCGCGCCTTGCACCAACAACGCTATGTTCTTCGGCACCTTCAAGAAGGGCGTTGCCGGCGGCGCGCTGGACGTGACCTTCAACTACACGTTCACCTTCAAGATGAAGCCCACGAATGTGCAGGTCCACATGTATCGCGATGGCGTGAGCGGCACCAACTGGGTGTTCGTCAACCGCGCCTAATCGGCCAACCGCGTGTGCAGGGGCCGATGCTGAAAGGCGCCGAGCCCCCCTTTATGGAACCGGGATCGAAAAGACATGACAACGCCCTGTGGCGGGATCGTCTTTACGGCGGCCTGCGCGCACGCGCGCTCCCCTTGGTGATGGTGGACGACCACACCATACCGGCCGCTTCTATTTGGACAGGCGCCCGGCTGTGGATCGAGGCGTTCCGCAGCGCGGGGCTTGAGCGCGGCGATCGCGTTGTGCTAGCCCTCGACCCGTCACCGGCATGGGTCCAAGTCCTCGTTGCCGCGATCTGGGAGGGCCTAACGCTCATCCCGCTCCCCTCCCAAGCGCTCCGCAAACCCGACGACATCGCCAGCACGTTCGATCCTGCGTTGGTCGTCGGCTGCGGCAAGGCCGACTGGATTCTGGGCCACGATTCGGACTTTGCGCCTCGCCCAGACGCTCGAAAACGAGAAACGACCCTGCCAACCGACCCAGAGATCCGGCTAGTCATGCGGACCTCTGGATCGAGCGGGCAGCCGCGCTTCGTGGCGATCTCGGACGAGAACCTGCTCTCCGTGCTCGACTCACACGAAGCGCACCTTGGCCTGACCGATCGCGATGTCTGCCTGTCGATCTTGCCGTGGCACCACGCGTTCGGCCTTGTCATAGACCTGCTGCCAGCGCTGTTCGCCGGCGCGACGATCGTTCGCTCCGAGCGCGCCCTTCGAGATCCGAACCTCCAACTCGACCTGGCTATCGCCAATAACGTCACGTACTGCTCCATGGTCCCGCTCCACGTCGAGCGGCTCGCTCAAATCGGTCGCGGCCAGGAATGGCTGAAGGAACTCTCGGGCGGCGTCGTCGGCGGCGCACCGATCTCTTCGCACCAAGCCAGCATTCTCAAGAACACGCGCCTGCGTGTGGGCTATGGGCAGACCGAAGCGTCCCCAGGCATTGCCCTCGGAGAGCCCGGAGAATGGCACGAGGGCGCAATCGGGTCACCGATCGGTTGCGAGATCAAGCTCGACGAGCGCGGGCACCTGCTCTGTCGTGGGTCCAATGCGTGTGCTGGGTTCTGGCACGCGGACCGTGGCATTGATCGCTTACCCACAAGTCGATGGCTCGACACGGGCGACCTCGCCACTCGCGACTCGCAGGGCAAGCTGCGTTTCATCGGGCGAGCGGACGACAGCTTCAAGCTCTCGAACGGCCGCCTGGTCGAATCCGCACTGATCGAGCGCAAACTCGCCAACGCTTTGCCCGAGGGGCTTCGGGCCGTCTTGTTACCCGCTGAAGGCAAGATCGATGTGGTTGTGCTTTCCAAGTCGAAGCCTGAGAACGGTTCGGCCGAGTCCGCGCTCCGGCTCTCGCTCGGCCCACTCGCCGATTACGTCGGTCAGGTGCACTACCTGCGTGAGAGCGCCGCACCGAAGACCGCGAAGGGCGACATCGACCGCCTCGCGCTCGGGGCCAACCTCCGTACAACTCTCCGCGCTGCGGCCTAAATCGAGGAAGACCAAACGATGACAGCGATCAACACCCAGCCGCCGCAAGAATTGCTCGATCAGCCGCAAGACCTCGCGGCGTTCGGACCTGACCTCACGCTGACTGCAGCGGGACTCGAGGAACTCGCGCAAGACGACTCAAGACCAGCGTGCTTCTCGATCGCCGCTCAAGAGGCCATGGCCGAGGCCTGCGACACGCTTGCACGCTGCGCCGAGCGAGGAGACTCGATCTACGGGCTTACGACCGGTTTCGGCCCGCATGTGCGGTATGCGGCCGATGAGAACGCGCACGATCATGGCGATGGCCTGATCGCACACCTCGGAGCCGGCTTCGGTTCTTACCTACCTGCAGAACGAGTCCGCGCGATGATCGCGGCTCGCCTCCACACGATCGCCCAAGGGCGATCTGGGATCGACCCCTCCGCGGCAGACGCACTGCTCGATCTCTTTAACCAGGGGCTGACCCCCGCCGTCCCGTGCATCGGCTCTGTTGGCGCCTCGGGCGATCTCATCCCGATGGCGCACGTTGCGCGCGTGCTCACCGGAGCAGGCCGAGTTCTTGATAGACGCGGGTCCGCAATCGATGTGACCGAGGTCGAGGGCTTTACACCCCTTCGGCTCTCCGGCCGCGATGCGCTCGCGATTGTCAACGGCACGAGCTTCATGACCGCCCATGCCGCCCTGGCCCTGGCCCGTGCGCAGCGGCGGCTGCACATCGCCGAAGACCTGACCGGCTACGCCTACCGACTGTTGGGATGCCGTGCCCAGGCATTGGATGATCGCCTGCACGCGGCCCGCGGACATCGCGGCCAGCGGGATTCGGCTCGTGCCATCCTTCGCGAGGCCTCTCGATTCGGTGCGTGGGAAGACACAACCCGTCCACTACAAGAGGTCTATTCACTCCGCTGCGCACCGCAGTTCCTGGGCGCCGCGCGAGACCAACTCGATCATGCTCGCTTCACAATCGAGACCGAG
>ERZ1740060.775-NODE-775-length-13776-cov-3.785001_pt1 | contig 13776 bp, 9 predicted proteins | sample MGYA00581743_ERZ1740060 | MGnify/ENA primary metagenome ERZ1740060 (study PRJEB43018, sample SAMN04849235) | marine metagenome | isolation source: floating plastic debris | place: Pacific Ocean | collected 2008-08-27 | study: EMG produced TPA metagenomics assembly...
AAACCGCAGTTAAAGACATTAAAAGGCTGGAAGATGAAGTAGCCGATGAAGACTTGATTGATGAGGATGCTTCCTATCCTGATGAGGAAGACCAGTGGGTGGTTAAAAGTAAGAGCGAGATCCTATTCGATAAAAAAGAGGCGACTAAGAAACCAACACCAAGGAAAGAGCCGGTAGACTTAAAGTTAGATGTAACCCTGCCGGAAACAAATCAGAAAACTACTTCACCTAATTCGGAAAAAGAAGAGCCTGTTTTTTCCGTGGAGGAAGAGAAAACAGAAGAGCAAAAGGCAGTTACTCAAGAGAATTATGATCCTACACTTGATTAGGGAGCCTACCAGTATCCCACATTAGAATTGTTAAATGAATACGATGGTGCCAAAGTTCAAGTAACAAAAGAGGAACTCGAACTGAATAAAGACAAGATCATTGAAACCTTGGTCAACTTTAAAATCGGAATTACAAGTATTAAAGCCACCATTGGTCCTACGGTAACGCTTTACGAAATTGTGCCTGATGCGGGAATCAAGATATCAAAGATCAAAAACCTGGAAGATGATATTGCCCTAAGCTTAGCAGCACTTGGCATTAGAATTATCGCACCTATTCCCGGCAAAGGCACCATTGGTATTGAGGTGCCTAATAAAAACCGAGAAATGGTGAGCATACGCTCGGTATTATCTACGGAGAAGTTCATGAAGAGTGATAAAGAACTTCCCGTAGCACTAGGTAAAACCATCTCCAATGAGGTTCATGTCATTGATCTGGCCAAAATGCCACATTTACTGATGGCAGGAGCCACAGGCCAGGGTAAATCAGTAGGGCTGAATGTGTTACTCACTTCTTTACTTTATAAGCGCCATCCCTCTCAGCTCAAATTTGTATTAGTAGATCCTAAGAAAGTAGAGCTTACGCTATTTAATAAAATAGAGAGGCATTTTTTAGCGAAGCTTCCGGATAGCGATGAGCCTATTATTACGGATACTAAAAAGGTGGTTCATACTTTAAATTCCCTCTGTATTGAGATGGACAATCGCTATGACCTTTTAAAGGACGCGGGAGCAAGAAATTTAAAAGAGTATAATGCCAAGTTTATTGCCAGGAACCTAAATCCTGAAAAAGGTCATCGGTTTTTGCCATATATCGTTTTAGTGATCGATGAATTGGCGGATTTGATGATGACCGCCGGTAAAGAAGTAGAAACTCCAATAGCCCGGTTGGCACAGTTAGCGCGTGCCATTGGAATACATTTGGTAGTGGCTACTCAGCGTCCGTCGGTAAATGTGATCACGGGTGTGATCAAAGCTAATTTCCCGGCGCGTCTTTCATTCAGGGTAACCTCTAAAATTGATTCGCGCACCATTCTTGATGCCGGTGGTGCGGATCAGCTCATTGGCATGGGAGATATGTTATTTTCACAGGGTTCAGATGTCATTAGGCTTCAATGTGCCTTCGTAGATACTCCCGAGGTAGACAAGATCTGTGATTTCGTAGGTTCACAGCGAGGGTATGAAACAGCCTATATGCTTCCGGAATATGTAGGCGAAGATGAGGGGTCTGGAGTTGGTGATATCGATCTATCTGATCGGGATACGCTGTTTGAAGACGCTGCAAGGCTAATTGTGATGCACCAGCAAGGTAGTACATCACTGATCCAAAGAAAGTTAAAGTTAGGCTATAACAGAGCTGGCCGTCTTATTGATCAACTTGAGGCAGCGGGTATTGTAGGAGCCTTTGAAGGAAGTAAAGCCCGAGAAGTGCTCATACCGGATGAATATAGTTTGGAACAATTATTGAATGATTTAGATTAACTTAGCAGAATAGTTAAAAACAGAGATCAAAAATTAGGGTGAGATAAAGCGCAAGCACCCAGAAAAATAAAGCTAAATGAAAAAGTATTTAATCCTGGTGTTGGTATTATGTGTAGGAGCGTCAAACCTATTTGGTCAGTATGATCCACAAGCCAGAACTATTTTGGACAATATGAGTGATAAGGTACGCGCTATTGATGCGTACAGTGCTGACATAAGTAACTCATTAGTAAATGAAATAGATGGTATCAACGACACGTTTGAAGGTAAAATTATTGTTCAGGCCGATAAATATAAACTTGAACTTGACGAGCAGGTGGTGATTAATAATGGCACCACTGTGTGGACATATTTACCAGATGTTAATGAGGTAAATATTGACAACTACGATCCTGATGAAGATGAGATCACTCCCTCCAAAATATATGATGCTTACAAAGAGGGTTATAAATATATTTTAATGGGAGAGGAAACTAAAAACGGCACATTGTGTAGTGTCATTGACTTGGTGCCTAATGATAAAGACTCTCAATTCTACAAGATAAAGCTTTTTATAGCTAAAAAAGACAATCTTTTAAAAGGTTGGACAATGTTTGAGAGATCAGGAAACAAGTATCTCTACGAAATTAAAAATTTCAATTCCTCTATATCCGTAAAGAATAGCGACTTTGAGTTTGACGCTACTAAATATCCCGGTGTAGATATTATCGATTTAAGGTAAGCTAAGCTTAACAGCTTAAGTCTTTTCCGGAGTGAACCGCGTCAATGGTTTTTTCGATGAATAATGCTATTTGAGATTGGGAATAACTGCGCATATTTTTAAAACGAATACAGCCTTTTCCTACGTCTAGACCTTTTAGGAGTGCTCCTGAGGGATCGATCTTAAGATGGTCTCCTACGTACAAACTGACATAATTTTTTTGAGCATTGAGATGAAAAATCGTTTCTCCTTTATATTGAAAGGCAAGCATTTTATATTCAATCGTTTCTGTAAGCCCTTTATCAATAAGGAGACTTCTCAATTCGTTTAAGATCTCTTTGCGCCAGTCGTTATCGAGTACTTTTAAATAATCTTCTGCTTTAGCTACATCATATTGCATAATTATAAATGTAAAAAAAAGGAGACACTTTTCGATGTCTCCTTGAAATTTAACCTCTCTAATATCTTATTCTTCTCGAATTACTTCAATGGAATTAGAGAGTTCATACACCGCTCCATCTAAACCACTAACATTATTTCCCACTTCCAGTCCCGTGAGGCCCTCAGCAAAGGTAAGGTACCATATTAAGCAAACTCCCGGATCGGTGCCATCAAAATTTACATCCGTAAAAGAGTCTGGTAAACCCAAAATGTTTCCGTTTTCATCCGTTACTACCCAGCTGCTTTGATCGTTAACTGAAAAGCCGCCATCTTCTGTGATTGCGCCCTCGGTAATATTATCTGCTGTGCCGTCACCCACTTTAAAAGTAAACGGACCTCCGCTAAGTGTGGGTGCATCTAATCTGTTGACCGTAACTGGGTTAGAAAGTGCGAATACCCCCTCTAGATTATTAGCATTCATGCCTGTTTCCAGACCCGTTAACCCATCTTCATAAGTAATGTACCATACCAGGCAAACTCCAGATCCTGCGGCGTTAAAGTCCGGTGCTGTAAACGTAGGTGGTAATCCTAGAATACTTCCTTGTTCGTCTGTAACTACCCAACCGCTTAATCCAAGGTCGGTACCGCCGTTCTCAATACTTATGGCACCCATAGGAATGATATCAGCGGTCATATCTACAATGAAATTAAACGGACCTCCGGATATTACTGGAGCAATTACCCGATTTACTCTGACGCTATTAGATAACTCGTAGGTACCCATAAGATCATCCACGTTATTACCCATTTCTAAACCTGTTAGATCGCTGCCAAAAGTAATATACCATACAAAACAGGCTCCTTCTCCGGCACCATCGAAATTTACGGCGGTAAACTCTTCTGGTAAGCCTAAAATCTCTCCTACCACATTGGTCACTACCCAACTGCTCATGTTATTGAAAGAGAATCCACCCTCCACTTGAATAGCATCAGTGGCTAAGTTATCATCCATGCCGTCGTCTACCGTAAATGTAAAAGGACCTCCGCTGAGAGTGGGTGCGTCTATTCTATATACTGTAATGGCATTTGAAATAGTAGATGCTGACATATCCAGGTTGCTGATATTCATCCCCATGGATAGGTTAGCCAGATCATCTTGATAGGTAAGATGATAAATAAAGCAAGTACCACCGCCCGCAGCGTTAAAGTCTACTCCTTCTAAGTCAGTCAGGCTACCTGGTAATCCTAGTATGCTACCGTTTTCATCCGTCACTATAAATGTAGTATTCATACCGTTAATGTTACTATCATCTACCGTTATGCCACTGACATTGTCTGGTGTACTATCTACAACGAAAGCGAATGGCCCACCCGTCAGAGATGCACCCATTAATGCTACTCTGTCCACTGTGATTGAATTAGATAGATCAAAGCTGCCTGAAAGATTATCAGCATTCATGCCTACTTCTAATCCTTGCAGTCCGTTTTCATAACGTAAATACCAGATTAAGCAAACTCCTTCTCCTGCATCATCAAAATTCTCACCTTCTAACGCTTCCAGTGTGGAGGGTAACCCTAGAATGTTACCGGCATCATCCGTTACAATGTAACTACTGTTTGTGCCAGCTACGTTAGAGTCATCCAGGGTTATTCCACTTACATTATCTTCTACACCATCTACTACAAAAGTAAAAGGTCCGCCTGATAATTGACCGGCATTAGGAGTAATTGGACTCTCATCATCATCTCCACAACTGACCAAGCCAAATGCGGTAAAAACAGCGACAACTAAAAATGATTTGTTAAATAATCTCTTCATGATGTTTGATTTATTGATTTGGATCAAAAAACCTGAAGAAAGATTACAGGAGTATCACAGAAATATCACAGAACTATCACGATAGAATTAACCAACTGATTATCAGCTATATCACTTTGTTTTTACTGAGAATAGAAGTGCAGTACCTGACAGTGAGGATCCATTTAGCTAGACTTGGATGCTGCACTCGATTGTTTCTCGAGATCGAAAAGATCATTTAATACGTCTATGAGTGTTTCTGCTTCGCCTCTCTTACAGGCTGCCTTCAGCTGGAGTACAGGAAGTTTCATTACCTTTTGCATCATGCTTTTAGTAATCTTGTCTGCCATTTTTGCCTCCATGCTGTCAGCTTCTTTCAAATATCTTTCAAGTTCTTCCTGACGTATATTTTCCAGGGCATTCTTAAGTTTTTTGATGGTAGGGGATACAATCATTTCCTTAGACCAATCCGCGAAATCAGCAAGTGCTTCTTCAATGATGGTTTTAACCCGTGGAATAGCCCCTTTTCGGGTTTCAAGAGCCTGTGTTGCCTTATTATTTATAGTATCAATATTATACAATAAGGCACCTGGTATATTTTCGATATTCTGATCAATACTCCTGGGAACGGCAAGATCTACAAAATACTTGTAGGAGTGAATGTCCAGAGATGTTACAAATTCTTTTGTAAGCAGAGGTCCGGCTTTAGCAACAGATGATATAATCACATCTACATTGGGCTCGAATACCAAAGCTTGCGCAAAAGGGAATACATCAAATCCGCATTGAACAGCAAGTTCGTCTGCTTTTTGACGTGTTCTGTTGGCGATAGATACCTCGAAGTTTCCTTCTGAGAGATGTTTGCAAACATCTTTTCCTATTTCTCCAATGCCAAGTACCAATATGCTTGGTTTAGAAAGCCCTACTGTCAGCTCTTCTACGAGCTCCTTAGTCGCATAGGACACTGAAGCAGCTCCGTCTCTGAATGGTGTTTCCTGTACTACCCTTTTATTAGTAAAGAAAATAGTATGTAAAAGTCTGTGGAGAAATGGACCTGCCATCTGTTCATCGGCACTCCACTGGTAAGCATTTTTAACTTGATTAATGATTTGAAGGTCTCCAACCTCCTGTGCCTCAAGACCTAAAGACTCATTTTTTAATCGCCTAACAGCTTCTTGATTATTGAGAATAGTGAAAAAGAAATCAACTACTTCTGTATAATCAGTATATTTAATTAGGCAAAGTCCTTTAATAAGTTGTTCAGATAGATCTTCGTGATTGTTATAGTATATTTCAGTTCTATTACAGGTACTGATCACTAAAACATCAGTAGCCGATGTAAAATCCCGAATAAAATTAAGAAGTTGCTTAGATTCACCCTCATTCAGCGCCAACTTCTCTCTCACCTCTATGGGCGTGGACTCAAATGATATCCCTACAGATTTGAACGAATTATCCATTGATTAATTGCAAATTTAGCTATTAAGCCTTTTTTTTAAAAAGCATTATCCTTATTTGTAATCGCTACAAATAAAATTGGATTTCAAAAATAATAGCTAACTATTTACCATAAACTGATAAAAATCATGCGCCACTTTGACATCTGTAAGAGTGCTGATTTTTGTCATTGTATACGATAGAACTAATCCAAAGTAAAATTGACCTTATTATACTTTTCACTATTTTTATTTTCGTAAAATTAGCTGGTATTGATTAGTAAACCGTATGAAGAGACTTACGCGTTGGATAAGTTCCTATTATAGCATTTCTCAAACAGAAGCTAATGGTTTTGTTATTTTAATACTGCTCCTTTTTTTAGCATCTGTGGGGGTATTTTGGATGAGATCAGCGCCTGCGGAATCGCTTGAGGTGGACCGTCATATCTTAGATAGTTTATTGCTTGTTCTGGAAGAAAATATCAATTTGGATACACCAACCTATAGGCCAAAATTCTATCAAAAACCAAAGCAGGCTGCGGCTGCGTTTCCAAGTAACTCTCAACGAAAAGGTAGGAACTCTACCTATGAACCGAAACCGTATATTAAAAAAGTCATTGCCCAGTTTGATATAAATGAAGCTGACACTGCACAACTAAAGCAGCTTAAAGGCATAGGATCAGTATTTTCTAAGCGTATTTTAAAGTATAGAAAGCTTTTGGGAGGATTTGTTACTTCAGACCAACTATCAGAAGTTTATGGACTTAAGGATAGTGTTTTGTTACAGCTGGATACTTTAACCTATGTTACGCCTGATTTTAAACCAGTGACTATTAATATTAACACAAGCGATATTAATGGTTTAAGTAAACACCCTTACATTAAGAAATCAGTAGCGAAAGCTATCTATAATTATAGATATCAACATGGTAACTTTTCGGAACTGAATGAACTTGGTAATATTCAGTTGCTTGACTCGTTAACTTTGACAAAGATCACACCGTACATTAGCTTCTAATTCTTCATATTGCAGAGTTATTTTCCTTTTCATGCGTGAAATACTCAAATCATATTTAAAAAGACTAGCTAACCTATCGGGTAATAATAGATCCATATTATTGCGAAGACTAACCACGGACCAATTTATTGATTTGCATGATCTGGAAGCCATTCATTCTGAAGGTACATTTGGTATAGTTTCCACCTTAGTAGGGTTGAAGTCTATGGTTTTGTGCGATTTTTTAGACAGTAGGCATGAAGATACCAACATCATAAGCCGGCGCTTAAAGCGGCTACAGCGGATGGATAATTTTCTTCGAGAGGAGCGTGGCTCTAAGGATCTTTACGTAGGGTGGCCTTTCGTGAAAGGTAAGCTAAGTGATGGAACATCCGTAAGGTGCCCATTACTTTTTTTTCCCGTTTCTATTGAGGTGAAGAGTGATAAGTGGGTAATGATGCCTAGAAAAAACGAGGGCATCACATTTAATAAAGCCTTTTTCCTGGCTTACGCCCACTATAACGGTATTTCACTTGATGATGATTTTTTAGACCGAACTTTCGAAGATTTTGACAATGATATGACCGTTTTTAGGACGAGCTTATATCAACTACTGAAGGATAGTCCAATAGAAATTAATTTCAATCAGGAAAATTTTCAAGACAAGATCAACGCTTTCCGCTCTTTTAAAAAAGACGAATTTGAGCAGGAACATGCTAATGGAGAACTAAAAATGTTTCCGGAAGCAGTTTTAGGTATTTTTCCGCAATCCGGGTCGCAGTTAGTACCTGATTATGCACACCTAATTGATGACCCTGCTTTTAGCGATTTGGAGGAGTTTTTTGCTCAGCGTGTGGTAAAGGATAAAGCGGAAGTATCAGGACTGAGAAGGTTTTCATTCCTTGAAAGCGTAGAGGAGGAAAAAATGATCACTCCTTTTAAAATGGATGCTCATCAAGAGAATGCGCTCAAAGCTATAAAACAGGGAAATTCCGTAGTGGTACAAGGTCCCCCAGGAACGGGAAAATCTCAGCTCATATGTAACCTTATATCAGATAGCGTGGCCCTGGGTAAAAAGGTACTTGTAGTTTGTCAAAAACGGGTGGCGCTTGATGTGGTCTATAACCGATTAAAGGAAGTAGATCTCCAAGATTTTGTAAGTCTGGTACATGACTTTAGAAATGATCGATCAGAGATATATCAGAAAATTGCACGACAGATATCCAGGATAGAAGAATATCAGATGACGAATAACGGTCTTGACAGTATTCAGCTTGAGCGGAAATTTCTCCAAACTAGCCGGCGTATAGATCAACTGACTACTGAACTGGAAGAATTTAAATTTGCTTTGTTTGATGAAACAGAGTGTGGAATTTCTGCTAAAGAGCTTTATTTAACGTCAAACCCGGAAGAGGCTGTAGTAAGTTTAAAGCAGGACCATTCCCAATTTCACTTTGATAAAATTGACTCTTTTACGCAAAAGCTGCGGTCTTATACGATATATGCTTTAGTACAACGAAAGCCTAATTATCCGTGGAAGGATCGTAGGTCCTTTACTAATTTATCCGTTAGTGATGAGCGGGCTATAGCTGATGTGATTGACGATATTCCGGCTTACAAAAATGAAATTGGAGATATCTTGGAAGCCGAAATAGGATCGAGATTATCCATTCAGGACTGTGAGTACTTCTTATCACGTAGGGACTTTATCATTGAAATGCTGGGTATTTTAAAAAATGAAGAAGCTTATCGGCTATTTCAGCATATGGTAAACTATCCGGATGATGATACCAGCGCACTATGGCTTTCAAATACAGAGCGTGTGCTCATGGAATGCTATAAGGGTGTTGGGCCTGAGTTATCGCTGGCTTCGGAAAACTTGGGCGTATTTCAGGAGACATTACAGCGCAATATGGATGCCAGGAGAAGCCTGTTCAAGTTTATTCAATGGCGTCTTTTTTCTAAGGATAAGTACCTTATAAAACGCGTACTGGCAGCTAACAACCTTAAAAGAAACAAGGAGGGCTTTAACACGATGGTTGAGAAGATCGATAATCGACTTAACCTTGAGCACAATATTTCAAAATTACGAGAACAGGCGTGGATCAGTGAAATTCCTTCACAATATGAAAAAGTACATTTTCAAAATTGGTTTTATATATTAAAACTAAGTGTGAAAGCGAAGCTTATATTCAGTTCTCTTAGAAATTTCAAAGAGTTTTTTAACATACAGAAGCTTTCTTTCATTGAATTTCGCGACAAACTAGAGCGTATATATCAGCTGATCAAGGATATTCCGGATAGAAAGGCCAAATGGCTTATTTATTTAACAGAATCTCAGATTTCTCGGGGTCTGGAGAATACGGAGAACCTGGACAGCCTCAGAAAAACTTTGAAAAATGATTTTGACTCACTTTGCCAGTTTGATAAGCTCCGTGATAGTCTCGCGCCTTATGAGCTTAATGCTCTTGAGCGCATTATGACCGAACTCGGTGATGACGCTACACCGGATAGCGCTGAAAAGCTCTTCCAAAACAGCATCCGACTAGCTTGGATAGAACATATTGAAGCCAAATATCCGATTTTGAGATCAGTATCTTCTACTAAGTTTTCAACGGAAGTAGCTGAATTACAGCGCTGTGTAAGAGATAAAATGCAGGTGAGTAATGAGATGCTGATTCTCAGGGCTCGTGAACGTACTTACCAGGACTTAGAATTTAATAGATTAAATAATCGCGTTACTTATCGGGAGCTGCAGCACCAGGTTACCAAAAAGAAACGTGTTTGGCCCTTGAGAAAGCTGATTTCAGAATTTGATGAAGAAATATACAACTTAATGCCATGCTGGATGGCTTCTCCTGAATCCGTATCCGCCATTTTTCCGATGAAAAAAACCTTTGATCTGGTAATTTTTGATGAAGCCTCACAGTGTTTTGTGGAAAGAGGAATTCCTGCCATGTATAGGGGTAATCAGCTGCTGATCGCCGGAGACAATAAACAACTCAGACCAAATGACCTCTATAGGGTAAGGTACGAGGATGAGGTGCTGGATAGTACTCCGGAGCTCGAGATTGAGTCACTTTTGGAGCTGGCTGAACAGCACCTGATGACTGTACAATTAAAAGGACATTACAGAAGCCAGTCTTTGGACCTGATCGAGTTTTCGAATACTCATTTTTATGATGGAAACCTTAAAATGTTACCGGATTATAATGTAGTGAATGAACACGAACCTGCTATTGAATACGTTAAACTAGACGGTGTTTGGGATAACAATGTAAATGAAGCAGAGGCTCAGTATATCAAAAAGCTAGTGTTTGAGCATATCGCAGCCAAGCAAAATTCCACTATAGGGATAGTTACCTTTAATGCTCGCCAACAGCAGCTTATTATGGATCTCCTAGAAGAAGAAAGTATTGAATCCGGACTGATTATTCCTGAGTCACTCTTTGTAAAGAATATAGAGAATGTGCAGGGTGATGAACGTAATATTATCATATTCTCTGTTGGATATGATCCTGATAAGCTAGGAAAGATGATCATGCAGTTTGGCAGTCTCAATCAGACCTACGGGGAAAACAGACTCAATGTAGCTATTACCAGAGCCCGACAAAAAACGATCATTGTAAGTAGCATTAAGCCTCAGGAGCTAAATGTTAATGAGCTTAAAAATGACGGCCCAAAGCTGTTTAAAAAGTATCTTGAGTTTGCTTGGGAGGTGTCCAGAGGTAATTTTACACCGCAGCCGCTGGCAGGTTCCAAACATCATTTGAAATGGTTTTTGAAATCACAATTACTTGATTGGGCCCAAAAAGATCTAGGTAGTTTTACTGTTAAGGAAGAGCTTCCATTTGCCGATATAACATTAAAGGATGATGAAAAATATTTGGGCTTAGTACTTACTGATGATGATTTATATTTCCAAAGTCCATCGATTAAGGATATCCATGTATATACACCTTTTACGCTAAGCAAAAAGAACTGGAATTTCACTGGTGTTTTTAGCCGGGAATACTGGAAGAATTCACAAATCGTAAAGGAAGGACTCACCCGATTTATTAACCATCATTCCACGAATGCTTAATTGCCAGGCATAATGGTTCAGCACAAGTAATTGATAAGGGGTTTTGGTTGATCAGATCATTGGCTCTCCACAATACTTACAGTAGTTAGCCTGAATATCATGACCGGTTTTATGGCAGCTTTTACATTTGATGCCATTATCCAATAGTGTTTTATGTTGTGTCATTTCGGCGGTTACTATTCCGGTAGGGACGGCTATAATCCCATATCCTAAAATCATTATAAATGTGGCTAACCCTTGACCTAAAGCAGTCTGTGGCGCAATATCACCGTAACCTACGGTAGTTAGAGTAACTACAGCCCAATAAATACTTTTAGGAATACTGGTAAAGCCATTCTCTCCACCTTCTATCATGTACATGAGCGTGCCTAGTATAACGGTAAGTGCGAACACTCCACCAATAAAAACAATAATTTTTGCTCGACTGGCCTTTAGAGCTGTGGTGAGTTGAGAAGCTTCTCCTAAAAACCTCACCATTTTTAATACGCGAAAAACACGCAGTAGCCGGATACTTCTAATGATCAGCAAAGAGTGGGCACCTGCAAAGAAAAGTCCTAAAAACGTAGGTAGAATAGAAAGTAGATCTACTATGCCGAAAAAGCTTCTAATGTATACCCAAGGTTTAGCTACAATTACGATGCGCAGTACATACTCTATGGTGAAAAAAATGGTAAAGATCCATTCGGCAATATAAAGCTCTTGACCGTATTTAGCTTTAATCTCCTCAACACTTTCCAGCATTACGGCTAATACGCTTAACAAGATGGCAAACAGCAACGCACCGTCAAAGCGCTTTCCCCAAGGAGTATCTGCCTCGAAAATGACTATAAAGAGCCGTTCTTTCCAAGTTTTTTCTTGGGATGCCATTATATAATTACGCGGCTTTCAGTATTTTATTCAATACCTATCATAATAAATGCACCCCAATAGATAGGATCCTGATATTCATTTCGTAGCTCCTTTTTAGCAGATACAAATGACTCTCTCATTCTTCCGGTATCCTGCCATTTTCGGTAGAATGTAGTCATAAGCTTTTGAGTGGCCTCATCATCTACTTTAAACATGCTCATGATCAATACTTTGGCTCCGGCTACTAAAAAAGCGCGCTGTAGGCCATATACACCTTCACCTACCGCAAGTTCTCCAAGCCCCGTTTCACAAGCGCTCAATACCACTAGCTCAGTCTGGTCCAGATTAAGGTTCATGGCTTCATAAGCAGTTAAAATTCCGCTTTTCGCATTATAATTGAATTTTGTTTCATTTAGCAAATCTCCCGCTCCGGTTAACAATAAGCCGGTTCTTAAAAGGGGATTTTTGGCTGCACCACTTTCACTCTGCACCAGTCGATCTTCCTCCTTAATGTTATCAGCAGGAGTGAAAAAGCCATGAGTGGCTATATGAAATACTTTTGGATTATCCAGCTTCTTGATCTCATCTTCACTCGCAGATTCCTCAGTATACGATGAGGTGGTCCAACCTTCTGTTCTCAAAAGATTACGAAGCTCATTCACTTCCACTTCCGTACCGGGCAAGGCATTAATTGAACCTGCACTAGCAGTAAGGTAGAAATCAGGATTACCAAACATGGAAGCACGTTTTTCAGTTTGGACAGCGCGCGTACGGGTTTTACTGGTCCAGATATCTTTGGTATTACTTACCAATACAATATTTGAGTTATCGATCACATATTTACCATCATCCGTAGGTATAGCTTCAAGGTTGATCTGGTTGTAAACTCCGTCTGCTGTTAAATAAATTGTTGTATACGCACCCAATACATCCTTCTGCGGCTACCAGAAATTACCGTAGCTATATCGGTCAGGAACCTTATAAATGATACTATTTCTATAGAATTTAAAGAGCTTTCCTTCGAGTTCCTGACCATTACCAAGCAGCACCACTTCAGGTCTCACCTGCTCTTTTTTATTTTTTAAATACATGGCGGCATAGACTACGGAGTCTGTAAAAACATGATCAAAATAACGGTAGCGTACCATTTCTACTGCTACTTCATTTGGACCTAGCTGTGATTGTACTTGATCCCAGGTGATCTTGTTGTTTTCTACATTCTGCGAAAAGATGGTAGACCTTTCGCTTAGCTGCTTTTCTATCTGCTCTACTTCATGTGTTAGCGATATGGGGTCTATTTCATTTTCCTGCAGATCACTTAAACTCATAGAAAGCACATTGGTGAGTTCCTCTTTTTTGAAAAGCCAATCATTATACATCTGTTTTAGTTCTTCATCATTGCTATTAGCAATGCGCTCCCTGATTTTAATAGAAGAACTCAACAGAATAGCTTTAGTGAGTAGTGCATTATTGTAAACGTCACCTACTGCACGTTTATCTTCATCTTTGATCTTAAAGGCCAGCGTACTGTAAAACTCAAAATCAGGCTGTATGGTATTCCAAAACTTAGCTTTATCTCGCTCACTAAATGCAGGGAAAAATGTTAGAAAGTAATAAATAAGAATTGAAAGAAAGATAGAAAGAATGTTAGATAGATAGAAAGCTAGAAAGCAAGAAAGGAAGAAAGGAAGCAAGGAAGCAAGGAAGCAAGGAAGGAAGG